>Ga0183097_10103_pt1 | contig 315217 bp, 290 predicted proteins | sample BioMet8_FD_128883 | JGI IMG/M metagenome (GOLD analysis project Ga0183097, IMG submission 128883) | Microbial communities from bioreactor (seeded with sewage sludge) at Lawrence Berkeley National Lab, California, USA - Biofuel... | ecosystem: Engineered > Bioreactor > Anaerobic > Unclassified ... | reverse complement strand
ACACCGTGCGCCCCCATAGCGCCCTTGCCGGGATGAGCCCGGAGGAATACCGAAGAGCCATTAAAGGGGAAAAACCTGAAACCAAGAGTCCGAACTTATCCTTGGTATACTCGAGGGGGTAAGGTCACTCTCACAAAACAGAAAAATCCACCTACGTCTTACCGTAAGGCCGATCAAAAGTGGCACCTATGTGTCACCAATTTTGGTAATACAAAGAAAAAGGCACCTAGCCTTTGGGCTAAGTGCCTAAAATTCCTGGTGGGCCATCAAGGACTCGAACCTTGAACCAACGGATTAAGAGTCCGCTGCTCTACCAATTGAGCTAATGGCCCGTTGCCGTTCACGTGCGGCGAAGAGACGATTTACGCGAGCTCCCCCTACCTGTCAACAAACTTTTTCAAAAAATTTTCCCGCCCGCTCACAGGGTTTGCCGTTTGTCTCGATCTCGCTTATAAAAATCGTTTGAACGACATCTACCGCCGCCATCCCGGCGGCGTCCACCCAGGGCGCCCATGAGCCATATTCTCGGCATCAAATTCCACGAGCACGGACAAGTCTATTACTTCGATTCCGGGCCGTTTGTCGTCGCCATCGGCGATTTCGTCCTGGTCCAGACCGAACAGGGACTGGGCATGGGCCAAGTGGCCCTCATCCGGGACACCCCGCCGGACGATCTCACCCCGGAAGACATCAAACCCATCTTTCGCCTCCCCGGCCCCGAGGACCATGAAATCCGGCACGAAAACCTCAAACTCGCCCGGGAAGCCCATACCTATTGCCGCAAGTGCGTCGAAAGCCGCGAACTCGAAATGAAGCTCGTCGGCGTCGAGGTCCTGCACGATCGGGGAAAAATCGTCTTTTATTTCACCGCTCCGGGCCGTATCGACTTCCGGGAGTTGGTCAAGGATCTGGTCAAGGCCTACCACACCCGCATCGAACTGCGCCAGATCGGCGTGCGCCACGAGACCCAGATGCTCGGCGCCATCGGCAACTGCGGCCAGATGTGCTGCTGCCGCCGCTTCATGCGCAAATTCGCGCCCGTGACCATCAAAATGGCCAAGGAACAGAATCTGTTCCTCAACCCGACCAAGATTTCCGGCATTTGCGGCCGCTTGTTGTGCTGCCTGTCCTTCGAACAGGAAAACTACGAGCAGTTCCAGAAAAAATGCCCCCGGGTCGGCAAGAAGTTCGCCACCTCCCTCGGGACGGTCAAGGTCCTGCGCACCAATCTTTTTCGCGAAACCGTCACGGTCCTGACCGAGGTCGGCGAGGAACGCGAGCTGAGCGTGGAGGAATGGGCCGCCATTGCCGAGGCCAGGCCCATCGCGCCCGACGCCTCCGGCGCCAAACCGGCCGAGCCCAAACGGGATGTCCCGGCCCAGGCCGCCCCGGCGAGTTCCCGGGAACCGGCCAAGCCCCAGCCCGCGTCCGCAGGCGCGGCCCAGGGCAATCGCGGCGAGCCCGGCCGGTCCTCGCGACGCGGCCGCCGCCCCATGCGCAAACCCCAGAAACAACCCCGGGAGGCCGCCCAGGAGCAGCCGTCCCAGCGCCAAAGGCCCCCCAAACCCGACAACCGCCATGCCGGCGGCAAACCTTCCCGTGACCCGGAGACCGGATCGTGAACCGTTTTTATATCACCACCCCGATTTACTACGTCAACGCCAAGCCCCATCTCGGCCACGCCTACACCACCATCGTGGCCGACAGCCTGGCCCGCTACCATGCCCTGTGCGGCGAGGACGTCTTTTTCCTCACCGGCACCGACGAACACGGCGATAAGATCGCCGAGGCGGCCCAGAAAGCCGGCCAGACCCCCAAGGAATACGCCGACGGCATAAGCGGCCTGTTCCGTGCCCTGTGGCCCAAGCTCGGCATCACGCCGAACCGCTTCATCCGCACCACCGATTCCGACCACAAGGAAACGGTGCGCCGGGCCCTGCAATACGTCTACGACAAGGGCGACATCTATTTCGGCGAGTACGGCGGCCACTACTGCAAGGGCTGCGAGCGTTTCCTGACCGAAAAGGAGCTCGTGGACGGCCTGTGCCCGGACCACAAGGTCAAGCCCGAATACATTGCCGAAAAGAATTACTTTTTCCGCATGTCCAAGTACCAGGGCGCGCTCCTTGAGCACATCAAGGCCAATCCGGACTTCATCCGGCCGCGCCAGTACCGCAACGAAGTGATCAGCCTCCTCGAGTCGGGCGCCCTGGACGACCTGTGCATCTCCCGGCCCAAATCCCGCCTCACCTGGGGCATCGAGCTGCCGTTCGACAACAATTTCGTGACCTATGTCTGGTTCGACGCGCTCATCAACTACCTGACCGCCCTGGGCTGGCCCGATGCGCCGGACTGGTCGAGCTGGTGGGACGTGGCCGAGCACCTCGTGGCCAAGGACATCCTCAAGCCCCATGCCGTGTTCTGGCCCACCATGCTGCTCGCCATGGACGTGCCGCTCTACAAGCGCCTCAACGTCCACGGCTACTGGCTCGTGCGCGACACCAAGATGTCGAAATCCCTCGGCAACGTGGTGGAGCCTCAGGCCATGGCCGCCCGGGCCGGACTCTCCGGCATGCGCTACTTCCTCCTGCGCGAGATGGTCTTCGGCTCGGATTCGAGCTTTTCCGACGAGGCGTTCGTCGGCCGGTTCAACGCCGATCTGGCCAACGACCTCGGCAACCTGGCCAACCGGACCCTGGCCATGACGGCCAAGTATTTCGGGAGCGTGGTGCCCGCGGCCGGCCCGGCCGAGGCGGCCGACACGGAACTGGCCCGATTGGCCGGCGAAGCCATGCAGAACTTCGTGACGCTTTTCGGCGCAGCCCAGTTCTCCCGGGCCCTGGAAGCCCTGTGGGAGCTGGTGCGCGGCCTCAACAAGCACCTCGACGCCATGGCCCCCTGGACCCTGTTCAAGGAAGGCAAGCTGGAGCGCCTGGGCCGGGTCATGGCCGACGTGCTCGGCGGTCTGCGCAAGATCGCCGTGTGCCTGCTGCCGGTCATGCCCGAAGCGGCTACGACGCTTCTCACGCAGCTCGGCCAGTCGGCCGAGGGGCTGAACCTCAAGGACGAGGCCGCGGCGTTCGCTCCCCTGGCCGCCGGGACTACCGTGGCCGCGACGTCCAACCTCTTCCCGCGCCTGGAGGTCGAGGTGGCCAAGGACGAGGCCCCTGCGCCCAAGGCCAAGGGCAAGGAGAAAAAGGCCAAGCCCGCTCCCGCACCCAAGCCCGAACCGGCGGCGGAAGTGGCCTTCGAGGATTTCGCCAAGCTCGATCTGCGGGTGGGCACCGTGGTGTCGGTGGCGCCGGTGCCGGGCGCGGACCGGCTCTATGCCGTCAGCGTGGATATCGGCGAGCCCGAGCCCCGGCCGGTGGTGGCCGGACTGGCCGAACACTACAAGCCCGAGGAGTTGACCGGCCGGCAGGTGGTGCTCGTGGCCAACTTGGCCCCGCGCAAGCTCCGTGGTGCCGTGTCCCATGGCATGATCCTGGCCGTCAAACATGCCGACGGTCTGGCCCTGCTCGGGCCGTCCTGCCCGGTGGGACCGGGAGACCGGGTTTCGTAACCTCCCGGGGACGTCTTGGGACGTTCTCGCGGCGTACAAAAGGCGGGTCGTTTGGCCCGCCTTTTCTTTTTGGTGAACGCTGCCGCCCCACCGCAAAAAAACATATTAAAAGATACAGCATTTCCGGCATGTTGACAGCGGCGTTACTTCTGATACCTTTTTGAAACATAAGTGCGTGGTTGACGTCTGCCGGAGCCGGCCCCAGGCAGAGCCTGGTCGGAGCCGGTGTGTTTCGGGCGTATCGAACGGGGGGTTACGCATGCGCCGTTTCTTGCCTTTCCCGCTGCTCCTGACACTCCTTGTCGGGGTCGGTGCCGTTGCCGTGGTCACGGCCCTGGTCTCGTTGCCGGTCGGACTGGCCGCGGCGGTTGTTGTGCTCGTGGCGGTCCTGGCCGTGGGCGAACGTTGTCTGGTCCGGCCCATGGCCCTGTTGACCCAGCGCGCCAGCCGCATCGCCGACGGGACCGCGGCGCCCGAAACGGGCTCGCCAGGCGTGGTCGCCCCGCTTGAACGGCTTGCCGCCACCCTGGCCTCCGTGGAAAAGCTTGTGGCGGACCAGCGCGCCCTGGCCGAAACCCGGGCCGAGGAAATCGCCGCCCAGGCCGCCACGGCCGCGCGCGCCGAAAAAGCGGCCCAGCATGCCCGTAAAAAGGACGAAGCCCGACGCCAGGGCATGCTCGGGTCCGGCGAGACCTTGGAAGAGGTGGCCGACACCATCAAAAAAGCCGCTGCCGCCCTGCGCGACGAGACCCGGCAGGTCACATCCGGCGCCGAGGAACAGCGCCAGTACGTGGACGAGACCGCCCAGGCCGTGGAGGTCATGGTGGGCAGCGTCACCGAAGTGGCCCAGGGCGCGGCCCAGGCCGCCCAGGCCGCCGATCAGGCCCGGCAACGCGCCACGGACGGGGCCGCCGTGGTGGACACCTCCGTGGCCGCCATCGGCAAGGTCAGCGACCTGTCCGCCGCCCTGACCGCCAACCTGTCCGAACTGGGCCGCCAAGCCGAATCCATCGGCCAGGTCATGACCGTCATCTCGGACATCGCCGATCAGACCAACCTGCTGGCCTTAAACGCGGCCATCGAAGCGGCCCGGGCCGGAGAGGCCGGGCGCGGTTTCGCCGTGGTGGCCGACGAAGTGCGCAAGCTGGCGGAAAAGACCATGACCGCCACCAAGGAGGTGGGCTCGGTCATCAAGGCCATCCAGGAAGGCACCTTCGATAACATCCGCAACATGGAGCAGGCATCCGAGGCCGTGGCCACGGCCACGGATCTGGCCGGGCAATCCCGGGACGCCTTGAGCGAAATCGTGCGTCTGTCCGGCGACGCCGCCGGCCAGGTGCGCACCATCGCCTCGGCTTCGGATGAGCAGGTGGCGGCTAGCGAACGCATCAAAACCGCCATCGAGCGCATCCGGGACCTCTCCGGCTGCACCACCGACGGTATGGTCCGCTCCTCGGGCACCATCGAAACCCTGGGCGACCAGATCGAGGAACTCATCAAGCTCAACGGCGTGTTCAAGCTCATCGGCCAGGGCGCGGCCCAGGATGCGGTGGAGGCGTTGGCCGGAGACCCGGACATGATCGGACTCGCGCAGGAGGCCATGGAGCGGCGCATGCGCCAAGCCCTGGCCGCCAACGCCTTCCTCGAACTGCTCTACGTCACCGATGCCCGGGGCGTGCAGGTCACCGAGAATATCGCGCCCGCGAGCGCCCGGATCAAACAGTCCGGTTCGGTCCGGGGAACGAACTGGTCCGGACGGCCCTGGTTCACCGCCTGCATGGAGAACCGGGATACGGCCATTTCGCCGATTTATGTATCCCAGGCCTCGGGCGAATACTGCCTGACCATCTCCACGCCGATTTTCGCGCAGGACCACATTGTCGGGGTGCTCGGCGCCGACATCAAGGTGTTCGGTTGATCAGGTCGGGGAAGCGCCTCCGGCGGCCAAAGGGCGCTGCCCTTTGGAATCCCGCTCCCAAGCCAGGCCTGTTCGGAGCGACCGCCTAAGGCTTGGCGCCCGTGTCCGGTCTACCGGGCCGCGCGGGACCTCGGCCAGAGCTGGGAAGCGAGCATGCCGGCGAACATGAGCCCGCAACCGATGAGTCCCCGGGTGTTCAGACGCTCGTCCAGGATGACCGCACCGCACAGAGCCGCGAACACGGATTCGAAGCTGAGCAAAATGGCGGCGTGGGTTGGCTTGGCGTCGCGCTGGGCCACGACCTGGAGCGTGTAGGCCAGGCCCACCGACAGAATGCCGCCGTAGAGGATCGGCACGGCCGCGCCCCGCACCCCGGCCAGGGTCACGTCCTCGAACAGCACAGCCCCGATCAGGCTCAGCACCGCGCAGACGGCATACTGGGCCGTGGCCAGGGGCAAGGCCCGGGTGCGCGGCGACAGCCAGCCGATGAGCAGCACATGGCCAGCCCAGAAAGAGGCCCCGAGCAGTTCGAGACCATCCCCGGGCGCCAGGCTGAAATCCTCGGTCACGGACAAAAAGTACAAGCCGATCACCGCCAGTACGGCGCCGACCACGTCACCCCGGGCCGGGCGCTGCCGGAACAGCAGCCCAAGCAGCGGCACCAGCACCACATACAGGCCGGTGATGAAACCGGCCTTGCCCGCGGTGGTGTATTTGAGCCCCACCTGCTGCAGCGTGGCCCCGGCAAAAAGGATGCTGCCGGCCATCAGGCCGCCGACCCAGGGGAAACCGGTCTCACCCCCGGACAGAAACGGCACCGGCGGCGGGTAGCGCAACGAACGCATGGCCAGGGGGGCCAAAACCAGGGCGCCCAGGGCGAACCGGATGCCATTGAAGCCGAGCGGCCCCATGTAGTCCATGCCCACACGCTGGGCCACAAAGGCCAGGCCCCAGATCAGGGCGGTCACGAGACACAAAATGTCGGCCCGCAAGGACGGGTTGCCCATGATATTCGACCTCTTCACGCCCGGACCCGGCCGCCTGCCGGCATCAGCGCGCGGACTTTTGCATCGTTGTTGTCTTTCGGGCCTGCGGCCCAGGCTCCGTATGCTTAGGAGACGGATTCAACCGTCCGAGGCTGCTGCACAATTCCCGAGAGGCTTTTCTTTGCCCCAAGACTGAAATGGCAACACCCTGAAATCCTATTGGGATTCCAAAGGGCAAAGCCCTTTGGCCGCCGGAGGCTTCTCCCCCTCCCCTCCCCTCCCCTCCACTCCACTCCACTTCCCCGCTCCGCCACAAAAAAAAACGGCGGGGTCGCCCCCGCCGTGTGTTGTCTGTCACTGTTCAGGGACTGTCGCGCCTAGGAGCGTTGCCCGTTGTTATGGGACTCGCCCCGGGAGCGCGGCAGGATGAGCACGCGCTTGAGCGGACCGTCGCCCTTGCTGCGGGTGGAGATGGCCTCGTCTTCCTGCAGGGCCAGGTGCACGACCCGACGGTGGTAGGAAGACAGGGGCTTGGTGGATTGGGGCCGCCCCAGGCTCTTGGCCTTGTCGGCCAGGAAAATGGCCATCTTGCGCAGGTTGTCGTCCTGGCGTTCGCGGTATTCGCCGGTATTGAGCTGAACCTTGACCGGGTTGCCATAGCGCCGGATGACGATGCGGTTGACGAGGTACTGGATGGCGGACAGGGTCTGGCCTTCGCGGCCGATGAGCAGGCCGGAATTGTCCTCGTCGCGCACGAGCACGGCCACGCGTTCGGTGGTGCCGGAAATCTCGAAATCCGGGATCTGCCCGAGGATGCCGTCGAGCATCTTTTCCATGACCTCGCGCACCAGGGCTTCCAGTTCCGGGGTCATGGGTTCGGCCGGGACCTCCGGGGCAGCCGGGCGTTCCGGCCGGGAGCGACCGTCGCGGCGAGGAGCGGGCGCACTGTCCTCCGCGACCTCGGGTTCGGAAAAGTCCGCCTCTTCGGGCTCGGCCGGTTCCTCGAACACGGGCTCGGGCTCGATCGGAGCCTCGGGCCGGGTTTCGGCCCGGACTTCCGGAGCCGGCAGGGTCACTTCGGCCTCGGCGGGAGCAGCCTCGGCGGCAACCGGTGTCTCGACCGGGCACGGCGCTTCGGGCGCGGGTTCGGTTTTGGCCTGGACCGGGGCTTCGGCCTTGGGTTTGGCCGCGCGCGGGGCGCGGGACGACCGATCCTGGCGGCCGGCGCCATTTTGGCCCGACTTGCCGGACAGTTCCTGCAAGAGATTTATTTCCTCGCGGATGCGGGCTCTGACCTGGGCTTTTTTCTTGCCCACAAGCCCGAAGATACCCGAGGACCCGCCGGAAAGGATCTCGACTTCGAGTTTTTCACGGGGGGCGCCGAGCTGCCGGCAGGCTTCCTCCATGGCTTCATCCACGGTTTTCCCGCTGAAGGTCCTAAATTCACTCATACGCGCTCCTTGATGGCACTTCCTGGACGACCCGAGGGCGACAGGGATGCTCGGTGATGCGATGGATCAGGATTTTTTTCTGAGCATCCACCATTGCTGGGCGATGGAAATGATGTTGTTGACCAGCCAGTAAACGACCAGTCCCGAGGGGAAGTTCAGGAACATGAACGTGAACACCACGGGCATAAGCAGCATGATCTTGGCCTGGGTCGGATCGCCCGGGGCCGGTGTCATCTTCTGCTGGATGAACATGGTCGCGCCCATGATCAGTGGGGTAATGTAAAACGGGTCCTTAGCCGACAGATCCGCGAGCCAGATCAGATTGGTGAACGGCAGATGGGTGATGAACGCGGCGTGGCGCAGTTCGATGGAGTGCAGCAAGGCCTGGTACAACCCGAAAAACACCGGGATCTGCACGATCATGGGCAGACAGCCCCCGGCCGGGTTGACCTTATAGGTCTTGTACAACTGCATCATCTCTTCGTTCATCTTCTGGCGGTCGCCCTTGTACTTTTCCCGCAACTGGCTCAGCAAGGGCTGGAGCTTTTTCATCTGCTCCATGGACTTGTAGCTCTTGTGGGACAGGGGCCAGAAAATGGCCTTGATCAGCACGGTGAGCAGGATGATGGCTACGCCGTAGTTGCCGACATAGCTGTAGAAGAAATGCAGCAGCTTGAGCAACGGCTTGGCCACGAAATCGAACCAGCCGTAGTCGATGGCGGCAGACAGATTCTGCGGGGCCATGCCGAGATAATGCGGGGATTTGGGACCGAGAAAGTAGTTCACGGTCAGATCGGCCCGCCCGCCGACCGCGATGTCGCCGGCATCCTTTTCCACGGCCACCCGGAAGATGCCGTTTTCGATCTTGGCCTTGCCGTGCAGGCCGTCGGTGTCGGGGATGGCGCCGACGAGAAAATAATTGCTCATGATGGCGCCCCAGCGGACCACCTTCTCATCGGCGATGCCCTCGGCCAGCTTCTTCTCGCTGGAATAGAGCTCCAGGCCCGAAGTATCGTAGAAGGCGGCCTGGGTGGGGTTGTAGCTGTTGCCCTCGGACGAGAGGCGGTTGACGGCCAGGGTCATGGCCAGCCGGTTCTTGACCGGTTCGGCACCGGTATTGGACAAGGAAAGCTTTTCCTCGATGAGGTAGCCGTCGCCGGTAAAAGTGAGGGTGCGCCGGATGATGGTCGTGCCCATGCGGCCGGTGAAAACCAGGGTGCCCGAGGCGCCGGGCACGAGATTGAGGTCGCCGCCTTCCACGGCCCAGTCGACGTTTTGCCAGGTCGGGGTGCCGTTGATCAGCAGGCCAAGGGGGGCCTTGGCACCGGCGCCGTCGCCCACGAGATCGACGGGAGGGGACTGGGGATCAATGGTCTGGTGAAAGTTTTTGAGTTCGAAGCGATCGAGCACGGCGCCGCTGGTATTGAACACGGCCGTGTACAGGGGGGTCTGCACGGTGACTTTCTTGCCCGGGGTGGGGGCGAAGGCGGACAGGGCCTCGGCCTTGGCGGCCGGGGCCGTTTTGGCCTGTTGCGAGCTGGATTGCGTCTGGGCTGTTTGCTTCTGGTCAGGCTTAGGGGCCGGGTGTTGCGGGGGGAACAGGAAGTTCCAGCCCACGAGGACGGCAAGGGAGAGTACCACGGCCACAATCACGCGTTTGTTTTCCATTGTCCTTCAAATCCCGTCGATTGGTGTGGGTGCGCCGGCAGGATGGGGCGCGGCGAAGCGCCCAGGGGCGCGGCCAGGGGGCTAGCGGCACGGGGTCATAGCCTCCCCGGGCCAGGGGATGGCAGCGCAGGATGCGCCACAGGGCGAGCAGGCCGCCCCGCACAATGCCGAAACGGCCCACGGCCTCCAAGGCATACTCGGAGCAGGTGGGGATGAAGCGGCAGCACGGCGGCTTCAGGGGTGAAATGGCGAGCCGATAGAATCGTATGGCCCAGATGACGGCGCTACGCATGGAGTTTCGTTCCCCGACCGCGAGGGGCGGCCGAAGTCTTTAGCCATCCGTTCCAGGAGGGGGCACAGGTCGCGGCAAGCCGAACGCAGGGTCAAGACAGCGGGATCGAGGGATTTCTTGGCCACGATCACCATGTCCAGCGCGGATACGGCCGTAGGCGCGCAAAGCCGCAGGCACTCGCGCAAAACGCGTTTGACGCGGTTGCGGACCACGGCGTTCCCGACCTTCTTGCCGATGGCCATGCCCAGTCGCCACGGAGCGTCCGTGTCCGGTCGCGGCAGGGCGAACACGAGAAAGAAGCTGCCATGATAGCGGCGGCCCGCTTCGAAGCAGGCCGCGAATTCCTTTCCTGTCCGGACCCTGTGCGCCGGGGCGAAGCCTAGGCAGCCAGACGTTTGCGACCCTTGGCCCGACGGCGGCGCAACACGGCCTGTCCGTTTTTGGTTCTGGAACGGACGAGGAAGCCGTGGGTGCGTTTTCTGCGAATTTTGCTCGGCTGGTATGTTTTCTTGCTCATGCATAATCTCCGTAATTGTGATGAACTTCTTTCAATACCCACCCCCGGCGATATCGTCAAGGGTCTTGCCCGGGAGGGGCCGCCTCGGGTGGTGGCTGGGGGACACGCCGCACCCCACACGCGCACCGTATGGCCAAAAAGGCCAGGGTTCCCAAGGCCAGGACCGGGTCGGCGTCCAGGCCCGCCACGGTGAGCAGTAGGCCCGTCCCGACCAGGGCGACGTATCCTGCCTTTTTTTTGCGCAACAGGGAAGCGGCCAGGGCCACGGTCCCGAGGATGATCAGGGAGAGGTGGAGGAATGGGGGCATATTCTGGTCCGCTACCAATTTTTTTGGGGCCGGGAAGAATTTTTCACATTTTTCTCTTGACGGGAAGCCCTCCCGGGCCTAGAAACGTTTCTCCACGTGACGCGGGGTGGAGCAGACCGGTAGCTCATCGGGCTCATAACCCGAAGATCGCAGGTTCAAATCCTGCCCCCGCAACCAGGAAGTTCAAGGGCCTTACGGAGAGAATCCGCAAGGCCCTTTTTCTTTACCCTCTCTTCCCCCTGCGGGGAACGACACCTTCCCTTCATGTTTTTCTGCCCCACCAGCCAAGGCTTACCGAGGTTACGCGGCAAGTCTACCGCAAGAGTGCTCCGGGAGCGTTGCAACCGGCCGCCGACTCCGGCTATTGCCGCGCGACACGAAACTTGCGTAGCGAGGTTTGCCATGCGGCATCGTAATTTTACAACTATCTCTCCGCAATAATTTATTTTTTTAAACAGACCGCCACTCCGCCACAGGGCGAAAGAGGCTGTGGCGGACGCGGCCGAAAAGCCGTTGGCTCTCCGGTCCACCCCGCGCAGGGGAATCATCTGTTCGAAAATCGAACAGTAAATCTCCGCTGCAATGCTCCAAGGTCGAACATATTTAGCGGGGTTGGCTCAAAAAATGCGCAAGGAAGGGGCAAAAGAGCAATGTGGGGGCCCTTGCCGTACCGAGGAGCCCCTTTCGAGAGTGGATGGGCGGGGTGGTGATCCGTGCGATTTCCGCGTCCAGAAGGTGCCTCCCCAGGACCGGCTACCGCGAATCCGAACAGGCGACGCGCATGCGCCCGGTATGGAAAACCTCCCAAATATTGGTTAATATGATGCCAATCGCCTTGCACGCTCGCTCGCCAAACGGAGTCTGGAAGACGCTGTTGCGGCCCCCTGGGCACAGCTCCTAAAAGTGGCCGTGCGTTGTTGCAGGGCAGACTTGATTCCCGCAAAAGGCTGGTTATCGGCTGTATTTCTTCATTTTTTGAAACAACTGCGCGGGTTCTCGGTGCAAAACAATTTTCATGAATACCGTTGGACGGCGTGAGTCTTGCAAAAATTTGGATTTGTTCGGCGTTGTGTGGCCTGACTGTATGAGAGGCAGCGACGGGCAGGGAGCGTGTTCAAGAGAACGATCTCGTTCCGTTCCGGTAAGAGTATTCCAGGAATTCCCTCCCGTACGAGACCTTCTCCGGCACTTTTCTACAGTAAAAGGAGAAAAGACCATGAAGCCATTTTTCACGCAGACGACGCAAATTGGTGTTGTTGTGAAAGACCTCGATGCTACATTGGAAAAATACGTACATAAGTATGGCATCGGACCGTGGAAAGTATATACTTTCGACAACAAGAATGTCGACAAGCTCTACATCGGCCACGATTTGGTTGACTACAAAATGAGACTGGCGCTGTGCATGATCGGCAATACGATGTGGGAACTCATCCAGCCTATCAGCGACAATACTGACTACGTCCGCTTTCTGAAAGAACATGGGGAAGGCATCCACCATGTGGCCGTCAGCATGGAGAACACGGATGACTTCTTCGAGTACTGCACAAAGTACGATTTGTATCCGATCCAGTGCGGCACCTGGAAGTGCATCGGTGGCAATTTCCTCTACGACTATCGTGATACGCGCGAGGATCTGAAGGTTATCACTGAATTGCATGGAGTGGACAAGGGCATTGAGTTGCCGGATCCGGACTATGTGTATCCGGCTGGTCCGATGCCCCGCCAGCCTGTGTTCACTGATGTGCTGCAAATCGGCATCATCTGCAAGGATCTGGAAAGCACCCTCAAGACCTATACCGAAAAATACGGCATCGGCCCCTGGAATCGCTACCGCTTCGACAAGGATACCGTGGGCGACATGAAGCGCCTTGGCAAAAACGTGAATTACGCCATGGATCTCGCCCTGGGCCAGATCGGTAATGTGCAGTGGGAATTGATCCAACCTTTGGATGACAAGAGTGATTATGCCATTTTCCTCAAGGAACATGGCGAGGGCATCCACCATGTGGCGCTCGCAACGGCGGATAAGTATGGTGATGCCGTCAAGTTCTGCGAGAAAAATGGCATCGATCAGGTCCAGTACGGCTACTGGAACCACAACTTCCGCTATGATTACCGCGACACCCGCGATGACATGAAGTGCATCGTCGAGCTGTACGGTGCGGACGAGGGCTTTGACTGGCCGAAGCCGCTGGCTGTGTACAAAGTGCCCGCAGCGGTTTAACGTTCCCTGCGAAACGAAAAATGAGCTCCCACGGCAAACCGTGGGGGCTCATTTTTTTGGGTCACCTGCCTGTCCGTGACCGCGTCCGGCCTGGAACAGGACCGCCACGCGATGCCCGAGGGGCCTTTCTTTGCCCCCAGCCTGATAATGACCCGCGCCGTAAATCCGTTCGGGATTCCAAAGGGCAAATCCCTTTGGCCGCCGGAGGCATCAATTTATCGCATTGTCCAGCCCAGGCATCAAAGGACAGGGCCGCGGAGCATCCGCTCAAGCCCGGCCACGCCGCGGCGCAGGACCTCCATATCCGGCCCGAAGCTCAGCCGGATATGGTCCTTGTAGCAGGAATGGGGACGCCGCCGGTCAGGGTTCACGTCGAAAAACACCCCTGGCACCACGATGACCTTTTCCGCCAGGGCCCGCTCGAAGAAAACCATGGCGTCGCGAAATTCCTCGGGCAGCCCTTTGAGGTTCGCCCAGACATAGAAGGCCCCCTCGGGCGCGGCTTCGATCACAAAGCCCAGCCGGGTCAGCTCCCCCAGCAGATAGTCACGCTTGCGGCCGAACTCCGTCCGGATGGCCGCGATCTCCCGCTCGGCGACTTCCGGGGAAAGAAGCTCGATGGCCGCGCGTTGCAGGGGGTGGTTCGCACCGCCGTCCAGAAAGGACCCGGCACTGGCCACAGCCTCGATCACCGCGCTCGGCCCGACGATCCAGCCGACCCGCCAGCCGGGATAGCGCCAATTCTTGGTCACGCCGTCGACCACGAGCACCGGGTCCCGGTCCACGTCTTCCACGAACGCGGCGGCCGAAACCCGTCGCTCCGCCCGGCCGTAAAGATAATGGGAGTAGAACTCGTCCATGATCAAGGCGCAGTCGTTGGCCCGGGAAAGCTCCACCCACTGCCGCAATTCCTCCCCCGCCACCAGTCGTCCCGTGGGATTGGACGGATTGGAGGTGAGCAGTGCCCCCAGGCCGCGACTGACGATTTCCCGCTCCAGGGCGGCCGGAGACATGCGGTAGCCGTTGGCCGGGTCCAGGAGGATGGGAATCGGGGTGAAGGAGCGGAAAACGGACAGCAGCTCTTCGTACGCCGTATAATCCGGGATGAAGTGGCCGAGGTTGATGTTGCCGAGGGCGGCGGCGATGCGGGTCAGGGCCGCCCTGCCCCCCGGCGCGATGCACACGTTGCGCCAGGTGTACTGGGAGCGTTTCCCCTGGCGGTGGAAATGGTTGTAAAAATCCGCCACCTTGGCGCGCAGGTCCTGCCGGCCGGCCACCGGCGCGTATTCCTGGTCCCAGCAATCGCACGTCACGTGCTCGATGCGCCGGGGCGCATCGGCCAGCCCCGAGGTGGACGGCGCGCCCTGTCCGAGATTGGCCCAATCCGGATGGTCCGGGGTGAAGCCGAGGGCCCGGGCGCGGTGCATGACATGGATGACGCCCGTGCGCGGCACGCTCCGGAAACCGGGAATCCGGCCGGCATTGGTCACAACGGATCGGGTGGGCAACTGGTCCAGGGACGATGGAAACTGGAGGTCGGCGGGCTGGGGCAAATACATGGAAGCATCTCCGTGCTGCGTGTTCTGCGAACGGACGACATCCCGGCCGGCGGTGCGAAAAGCGCACACAAGCAGGCAGGTCGGCGGGTGGTCGCGACTATATGGCCAAGGCCAACGAGTTGTTCCGGATCACGAGGATCAGCCGAGCTGGCGCGGTAACGCGCGGCCCGGCTATCCAGCAGCGGCTGCGGAGGCTGCGGGGGCTACGAGGGCGTGCGCAGAAAGGCGGGAAAGGCAGGAAAGAGGAAACGGCAGGGGTGAACTCCCCAAGCCGTCGAGCCAAGCGCGTTCGGGACGCTGTCCGGAATCGCGCGGACTGGAGGGGCATGAAGGGGATGTGAACTTCATGTGGGGATAGTAGAGAGAGAGGGAGGAAAAGGTCAAGTGCCGCGCCTGTTTTTTTCGCGGAGCCAGGATGGGGTCGTGCTTGCACCGGTCCGCCCCGGGCAACGATTTCGCGTGGTGGCGCCGCCTGTCCCTCTCCGGCCACTCGGGTGACAGCAATTCCCGGGTGGCGGTGGCTTGACATGAAAAATGAAAAAAATTAAAAATTCTCATTCAATTTTTATATCAAAAATTGAATGACCTCCTCCAGCCAAGGTGGGCACATGGGACGCAAAAAAACGAATGATAGTGATGTGGCAGCGATGAAATCGCGCATTATCGAGGCGGCGGAAAGCCTCTTTCGTGATGTTGGTTATGCCAAGACGACGGTTGCGGATATTGCCCGGGCACTTGGCATGAGTCCGGCCAATGTCTATCGGTTTTTTTCCACCAAAGCGAGCATCAACGAAGCCATTTGCGACCGTCTTGTGCATCGTATCGAATTACAATGCTGGGAATCGCTCGTCAAGGATGGGACCTCCAAAGAAAGATTGATTCGTTTCATTCTTGAATACCATAGCGTAATCAAAAGTAACATCATCAAGGGAAATCGTTTATACGATATGATATCCGTCGCGATTGATGAGCATTGGACAGTTGTTCAGCACCACAGCGAACGCGTGCGTGACCTCCTTAAAATAATTATCGACCAAGGGATTTCTTCCGGTGAATTCAGAACCATGGACAGTGTAAAAGTAGCGACGTCCATTCACGAATCATTAGCTGTCTTTATTTACCCGTCACTTCTTGAACATTGGATCAACGACACCGAGAGCAATGGAAATTTTGAAAGCATAGAAGATGCACTCAAACAACTTCTTGATCTTATTTTGCATGGACTCTGCTCGCATTAGAAATACATTCCTTGAAAACCCAAAAGGACACAAAGCCTATGGTCATCCGCTTCCAACACAAGCTGCGCAACGTCACCGTGCTTTGGCAGAGCGCCTTCCTTGCCGCTGCCTCACTGTGCCTGTGCCTCGCCGGCTGCCATGAGGCGAATTCAAGCCGCCCCACCCATCCCGTGGTCAAAACCATGCCCATTACCCTGGACCAGGGTGCGCAGCAGCGAACCTATTCCGGCGTCATCGTGGCCCGCCATGAAGTCCAGGAATCCTTCCGGGTGGGCGGGCGCATCGAACAACGTCGCGTCGATGTGGGCGATCATGTCCGGGAAGGCCAGATACTGGCGGTCCTCGATGAAAAGGATCTCCGCCTGGCGATGGAAAGCGCCCAGGCCGAAGTCAACGCCGCCCATTCCAACAAGGAGCAGGCGATCACCGAGGAAAAGCGGTATGCCACCCTGCTCGCCAAGCATGTGGTCAGCCAGTCCGAATACGATCTGAAGCACCTGGCGGCCGACGAAGCCAGGGCGCGTCTGGAGCGGGCCGACCGAGCCCTCAAGCTGGCCATCAGCCAGCTTGGCTATGCGAAGCTGCTTTCCAGCACCGATGGCGTGGTCACCAAGGTCAGCGCCGAGGCCGGACAGGTCGTGTCCCAAGGCCAAAGCGTCGTCACCGTGGCCCGCAAGGGCGCCTTGGAAGTCCTGGTCGACATCCCCGAACGGCGCCTCCAGGACATCCAGGAGACCAAGGCGGAAATCTCGCTCTGGTCGAACCGCGACGCCCACTACCGGGCGGTGCTGCGGGAAACCTCCCCGTCGGCCGACCCGGCCACCAGGACCTATGCCGTGCGCTACGCCCTGCCGGAGGCGGATGCGGCCGTCAAACTCGGCATGACCGCCACCCTCACCCTCTCCGATAAAGCGGAGACCCCGACGGCGCGTATCCCGGCCAGCGCCCTGCTCAACCAGAGCCACGGCCCAGGGGTCTGGATCGTCAATCCGCAAACGGGCCAGCTCACCTTCCGGCCGGTCACGGTGGACCACTACACCGACCGCGACGCTTTCGTGCACGGCCAGTTGGCCCCGGGCGATCGCATCGTCACGTCCGGCGTCCAGAAACTCGATGCCGGGACCATCGTGCGCGTGGCCGACATGCCCCAGGAGGATGCCCGGTGAAAGGCTTCAATCTGTCGGAATGGGCCGTCACCCACCGCCCCCTCACGCTGTTTTTCATCATCCTCGTCTCCCTGGCCGGCGCGTGGTCCTATCTGCATCTGGGCCGGGCCGAGGACCCTGATTTCACCGTCAAGCACATGATCCTCAGCGCGGCCTGGCCAGGGGCGACCGCCGATGAAGTGCAACGGCTGGTGGCCGATCCCATCGAAAAAAAGCTCCAGGAAGTGCCCTATTTCGACAAGGTGAAAACCTATTCCCGGCCCGGCAGCGTGGTCATGCAGCTGAGCCTTGTGGATGCCACGCCGCCGTCGGAGGTGAAGGAATGCTGGTATCAGGCCCGCAAACGTGTGGGCGATATCAAGGCCAACCTGCCTGCCGGCGTGCTTGGTCCCTTTTTCAACGACGAATTCGGTGATGTGGACTCGGTGCTCTATGTACTGACCGGCCAGAGCGTCACCATGCGGGAGTTGAAGGACGAGGCGGAAATCCTCCGCCAGGCCCTGCTGCGCGTCCCCTCCGTGACCAAGGTCCGGTTCTACGGAGAACAGACCGAATGCATCTTCATCGAGCTCAACCACGCCAAGCTGGCCACCCTGGGCCTCACGGCCCAGACGGTCTTCAACTCCATCGCCAAACAAAACGAGGTGACCCCGGCCGGGGAACTGGAGACGGCCACCGACACCGTCTATCTGCGCGTGGACGGCGCCCTCAAGGGCACCGCGGCCCTGGCCGAAGTGCCGGTCCAGAGCAGCGGCAAGGTGTTTCGCCTGGGAGATATCGCCACCTTCCACCGGGGGCCCCAGGACCCGCCGACCTTCGTGGCCCGCTACGAAGGCAAACCCTGTATCGCCCTGGGCGTGGTCATGGCCAAGGGCGGCAATATCCTGGAGTTGGGGCACAACCTGGACGCGGCCATGGCGCGCCTCAAGGCTGACCTGCCGTTGGGGTTCGAGATCCACCGCGTGGCCGATCAACCGGAGGTCGTGGCCGACTCCGTGTTCGAATTCGTCCGGTCCTTCGTGGAAGCCCTGGTCATCGTGCTAGCGGTGAGTTTCCTGTCGCTGGGCTGGCGCACCGGGATCGTCGTGGCCCTGGCCGTGCCGCTCGTGCTGGCCATGGTCATGGTGGTCATGAACATGCTCGGCATAAGCCTGGAACGGATCTCCCTGGGCGCCCTTATCATAGCCCTGGGGCTGCTCGTGGACGATGCCATCATTTCGGTCGAAATGATGGTCGTGAAAATGGAGCAAGGATTCGACCGCATAAAGGCCGCCACCTTTGCCTGGACCGCCACGGCCTTTCCCATGCTCACGGGCACGCTGGTGACGGCCGCCGGATTTTTACCCGTGGGCTTTGCCAAATCCGTCTCGGGCGAATATGCGGGCGGCATCTTCTGGGTGGTGGCCATCGCACTGCTCTGTTCCTGGTTCGTAGCCGTGGTCTTCACGCCCTATCTGGGACTCAAGCTGTTGCCGGATTTCCCCCAGGCGGACCACCAAAATCCCCATGCCATCTACGAAACCCCGCGCTACCGCCGCCTGCGCCGCGGCATCACCTGGTGCGTGGAGCACCGTAAAACGGTTGTCGGCACGACCATCGTGCTCTTTGTCCTGTCCCTTGCCGGATTCACCTTTGTTTCACACCAATTTTTTCCGTCTTCCACCCGACCGGAGCTTCTGGTCGAAGTGCGGCTGCCGGCCGGGTCCGCGTTCAAGACAACAGCCAAGTCCGTCGAGGCCATGGAGGCCTTCTGTCAAAAAGACCCCGAAATAATGACGTATACCAGCTACATCGGTTCCGGCGCTCCGCGCTGGTTTTTACCCATGTCCCCGGAACTGCCCAATGTGAGCTATGGTGTTCTCGTCTTGAATACCGCCGACACCGCGGCCCGGGACCGTGTCCGGTCGCGTATCGAGGCCTATGTCGCCAAAGGCGGACTCCCCGAGGCCCGGGTGCGCGTGACGACCTTGTTCCTGGGGCCGCCGGTCGGCTATCCGGTGCAATTTCGCGTCATCGGCTCCGATCCGCTCAAGGTGCGCGACATCGCCTACCAGGTGCGCGACCGTGTGCGCGCCAACAAAAAGACCTATGATGTGAACCTGGACTGGAACGAGCAGGCCAGGGCGATCCGGCTGGTCGTGGACCAGGACCGGGCCCGGGTCCTCGGGCTGACGCCCCAGGATATCGCCGAGGCCTTGCAGATGTGGCTTTCCGGCGTGACCGTCACCCAGATCCGCGACGGCATCGAGCTGGTCAACGTCGTGGCCCGGGCCGTGCCCGAAGAACGCTTGCGCCCGGAACTCCTGGCCGACCTGACCATCAGCACCCGCAACGGCCAACCGATCCCACTGTCCCAGGTGGCCAAAATACAATACAGCTACGAGGAGCCCATCCTCTGGCGCCAGAGCCGCGACTTGACCATCACCGTCCGGGCGGAAGTCATACGCGGCGTGCAGGCGCCGGATGTGACCATGGAAATCCTGCCCAAGCTCAAAGCCCTCGAAAAGACCCTGCCGCCGGATTACCGGATCGAAATCGGCGGCGCCAAGGAGGAAAGCAACAAGGCCAACCACTCCATTGTGGTCCTGCTGCCGCTCACCCTCGGCATCATGCTGCTTTTGCTCATGTTCCAGTTACAGAACTTTCCGAGTCTGTTCCTGGTCCTGTCCACGGCGCCCCTGGGACTCATCGGCGCGGTCGGCGCCCTGTTGATCTTTCGACAGCCTTTCGGTTTCGTCGCCATGCTCGGCGTGCTTTCCCTGGGCGGCATGATCATGCGCAACAGCGTCATTTTGGTGGACCAGATACACAAGGACCGCCAGGAAGGCATCCCGGTGTGGGAAGCCGTCATCGGCGCGACGATCCGGCGCACACGGCCGGTCGTGCTTACGGCCATGGCCGCGATCCTGGCCATGATCCCCCTCACGCGCAACGTCTTTTGGGGCCCCATGGCCGTGGCCATCATGGGCGGACTGCTCGTGGCCACGGTGCTGACCCTGCTTTTTACCCCTGCCCTGTATGCCCTGATCTTCCGGGTCCGGGAAACGGACGCCTGACGACAAGACGTCAAACAGCGGGCGTGGCGGCTTCTTCTTGCGGCCACGCCCGGCCGGACCAGGCAGAGCTCGTCGCACTCTACCCGCTGGGCCTTTCCTTGCCCCAAGCCGGAAAGTCCAACCGCCCCAAATCCCCTCGGGATTCCAAAGGGCGTGAGCCCGTTGGCCGCCGGAGGCGCCTTCCTCGCCCCATTCCCCGCGATCGCAAACACGGTTTCTCACGGCTCGCGGTGCTCCGGGCCGGTCCCCCCCGGTGAAAACATATTGACAGACTCGCCTAGACAGATACAAAGAACACACCAAGGCGAGTTTCAGACCATGGCAACCGCTGTAACGCTGCAAAAAGACATTTCTATCCCTTCAGAGGCATTGCCGCTGACCGTTACAGCGCCTTGTCCCCCGCCGTATCCCTGCACGACGCCGCCTCCCTGGTCGCGCTTCTCCGAACAAAGCACCGTATTGCAGTCAGATAACCCGATATCGTCACCCGAAAGGTCCTGCTATGCCAAAAATGACACTATCTGATGCCGCACGCAGTTTGCCGCCCCATCCTTCTCGCCTCTTCGTGGAGGTGACCTCCCGGTGCAATCTGCGCTGCCCCATGTGCGTCAAGCAATCCGGTAGTCAACGCACGCCCGACGGCGACATGGCGCCCGAAATTTTCGAGGCCCTGACCCCGACCTTCCCGAAGCTTGACGCCCTCATTTTAAACGGCATCGGGGAACCGCTCCTCCACCCCGGCCTGGAAACCTGCATCCGCAGCTCCAAGCAGGCCATGCCCGAAGGCAGTTGGGTCGGGTTCCAATCCAACGGCCATCTCCTCGACACGGCCCGGGGGAGATCCCTCCTTGAGGCCGGACTGGATCGGATCTTCCTGTCCGTGGACGCGACCTCCCCGGAGCTCTTTCACACCGTCCGCGGCGGCGGTTCCCTGGGGCATGTCGAGCGGGCGCTCCTGGCCCTGGAGACGGCCCAAAAGGACCATCCGGGAGCGCACCTGGAGGTCGGGGCGGAATTCGTGCTCATGCGCGACAACATGACCGAATTGCCGGCCCTGGTGACCTGGCTGGCGGCGCGCGGCGTGAGCCGGCTCATCGTTTCCCACATCCTGCCCTTCGGGCCGGCCATGGCGGACCAGCCCGTGTTCGGCATCAATACGGAATCGGCGGAGCTGTTCTACAAGGAGTGGTCCGACCGGGCGCAACAAGCCGGCCTCGACCTCAGCCAATACTTCGAGGTGCTTTGGAAATATCGCAAGAGCCCGGAGGAGCTCCGCCTCGTCGCCTTTGTCAACGCCATGGCCGCCAAGGCCCGCCAAGATGATATCCCCTTCCACATCGGCAACATCCTCGCCGGCGAGGACCTCAGCCGTGCCGAAGCCGTGTTGCACGAAGCCGAGTCCGTGGCCCACGATGTTGGACTGCGGCTCGTGTTGCCGGCGCTACGGCCCATCAACGACCGCGCCTGCTTCGGGGTGCGCCACGGCGGGATGTTCGTCACCTGGGACGGCAAGGTGGCGCCTTGCCATTTCCTGTGGCGCAATTTCAGCTGCCACCTCTATGGCCGGAAAAAAGAGGTCCTGCACCGGTTTTTCGGCGACCTGCACCAGGACGCGGCGCTGGATATCTGGAACAGCCCAGCCTACACGGCCTTCCGGGCGGATGTCCTGGATCACCGGTATCCCCACTGTCCGAGCTGCAACGTCTACCCCTGCGAGGATATCGATTCGATCGATTTCGAATACGATTGCTACGGCGAGCCCGTACCTTGCGGCGACTGCCTGTGGAGCATGGGCCTGTTGCAGTGCATGGGCCAGGAGGACGAGGCCGACGAGCTCAAAAACCACGCCCCGATCCCCGGCCTCGCCGTGGCGCCCAAGGCCTGCCCGCACCGTTAGACGGCGCATGCCGGGCAGGGAATCGGCTTTTCCCGACCGGCCAGGCCGGCGCATAAAAAAAGGGCGCGACAACTGTCGCGCCCTTTGCATTGCATAAGAAACCGCCCGTGCGGCTATTTGCCGCCCTTGGTGGCCGGCAGCGGGGTTTTGGCCCCGGCGCCCAGGATGGATTCGTTGACCATCACCACCTTGGCCGACTGCTGCACCGCCTGGATATACGCCTTGAACAGATCCGCCTGCTTGGACTGGGTCAAGGTCGCGACCCACCGATCCTTTTCCTTGTCCCACAGGGAGGCCTCGGCCGGCATGCGCTTGTCGAGGGAGGCCAGGACATAGCCACCGGTCACGCTGAAGGCCGACTTGAACCAGCCCGGGTCCTTGGTCTCGAAGGCCGTCTGGACCAGCAGCGGCGCCATGCCGAGCCCCGGAATGAAGCCCTGGCGGGTGAAGGGCTGGGACGTGGCAATCTTGTCCTTGTAGGTCGCGAGGACCTTGTTGAGACCGTCCGCGGTCTCCATGGTCTTGGCCGTTTCCTCGGCCTTGGCCCGGGCGAGCTTCAGGGCGCCGTCGGCCACGAGGCGATCCTTGATCACGCTCTTGACCGCGTCCAGGGGCTCGAAACCGGCCGGCTTGACCTCCGTCACCCGGGCCAGCAAAAAGCCGTCCTGGGTGGACAGGGGCGTATCGGAGGTCTCGCCCTTTTTCATCTTGAACAGCACGCCCAGCGCCTGGTCGGACAAGCCGAGCTCGGCCGGGGAATTGTCCTTGGCGAAAAGCGCCGAACTCTTGAGCGTCAACCCCTCGGCCGTAGCCGCCTTGGCCAAGTCCTCACCCGTGCTGATCTTGTCCTGCACGGCGTCCAGGGCCTTGGTGAGCCGGTCCGAAGCCCGCAGCTCGGCCAGTTCGCCCCGGATGTCGTCCTTGACCTCGGCCAGGGGCGTCTCGCCGGCCGCCTTGCGTTCGCCGGCCTGGATCACGTGCAGGCCCAGGGCCGTGCGCACCACGCCGCTCACCTCGTTGGGCTTGAGCGCGAAAGCCGCGTCCTCGAACGGCCCAAACTCCTTGGGCAGGCTGCCCTTGGGCAACCAGGCCCAATCCTCGCTCAGCACGCCGCTCTTGTTGTCCGGCGTCTTCGGGGCCAAAGAGGCGAAATCCGCGCCGCCGCGCAGCTTGTCGGCGATCTCCTTGAGCTTGGCCGTGGCGCCGTCCACTGCTTCCTGAGGCGCGTCCTGGGGCAGCAGAATCAGGAAATGGCGCACCCGGACCTGTTCGGGGCGGGCGTACTTTTTCTGATTGGCGGCATAGGCGGCCTCGATGTCGGCCTCGGACACCGCATCGGGCTTGGCCAGGGCCTTGGGCGTGAACTCCACGTAGTCGATCTTCACCTGGACCGGGGTGGCGAACTCGTCTTTTTTGGCCTCGTAGTAGCTGGCGATCTCGGCGTCGGTCGGACTGACATCCTTGGCAAAGTCCTCGGTCTTGAACGGGATGTAGCGAATGACCGCCTGTTCGCGCATGAAGTCGAAAATGGTGCGGGCCTCGGCATCGGTGACCGTGCCCGGCAGGCTGATGAACGCGGCCAGCTTCTCCATGAGCAGGTTCTGGCGGAAATCGGCCTCGAACTCACCCGGGGTCACGCCGTTGGCCGAGAGGATGTTCTCGTAGCGCTTGGAGTCGAACTGCTTGGACTCGTTCTGGAAGGCCGGGATTTTGGCGATCTCGGCCCGCAGCTCGTCGGTGCCCACGCTGATGCCGAGCTTGGCGGCCTGCTTTTCCAGCAACTTGGTGGTCACCATGTTGCTGAAGACCTGCTGGCGAAAGCCGCCTTCCTCCAGTTCCTTGTCCGTGATGTTGGGGTTTTTGTTTTTTACCAGGCGTAGATTCTCCTGGTAGGCCTTCTCGTAGTCCTTGATCAGCACCGGCTCGTCATCCACGGTGGCCAGCACCGAGGCCTTGTCACCCCGGAAGCTGCCCACGCCCCAGAAGACGAAGACGATGATGATCAGACCGAAAACGATCTTGATGCCCCAGGATTGGGCATACTTCCGCATGGGATCGAGCATGGTTTCTCCTCGGCGGACGGGCATGGCCGTCCGCGTGGCGTTCGCAAAAAGGCGGTCTGGCGCCGGAGACGGTCACGCGTTGCGCGCAGGCCGCCTCCGTCTTTCCTTCCGCCTGGCCCTAGGGCCGGAAACACCGCGTTTCCGACCGCGCGGGCGCCCGCGACAGGACCCGGGCGTTACCGGGCCCGACGCACCTGATTAAGCAGGCCGCCGGCCCGGATGATCTCCAGTTCCTTGGCGGTCAGGTCGTTGGTGACCAGCACGGTCGCACCGCCGTCCACGGTCATGGCCACGGGCTTGCCCGGTTCGAGGGCCGTGGTGTCCAGGGCCAGGCTGGCCCCGGCCGGGATGCGGTCGTAATCGGCCTTGTCGACCAGAAGCAACGGCAGGATGCCGAAATTGACCAGATTGGCCCGGTGGATGCGGGCCAAGGACTTGGCCACCACCGCCACCACGCCGAGATAGCGCGGTCCCAGGGCGGCATGTTCCCGGCTCGACCCCTGGCCGTAGTTCTCACCGCCGAGGATGATGCCCTTGCCGAGCTTTTTGATGCGGGCCACGAAGTCGGCGTCCACCCGGCTGAAGATGTACTCGCTGATGGCCGGAATGTTGGAGCGCAGGGCCGTGATCTGGGCCCCGGCCGGCAGGATGTGGTCGGTGGTGATGTCGTCGCCGACCTTGAGGGCCACGGGCGCCTCGATGGCGGCCGGCAGCTCGGTGAAAGGCGGCAGGGGCGCGATGTTGGGCCCACGGCGGATTTCCACGGCCGCCCCGTCGGCCGGCGGCACCAGGAACAGGCTACGGATGTTCGGGGCATTATCCGGCAGTTCGGCCTTGGCCGGGGCCTCGCCCCAGGTGGCCGGATCGGTGAAGGCGCCGTGCAGGGCGGTGACGGCCGCGGTCTGGGGGCTGACCAGATAGACCTGGCCGTCCTGGGTGCCGGACCGGCCCTCGAAATTGCGGTTGAAGGTCCGGGCGCTCACGCCGGCCGAGACCGGCGAGCCGCCCATGCCGATGCACGGCCCGCAGGCGCATTCCAGGACGCGTGCCCCGGCGTCGAGCAGCGGATCGATGAGCCCTTCGGCGGCCAGCATCTTGAGCACCTGCTTGGAGCCCGGGGCAATCAGCAGGTCCGTGGTCGGATCGATGCGCTTGCCGGCCAGGATGGCGGCCACGGCCTTGAGATCGGCATACGACGAGTTGGTGCAGGAGCCGATGCAGACCTGATCGACCTTGAGGCCGTCCAGGTCGGCGATGCGTTTCATGCGGTCGGGCATGTGGGGCGCGGCGGCCAGCGGTTCAAGGGCGGACAGGTCGATGTCCACCACTTCGTCGTAGGCGGCATCGGCATCGGCCACGAGCTCCACGAAATCCCCGGGCCGGCCCATGGCGGTCAAAAACGCCTTGGTCGCGGCATCGCTCGGGAAAATCGAAGTGGTGGCGCCGAGTTCGGCCCCCATGTTGGTGATGACGGCCCGTTCGGGCACGGACAAGGTGGCCACGCCCGGTCCGGCGTATTCCATGACCTTGCCGACGCCGCCCTTGACCGTGAGCAGCCCGAGCAGATGCAAAATCACGTCCTTGGCCGTGGCCCAGCCGGTGAGCTTGCCGGTCAGGTTGACCTTGACCACCTTGGGCATGGCAATGACGTACGGCTCGCCGGCCATGGCCAAGGCCACGGACAGGCCGCCGGCCCCCATGGCCATGGCGCCGACACCGCCGGCCGTGGGCGTGTGGGAGTCGGAACCGATCAGCGTCACGCCGGGCTTGGCGAAATTTTCCAGATGCAGCTGGTGGCAGATGCCAGTGCCCGGGGGCGAAAACGTGATGCCAAACTTGGCGGCCACGGTGCGCAGGTAGGCGTGGTCGTCGGGATTGCGAAAGCCCATCTGCAGGGTGTTGTGATCGACGTAGCTGACCGAAAGATCGGTCCGCACCCGGGGCAGCCCAATGGCCTCGAACTGGAGATAGGCCATGGTGCCGGTGGCGTCCTGGGTGAGCGTCTGGTCGATGCGCAACGCGATCTCGGCGCCGGGGGTGGACATATCGCCGGAGACGAGGTGGGCCTTGATGATCTTCTGGGTCACATTCAGAGACATGGGAGGGATCCTTTTCTTGTTGTCGGAAAGGGGGAAAATGTCCGGCCTGCATGCCTCCCCCGGCGACCGAAGTCAAGAGCCGGGCCGCTTCGGGCATGGCCGTACGGTGCCAGGAAACCGCCGAAAAAGCATCCACCCCTCCCCCTTGACGGAAACTATCGCGGAGCGCAGACAAAGTGACAGTCCACCCGGAAAAGGAGAGCGTCCATGGATTTTGCCGATATCCTCACATCCCGCCGGTCCGTCAACTTTTTCGATCCGGATCGGGATGTGCCCGAAGCCCTGCTCAACACCCTGTTGACCACGGCCGCCCGTTCGCCCTCGGGCTTCAACCTCCAACCCTGGAAAGTGGCGGTGCTGCGCGACCAGGAGCAAAAAGCCCGGCTGCGCCCCCTGGCCTGGGACCAGCCCAAGGTGACCGAAGCGCCGGTGGTGCTCATGTTCCTGGCCGACACCGAGGCCTGGAAGGAAAATACGCCGGCCTTTGACCGCCAGTTCGACTACATGGTGTCCATCGGTCGCTTCACGGCCGAACAGAAGCCGAACTTCGCCCAGACGACCTATGGCATCTACGGTCAGACCCCGGAACAGTCCCTGGCCTTTGCCGTGAAAAACACGGCTTTTTACGCCATGACCTTCATGTACGCCGCCGCCGACCTGGGGCTGCGCACCCATCCCATGGACGGCTTCGACCACGAGGCGGTGCGGTCCGCGTTCGCCATCCCGAAGCGCTACTGGATTCCGCTGCTGCTGGCCGTGGGCTACCTGAAACCCGGCGTCACCGTCACCCCGCCCAAATGGCGGTTCACCCCCGAAGAATTTCTCTATCCTCTGCCGCGCTGACGCGGTCCGGAGACACCCCATGCGCCGTCATCATCTTCTTGCCCTGGCCCTGCTGGCTTTTGTCTGCGTCCTGCCCCTGTCGGCCCTGGCCGAGGAAGCCGGTCCCCCCGTGGACGGCAAAACCCTGGACCCGGCCCATACCGCGGCCACCTTCCGGATTCGCCACATCGTCGGCACCATCGCCGGCCGTTTCAACACGGTCTCGGGCAGCATCGACATCCCGGCCAAGGCCCCAGCCAAAGGCCATGTGCAGCTCACCCTGGCCACGGACAGCGTGGATACGGGCGTGGCCGCCCGGGACAAGCACCTGCGCACGCCGGATTTCTTCGACGCGACCACCTTTCCGCAGATGACCTTCACCAGCACGGCCATCACCCCGGCCGGCAAGGGCGTCTACCGGGTGACGGGCCGGCTCACCATCAAGGACGTGACCAAGACCGTGACCATCCCGGTGCGCTATACCGGCACCAAGGCCCATCCCGCGATGCCCTGCGTGGACGTGTCCGGCTATGAGGCGTCGTTTACCCTCAACCGGCTGGATTACCACGTGGGAACCGGCAAATTCTTCAAGATGGGCATGGTCGGGGATATGGTGGAGATCCGCCTCTCGGGCGAAGTGCTCGCGCCCCGCCCCGGCTGCGTCAAGCCGGCGCAGTAAGGGAAGGGGGAGAAGGGAAGAACGCCTCCGGCGGCCAGGAGGGGCCGAGGACCCCTCCTGGACTACCCCTTACGGGGCAGCGGGAAGGCGAGGGTTGTTTTTCTTCTGTTTGTGCGCGCAAAATTTTACAGTTGAAAAGGGCTGTTCCGGTCGGAGAGGCCCAGGAGAGGCGCGCCTCTCCTGGCCGCCGGAGGCGTCACCCCCCTGCCTCTCTCCCCTTACATCAACAACCGGACGCGCTGGCGGCGGGTGATTTCCATTTCGGTTTCCAGGGCCAATTTTTCCTGCTTGGCCGCGAAAATCTCCTGGGCGTAATACACGCCGGCCTTGATATCCTCGGCGGCCATGAGTTCGCGCACGCGCTTGACCACGGCATCCCGTTGTTCGGTCAAGGCCGCGAGCTTGGCCGCGAGTTCCTCGGCTTGGCGTTCGATATCGGTAGAGGCATCGGTCGTCGGCGTCATGCGTCCTCCACGACGAGGGTCTTGATGTTGGCGAATTCGAGCAGGCCGAACCGGGACAATTCCCGGCCGTAGCCCGAGCGTTTGACACCGCCGAAGGGCAGCCGGAAATCCGAGCGCAGGACGGTATTGACCGCCACCATGCCGGCCTCGATGCGCCGGGCCAGGGCCTGGCCACGGGCGGTATCGGCCGTCCACAGGCTCGCGCCCAGACCGTACTGGGTGGCGTTGGCCAGGGCGATGGCCTCTTCCACATCAGCCGCCTCAACCACGGCCGCCACCGGGCCGAACAGCTCCTCGTCAAAGGCCGGCATGCCGGGCCGCACGTCGGCAAGGAGCGTCGGGGCGTAGAAAAAGCCCGGTCCGGGCAGGCGGTGGCCGCCGATGACGCACCGCGCGCCGCGTTCCACGGACTGGCGCACCTGCCGGTCCAGATTTTCGAGCAGATCCTCCCGGGCCAGGGGGCCGACCGTGGTCTCCGGGTCCAGAGGGTCGCCGGGCCGGTGGGCGGCCAGCAGCCCGGCCAGCCGGTCCACGAACCCGGCATAGAGCGGGCGTTCGACGATGGCGCGCTTGGCCGCGATGCAGGCCTGGCCGCAGGCCCGCATGCGCGCGGACTCGGCCGCCAGGCAACAATTGTCGAGAACCGCGTCGGCCAGGACGATGAACGGGTCCGAGCCGCCGAGTTCCATGACCGCCTTTTTGACCTGGCCGCCGGCCAAGGCCCCGACCACGGCTCCGGCGGCCGGCGAGCCGGTGAGCGTCACCCCGCGCACGGCCGGATGGGCCACGGCCTCGGGCACCACGGCATTGGGCAGGCGCAGCACGGTGAGCGCCCCTTGGGGGAACCCGGCCTCGGCAAAGACCGCCTCCAGGGCGGCCGCGCAGCCGGCCACATTGGGCGCTGGCTTGAGCGCCACCACGTTGCCCACGGCCAAAAGCGGCGCCGCCGCCCGGCACACCTGCCAATAGGGAAAATTCCAGGGCATGACGGCCAGGATCACGCCAAGCGGCTCGAAGGTCACCAGACGTCGGCCGGTTTCGGCCGGCACCAGCTCGTCGGCCAGCCATTTGGGCGCCATCTTGGCGTAGAACCGGCAAACCCGGGCGCACCGCCGGACCTCGGCCTGGGATTCGGCCAACCGCTTGCCCATTTCCCGGGTGGCCAGATCAGCCAGGCGGTCCACCTGGGTCTCCAGCAGATCGGCCAGGCGGCGCAGGCAGTCCAGACGCTCGGCCAGGGGCGTGTCGCGCCAGTCGCGATAGGCCGCCTGGGCGGCATCGAGCAGGCGATGGCAATCGACCGCATCGTGGGCGGGATAACGGGCAAGGGTCTGGCCGGTGGCCGGATTGATACTGACGAACATCGTTTTTCCGAAAGAAGAAGCGGAGGCGGACCCGTGAAGGCCGCGCCGCAAGGGGTCTGGTTTCATGGGGTTGCGGGCTTCGAGCGAGGGGCTCGTTGTCGGGGGCGCCGGTCGCGTCCCGACCCCGTGGCGACACGGGCTTTCGGCATATCCTTTTTACCCGGTCAAGCCAAGACCGGCGTCGCCGATCGGGCACCGGGCCGCGTCCCAACAAAAAAAGGGGGCGCCGTGGCGCCCCCTTGGGAACAGAAGGGAAAGCGGATACCTACTTCAGGGCATCGCCGGAAGCAGCACCCTGCATCTTGATCTCGACCTTCTCGGTGAGACCTTCGTAGTACTCGCGCAGGATGGCGAGGACTTCTTCGCGGCCGAAGTGATCCGGGATCTCCCCGCCTTCGGACAGCATCTTGCGCAGCTTGGTGCCGGACAGGATGACGCGGTCTTCCTTGGTGTGCGGGCAGGTGCGCAGGGAAGCCATGCCGTCGCACTTGTAGCAGTAGAAGGTCCAGTCGATTTTGAGCGGCTGGCACAGCAGGGCCTGACCCGGCTTGGGGGACTTGCCGTCGGCGTAGGGGATCTTGTCGAAGATCTCCTGAGCCTCGAACATGCCGTAGAAGTCGCCGACGCCGGCGTGGTCACGGCCGATGATCATCTTGTTGACGCCGTAGTTCTGGCGGAAGGTGGCGTGCAGCAGACCTTCGCGGGGACCGGCGTAACGCATGTCGAGGGGATAGCCGCCCTGGACCACGTTCTTTTCCACGAAGTAGTGCTTGACCAGGGTGTCGATGCACTTCACGCGGACGTCAGCCGGGATGTCGCCGGGCTTCAGGTTGCCGATCAGGGAGTGGATGATGACGCCGTCGCAAACTTCGATGGCGATCTTGCACAGGTACTCGTGGGAGCGGTGCATGGGGTTACGCAGCTGCAGAGCGGCGACGTTGGCCCAACCACGCTCGTCGAAGATGGCGCGGGTCTCGGCCGGGCGCAGGTACACGCCCTTGTACTTGGTCGGGTATTCGCCCTCGGACAGGACGTTGACCGAACCGGCCAGGCAGATGGGCTTGCGAGCCATGACCATCTTGACGCCCGGGTGGTCCTCAAGAGCGACCTTCCAGAACTTGTCGTCAGCGGAATCGTCGCCATGGCCCTTGTAGACCATCTCGGATTCCCACTTCTTGTCAGCCTCGGTCAGCTCGAACTTCTCGGTGACCTTCATGGTGGCGTAGACCTCGCCCCCGCGCTCCAGGGAGATCTCATCGCCTTCCTTGATACCAGCGGCGTCTTCCGGGGTCACCGCCAGCATGACGGGAACCGGCCAGAAGGTGCCATCGGCCAGGGTCATCTTCTCGACGACGCTCTTCCAATCGGCCTTGGTCATGAAACCGTCCAAGGGAGAGAAACCGCCGATGCCGATCATGATCAGATCGCCCTTTTCCTGAGCGGTGATCTCGACCTTCTTGAGGCCAGCGGCCTTTTTGAGCTCGGCTTCCTTGGCAGTGCCCTCGAGCAGGCGAATGACCAGGCCTTTGCCTCCATGCGGCGGAACCAATTTGGACATGTAGCGCCTCCTTACCGGTGATTTGTTAGAGTTTCCGCGTATTCCTGGGTGACTGGATGTTGACCGGAGCCAGTCTTCCCCATAAGTGCGCAAGGTATACACCAGGGCCGGGGGAATACCAAGTGAAAAATGTATCAAACTCCACGAAAATGTCGGCACCCCTCAAATCGCCTCGGACCCATCGCCCGCATTGACCTCGCCTGCGCCTTCCATTATGTGGCATGCCACCCTGACCGGCGTTTCGCCAAAGGTTCCCCCACGCATGGATACGTCCCGTATTAGAAATTTCAGCATCATTGCCCACATCGACCACGGCAAGTCAACCCTGGCCGACCGCATTCTCGAACTCACCGGGGTCATCACCGCCCGGGAGATGCGCGAGCAGTACCTTGACCGCATGGATCTGGAGCGCGAGCGCGGCATCACCATCAAGGCCCAGACCGTGCGCATTCCTTATAAGGCCACCGACGGCCGGGACTACGTCCTCAACCTGATCGACACCCCGGGCCACGTGGACTTCTCCTACGAGGTGTCCCGCAGCCTGGCCGCCTGCGAAGGCGCCCTGCTCGTGGTCGACGCGACCCAAGGCGTGGAGGCCCAGACGCTGGCCAACGTGTTTCTGGCCCTGGACAACGATCTGGAGATCATCCCCGTCCTCAACAAGATCGACCTGCCGAGCGCCGATCCCGAAGGGGTCAAGGCCGAGATCGAGGAGGCCATCGGGCTGTCCTGCACCGACGCCGTGGCCGTGTCGGCCAAGACCGGGGCCAACGTGGACAAGGTCCTGGACCAGATCATCGCCAAGATCCCGCCCCCGCGCGGCGAGGCCAAGGCCCCGTTGCGGGCGCTCATCGTCGACTCCTGGTACGACTCCTACCAGGGCGTGGTCGTGATGTTCCGGGTCATGGACGGCACCATCGCCCTGGGCGACCGCATCCGGATGATGTCCACCGGAGCCGAGTTCGAGGTGACGCGCCTGGGCGCCTTTTCCCCGGGGCCGGTCGATTTCAACACCTTCGGCCCGGGCGAGGCCGGCTTTTTGTGCGCGAGCATCAAGACCCTCACCGACGCCAAGGTCGGCGACACCGTGACCCTGGTAGCGGATCCGGCCACGACGCCCCTGCCCGGGTTCAAGGAAGTCAAACCCATGGTCTTTTGCGGCCTCTACCCAGTGGACGCCGCCGAATACGAAGTGCTCAAGACCGCCCTGGAAAAGCTGCGCCTCAACGACGCCGCCTTCACCTACGAACCCGAGACCTCCCAGGCCCTGGGCTTCGGTTTCCGGTGCGGATTCCTCGGCCTGCTCCACATGGAGATCATCCAGGAACGCCTGGAACGGGAATTCGGGGCCAACCTCATCGCCACCGCGCCCTCGGTCATTTATAAGGTAGAGACCACCTCGGGAGAGACGCTTTCCATCGACAACCCGAGCAAGCTGCCCAAGACCCAGGAGATCGCCGCCCTGTACGAGCCCTACGCGCGCCTCGAAATCCACGCCCCCAACGAATACGTGGGCGGGGTGTTCAAGCTGTGCGAGGAAAAGCGCGGCATCCAGAAGGACGTGCGCTACCTGACCGCGACCCGTGTCATCATCACCTATGAACTGCCATTCGCCGAAATCGTCTACGATTTCTTCGACCGGCTCAAATCCGCCACGCGCGGCTATGCCTCCCTGGACTATGAGATCACCGATTACCGCGCCTCGGACCTGGTCAAGCTCGACATCATGATCAACGGTGATCCGGTGGACGCGCTGGCCGTCATCGTGCACCGCGAAAACGCCTATCCCTACGGCCGGGGGCTCGCCCTCAAGCTCAAGCGCACCATCCCGCGCCAGCTCTTCGAGGTCATCATCCAGGCCGCCATCGGCACCAAGATCATCGCCCGGGAACGCAACGCGCCCATGGGGAAAAACGTCACCGCCAAATGCTACGGCGGCGACATCACCCGCAAACGCAAACTTCTGGAAAAACAGAAGGAAGGCAAAAAGCGGATGAAACGCATGGGCAATGTGGAATTGCCTCAGGAAGCTTTTCTGGCCGCGCTCAAGGCCGGCGACGAATAACCGCCGCCCCGACACGTCCGCGTCTCTCCCCACAACACCAACAAGGAACCTCGCCCATGAATCCGAGATGGCAAAAAGTGCTGCTGGAATACATCGAAGCCCTGGCCGTCGCCCTGGTTTTGGCCTTCGTCATCCGGACCTTCGTTGTCCAGGCCTTCAAGATTCCCTCGGGCTCCATGCTCGACACCCTGCTCATCGGCGATCACCTGCTTGTCAACAAGTTCCTCTACGGCACCCATATTCCCTTCACCGACAAGGTCGTCCTGCCCCTGGCCGACCCGCAGCACGGCGACATCATCGTGTTCGAATATCCAGAGGACACGACCAAGGACTTCATCAAGCGCGTCATCGGCGTGCCCGGCGACGTCATCGAGATCAAAGACAAGGCCGTCTTCCGCAACGGCCAGAAGCTCGACGAGCCCTACATCAAGCACACGAGCCCGGCCATCCAGCCGCGCCGCGACAACTTCGGCCCGGTCACCGTGCCCCCGGACAAGTACTTCGTCATGGGCGACAACCGCGACGAATCCTACGACTCGCGCTTCTGGGGCTTCGTGGACCGCGAAAAAATTCGCGGCAAGGCCTGGATCATCTACTGGTCCTGGGACGGCCCGGCCGATATCCGCTTCAGCCGCATCGGCCACGTCGTGCGATAAAGGGCGGGGAGTGGGAACGCCTCCGGCGGCCAGGAGGGGCATCACGCCCCTCCTGGACCACCCCGCAAAAAAACCGGTCGGAAGCGCCTGCTTCCGGCCGGTTTTTGCGTTTCAAGACCAGACCGCACCATCTTCCCGTGCCCCGCCGTCCGATCGCGAACGATACCGGGGAAAGTTTTTCGGGAAAAAAGGGCGCGGGGAGCCCCCCGGGCCAAGCGGCCCGCAGCAACAGAAGGCAGGGGCCTTCCCCGCCTGTCCGCCTCCTTGCCTACACCGTGGCGCAGTCCGTCGGATCGCCGTGGAGCTTGTCCAGGGCGTGGGGGATGGCGGGCAGGACCGCGGCCAGGTTTTCCCGCACAGCCTTGGGCGACCCGGGCAGGTTGACGATGATGGCCGGGCCGAGCGTGCCGGCCACGGCCCGGGAAATCACGGCATGGGGCGTCTTGGCCAGGGACGCGGCCAGCATGGCCGCCTCGAACCCGGGCAGGCGCCGCTCGATCACGGCCAGGGTGGCTTCGGGCGTGGTGTCGCGCGGCCCAAGGCCCGTGCCGCCGGTGGTGACGATCAGGTCGTAGCCCTGGGTCAGGGCGAGATCGGTCAGCAGCGCCCGCAGCCTGGCCGGATCATCGGGGATGATATGGCCCGCGACGAGGCAGGGAGCCAACGCCTCGACACAGGCCGTGGCAATGGCCGGGCCGGCCACGTCGGTACGCAGGCCCTGACTGCCCTTGTCGCTCAAGGTGATCCAGGCCACGGCCGGACCGACCTTGGCCGCCTCGAAAGCGATCTGTCCGACCGGCAAGGTCCCGGCCGACACGACCCGGGTCACAAGGACCGGCTCGGCCGGGGATTCGCCCTCGCCCGGCCGGGAACCGACGGCGATCACCTGGAGCGCGCAGGCCCCCAGGGCCGGCGTCAGCACCGTGCCCACGGGCAGATGCGGCAAACGGCCCGAAGCCGATTCCAGGCAGAAGGCGTATTCCGGAGCCGGCCCAGTAACCAGGATGATCCGCGCGCCCTGAACCAAGGTCAGGGAAGTCTGGGCGGTCAGGACAAGGGGTGCGCTCATGACAGGGATCCTCTTTACTACGCTTGCGGTTTGGCGGGAATTGGGTCAAGATGCAGGGATAATACGTCTGACAGTGCTGCGGATCAAGAGAGGCGAACGCGGATGAAAGGCATTATTCTGGCAGGGGGCTCCGGCACACGACTGTATCCCATCACACGCGTGGTGAGCAAACAGCTTTTGCCTGTCTACGACAAGCCCATGATCTATTATCCCTTGTCCGTCCTCATGCTCGCCGGTATCCGTGACATTCTTATTATTTCCACGCCGACCGACCTCCCCCGATTCCAGGAAATGCTCGGCGACGGCACACAGTTCGGCATGACGTTTTCCTACAAGGTGCAACCGCGCCCCGAGGGCCTGGCCCAAGCCTTTCTGATTGGCGAGGACTTCATCGGCAACGACAGTGTCTGCCTGGTCCTCGGCGACAACATTTTCTATGGCCAGGGATTGGCCCACGTTCTCCAGCGCGCGGCCACCCTCACCCAGGGTGGGGTCATCTTCGGCTACAAGGTCCGTGATCCCGAGCGCTACGGCGTGGTGGAATTCGACGCGCAAAAACGCGTCATCAGCATCGAGGAAAAGCCGACCCGGCCCAAGTCCAAGTACGCCGTGACCGGACTGTACTTCTACGACAACGAGGTCGTGTCCGTGGCCCGGAACCTGAAGCCGTCGGCCCGGGGCGAGCTCGAAATCACCGACCTCAACAACGTCTATCTCCGCCAGGGCCGGCTCACGGTGGAATTTCTGGGCCGAGGCTATGCCTGGCTCGACACCGGCACCCACGAATCCCTGCTCCAGGCCGCCAGTTTCGTGCAGGTCATCCAGGAACGCCAGGGCGTGCCCGTGGCCTGCCTCGAAGAAATCGCCTTCCGCATGGGCTACATCGACGCCGCCCAGGTCGAAGTCCTGGCCTCGGACATGCTCAAAAACGGCTACGGCCGCTACCTCATGGAAATGATCCGCGAAGCCTGAACCCAGCCTTCCCAAAAAGAAAGCCGCCCGAAGGCGGCTTTTTCATTTCGCAACGTCCCGGGTGTCCCGCCCCGCCCCAATCCGGCAGGCCAAGACCGTCCCGGACAAGCCCGGGTCGACCTAGTGGTGGTCTTCCTTGAGAAACTGGCGAATACGCCAGAAGGCGGCCGTGACGATGATGGCCATGTAGATATAAATGGCCGTGACGCCGAAGAAGCCTTGTTCGGTGGAATGGCCCATGTTGGTGACGAGTTCGGATACGACGCTCATAGCCTTCTTCTCCTTCGGGTCGTGGTCGTGAATTTCCGAACGACTGTATTCCCTCCCGGGTGCACGGTCAAGACCCGTCTGACAAAACGGCTGATCCTGGCCGAAAGCAATCGAGAAACCCGCCTGAAGCCCTTCCGTTTTTCCGCCCGTCGGTCTATGAAGCTTGCATGGGGTGATGCCGTGTTCGCAGGGAGCAGCCAGTCTGGCCCGAACCAGGGAGGGGCCGTGACCAAGCCTGTGCTGTTTGGAATGGGCACGGCCTGTCTCGTCATTTTACTGCTGCTCCTGGCCGGCGACTGGTACCGGCAGCACGTCTGGCTCCTGTGGACCCCGCGGGAACTTTGGCTTTTTTACCTCGTCGTTTTCCTGATCGCCATTGTCCCGGGAGGCCTGGTCGGGCTGCTCGTGGACCGGCAGTTGCGCCTGGACACCCTGCTCGCGGACAAAACCGCCGAAATTACCGCGACCCGTTGCGACCTGGATCAGACCAACCGCAACCTGCGCGCCCTGATTGCCGTTAACCACGAATTGATCCGGGCCACGGACGAATCGAGCCTCTTCCAACGCATTTGCCAGGTCATGGCGGACCAGGCCGGATACGGCGTGGTCTGGGTGGCCATGATCGAACCGGGGGCGGACAAACGGGTGCGGGTGGCCGCCCGGGCCGGAGAGCAGGCCCATTTTCTGGAAGCGCTCGACGTGCACTACGACGATTCGCCCCGGGGGCAAGGTCCCACTGGCTCGGCCATCCGCGAAAACCGCGTGGTGGTGGTGCACAATTCGAAAATGCAGGCTGTCCACCGGAACTGGCCGGACAGACCGGTCAACCTGGACTGGATCGCTTCGGCCGTGGCCTTGCCCTTGCGGCTCGGTGAGCGGGTGGTGGGCGCCTTGACCATGTACGAACCCCGTGCTCGGGACTATGACCAGGAAGAACTGACCCTGCTCACCCAGCTGGCCGACGACGTCTCTTACGGCCTGCGTTTTCTGCGCATCGGCGAGGAGCGGGGGCGGACAGGCCATTTGTTGCGCCAGGCCCTGCGCGTCAGCGCGGCCATGACCCGGACCTCCCGGGCCCTGGTGGCCGGCACCGCCGACATCCCGGCCATGGCCCGGACCACCTTGCACCAGGCCATGGCCCTGACCGAAAGCCCCTGGGGCGGCGTGGCCCGCATCGTCAGCCGCACTGGTCACCTCGACTGGGTGACGCCGACCGAACACACGAAGACCTCCCTGTTGGAGGACAACGAAGGCGGCGGACTCTACCCGGATGATAGCGGCCGGTATGGCGGTCCTTGGGCGGACGTCCTCAACGACGGCACGAGCCTTTGCCGCAATGCGCCTCTTTCCCTGGAGGGCTCCTGCCCCGATCCGGAAACCCACCTGCTCGCCCGGCAAGTGCTGGCCGTCCCCCTGCGCGACCAGGACGGGCAAGTGTCCGGTCTGCTCTTTCTGGCCGACGGCGAACGCCCCTACCGCGAACGCGATGTCCGGGCCGTGCAGCGCCTGGCCGTGCTGCTCGACATGGGTATCGCCCGACGCCGGGTCGAGGAGGAACTCGTCCTGGCGAGGCGTCGGGCCGAGGCGGCCAGCGAGGCCAAGACCCAGTTCCTGGCCAACATCAGCCAGGAACTGCGCACGCCGATCAACGGCATCCTGGGCATGGCCCAGCTGGCCCTGCTCGAAAGCGCCAGCGAGCGCGAGACCGAATACTGGCGCACGGTGCGCGAATCCACCGACCGGCTCGTGGAAATCGTCGACAACCTGCTCGAACTGGCCAATGTGGAGACCGGCTCCCTGTCCCCCGTGCTGCGGGAATTTTCCCTGCGCCGCATCATGGACTCGTTGCGCGGCGCCTATTCCATCCGGGCCGGACTGGCCGGCCTGCCCCTGGAAGTCACCATCGATCCCGGCATCCCCGACCGGCTGCTCGGCGATCCCTTCCGCCTGCGCCAGATCCTGTCCAACCTCATCGATAACGCCATCCGGTTCACGCCGACCGGCTCGGTGACGGTCCGGGTCCTGTCCCACGACCCCGCATCCACGCCGCGCCGGGTGTTCGTGGGCAAGGATTTCCAGGGCTTGTGCCTCGCCTTCACCGTGACCGACACGGGCATCGGCATTCCCCACGACCGGCAGGCGGCCATTTTCGAGAGCTTCACCCTGGGCGAGGACTACCTGACCAAGCGTTTCGGCGGCACGGGCATGGGGCTGACCATTGCCCGGCGCCTGGCCGAGCTGCTCGGTGGCAGCATCTGGGTGGAGAGCAAGCCCGGATTCGGCAGCACGTTTTCCCTCACCGTGCCGCTGTGGCCCGGCGAACAGGCAGAATCCCGCCGGGAAGAACCGGCCGGTCCGGTGGTCTTGGCGCCGCTGCGCATCCTGGTGGTGGAAGACGAGGCCGTCAACCGGCTGGCCTTGGCCCGGGGCCTGCACAAGCTCGGCCATACGGTGATCGAGGCCGGCAACGGCGAGGAAGCCTTGCGGCAACTGGCCAAGGAGCAAGTCGACGTGGTGGTGATGGACATCCAGATGCCGGTCATGGACGGGTTGACCGCCGTGGGGTTCATCCGGGCCGGCGAGGTGCCGGGCACGGACCGGCGGTTGCCAGTGGTGGCGCTGACGGCCTATGCCCTGGAAGGCGATCGCAAGCGCTTTCTGGACGCCGGCATGGACGAATTCGTGACCAAGCCCTGCGACATGGACCAGCTCCTGCGCGCCGTGGGCAAGGTGGTCGGCGCCCGGGCCGCCGCCTAGTTCTCCCTTCCCTTTTCCCGACCAAGATCCTCTTCGACGTACCGCGCGATGGCCTCGAGCAAGGCCGGGCGCGGATAGCTGTTTTTGCTGATCACGGCCGTCAGCAACGACGGTTTTTTCGTAAACGGCATGGCCACGGCCAGATGGTCCGCATTGGGATAGCCAAGCAGGGTCCCGCCGGGAATGATGGCGTCAGAGGCCATGACCAGCCCGTCGTTGAGGGCGTCGGTCTTGGCCAGGATGTCGTAAAACGGGCGCAGGATGGCCGAGGTCTCCTCGCGGGACGCAAACGCGGCCAGGGAATAGTAGCGTACCCGGGCCGGAAGCTTGTGCTCGGCCAAAAAGCGCAGCCGGTTCGATCGCTTGAGGCTGTCCAGCGCCTCGGTGCCCTCGCCCGGCGGGCACGAGGACAGCGGTATCGATTCGGCGAACCGGAGCAGGCCGTCGGAAAACGTCTCGGCCAGGGGCGAGCCCTCGATGACCCCGGCCACACTCACCACCGCCGCGGTCCGGGCCGCCAGATCAGGGTAGCTGACCAGGGCCTCCAACACGTCCACCGCGCCCTTGGAATGGGTCACGAAGACGATGGTGTCGTTTTCGGGCAGTTTGGCCACCACCTCGTGGAGGATGGCGGCGTTTCGGGCACTGCCCAAGCGGCCGCCCGTGCGCACAAGGGTCGTGGCGTAGCCGTAGCGTTCCACATCGGGCCGGGCGTCGTCGAACAGGAGCGAGGACTCGGACACGCATTCGGCGAGCAGGCCCGGCACGAGCACGAGCCGGATGCCGGCCGTGGAGACGCCAAGGGGTACGGGTCGGCCGGTCGGCCCGGGTTCGCCAGCCAGATGCCACAGGATACCGTCACCGTCGGCCGGGCGATCGCCGGGCAACAAGGCGCCGTGATCGGCCATGATGGCGGTCATGATTTCCCGAAACCGGCCCCGGCCGTCCCGAATGCCGGCCTGTGCGGCCGGGACCAGCACCGCAGGCGGCATGGCGTGGGCAAGCTGCGCCACGGGGCGCCTGGCGCACCCCGGAAGCACCCCGGCCACAAGCAGGAAGCCGCCCAACGCCCACACGGGAAGCCCCCTTGTGGCAAGCGGAAAGCGCATCGTCACCTCACCCTTGGGCGTCCACCGGCCGTCGCCCCGATGTCTTTGCGCCCCGGGGGCGCAAAGGGCGGGGCCCCTTGCCCGTCGGGACGACCTGTCCGATACTGCCTGCCAACGCCCCTAGGCCGCCGTGAGCAGCACCGGCCCGCCATGGGTGACGACGAGGCTGTGCTCGTAATGGGCGGACAGACTGCGATCGCAGGTGCGCACGGTCCATTTGTCCGACAGCACCCGGACCCGCCCGCTGCCCATGGCGATGATGGGCTCGATGGTGATGACCAGGCCATGGGTGAGGGGGGTGCGGCAGCGCCGCTCGAAGTAGTTGGGCACGCAGGGTTCCTCGTGGATGCTGCGCCCCACGCCGTGGCCGCACAATTCCTTGATGACGCTGAAACCGCACTGCTTGGTTTCGCGTTCCACGGCCCGGCCGATATCATTGATATGGTTGCCGACCCGGGCCGCCTTGAGCCCCTGGCGAAAGGCACTCTCGGCGCACCGGGCCAGGGCCTCGGCCTGGGCCGTGACCGTGCCCACGCGCACGGTCACGGCCGCGTCGGCCACGAAGCCGTCCTTTTCCGCCGTGACATCGCATTTGACCAGATCGCCGGCGACGAGCTTGCGGTCGCCGGGAATACCGTGGACCGCCTCGTCGTTGACGCTGATACAGGCCGTGCCCGGAAAGCCGTAGACCTTGGGCGGGGAGGAGATGGCGCCGTGCTGTTGCAAAACGTCGGCGCACACGGCGTCCAGTTCGGCCGTGGTCATGCCCGGACAGGCGGCCTTGGCCATGGCGTCAAGGCTAACGCGCACGATCTTGCCGATGGCGCGCAGGTTGTCGAGTTCTTCTTGGGATTGGACCGTCATGGTCTGCCTCTTTTGTTGTACTGTGTTATGCGGTCCCGGCCGCCAGGCTCACACCAGGCGCTGCCGGTCGAGATTACGCAGGTTGACCGCCTCGGCCAGATGCTCGACGCGCAGGTCGTCGTCGCCGTCCAGATCGGCGATGGTGCGGGCGATGCGCAGAATCCGGGTATGGGCCCGGGCCGAAAGCCCCAGCCGCCGGACCGCGCCCTCCAAAAAAGCGTGGCCCTCGGCCGAGACGGCGCAAAATTGGGAAAGAGCCCGGCCGCTCAGCCGGCTGTTGACCGAAAACGGCCAGCCGGCATAGCGCGCCTCCTGGCGGGCCCGGGCGGCCAGAACCCGGGAACGCATGACCGCCGAGGTCACGGGTGAGGCGTCGGCCTTGAGGTCCTTGTAGGGCACGGCCGGCACCTCCACCTGCAAATCGATGCGGTCGAGCAGCGGTCCCGACAGCCGGGACCGGTAGCGCCGCACCTCGGCCTCGCCGCAGGTGCAGGCATGGCGCTCGTCGCCGAGATAGCCGCACGGGCAGGGATTCATGGCCGCAACCAGCATCACGTCGGCCGGATAGGCCAGGGACACGGCCGCCCGGGCAATGGTCACCCGGCCGTCCTCCAGAGGCTGGCGCAGCACTTCAAGCACCGATTTTTTGAATTCCGGCAGTTCATCGAGGAAAAGCACCCCCCGATGGGCCAACGACACCTCGCCCGGCCGCGGGTACGAGCCGCCGCCGATCAGGCCGGCATCGGAAATGGTATGGTGCGGCGACCGAAACGGCCGGGCCGTCATAAGCCCCCCGCTCTCCAGCCTGCCGGACACGGAATAGATGGTCGTGACCTCCAGGGCCTCGTCAAAGCCGAGCGGCGGCAGGACCGTGGGGATGCGCTTGGCCAGCATGGTCTTGCCCGAGCCGGGCGGACCGATGAAAAGCAGGTTGTGGCCGCCGGCGGCGGCGATTTCCACCGCCCGCTTGGCATGCTCCTGGCCCTTGACCTCGGCGAAGTCCTCGGCAAAGCCCGCGGCCGTGTCGCCGGCGGCAAAGGGCACGGCCTTGGCCGGTTGCGGACGCGCGCTGCCGGTAAAAAAATCCACGACCTCCCGCAACTGTTCCAGCCCGAAGACATCGAGTCCCTCGACCACGGCCGCCTCGGCCGCGTTGGCCGCCGGCACGAGCACTCCCCGCGCCCCTTCGCGCCGGGCCCGGGCGGCCAGGGGCAACACTCCGGAAACCGGCTTCAGTTCGCCGGTCAGGGACAGCTCACCGGCCAGGAAATACCCCCGCACGGCCTCGGGATCGATACGCCCCATGGCGGCAAGCAAGGCCACGGCCAGAGGCAGGTCGTAGGCCGCGCCTTCCTTGCGCAGGTCGGCCGGGGCCAGATTGACGGTGATGCGGGCGGGAGGCAGCTTCTGGCCGCCGTTGCGCAGGGCCGCGAACACGCGTTCCTTGCTCTCGCGCACCGCGCCCTCGGCCAGACCGACCATGGTGAAGGAAGGCAAGCCCTGCCGGGCGAGGTCCACTTCCAGCGTGACCGGGTAGGCCTCGATGCCGAGCAACGCGGCAGTGGTAACGGCGGACAGGCTCATGGGTTGCGAAAACCGATAGCGCGGGGCGCAACCACAGGCAAGGATTTTAAGGAGATCGGTCTTTTCATTCCTTTGGCTCGATGCTAGAAATTCTTCGTATAGCAGCAACCGGCGCGGCTGTCGTGCCCCTTGTATGGGAACCAAATGCCATGATCTCCGGCCGCTTCTCCTTGGCGCGCTCCGTCGGCGGCGCCGTGCTCTTGACACTTGTCTGCGTCAACACCGCGCTGTTGGCCGCTTTCAGTCTCATGGACATCTACAACGAAAAAACGCGCCTCGACGATGCCCTGCACACGGAGCTGAGTGTCCTCGCCGAACAGCTCGCCGTCAATCTGAACGCCCCCCTGTGGTACATGGAACGCGACCATCTGGTCCGGGTGGTGGAAGGGGTCATGCAAAACGAGCACGTGGCCGCCGTGCTTGTCACAGACCGGGAAACCGGGCGTCTCACCCTGGGCCGGACCCGGGATAAGGCCTGGCACATCTCACCCACCCAGACCCGGCCCGCCCTGGATGACGTCGTCGACACCAAACGCGACATCATCTACGGCGGCCGCCCCATCGGCACGGTGGAAGTCTTTTGCAGCCGGCGCTTCATGACCCGGGATCTCAACGCCGCGCTCGGCTGGATCATCCTGCGCATCCTGGGCCTCAACGCGGCCCTGGCCGCCGCCCTGGTGCTGGTGTTGCGCCGCCAGGTCATCCGTCCCCTGGCCCGCCTGGAAGCCTATGCCGCCCGGGTCAGTTCCGGCCGCAACGTCCCCCCCCTGGCCGAGTACGGTCCCTTGCGCGGCGAACTGCGCAGCCTGGGCCTGGCCATGGAAGCCATGGTCCGTCAGCTCTCGGCCGCCCAGCGCAAGTATCGAAGCATCTTCGAGAACGCCACCGAGGGCATTTTCCAGACCACCCTGGACGGCCGTCTCCTGGAGGCCAACCTGGCCATGGCCCAGATGCTCGGCCACGAAACCCAGGAACAGCTTCTGACCGCCGTGGACGACATGGCCACCCAGGTCTTCTACGACCCCGAGGACCGGCGGCGCCTGATCGAACTCCTGCTGGTCGAGCAGTCCGTGCGCGAATACCGGACCCGGTTCACGCGCCGGGACGACCAGATCATCTGGGTCCTGGTCAATGTCCGGCTCGTGCGAGACCCGGCCGGCGACCCCCTGTATGTGGAAGGCACGGCCATGGACGTGACAGCCCGGCTGCGAGCCGAACGGCGCCTGGGCATCCTCAACCGCCACTTGCGCGAGGCGGTCCGGGAACGCACCAAACGCCTGGCCGTCAAGGCCAGTCAGCTCGAAACGGCCAACGTCCGCCTCCAGGAACTGGACCGGCTCAAATCCCGGTTCCTGTCCACGGTCTCCCACGACCTGCGCACACCGCTGACCTCCATCATGGGCTTTGCCAAGCTCATCTCCCGGGACTTCAGCAAGTATTTCGAGCCGTTCGCCAACGGCCACGACCGCCTGACCCACCAGGCCAAGCGCCTGACCGCCAACCTGGCCATCATCGAAAGCGAGGGCGAACGCCTGACGCGCCTCATCAACGACTTCCTGGACCTTTCCAAGATCGAATCCGGCCGGGCCGAATGGCGTGACGGACCAGTGGACGCCCTGCGCATCATTCGCGGGGCCGTGGACGCGGTCAGCGCCGATTTCGAAGCCAAGCCCGAGGTCGCCTTCGTGCTGGACCTGCCGGCAAGCCTGCCCGAACTGCACATGGACCAGGACCGCTTGAGCCAGATTCTGGTCAACCTGCTCGGCAACGCGGTCAAGTTCACGGACGAGGGCTCGGTACGCCTGCGCGCCGCCGTGGCGAACGCCGCCTTGCGCCTGGAAGTGACGGATACCGGGGTCGGCGTGCCCCGCGAATCCCTGGAAAAAATCTTCGACAAATTCCATCAGGCCGAAATCGGCGACACGGTCCAGGAAGGCCGGCGCCGCCAGGGCACGGGCCTCGGGCTCGCCATCTGCCGCCAGATCGTCGAGCACTACCAAGGCCGCATCTGGGCCGAATCCGAACTGGGCCGCGGCAGCACCTTCATCGTGGAACTGCCCCTGAACCAAGCCGCCGCCTAATCGCCACACGCACGCCTCTTGCTCCTGTTGACCAATCCCTGTATGTCCCCGGTCATGGAGCAGTATCTGGCCGATTTGCATATCCATTCCCGCTACTCCCGGGCCACCAGCAAAGGGCTTACCCCGCGCCATCTGGCCGCTTACGGCGAGCTCAAGGGCCTGACCGTCGTCGCCACCGGCGATTTCACCCATCCGGGCTGGCTCGAGGACCTCAAGCGGGATCTGGTCGCGGACGGCAGCGGACTATTGCGCCTGCGCGATCCGTCGGGCCTGGACAAGGAATTGCCCTGGTTCCCGGGCGTGCGGCTGGCGGGGCGAGTGCGGTTTCTCCTTTCGGCCGAGATCAGCTCCATCTACAAACGTGGCGGCGCCGTGCGCAAGGTGCACAACCTCGTCTACGCCCCGTCCTTCGAAGCGGTCGAACGCCTCAACGCCAAGCTGGCCAAGGTGGGCAACCTGGCCTCGGACGGCCGCCCCATTCTGGGCCTCGACAGCCGGCTTCTGCTGGAAATGGTGCTGGAAACCGATCCCATGGCCTTCCTGGTCCCGGCCCATATCTGGACGCCCTGGTTTTCCCTGTTTGGCTCCAAGTCCGGGTTCGATTCCATCGAGGAATGTTTCGGCTCCCTGGCCAAGGAAATTTTCGCCCTGGAAACGGGCCTGTCCTCGGACCCGGAAATGAACTGGACCCTGTCGGCGCTGGACCGCTTCCGGCTCATTTCCAATTCCGACGCCCACTCCGGGGAAAAACTCGGCCGGGAATGCAATCTTTTTTCCGGCGACCCGTCCTTCGAAGGCATCTACCGGGCGTTGCGCGGCCAGGGCCTGGGCCCAAAATTCCTCGGCACGGTGGAATTTTTTCCCGAGGAAGGCAAATACCACCTGGACGGCCACCGGGCCTGCGGCGTGGTCATGGAGCCGGCCGAGGCCAAGGCGCGCGGCGGCTTGTGTCCGGTGTGCGGCAAACCCATGACCCTTGGCGTGCTGCACCGGGTGCTGGAACTCGCCGACCGCGACCAGCCCGTGCGGCCCGAGGGCATGCCCGGGTTCACCTCGCTTGTTCCCCTTGGCGAAGTCGCGGGCGAGGTCATGGGCGTCGGGCCGGCCACGGCCAAGGCCAAGGGGCTTGTGACCGCCGCGTTGTCCCGGTTCGGTTCGGAGCTGACCGTGCTGCGCGAAACCCCGGTCGAGGACCTGGCCCGGGTAAACTCCGTCCTGGCCGAGGCCATAGGCCGCATGCGCCGGGGAAGGGTCTACCGAGACCCGGGCTTCGACGGCCAGTACGGCCGCATTTCGGTTTTCTCGCCCGAGGAAAAACGCGAGCTGCGCGCCGGTCGTTTCCTGGCCATGCCCTCGGCCGCCAAATCCGCCGCCACCTCCCGGGAATCCGCCTCCCCGGACGAACCGCCGGCCGAACCTCCGCCCGAACCGGCCCAGCCGGCCCCGTCGCCGGCGGCCACCCTCAATGCCGACCAGCAGGCGGCGGCCACGGCCCCCGATCCGCACCTGCTCGTGATCGCCGGCCCGGGCACGGGCAAGACCCATACCCTCATGGCCCGCATAACCTCCCTGCTCGCCGCCGGCACCCCGCCGGACGCCATCCTGGCCGTGACCTTCACCCGCCGGGCCGCCCAGGAACTGCGCGACCGGCTGGCCCGAACCCTGGGCGAAGGGCCCGCGCCCCGGGCCGACACCCTCCACGCCCTGGCCCTGTCCGTGTGGACCGAAGCCGGTGGCCAGGAACCGGTGCTCCTGTCCGAGGAGGCGGCCCGGCGCCTGTTTGCCGCCGTCAATCCGGACCTGACCGGCGCCCGGCTGCGCACGGCCTGGCGCGAACTGGCCCTGGCCCGGGAAACGCTCACCCCCGCCCCGGACACGGACGATGACGGGCCGGCCCGGTGGGCGCAACGCTTTGCCCGACAAAAGACCGACTGGAATCTGCTCGACTTCACCGACCTGCTCGAATTCTGGCTGGAAAAACTGCGCGAAGAAAGTTTCGTGCCGCCCTGGCAGCACGTGCTCGTGGACGAGATCCAGGACTTCACGCCCTTGCAACTGGCCCTGGTCAAGGCGCTTATCGCCCGCGACGGCACGGTCCTGTGGGCCATCGGCGACCCGGACCAGTCCATCTACGGTTTCCGGGGCGCGACCGGCAACGTGGAAACCGAACTGCGCGCCAGTACCCCGGACCTGCGCGTAGTCGGCCTGTCGGAAAACTACCGATCGGCCCAGCCCATCCTTGATCTGGCCGGCGGACTGTTCCCGGACAAGCCCCACCTTGTCTCCACCGTGCGCCGGGACGATCCGGGATTCGGTGAAATCCAGCTTTTCCAGGCCCCGACCGCCGCCGGCGAGGCCGGCTGGATGGGCGAGCGCATCCGGGGCCTGCTCGGCGGCACCTCCCTGACCCTGGCCGACGACCTGTCGCGGCGCACCCTGGCCCCGGCGGATGTGGCCGTGCTGGTGCGATTTTCCGGGCTCATCGCCCCCATCCGCAAGAGCCTCGAACGCTTCGGCATTCCGTGCTCCGCCCCGGAGGCCGACGCGTTCTGGAACGAGCCCCGGGTGCGGCTGCTTTTGGCCGCGGCCGGACGGCTGCTCGGCTTGCCCTTGCCCGCGGACGTGGAAAAGCCCCCCACCTTGCCGGACCGGCTCCTGGCCAAGGGACCCATGGGCCTGGCCGCCTACCTGGGCGACATCCCGCCCTTTGACAGGCTGTTCTGGCAGGGACCGGAATTTCGCGACCTGAGCCGGGCCTACGCCGCGCAGGGCGGCTGGACGGGGCTGCTCAATTACGTAAACGTCCAGACCGAACTGGAGCTCGTGGGCAAGGCGGCCGAAAAGGTGCGCATCATGACCTTGCACGCGGCCAAGGGCCTCGAATTCGAGGCCGTGTTCCTGCCCGCGTTGGAAGACGGCATCCTGCCGTTCGCCGGCACGGATTTTTTGAATGGCAAGCCCGGCAACCTAGCCGCCGGCCTGGACGAGAACGAGGAGAGACGCCTGTTCTACGTCGGGCTCACCCGGGCGAGGAGCCGGCTCTACCTGAGCCACGCCGTGCGGCGCGACCTCATGGGCCGTCGGCTCATGCTCCAGCGTTCGCGGTTTCTCGACCGGCTGTCCTTAAGCGGGGTACGGCGTTCGGCCCTGGTGGCCCGGACCGTAAGTCAGGCCCGGCAGCTGACGCTTTTGGGGACAGACGCCCCTACCAGATGAAACGCCAGAGATAGCGTTCGTAGGCCCGACTGACCTTGTGGGCCACGGGGGCCTTGACGCCCATGTCCTGCAAGCGACAGTAGACGTGCAACGGATTGAAAAAATGCTGCATGAAATCCCGAAACCGGCGCATGGCACAACGCCTCCCATCAACCGACAAAAGTAACAAAACCGAGCCTGGCCAAGCGACATCGATGGCTTCCCCGACCGGCCACGTCGTGAATGCGCATCCCTTACGTTCCTGTAGCGATCTGCGCAAGCACGGGCCGCCACCTCCAAAAACCTGTGATCACCGCATGCTCCAAAATTGCAAGTCGAAAAAGCCCTGGCGCGTGGCCGCGCCGAGTTGTGTCTGGCCGGAAACCGCGGCCGTCAATTGCCGGCGTCTGGCCCGTTCCGTGCCCGAAGTCGGCCTTTACCTGCTCGAAACCGCCTCGTGCCTGGCCTACGGCCCGGACGACCTGCCGCAAAAAACATTCGGCCTGCGCTACCATGCCCACCTGCCCCTGGACCTGCCCTGGCGGCTCGGTGGCTACGCAGTCGCCGAGGCCATAGCCGGACTGCTCGACAAAATCGCGCATCTCGACCCCTGGGGGTTCGTGCTCCACCCACCGGCGGACCGCCGGGACCTGGAGGAATTCCTGTCCGCCTGGACCGGGGCCGGCCGCAATCCGAACGCCCTGCTCCTGGAAAATACCGAGACCGTCTCGCCCGCCGACATCCTCGACCTGTCCCGGGATCTGGGCTGCGGCGCGTGCCTCGACCTCGGGCATCTGCTCGCCATGGACCACGCCGTGCCAAGCGACACCGAGGTCCTGGCCGCGCGGGTGCGCATGCTCCACGTCTATTCCCCGTTCGGGCCCGAGGGTCCGCCGCCCGGACGCCGCCATGCCCACCGCCCCTTAACGACGCTCTCCCCCGAAGGCCGAGACCAACTCCTGTGGCTGCTCGGCCACTTGCACCCCGAGACCGTGGTCGTGGAGGTCTTCGCGCCGATTCATCTCCTGGAGAGCCTGGCCGTACTCGACGCCCTGGTCACAACCGCCGGGGCCGGGGCATGATCCGACTGCTGCTCGGCGGCACCAAATCCGGCAAATCGGCCCAGGCCGAGGCCTTGCTTGGGGCCGGTCCGCCTCCCCACCGGGTGCTCGCCACAGGGCGGGCCCTGGATTTCGCCTTCCGGGCCCGCATCGAGGCCCACAAACGCGCCCGGCCGGCCCAGGTCCCGGTCATCGAGGCCGGGGCCGGAGCCCTGGACCTTTTGACCCGTGAAGCGGATTTTGGCGGAACAATTTTGTTCGACAGCCTGGATTTCTGGCTTTTCTCCTGGCAGAATGCCCACCGGACCGAGGATCCGACCCCGGCCCTGGCCCGGGGGCTGGCCCCTTACGGTTTTTCGCACGCGCCGGAAGTCATCCTGGTGAGCGCGGAAATCGGTCTTGGCCCCCTGCCCGCCGACGGCGCCAACCGGCGTTTCGCGGACGCACTCGGGACGCTCAACCAGGCGGCTGCCGCCCTGGCCCATGAGGTGTGGCTGGTGGTGGCCGGAATGCCCCTGCTGCTCAAGAGATTGCCATCGTGACCACTGCCCGCAAACCGACCCAGGCTGCCACCCGTCTTCTCCAAACCATCGGCCGCGACTTCCGCTGGCTCATTGTCATCAACGCCGATCCCGATGCCATGGCCTCGGCCATGGCCCTGCGCCGCATCATGGCCCACCGGGCAGCCTCCGTGGGCATCGCCCGCATAAACGAGGTCAAACGCCCGGACAACCTGGCCATGATGCAGTTTCTGCGCATCCCGGCGGTCATGCTCACGCCCGAGGTGCGCACCGCCTACGACCACTTCGCCATGGTCGACTCCCAACCGCATCACCATCCCGATTTCAAGGACTGCGACTTCAGCCTCGTGATCGACCATCATCCGATCAGTCCCGAACATCCGGTCCAGGCCGCCTTCACCGACATCCGGCCCGGATACGGCGCGACCAGCACCATCATGGCGGAATACCTGCGGAACATGCGCATCCGGCCGGGAAAACTGCTGGCCACGGCCCTGGTCTACGGCATCAAGACCGACACCCAGAGTTTCGAGCGCCATTTTCTGGACGCCGACGTCAAGGCCTTCAGCCAGCTCACCGGGCAAGCCGACATGCAGGTGGTGCGCAAGATCATCTCCAGTGAATACCATCGGCGGTGGTTGAAATTTTTTTCCAAGGCTTTCCGCAAGATGCGTTTTGTCGGCGCCCACGGGTTGTTCGTGTTCATGGACAGCCTGGAAAGTTCCGATATTCTGGTCATGCTGGCCGACTTTTTCACCAAGGTGCACGGTCTGTCCTGGAACATGCTCGGGGCGGTGGTGAAAAAGACCTTGGTGGTGGTGTTTCGGGGCGACGGGGTCGGCCGCAACATGGGCATCCTGGCCCAGAAACTCTTCAGCGACGTCGGTTCGGCCGGCGGTCACCGCGGCGCGGCCCGGGCCGAAATCGAGCTGGCGGCCCTCAAGGGCAAGGACCCGGAGGAATTCCTGTACCGCCGCCTGACCGGCCGCAAACTCCCGACCAAGGAACGTTGCGCCGTCTAGCCGGGAAGCGCGCAGGAGGCGAGGCCGCTTCGGCGCCCAAGAGCACGCCCGGTTGGTGTCCGCCTGGGATCAGGCTGATGACCGCCGTTGCGCAAACAGATTTACACAACCGCCTGACCGACGGTATGGCTGAATCACGGAAGAAAGCGCTGCGATTGCGACGCGGAAGGCTGGCTCTATGCGAAAAAGCTCTGGCTTTACCCTGATTGAGGCGGTCGCCGTCCTGATCGTGCTCGGTATCCTCGCGGTGATCGTCATAACAAAATACACCGCCCAGGGCACGGAAAGTGCCGTCGACGCGAGCATTCTCAAAGATGCGATTCGCCAGACGCAAATGCGCGCCATGTCCGATCTGCCGGATGCCAACTGGAATATCAGTGTCGCGGGCAAACAGGCGACCATCAAAAAAGATGCGACAACGGTGACAAGCTACGATTTGAGCAGCTACAGCGGAACATTTTCCATCGCCTTCGACGAACTCGGCAAACCGGTAAGTGTCCCGGCATTGCCCTATTCCATAACGATGGATGCTGTGACAGGTTTCATCCCATGACCAAACGCAAGAACACATCACAAGGATTTTCGCTGATCGAGATCATACTTCTCATCGTGCTGAGCGGTATCCTGGCCGTGATGATTCTGCCGTATTTTTTTTCCGGCGCAACCTCCAGCAACACCCCGGTCGAACGCCTGGAGACAAGCGCGGGGCTCAATAAAGCGATGGAAGCCATCATCAGTGATTATGAGAATAATTTTAAAATGGACATGAATGGATTAATAACAAAGGTTAATTCTTTTTCTGAAAATTACAGCTCTTACTGTGCTATATGCGCGGCAACAGCTAAAACTATCACTATTGGCGACCTAACTGATGCTGTCCTAGTAACCGTAACAAGCAGCAACAATGAAAAATTATATCATGTCTTTACGAAACATGAATAATAACCCCTCACGCAAGGGCTTCACGCTGATCGAAATTCTTTGCGTCCTGATACTTGCCGGGCTGCTGGGCGCCTTTTTCCTGGGTGGATACGTCAATTCCGTCAAAATGCAGGTCGTGGCCGACAGTAATTATCAGCAAGCCCAAAAAGCGCAGCTTGCCCTTCTGCGTATCATCCTCGAGATGCAAAACGTCACGGCCCCGAGTGTATCCGGCAATATTATAGACTACTCGTTGAGCGGTGAATCGAGAAAAATAAAACTAATTGGAACGAATCTCATCATCTATACAAATAGTGACAGCACAAACCACACACTCCTCGACAATGTGACAGATTTTACCGCAAATTATGTATTGAAAAATCTTTCTATAAGTTTTACAATAGTATTCTCAGATAACACCTCACAAACATTCAGCACATCCATCTACGTTCCATCATCATAATGGAGTGCCAATGCCTATCGTTACCGCAAATCAACATTGGCCGACGCGTGCCGGGTCAAGTCTTCTCATCATCATCGTCGCCATTACCGCCCTGGCCAGCCTCGCGGTTGGCATGTCGACCATGTCGCGAATTTCCACGGTCAACCAATTGCAGTTCAATCAGGCGAACAGCGCCCGAAATCTCGCATTATCCGGAATAGAATATGCCAAGGGCATTGCCTACGCCTACGCCCATTTGGAAACCCCAAAAACCTTGCCCGAGGTTACTAAGTATTTATCGGACAACCCAACCTACAGCCTTGGCGACTCCATTGGGAGTTTTACACTCACGGACATCACAACGGGAACCAACTCCTTTTCTGTGAACGCCATAGGAATCACACCGTCTGGAGGAAACCAGGCCAAATACAAAACAGAATCAAGTACGAGCATCCCCTACGATTCCGGTGACATCCCTATCGACAAAAAGCTTTATGCAATTGATAGCAGCACGGGTAATACCACTTTAAACGGGAACAACAAAATCACCGGTTCGATCTATGCAAAAAAAACCGTATCCCTCAACGGGAGCGCAGTTGTTGACGGGAACGTTATGGCCGGAGGTTGCGTCACCATCAATCAGGGAACTGTCACCGGGAATGTCTGCACAACCTGCTCATCGGCCTCTTGGTCGAGCACGACTGAAGTTGATGGAAATGTGACCGTCTTCGGCAGCCTTACTATGAACGGGGGAACATACAAAGGGGATGTCTACGTTACCAACAAGTTGTCCGTTAACGGCAATGCGACGATCGAGAGGAATATTTACGCTAAAACCATAGAGATCAATAGCATAAATCTCTTAGGGGATGCCTATGCCACAGGAAACATCACCGGAGCAACAGGAACTAATTACCACTCCAAGTCTACAATAACTTTTCCATCATCATGCGACACCCCAACGGTTACGCCAAAAGATGCGAAAATTGATTATGCATCGGAATCTTTAACAATCCAAGACGAAAAATCATACACTTTTATTGCTACAAAAAACAACGATAGCACATACAATTCAATAGATTTCACGAGCATAACACTGAACAACAACGACAAAACGCTCTATTTTGACCTTTCAAAGGGGGATATCAATATCCTTGTCACAGGAAGTGTAACATTCAACCAACCGTTCACTATAAAAGTATCCACGGACGGGAAAACCTGGGAGACCTACAACCCAGGCAGCTTAACAAAAACGATGAAAGCATATGCCAAACGCATTTATCTGGAAAGCCATGGCACCGTCTCTTTATGCCAGAATGCAAACTGGCTTGGGACAATTTATGCGCATGGATACAATTTGAATGGCAATAACAATATCCTTGGCACGATCTACTCCTCAGCCGATAGCACGAATGCCAACTCCGGCGTGAACATCACGATCATGCCGTCGAATTTCGTCGACAAGTGGTGGACAAAATAACCGGCGTGTAGCGAGGTCCTCTGCCTAGAGCTCGCGCATCCACGGCCATCACTGTGGCCCTGCGCGCCCAACACACCCGTCTCGGGATTCCAAAGGGCAGCGCCCTTTGGCCGCCGGAGGCTTCTCCCCTACCCCTGCCACTGCCCCAGCCCCTCTCCCGCCACGGCCCCTCACACCTTCCGGGCCAGCCGCGCCTTGAGCCCCTCCAAAATCGAGCTCTCCACGCGCAAATGGCCGCGCCCCCGGCCGAGTTCCACGCCCGGCTTGGCCGTACCGTGAAAATCCGAGCCCCCGGACAGGGCCAGATCCAGCTGTTTGGCCAGGGTGAGGTACTCCAGGGTCTGGGCCTGGGAGTGTTCGGTGTAGAACACCTCGATGCCGTCCAGGCCCATGTCCCGGTAGCGGGTCACGGTGTCGATAAGCGGCCGGCCGGACTGGCCGAGCATGTAGGGATGGGCCAGGATGACGAGGGCCCCTTCCGCGTGCAACAGCTCCATGGCCCGGGCGAGTTCCAGCTTGGCCTTGGGCACGTACGCCTGGCCGTGGTTGCCGAGGTAGCGCGAAAAAGCCTCCTTGAAACTGCCCACAGCGCCCATGGACAGCATGACCTGGGCGATATGGGGCCGCCCCACCGCGCCCTGGGCCAGGGCGGTCACGGCCTCATACTCCACCGGGATACCGAGCTGTTTGAGCTTGGCGAGGATTTGCCGGTTGCGGTCATGGCGCTTGGCCCGAAGCGTGGCCAGGGCCTCGGACAACGGGCCCTCCCGGTCCGGCAAAAACAGCCCGACAATGTGGATGCTGCGGTCCCCGTCGGCCACGGACAGCTCCACCCCCGGCACCACCTCCAGGCCGTAGCGTACTCCGGCCTCCCGGGCCTCGGCCAGGCCGGCCAAGGTGTCGTGATCGGTCAAGGCCACGGCGGACAAACCCGCCTGCGCCGCCAGGGTCACCAGTTCCGAAGGGCTGCAGCTGCCGTCGGAAGCCCGCGAATGCGTGTGCAAATCAATGAGCGTCATGGGCAGGCAGTGTAGCCCGGGGCAACGACCTTGTGAACCTCCATTGCGCCCCTGGCCCGATTTGGCTATGAGAGTGCATCTGCTTTAAGGAGAATGTCCTGTGACCCTCAATCCCGAGCTGCTGTCCATCCTGGCCTGCCCGACCTGCAAGGGCGAACTGACCCGGATCGGAGCCGACGAAGGCCTGGCCTGTCCCGCCTGCGGCGTGGTCTATCCCGTGCGCGACGACATTCCCATCATGCTGGTCGAAGAAGCCGTGCCCCAGACGAAGTGGGACGCCGGCGTGCGTTCGGCCAAGGAATCTTCCGGATCATAGCCCTGGGGGGGCGACCGCGCCGGCCGCTCCGAGGAGTCGCCATGGCCAAGCTGCATTGGATTCCGTGGATGGCCCTGTCCGACCTGGGACAGGAACAAGACCGGTTGACCGGAGGCAATACCGCCACCCGTTGCGAGTGCGGTTATGCCTGGACCCCGGCTGCCGATGTCGTGGAGACCGACCGGGATTTCCGCGTCACGTTGGAACTGGCCGGCGTGTCCCGCGAAGCCGTGTCCGTGGAAATCCGGGGCCGCTATCTCGTGGTCCAGGGAGAACGCTGCCCGTGCGGCGAATCCGGCGGCGGCGTGTACCAGATCATGGAACGGTCCTACGGCGTGTTTTCACGGCGCTTCGCCCTGCCCCCGGGGGTGATCCGACATGAAATCACCGCCGTCATGAAAGACGGCCTGCTGTGCGTCACGGTGCACAAGGCCAGCCCTGAACGTCTGCGCCGTCGCATTCCCATCGATTGAACCCGCCCCGGCCCCGCCACGGTCGACGCACGCCGCCCCAGCCGCGCACCGTCCGGAGCGCCGGTCCAACGCAACCCGGGGCCGACCCTGCGCGCACCATGGCCAGGGTCCGTGCGCCCGGACGCGGACGGCCCGCCCCGAAGCAACCGTCACGCGTCCTGGAGCCGTCCCGGGCCTGGAGAGTTCCCATGCAACGAGGCGCCCTGGCTTGCGTGCTTCTCTGTCTGCTGCTGGCCGGCCCGGCCCTGGCCGCCGATCGCGCGGTGCGCGTCACGCCCGTCGTCACGGCGGTCAAAGCCGTGGCCCCGGCCGTGGTCAACATCACTTCGGCCCGGACCGTGGAACGCCGCCGGTCCCTGGGTCCCTTTTTCGAAGACGACTTCTTCCGCCAGTTCCTCGGCCCGGGCTTTCCCGGTGGGCAGGTCGAACGCCAGACCCAGGAAAGCCTGGGCTCGGGCGTCATCATCGACGGCGCCAAGGGGCTCGTCCTGACCAACGCCCATGTCATCGCCGGCGGCTCGTCCATCAAGGCCCGACTCCTCGACGGCCGGGTCCTGGACGCCAAGCTCGTCGGCGCGGACCCGGACTTCGACCTGGCCGTGCTGCGCCTGACCGGCAAGGCCCCCCTGCCCCAGGCGGTCATGGGCGATTCCGGCGACATCATGATCGGCGAGACCGCCATCGCCATCGGCAACCCCTTCGGCTACACCAACACCGTGACCACGGGCGTGATCTCGGCCGTGGGCCGGTCCCTCAAGCACGAGGGCGGCGCCTACACCGACCTCATCCAGACCGATACGGCCATCAATCCCGGCAACAGCGGTGGACCGCTGGTCAACCTGGCCGGCGAGGTCGTGGGCATCAACATGGCCATCCAAGCCGGGGCCGAAGGCATCGGCTTCGCCATCCCCATCAACAAGGCCCGGCGCGTGGTGGCCCAGCTCGTGGGTGGGGGCCGGGTCACGCCGGCCTGGCTCGGCCTGACCGGCCAGGACGTGGACGCGCGCACGGCTCGGTATTTCGGCCTGGACCGGCCGCGCGGCATGCTCATTGCCGCGGTGGTGCCGGAGTCGCCGGCGGCCAAGGCCGGGTTGCGGCCGGGCGACCTCATCGTGGGTTTGGCCGGAGCGGACCTCGGCGGCAAGGACGAATATATCGGGGCGTTGCGCACCTCGCCCGTGGGCGAGCCTCTGGCCCTGGTCATTCGGCGCGGGGAGCAGGAATCCAAGCTGAGCCTTACTCCCGAGCCCTTCACGGACCGGGAAGCCTTGGCCGTGGCCCGGGACCGCTGGGGCCTGGTGGCCGGTCCGGCCCAGGGCGGCCGGGGACTGGTCGCGACCGAGGTCGTGCCGGGCTCGCCGGCGGCCAAACTCGGCCTGCGCCCCGGCGACCTCATCGTGCAGATCGGCGGCGAGCAGTTACCTGACGCGGCCGCTTTTACCCGGGCCGTCTACGCCAACCGCATGCACCGGGTGGTGCTCCTGCTCGTCGGGCGCGGCGGCCAGGGCTACTACGCCCGCATGCAGGTGGGGTAAGGCAGGGGTAAGGCGGGGGAGACGCCTCCGGCGGCCAACGGGCGCAGCCCAGTCGCCGGGCAAGCTCTGGTGACGGCACGGCGTTGGGGCTTTGGCGCAGGTTGCCTGGCAGGCAATTCCTCCGGGCGTGCGGGGGTGGACACCATGAAGATCGTCTGTGCCGGACAGTTCCTGGCCGAAGGCCTGCGCCAGGCCGGCCAGACCGTCATCCCCCTTGCCCTGCGGGAGGATGCGGACTTAAACGCCTTGATCGAGGCGGCCTGCCCGGACCCGGACTGGGTGCTGCTCGAAGTGTGGGGCCGCACCGCCCTGCCGCGCAATCTGGCCGCCTGCCGGCACCGCCTGGCGGTCTTTTGTATCGACACGCCCCTGAACGCCTTCTGGCTACGTCCGCTGCTGCAACTGTGCGACGCGGCCTTCGTCGATCAGCGCGCCTCGGTCGCCGCCTTGGCCCGGGCCGGCATCACCGCCCACTGGCTCCCGCTGTGCGTGCAGGAAAGCGACTTCCGCGCGCCCGCGCCACCGGAACGGTTCCTCACCTTCGTGGGCCGGATCACGCCCCATCGCCCCAAGCGCGCCAACCTGCTGCGCCTGCTGCAACGCCACACCCCGGTCCAGGTGGTCCAGGACGTGAGCCGCGCCCGGATGCAGGACCTCTTTGCCCGCTCCCAGGTCGTGCTCAATGAAAATCTCTTCAGCGGCCTGACCCTGCGCGTCCTCCAGGGACTGGCCTCCGGGGCCCTGGTCCTGACCGAGGCCGGAGGCGACGGCGTGGACGCGCATTTTACCGACGGCGTCCACCTCGCCTGCTACGGCCCGGACACCCTGCTCCCACGGCTCGCCGACATCCGCGCCCGGCCGGAACACTACCAGGCCATTGCCCGGGCCGGACAGGCCGCCTGCCGCCAGGCACACACGAGCGCCCAACGCGCCAGGGAGTTCCTGGACATCCTGGCCAGTGGCCAAGCGGGCAATCCACGCCGCACGGACGCTGTACGCCGGCTGGCCGAGGCCAAGGCCAAGTACCGGCATTGTCTGCGCTTTGGGGGCTCCCTGGCCGCCCCCATGCAGCTGTTCGGCCAGGCCGCCGGCGCCGCAGGAACCGTGGGCCAAGAAGCCAGCTTTTTTCTGGGCCACCTGTTCGCCCGCCAGGGCGATACCGCACGGGCCGGACCTTTTTTGGCTCATGCCGCCCGGCACAAGGGGGTGCACGGCTTCCTCGCCTCAGCCACCCAGGCCATCCTCGCCCTGGCGGCGGAAGGGCCGGACGCGGCCGCCGCCCTTCTGGAGGCGGGCCAAGCCGCCTTGCCCCGCCGCTGCCGCCGCTACGACTTTCACGGCGCGGCCAAGGCGCCGGTCCCCCGGGCGGCGTTACTGGTCGGCGCGGCCCGCCTCCTTATGGCCCTGGGCCGGGATTTCGAGCCGGGGTTCTTCCGGCAGGAAGACGACCGCTACCCGGACACCGCCTTCGGCTACGCGGTCCTGGCCTGGCAGGCCATGCCCTCCCAGGCGGCGCTGGAGATCATGCTGACCTGCGCCCGCCGAACCGGCATCGAGCCGGAAATACTGCCGATCCTCAAACGCGCCATCGGCCTGGGACTGGCCACCGATGCCCAGATCGCCACGGCCGCCGACCTGGCCTGGCGCGCTTACGATCCGGAAACGGCCCGGGACATCGCTTCCGCGCTGGCACGCCGTCTCTCCTCCAAAACGCCACCCTCCGCGTAGCTGTTCGCGCGCATTCCAGGCGCCTGGTCCCCTTGCCTTTTGAAGCGCAGGGCTTACCTAGTTTTGGCCTGATTTTACTTTTTTTGCAAAAAGGAGCCCGCTGGAATGCAGAAGGAAACCCTGGAAAAAGTCTTTGAATACGCGTCGTCCCCGGTCCACGGCACCCTGTCGCGCAAACTGCGCAAGGGCGTGAAAATCCAGGTCAACGAAGGGAAGGTCCACGAAAACGCCACGATTTTTCTCGGTGACGCCTTTGTGCGCATCACGGAAAAAATCGGTGACGAAACCGCCAACACCTATTTTGCCTGGGACAAGATCGCTTGCGTGACGACCATCGGCAAGGTCGAGGAGTAGACAATCCCTCGTCGCGGGGGGACGGACGTGCCCCCCGCCTTATCCCCCAGCGCGCAGGAGCGTCAGCTCGCGCGGTCCGCTCGGCGCCCGGCAACGTCCGCCGATAGCCGGCGTCGCCGCCACCTCCTGGAGATAACGCCAGACCCGGTCGAGGGGCACATGGGAGCGCAGATAGTCCTCGCAACCGGCATGACTGTAATGATGGGCCAGACTGCGGCCGAGCACCGCCGCCCTCAAGCCGCCCCGGCGCAACCACGTGTTGATGGCCTTTTCATCCGTGACACTCGGCCCGACCTCGGGCGCTTCGGGCAAGGGCAACACCCGTTCGAGCACCCGCCGGTCCAGCATCAGGCACTGGGTGTTGACATGGGGCACGTACTCGTACTTGGGCGGATTGTCGTGCAGGTAGACCTCGGCCAGGTTCTCGTACATGAGCTTTTCCCACATCCAGCGATGGTAGACCCAGTTCTCCGCCACGGGCGGACCGCTGAACATGTGGCGCTCCGACGGGTAGGCCACGCGCAGGAAATGGTGCAGCACCTGGCGCCCTGTGGAACTGATGGGCACGAGCGGCATGAGCAGGGGGGCGTCGGTCCGGCCGAGATGTTCCAGATAGCCCTCGATGAGGTGGTCGAGCCAATGGGGCGTGACAAAAACGTCCTCGTCCATCTTGATGATGACGTCGTCGATATGGCGGGCGAAAATCTCGTTTTGGGCCATGCGCACGGCCGGCAGCAAGCCCCGGGGGCCCCGTTCGAGCACCATGACAGTGCCGTGGCGGGCGGCGAACCGTCGGGCCAGGGCCAAGTGATCGGGGCTCAGCGCATTGGCCACGACATAGACCCGCCCCAGGCGGGTGAAATCGGTGAAGCGCTCCAGGCAGCGCATGCAAACCAGGAAACAATCGAGTCTGTGCGAGGTGAGCAGCACCAGAACCGGCTTGACATCGCTGCGGCGCGGTCGAAGATAGGTAAGCTTGCCCATGGCCTTCCCTGGCTTTCAGGCATCCCTGCGTCAAAAGGTTAAAATGCGCCTACATCACTCCTTTCGGCCAACTCCAGCAGGAACTTTAGAGGCAAATGTGTCGTCTTTATCCTAGCCTGAGCGATTCGTCATTGTTTCATTGTAGTTTGGTCTGGCGCAACGATCTATTTTCGTTTATAAATTCATCCAGCCAAGTAGTATTTCCCATGTCACCCAATGGGTGGAGGGCTGGGTGTCCCAGAACAAATCTTCCAGAGGCTGTTGCATTAGCGATGTCCAGGTCACCTCGGACTGGTTGACCGGCCGGGCCGGGCTCAATCTCTTCGTCCGCTACCTGCGTGGGATCGATCTTTATCCCCACCTGGACCGCCTGTTCGGCTCCATGCGCAAGCATCCAAAGGGCCTGGCGATCACGGAACTCTTCAAACAGGTTCTCTGTTTTCTCTTCGACGGCACCAGCCGTCATCTGACTCATTTCGACGCCCTGACCATAGACCTCGGCTATGCCGCCACCATTGAAAGCGATCCCAAGGCATTGGCCTCTTCGCACACGGTCAAACGGTTCTTTCAAGCCTTCACCTGGCCGCGGATATTCCTGTTCCGCAGGCTTCTTCTCCAGTTATTCCTTTGGCGGTTGAACTTGGCCAAGCCCGCTGTCATCGTACTCGGTCTCGACACCATGGTCATGGACAACGATGATGCGCCCAAGCGCCATGGCGTCAAGCCGACCTATAAGAAAGTCCTTGGATTCCAACCTCTCCAGATGACCTGGGGCCGGTTCATCATCGACGCCGTTTTCAGAGGTGGCGACAAGCACTCCAACCATGAGGACACCGCCAATCAGATGATCCGGCACGTGGTGCGTACGATCCGCACCCGATACAGCCAGAGCATCCCCATCGTCATTCGCATGGACTCCGGCTTCTTCGACCAGAAACTCTACGCCGACATGGAAAAGCTCGGTGTCGGGTTCATCTGCGGCGGCCGTTTCGAAGATGACATCAAGGCCCTCGTCGCATCCTTACCAGAAGCCAAATTCCAGCGTCACTTCGGCAGGACCGACGAAGACGTCTGGGAATTCGTCGAGTTCCAGGACCAGCGCAATACTTGGACACGGTTCCGGCGGGCCATCTTCTGGCGGCCACTCCTGAAAGAGAAGCAGTTTCTCCTCCCGGGCTGTCGGCCTGGGACCCTTGTCTACACCAACCTCGGTCTGGGGCAAACGGTTGACGAACAACTGTGCGAGGCAGGGCTCAAGTTCATGACTACGGCCGACGCTATTATCCATTCCTACCACCAACGCGGCACAGACGAACTGGTGCATCGGGCCTTCAAAGACTTCGGCTTCGAAGAACTGCCCTTCTTGCGCTTCGCACCCAACGCGGCCTTCTACTACGCCATGCTGCTCGGTTTCTTCCTCTTCGAGACCTTCAAGGAGGACGTGACTCCGCCGATCATCCCGGTCTCCGCCTTCCCAACCACACTTCGCCGAAAGCTCGTGGACGTAGCCGCCAAGATCGTAATCCATGCCGGACGAGTGATGCTCAAGGTCACATCCGTGGCCATGGAGACCCTGCATTTCAAAGAACTCTGGGAACGCTGCCTGAGTGCCCCCAGGTTCGCCTGGGCACGGTAAACAGGAAACTGATCTGTCCCGCGAACTTCAACAGAACCGGTGCGTCCGGAAACAAGCAAAAGTACCCCATTGAGCATCCAGCGTGACGAGCAATCGTCAATTTCTTTCAAATCCCATCAACAAATCCTTCGGGAATCCCTCCAGTTTGTGCTCTTGGGGTCTGCTTGCATCCCAGGAGATATTGCAGAACGGTGACCGCTCAATTTAGGTTTATTTTTTTGCAATCCCCAGCCACGCCGTATCTTTTCGCACCGGTCGGCGTCTTGGCCGCTCCCTTGACAGGAAAAGGCGCCGAGGCTAAGCCTTCCAGCACTACGGAATATTCCCCGACTGGAAGGATAACTCTACCAGTTTATTATATAATTTTTTTCACTTTTTCCAAGACTGCGGAGGTGGACCATGGGCTACAAGATCACCATCGACACGGCGAAGTGCATTGGCGACGGCGAATGCGTGGACGTGTGCCCGGTGGAGGTGTATGAACTGCGCGACGGCAAGGCCGTCGCCGTGAATATGGGCGAATGCCTGGGCTGCGAATCCTGCGTCGAAGTCTGCGACCAGGACGCCATCGTGGTCAAGGAAGAATAAGAATTTCAGAAAATTAACCGACAACGGGAGTGGACGATCCGTGTCCGCTCCCGTTGCCGTCTCCGGCCCCGCCGGCCCGACCGCTGCCTGGCCGCGCCAGGGGACGCCGGGTGGGGAACCGGATCTGGAGCCCCGTGATGTCCGTGGATTTCACCCCTGTCTTTCCGCGCTACGAAGCCCTGGCCGCCGAGGCCGACGCTTTGTTCGCCAAGGTCGCGGCCGCCTGTCCCGGCCTTATGCCCTGCGCGCCGGGCTGCGGCGACTGCTGCCACGCCCTGTTCGACCTGACCTTTATCGAGGCCGTGTACCTCAATTACCATTTCAACAAGGCTTTCCCGCCGGGCCCGGCCCGAGACGCCCTGCTCGAACGGGCCAACCGGGCCGACCGGGAGCACTACCGGCTCAAGCGCAAGGCCTTCCGGGCCGGCGAAAGCGGCGTGTCCACCGCGGAAATCCTGGAGGACATGGCCAAGGAGCGCATCCGCTGCCCCCTGCTCGACGACGACAACCGATGCGTCCTGTACGCCGCCCGGCCCCTCACCTGCCGCCTGTACGGCACGCCGCTTCTGATCGGCGGCGTCACCCACACCTGCGGCCAGACCGGCTTCGAACCCGGGGGCAAATACCCCACGGTCATGATCGAAAAGCTCCAGGACAAGCTCATGGCCCTGTCCCAGGAAGTGGTGGCCGCCCTGCCCACCAAGCTGCCGCTGATGGGCGACATCCTGGTGCCGGTGTCCCTGGCGCTCATTACCGAGTACGACGACGAATTCCTGGGCATTCCGACCGAGGACGACCTGGTGCAGCTGCCCAAGCCGCCGGTCGCGCCGGAGCCGGCGCCGAACCCCTCCTGCGCCACCTGCGGCCAGACCGCCGGTTCCTCGGCCTGCGACAGCTGCGGCGGTTCCACGACCTGGGTCCTGCCCGGACCGGACGGCGCGTCGCCTGACGAGGAGGATGCGGATGCCCCCAAGTCCTGAGGAATTGGCCGCCCTCAAGCGGACCATATTCGAAAAGCTCAAGCCTCGACGGCGCAAGTTCATCGAGAAGATCGGCTACGACGCCTGGGACCCGTTCCAGGAACCGCATGATCCCCTGGATCTGCGCGAGGACGCCTCCCGGCGCACGAGCCAGCAGCTCGTGAACGAATTTTTAGCCACCATTCCCGGCGCCTCCCCGGAATTCTCCAAGGGCGCCTGGGAACTGTGCATGGGCGTCATGAGCGGCTCGGAACGCCACCGGGGCATGTACGCCTTTTGCAAATGGTACCGGGAACTGCTCACCCGGGAAGGCATCGAGGCCGATCTTGGCCCGGTAAAATAACCGCAAAGGAATCCCATGGATTACACTGCCACGACGCCCGAGGAATTCATCGACGAACTCAAAAAGCGCCTGGCCACCAATCCCGGCTGCGGCGTGACCCATTACAACCTCGGCACGGCCTACGTGGCCAAGGGCCGGCTCGTCGAAGCCGAAGCCGAGTTCCACGCGGCCGTGGAATGCTCGCCGAGCCTGGCCGAGGCCTATGTGCAGCTCGGCGGCTTGGCCATGAACAAGGGCGACCTCGACGGCTGCCTGGAGTGGAACGAAAAGGCCTGCCGGGCCCGGCCGCTGTTCGCCGTGCCCTACGGCAACATCGGCTTCGTCCATCTCCAGCGCGGCGATTTCGCCAAGGCGGAAAAATCCCTGCGCCGGGCGGTCAAGATCGACCCCAACTTCGTCCAGGCCCTGGCGACGCTTGGCAGCGCCATGTTCATGCAAAGCGATCTCGATTCCGCGGAAATCAACAGCCAAAAGGCCCTGGAGATCGAACCCCATTTCGGCCCGGCCCTCAACAACATGGCCCTGATCGCCCTGGAACGCGGCGACTACCAAAAGGCCCAGGAGTACGTGGATCAGGCCAAGGCCTCGGGGTATGATCCGCACCCGGAGCTGGTGCGCGAGATCAAGGCCCATCTCGGCTGATCGCAACCAACCGCCCGACCGGGACCGACCGCTTGCGCCGCTCCGGTCGGGCATCCCGGAGGCAGCCATGCGTGAACGCGAGCAGGTTCGTTCCCGTATCGAACAAGCTTTGGACGCGGCCGATTTTCCCGAGGCCCTGGCCGCACTGGGCGATATCGCCCCCAAAAAGCGTCTGGCACCGCTTTTTTCGGCCCTGCTTGCGTCCGAGCCCTTGCGGCGCTGGCGGGCGGCCGTCGCCCTGGGCGCGGCTGCGGCCGAGCTGGCGGTGGAGGCCCCGGAATCGGCCCGGGACCTCTGGCGCAACCTCATGTGGCGGCTCAACGAGGAGTCGGGCACCATCGGCTGGGGCATCCCCGAGGTCATGGGCGAAGCCCTGGCCCGAAGCCCGCTTCTGGCCGACGCCTACCATCGCATCCTGTTCGGCTATGTCCGGGAGCTGCCCGGCGATTCGACCTTCATCGACCACGAACCGTTGCGCCGGGGCGTGTGGTGGGCCATTGCCCGCCTGGCCGAAGCCCGGCCCGAGCTCGTGCGCCAGGAAGCCCTGGACGTGCTCTACGGCGCCCTGACCGATCCGGACCCGACGGCCCGGGGCCTGGCCTGCCTGGCCCTGTCCCGCCTGGGCCGGCCGGCCAATCCGGACATTGCCACCCGCCTGACCAGCCTGGTCGGAGACCTGGCCGAACTGACCCTCTTTGCCGACGACCGGCTGCGTGAGACCACCGTAGGCGCCCTGGCCGGCGCGGCTCTGGCCTCGGAAGGCGCCGTGTAACCGCTCCCATCGCCTGGGCGACCTTCGTGGCATGCACACTCGTACACGTTCCTACGGAGGTTCGCCCATGCGCCAAAGTCTGTTGCTGACGGCCCTGCTTTTGGCAGCCGTCCTGCTGCTGGCCGCCACGCAGTCCCGGGCTCAGCAGATGCAGCCCCCCGCGCCGGAAGCCGTGGCGGAAAAGACCCTGCACGACCTGTCCGGCCGCATCGCCCTCACCCCCCAGGAAACCGCGGCCATGCGTCCCATCCTGACCGAATCGGCGCGCAAACGGCAGGATCTGGTGCGGGCCAAGCTGGCCGAGCGCTCTCGTCCCCGGGCGCTCCTTGGCCTGCGCGACGAACTGCGCGCCCAGGCCCGGGAAACCGAAGCCCAGCTGGCCGCTGTCCTGCCTCCCGAAAAAATGACCGCCGTGCGCGCCTACCTGGATGAACGCCGCCAGGAAGCCCGCGCCCGTCTGGCTGCCGCCCGTCGCGGCGGCTGATACCCCGTTTCCCTCCGTCCTCTCCATTCCCCCAAACCCGGGGCGCGCCGATTGCCCTCGTGCGCGCCCCGATTTTTTTCTTGACTAGAAGACTAAAAGGATTATTTTTGTCCTACATCGAAACGGCACCAAGCATCCGGGACATATCCCGGGCGGAGGACGACATGCAGACGCAAACCGACCTGGAAAGCCTGATCATCGACTGGGACATGACACCGGAAGATGCCGTGACCCTGTATTTGGAATGGGGCAACAATTCCTGGCACGCCCAGCATAAGCCGGTGACCTCGAAGAACGACTTCTCGAATTATTTCGTGGTCAACACCTGGGACGGGAAGCCCGAAGTGTCGCTTGTGCGGCGCAATTCCGAGGATGCCGTGGAGCTGGCTTCCTTCACCCTGCCCGAGCCCCTCGCCCGGGAATTCATGGAGGAACACGGCGGCAACAAGGGCATCTACGCCCCGAACGAAGCGATCAAGCGCTGGCTGCGCGCCACGCATTTCCATTAAAATTTCGTCCCAAACACATCTCCCCTCAACCCCCGCATCATCCCCCGCATCGTGACGCGGCCCCGGGAAGGATAGGTCCCGGAGCCGCGTCTCTCTTTTCAATAACCGATCTTTCGCAAAAAGCCCGCCTACCCTAGCGGCACTCCCCCCGACGCGGCGTGCCATCAAGGCCGAAATCATTGGGTGGCACCACATTGTTGACATCCAGGGCCCGGGCCCGTTCCAGGCTCGTCCGGGCGCAGGCGTCATCGCCGAGGCGCATGCAGGCGATCCCCAGGTTATAGTAGGCGAACCCCAGGTAATCCACGCACAAGGGCTTGGTCACGGCCTGGCCCAGGATCGCGGCGGCCTCGGCGTTTTTCCCGGCCAACAGCAAATCGGTCCCCTGCGTGTAAAGCTTGATCCCTGCGGCGCTCGAACAGCGCCACCAGCCCCGCGTCCGGCCATGGCCCATCCGGGCCCGGCGGCCGCCCATGGCCACGTATTCGGCCCGGTCGATCTTGCCGTCCTTGTTCAGATCGACGATGGCAAAGACCTCCATGGTCATGCCCTTGGGGTTGAAAATCCGAATCTCCTCGAACACGATCACCCCGTCGTGGTTCTTGTCCACGCTTTCGAACGGCGGTTTTTTCCAGGCCAGGGCCGTGCTCGCCGCGGCCAGGGCGATCAGAAACAGAACCACGCACAGCACACGTTTCATGATGTTTCCCTCCTTACCGGGTGTATTCCAGTCTCCACCATAGCAAAGCAGGCTTCAGTTTCCAGTTATTTTCGCTACGCAGAGGAAAAAACGCCTCCGGCAAGCCACACCTCCCCGGAGCGCTCCGACCCACGCCTTGCCGTCGACCCGGCTGGCGCGCGATTACCGCTTCCCCTTTTTGTCGTGCGTGCTATGCTCCCGGCATGGTTTCCCACCCTTTGCACGCGATATCCGGCTCGATTTCGGAGCGAAAAGCGGAAAAGACATTGACAGATCGGGCCGGCCCGGATATTGGATCAATCGTGTCCGATTAATCCAATTTAAGAGGCATCCATGCGCCTGACCCGTGCCGGCGAATACGCCATCCGCTGCGTCCTGTACCTGGCCACCAACCGGGACCGAAAAGTCATCGGGCGCAAGGAAATTGCCGAAGCCATGGACATTCCAGCCCAGTTTCTGGGAAAAGTAGCCCAAAACCTGGCCCGCGCCGGCATCATCGCCATCCGTCAGGGCGCCCACGGCGGCTACGAGCTGATCAGCCGCCCCGAGGACCTCTCCCTGCTTACGGTGGTGGAAGCCATCGACGGGGAAATCTTTTTGAACGACTGCGTGCATCGTCCCGAATCCTGCGACCGCAGCGCGCTTTGCGCCGTGCACCGCATCTGGGACAAGGCCAGAACCCAACTGCGCGGGACCCTGGACGGCATCAGCCTCGCCAGCCTGGCCGCGTGCGAATCCAAGCAACCCGGGAAACGGTCAGAGTGACCGGTGGCATAGACAATTCGGTGGGAAAGGAGACAGGTTATGGATACCCTCATGCTTTCGCGGTTGCAGTTCGCCTTCGCGACGTTCATCCACTTCATCTTCGTGCCGCTCACACTTGGGCTCTCCGTCATCGTGGCCATCATGGAGACCAAGTACGTGCGCACGGGCGACGAAACGTACAAAAAGATGGCCAAATTCTGGGGCAAGCTGTTCCTCATCAACTTTGCCCTGGGCGTGGTCACGGGCATCACCCTGGAGTTCCAGTTCGGCACCAACTGGTCGCGCTACTCCACCTACGTGGGTGACATCTTCGGCTCGCTTTTGGCCATCGAGGCCACGGCCGCGTTCTTCCTGGAATCGACCTTCATCGGCGTGTGGGTCTTCGGCTGGAACAAGCTCTCACCCAAACTCCACGCCACGGCCATCTGGCTCGTGGCCATCGCCTCCAACCTCTCGGCCGTGTGGATCATCCTGGCCAACGGCTTCATGCAGCATCCGGTGGGCTATGCCATCAAGAACGGCCGGGCCGAACTGTCGAGCTTCACCGAGGTCATCACCAACGGCTATGCCTGGAACCAGTTTCTGCACACCGTGACCGGCGCCCTGGCCCTGGCCGGCTTTTTCGTGCTCGGCATCTCGGCCTGGCACCTGCTGCGCCGCCAGAGCGTCGATTTCTTCACCAAGTCGTTTCGCATCGGCGCCGCCTTCGCCCTGATCTTCTCCGTGGTCGTGGCCCTGGTCGGCCACCGGCAGGGCAACTTCGTGGCCGAGGTCCAGCCGGCCAAGCTCGCGGCCATGGAATCCCACTGGGAAACCACCGCCAACGCGCCCATGTACCTGCTCGCCATCCCGGATGCCAAAAACGAAGGCAACAGCCTGGCCATCGGCCGCATTCCGAGCATCCTCAGCATCATGGCCTTCAACAACCCCTCGGCCGTGGTCAAGGGCCTCAAGGACTTCCCCAAGGAAGACCGCCCGCCCGTGGGCCTGACCTTCAGCGCATTTCGCCTCATGGTGGGCCTTGGCACGCTCATGATCGTGCTCGGCATCCTGGCCTTCATCATGCGCCATCATCCCGTCGATGCCTCGCCCCGCTGGCTCAAGCTTTTGGTCTGGGCCATCCCGCTGCCCTATCTCGGACTGCAGGCCGGCTGGGCCGTGGCCGAGGTCGGACGGCAGCCCTGGATCGTCTACGGCCTCATGCGCACCAAGGACGCGGTCTCGCCCATCGCCACCTCCCAGGTGGCCATCAGCCTGGCGGCATTTTTCATCGTCTACATCCTGCTTGCGGCCCTGGACATCTATTTGCTGGCCAAGTACGCCCGCAAGCAGCCGGCCTAGGCCCGGCTCGAACCTCGAGGCGGACGACGCGCATGTTTGAACCCGGCCCGGCCGGCCGGTGGAACAAAGGAGAAAGGCCATGGATCTCGGTACCATCTGGTTCATCCTCTGGGGAGTGCTCTGGGCGGTCTATTTCCTCCTGGACGGATATGATCTCGGCATCGGCACCATCATGCCGTTTTTCGCCCGGGACAACGAAGAAAAACGCATCATGTACAACGCCATGGGGCCGTTTTGGGACGGCAACGAGGTGTGGTTGCTCACGGCCGGCGGCGTGACCTTCGCCGCCTTCCCCAAGACCTACGCTGTGATGTTTTCGGGGCTCTATACCCCGCTTATGCTGCTGCTGTTCGCCCTGATTCTGCGCGGCGTGTCGTTCGAATTCCGCTCCAAGGTGGACAGCCCGGCCTGGCGCAAGATCTGGGACACCTGCAATTTCCTGGGGAGCTTTTTGCCCGCCCTGCTGCTCGGCGTGGCCTTCGCCAACATCTTCAAGGGCATTCCCCTCGATGCCGAGGGTATTTTCCAGGGCAACCTCTTCACCCTGCTCAACCCCTACGGCCTGGCCGGCGGCGTGCTGTTCGTGCTGCTCTTCATGCATCACGGCGCCTTGTGGCTGGCGTTCAAGTCCGAGGGCGACATCCGGACCCGGGCCGTGGCCCTGGCCGCCAAGCTCTGGTTCCTGGTAGCCGCGGTCGTCGTGATCTTCCTGGTCTACTCCGCCCTGGCCACGCACCTTTTTACCAACTACCTGGCCATGCCGGCGCTGTTCCTGCTGCTGCTCGTGCCCGTGGGCGGACTGCTCGCGAGCTGCCGCTGTCGCCGCAAGGGCCGGATCTTCGGCGCCTGGGTGGGGTCGGCCGTCCTGATCTTCGGCACGGCCATGTTCGGCGTCATGGGCATCTACCCGGCCCTGCTTCCGTCGAGCCTCAACCCGGCCTGGTCCATGACCATCGAGAACACCTCCTCCACACCCCTGACCCTCTCCATCATGCTTGGCGTGGCCCTGGTCTTCGTGCCCCTGGTCATCGCCTACCAGGCCTGGAGCATGCATACCTTCCGTCACCCCGTGACCAAGGATGACCTGGATTACGAAGAGGCGTACTAGGCCTCTCCCCTCCCATCCCCTGCCTTGCCAAGCCGGCCCGGAAATCCTTCCGGGCCGGCTTTTTTTGTCCGACAGATCATTTCCCGACCCCTCCGGCTCCCTGCGTCGGCTATTTTGAATTTGACAACGATTATCAATACCATTAAATCCCTCCCTGTGCCCGGGGGACGCGTCCGGTGCGTCGCCCCCTTCACCCCGTCGTAACCCGCAACGTCCCAAGGACACCGCGATGCTGCGCAGCCCGTTGCTTGATCCGACCGCGCCCCTGGAAGATGCCCTGTCCCCCCCTGGCGGACACCCGACCGCCCTCCCCCTGGTCCACCAGTTGGCCGAATCCCTGGGCCGGGCCATCGATGCCAAGGATGGCCACACCCTGGCCCATTCCGAGGAAGTGGCCGTGATCGCCCAGGCCCTGGCCCAAAGCCTGGGCATCCCAACCCAGCTCGCCGACCGCATCCATGTGGCCGGCCACCTCCACGACATCGGCAAGATCGGCGTGCCTGACGCCATCCTTGGCAAGACCGGCCCCCTCGCCCCCGACGAATGGACGCGGATGCGCGCCCATCCGGACCTCGGCGCCGACATCCTCGCCCCCCTGGCCTGTCTGCGCGACTGCGGCATCGTGGCCATGGTTCGGGCCCATCACGAACGCTACGACGGTCGGGGCTATCCCCTGGGTCTGGCCGGACGCGCCATTCCCCTGGGTGCCCGCATCATTGCCGTGGCCGACAGCCTGTCCGCCATGCTCCAATCCCGCCCCTACCGTCCGGCCCGTTCCTTTGCCACGGCGGCCGCGGAAATCACCCGCAACGCCGGCAGCCAGTTCGACCCCGAAGTGGTGGCCGCCTTTACCTCCATCGCCCCCCAGGTGCGGGACATGCTCTTGTGCCTGCGCGGAGCGCCCTTGCCCGACGATTGCGGCGAGGGCTTCGCCCCCACACGGGACGGTCGATGTTCCAGACGCAACAGCGCTCATTCCTACCCATAAGCCGCAACGCGAGAAAACAATTTTCATAAATGCGTGCGCCACAGCCATCGACGCTCTGGCTCAAGTGGTTGCGGCGCCCGCGAACCTGCAAACGCCACCCAAGGAGTATGCCCATGCCAGGAAAACGACTTCTCCTCACCTTGGCCCTCACGGTCCTGACGGCCCTGCCGGCCCTGGCGGCCACCGAGGTCAAAATGGCCGGTGACGCGCGTATTTACGGACTGTTTTTCGCCAACCGTAACTTCACAGGCCGGGAGACCTGGAACGGTGCCAAGGAGGAACGGTTTTCGATCTGGCAGCGCATGCGCCTGCGCACCGACTTCGTGGCCAATGAAAGCGTGAAGTTCCGTCTGGGCCTGACCGTGGAAGAAGACAGCTGGGGCCATGGCTACCTGACCGCGGCCAATCCCCAGACGGCGGTGATGCCCTACCTGGCCTACCTGCAATTCAAATGGCCGCAGACCGACATCGAGATCACGGCCGGTTTGCAACCCGTGTCCATGCCCCAGGCCAGCGGCTTTTGCGACAGCATCGTGCTCGCCGCCGACGACGGCGACCAATCCAGCGCCGCCCTGGTCCTTGCCGCCCCGCTTTATGAGGACGCCGTGTCCCTGCAACTGGCCTATGCCCGGCTCTTTGCCGCCAACCAGAGCTTCCGGACCGTCGCCACCAACAACCAGGACGGCAATTTCGACGTCTACCACCTGTCCGTGCCCGTCAAGCTCGACGGCTTCGAGGTCACGCCCTGGGGCCTGGCCGGCGTCATCGGCAAGAACCGCGCGACGAGCGATTTCCTGGCCGCCAATTCCGGCTCGGCCGAAAGTTTCGCCAACGGCTACCGTTACAACCAAAATCTCATGTGGTGGACGGGCCTGGCCCTGAACGTCGACGCACTGGACCCGGTCAAGCTCTCCTTCGACGCCATCTACGGCGAGGCCGCCCCCAACGATCGCTCCTCGTCCAGGCGCCGGGGCTATTTCTTCGATGGCGGCGTCTCCTATACCGGCTTCGATTGGATGGTGCCCGGCCTGTTCGGCTGGGTAGCCAGCGGCGAGGACGGCAGCATCCGCAACGGCAGCGAACGCCTGCCCGTCCTGCTGCCCAAGTGGGGCCCCGGCACCTCTTTCCTGTTCGACTGCGACCAGGATTTTTCCGGCAACAACATGATGATCGACCCCACCGGCACCTGGGGTCTCATGGCCTCCCTGCGCGACATCAGCTTCGTCGACCAACTGACCAGCCGTGTGAGTTTCGGTTTCGTCGCCGGCACCAACAACCGCGCCGGCCTGCGCAAGGCCTACGCCACCGCCGGGGACGACTATGTCAAGATGGGCCGCAACCTGGCCCTGGGCGAATGGGCCCTGGGCGTGAGCATCGACCACAGCTACGAGGTCTACGAGAACCTGACCCTCAACCTGCAAACCGGGTTTGCCTCGCCCCAGGGACTCAAGACCAGCGTCTGGGGGCACGAGAACACGGAATTGGCCAAGGATGCCTGGATGGTCGCCCTGGGCATGCTCTATACCTTCTGAGGCGCGCGCCCTCCTTCCGCCACGCCGGGTGCGACCAGCCGCCGCGCCCGGCGTCTCCGTTTCTCCCCTCTTGACAAACCGTGAACAACCGTTAACTAGATCGTCATGACGGAACGCATGGAATCGCCCCTTCGCCGAGAGCAGATCGCCGATGCCGCATTGACCCTCGTGGTCGAGCAGGGGCTGGGCGCCGTGACCGTTCGCCGCGTGGCCGAGGCCGTAGGCATATCCGCCGCCGCTTTGTATCGGCATTACAAGAACAAAGCCGACATTCTCCAAGCGGTTCTGGAAGAGCATCAAGAGATGCACATGGCCAACATCCGCAAGGCCAAGGCCGAATCGACCTCGCCTTTGGACGCCTTGCACTGGCTCTATACCGCGGTCATGAAACTCGTCATGCGCTACCGGGCATTACCCGTGATCTTTTTGTCCGACATCTTGTGGTTCGAGGAACCCCGCCTCAAGGAACTCAAGATGGCGCATCACCGGGCCATGCGGGAATCCCTGGTCGAGCTTTTGGCCCAGGGCCAGGTCCAGGGGGAGATCCGGTCGGACATCCGGCCCGAGGAGCTTTTCGTGCATTACCTCGGGCTGATCGCCATGCCCGCACTCATGAGCGCCCGGGGCCCGGACGAAGTGGATATGGATCGCCAGGCCAAGGCCAACTGGGAAATGTTCGCTGCCGCAGTACGCCCCTAATTTTTTTGTCCTTTGAGTAAACACCCGTTCACGAAAAAGAGGTCTTGCAACCGCCCCCAAAGGGGTCCCAGACACGGCCAAGGGTCCCGCCTGAGAAGCGGCCGCGGTTCGCGGTTTCCGGTGTGAAATCGCGGTCCGGCCTCCTCCCCCTGCAATGCCGTCCGGTCCTGGAGGTCAGTATGCGCATTTATGTTCTGTTGCGTTTGGCTAGTGTTATGGCCGTCCTCACCCTGTTCGCCGCCGCCCTGGCCGGGTGCGCTTCGGACAGTGCCGGCCAGCAGGAAGGCAAGGCTCCTCCACCGCCGGAAGTCGTGGCCATGCAAGTGGCCCGGGCCGACATTCCCCTGCCCATGGCCTACATGGGCCAGACCGCCGGTTCCCGGGAGGTCGAGGTCCGGGCTCGGGTAGGCGGCATTCTGCTCCACCGCAACTACGAGGAAGGCAGTCGCGTACGCAAGGGCGATCTCATGTTCGAGATCGACCCGGCCCCGTATCAGGCCGCCTTGGAACAGGCCAAGGGCGACCTGGGGCAGGCCGAGGCCAAGCTGGCCCAGGCCCAGCGCGACCATGCCCGCATGGAAAAGCTTTACAAGGGCGACGTGGTGGCCAAAAAGGACCGCGACGACACCCAGACCACCCTGGAATCCTGCCAGGCGGCCATCACCGCGGCCCGGGGCAAGGTCCGCGAGGCCGCACTCAACCTGGAGTGGACCAAGGTCACGGCGCCCATCTCGGGTCTGACCAGCAAGGAGACCCGGTCCGAGGGAAGCCTTGTGACCACCTCCAGTGACGGGAGCCTGCTCACCACCATTTCCCGGGTCGATCCGCTCTACGTCAACTTCTCCATGTCCGGGCCCGAGATCATGCGCCTGCGCAAGCTGCGGGCCGAGGGCAAGGTGGTCATCGCCGGCAGCGACGATTTCGTGGTGCGCCTGACCCTGCCCGACGGCAGCGACTACGCAAAGCCCGGCCACATCAACTTCACCGACACCCAGGTGGACACAAGCACCGGCGTGGTCAAGGTGCGGGCCGTGTTCGCCAATGCCGACGGCAACATCCTGCCCGGCCAGTTCGTGCGCGTCCATCTGGAAGGCGCCCGCTACAAGGATGCCGTAAGCGTGCCCCAGGGCGCGGTGCTCAACACCCAGCAGGGCGCCATGGTCTGGACCATCGACGACAAGGACCAGGTCGCGCCCCGGCCGGTGGTGCTCGGCGACGCCGTGGGCAACGACTACCTGATCGAGAAGGGCCTGACGCCCGGCGAACGGGTCGTGGTCGAGGGTGTGATCAAGGTGCGCCCCGGCATGGTCGTGCGCGTGCGTGACAACGCCCCGAGCACGGCCGCAAGCCCCACCGGCACCACACCGGCCCAGCCCAAAAGCGCGGCCACGGACGCCCCCAAGGAGTCCCGTTCATGATTTCACGCTTCTTCCTGGGCCGCCCGGTTTTTTCCATCGTCATTTCGCTCGTGATCATCCTGGCGGGGTTGGCGGCCATCCGGTCGCTGCCCATTGCCCAGTATCCGGAAATCGTGCCGCCCGAGGTCAACGTGACGGCCAACTATCCCGGTGCCAGCCCCGAGGTCATCGCCGCCACGGTCGCCGCTCCCCTTGAGGAGAAGATCAACGGCGTCGACAACATGCTCTACATGCGTTCCACCAGTTCCGGCGACGGCACCCTGTCCATGACCATCACCTTTGCCGTGGGCACCAATCCCGACCAGAACACCATCAACGTCAACAACCGGGTCCAGGCCGCCCAGACCTCCCTGCCCGCGGAAGTGACCCGGCAGGGCGTCACGGTCACCAAGAAGTCCTCCAACATTCTGCAGATCGTTGTCTTCAACTCGCCTTCGAAGCGCTATGATGCCGTTTATTTGAGCAATTACGTGCTCGTAAACGTCCTTGACGAGCTCAAGCGCCTGCCCGGCGTCGGCGACGCCTCCATCTTCGGCGCCAAAGACTATTCCATGCGTATCTGGCTGCGGCCGGACAAGCTCGCCCAGCTCAAGCTCACGCCGACCGACGTGGCCACCGCCATCAGCGAACAAAACGCCCAGTTCGCGGCCGGCCGCATCGGCGCCGAGCCCACCAATCCCGAACATCCCGTGGCCACCAACTACATGGTGACCGCCAAGGGCCGCCTCAACACGACCGAGGAGTTCGAGGACATCATCCTGCGCGCCCAATCCGACGGTTCGGTCGTGCGCCTCAAGGACGTGGCCCGGGTGGAACTCGGCGCCAAGGACTACAGTTCCATTTCCAAGATCAACGGCAACCCGTCCGTGGGCGTGGGCATCTTCCTGTCCCCGGGCGCCAACGCCCTGGACACGGCCGACCGGGTCACGGCCAAGCTGGCCGAGCTGTCCAAGCGGTTTCCCGACGGCGTGTCCTACGCCGTGCCGCTCGACACCACCTCCTTCGTGCGCGTCTCCATCAAGGAGGTCATCCACACCCTGGTCGAGGCCATGATCCTCGTGTTCCTGGTGGTGTTCCTGTTCCTGCAGAACTTCCGGGCCACGCTCATTCCCTGTCTGGCCGTGCCCGTGTCCATCATCGGCACCTTTGCCGGCATGTACGCCCTCGGGTTCACCATCAACACGCTGACGCTGTTCGGCATGGTGCTGGCCATCGGTATCGTGGTCGACGACGCCATCGTGGTGCTCGAAAACGTGGAACGGCTCATGACCACCCACGGCTACACGCCGAAACAAGCCACGGCCAAGGCCATGGAAGAGGTCACGGGGCCGGTCATCGCCATCGTGCTGGTGTTGTGCGCGGTGTTCGTGCCCGTGGCCTTTCTCGGCGGCCTGACCGGCCAGATGTACAAGCAGTTCGCCATCACCATTGCCGTGTCCGTGGTCATCTCGGGCCTGGTCGCCCTGACCCTGACCCCGGCCCTGTGCGCCATGCTGCTGCGTCGCGGCCACGACGAACCCAACCGGCTCTTCCGGGGCTTCAACCGACTGTTCACGGCCATCACCGACGGCTATGCCGCCGGGGTCGCCTTCCTGTTGCGCCGCTCGGGCATTGCCCTGATCCTGTTCGCGGTCCTGTGCGCGAGCGCCTTCTTGATGTTCCGCAAGGCGCCGGGTGGCCTGGTTCCGGACGAGGACCAGGGCTACATCCTGGCCGTCAACATCCTGCCCGACGGCACGGCCCTGCCCGCCACCCTGGCCGTGGACGACGCCATGGACGCCATGAACGCCACCGATCCGGCGGTCAACTACCGGATCTCCATCACCGGCCTCGACATCCTGAGCTTCACCTACCGGTCCAACTACGGCACCATGTTTATTCCGCTCAAACCCTGGGACGAGCGCAAAAAGCCCGACGAAAGCTCCTTTGCCTTTGTCGGGCGCGTGTTCGGACGGGGCGCGAGCCTGCCCAAGAGCCTGACCCTGGCGTTCAATCCGCCGGCCATCACCGGCATGAGCAATACCGGCGGCTTCGAGTGCTACCTGCAAAACCGCGGCGAGGGCGATTCCAAGGAACTGGCCGCCATGACCGAGAAGCTGCTGGCCGAGGCCCGCAAGGACCCGGCGCTCGGCCGGGTGGCCACCACCTTCGGCGCCAACGTGCCCCAACTGCGCGTGGAGCTGGACCGCCAGAAGGCCAAGGCCCTGGGCGTTGGCATAAGCGACTTCTTCGCCGCCATGCAGGCCACGTTCGGCGCCTACTACGTCAACGACTTCAACAAGTTCGGCCGCACCTTCAAGGTCCAGATCCAGTCCGAGTCCGATTTCCGCGACCGGCCCGATGACCTGCGCGACGTCTTCGTGCGTTCCCAGAAAGGCGACATGATCCCGCTGACCGCCCTGGCGACCATCGAAAAGGCCACCGGCCCCGAGGTCATGGAGCGCTTCAACGTGTTCCCGGCCGCCAAGATCATGGGCCAGCCCGCCACCGGCCACACCTCGGGCGAGGCCCTGGCCGCCATGGAACGGGCGGCCGCGCGGGCCCTGCCCCAGGAATACGCCCTGGCCTGGACCGGTTCGGCCTACCAGGAAATCGCCGCCCAGGGCTCCTCCATGCTGGTCTTCGCCATGGGCATCGTCATGGTCATCCTGATCCTGGCCGCCCAGTACGAACGCTGGTCGTTGCCGTTCGCCGTGGTCCTGGCCGTGCCGTTCGCCCTGTTCGGGGCCATCAGCGCGGTGCTCGGACGGGGGCTGTCCAACGACATCTACTTCCAGATCGCCCTGGTGACGCTCATCGGGTTGGCGGCAAAAAACGCCATCCTGATCGTGGAATTCGCCGTGCTCCAGGTCAAGGACGGCAAGTCCCTGGACGAGGCGGCCCTCAATGCCGCCACGTTGCGCTTCCGGCCCATCATCATGACCTCCCTGGCGTTTATCCTCGGCTGCCTGCCCCTGGCCATCTCCACGGGCGCCGGCGCCAACAGCCGCCATGCCATCGGGACCGGCGTCATCGGCGGCATGCTCGGGGCCACGCTCATCGCCCCGTTTTTCATCCCGGTGTTCTTCAAGCTCATCATGCGGCTCGCCCAAATGGTGCGCCGGGAACGCCACGAAACCCTCTAGGTCTCCCTCCGCCTGACCCGTGTCCGCGGCCACCTGCCCTCCCCCAAGGCCGCGGACACGGCCAGGCGCTTTCCCCCCCTTCTCCCGCCTTGCCCCCTGACCGGGCCGGCGCTATAACCCCGACCCATGCAAGAGCCCGAAATCATCCTGATCCGCGTCTCCGGCGAGGACAAGCCCGGCCTCACCGCCGCCGTCACCGCCGAACTGGCCAAATACAAGGCTGATATCCTCGACATCGGCCAGTCGGTCATCCACGACACCCTGTCGCTGGGCATCCTGGTCAAGGTCCCCACGGCCGCCCAGTCCACGCCGTTTCTCAAGGATCTGCTGTTTTCCGCCCACAAGCTCGGGGTCAACCTGACCTTCACCCCGGTCGAGGCCGACAGCTACGAATCCTGGGTGGACGGCCAGGGCAAGATCCGCCACATCGTCACCCTGCTCGCCAGACGCCTGGGCTCGGAACACATTGCCGCCGTCACCGGGGTCATCGCCAAAAACGGGCTCAACATCGACGTCATCACCCGGCTGTCCGGCCGGGCCTCCCTGGACCCGGCCCACTCGCCGCGCACGGCCTGCGTGGAATTTTCCGTACGCGGCACCCCGGCCGACCTCACGGCCATGAAAAGCGAATTTCTGGCCATCGCCGGGGCCATGGACGTGGATATCGCCATCCAGGAGGACAACGCCTTTCGCCGCAACCGCCGCCTGGTGGCTTTCGACATGGACTCGACGCTGATTGCCGCCGAGGTCATCGACGAGCTGGCCAAGGCCGCCGGGGTGGGCGAGCAGGTCGTGGCCATCACCGAGTCGGCCATGCGCGGGGAGATCGATTTCAAGGAGAGCCTGCGCCGCCGGCTGCGGCTGTTGCGCGGGCTGCCGGCCGACACCCTGGCCGCCGTGGCCGAACGCATTCCCCTAAACGAAGGCGCCGAGCGCCTCATCACCAACCTCAAGCGCTTCGGCTACACCATTGCCATCATTTCCGGCGGGTTCACCTATTTCGGCAACCGGCTCAAGGAACGCCTGGGCATCGACTACGTGTTCGCCAACGAGCTGGAAATCGCCGACGGCAAGCTCACGGGCGAGGTCGTGGGGGATATCGTGGATGCCACGCGCAAGGCCGCCGTGCTGCGCATGATCGCCGAGCGGGAGCACCTGAGCCTGCAACAGGTCATCGCCGTGGGCGACGGGGCCAACGACCTGCCCATGCTCGGCATCGCCGGCCTCGGCATCGCCTACCATGCCAAACCGGTGGTGAAAAAAGGCGCCGGCCAGGCGATTTCCACCCTGGGCCTCGACAGCATCCTCTATCTCGTGGGCGTGCGCGACCGCGACACCCTGGCGTAACCTTCCCGGCACACCCCCCGGCGTCGGTTTCGGGCTTCCACGCCGGTTGACAGCCGGGGCGCCAATTGTCACACCCTTGTCATGGGACTGTGACCTGGAACGGGTCGTAACAAGAGTTCACCGTTTCAGACCCCGCCTGGCCCGCGCCGGCGGCAAAATGAGGAGTGCGCCCGTGGAAACCCCCCTCGATCAGGCCATCCACAAGCTCAAGGTGGATGTCCTGCAGATGATGCATCTGGCCCAGGATGCCGTGAAAAAAGCCGTGGCCAGCCTGCTTGCGCACGACGCGGCCAAGGCCCGCGACGTCATCGAGGCGGACCGGGAAATCAACGACTACGAATGCCGGGTCGATGCGGAAAGCCTCAAGATTCTGGCCCTGCACCATCCGGTGGCCAAGGACCTGCGCTTCCTCGTCGGCTCCATGCGCATGCTCGTCAATATCGAGCGCCTGGGCGACGAGGCCGTCAACATCGCCGAGCGGGTGTTGGTGCTGACCAGCGAATCCCGCCAGCCCATCCACGGCAACCTGCGCCATCTGGCCGGACTGGCCCTGGACCTCGTGCGCGAGTCCATCCGTTGCTACATGGACCTGGACATCGAGGCCGCCTTGCAGGTCATCGAGCAAAACGCCGCCGCGCTGGACCTCAACGTCCGCGTGTTCCGGGAAGTCACCGGCGACATGATCCGCGAATCCCAGACCGTGGACCTGGCCGTGCAGCAGTCCTTCGTGGCCCACAGCCTGAAACGCATCTGCGACCAGTGCGCCAACATCGCGGAATCGACCCTGTTCATCCGCCAAGGCATCGATTTCAAGCACAAGCAATGCGGCGCCGCGTCCGGACTTCCCACGAGTAACATCCCGGAGTCCGCCCCGGTGTCCCCAGGGGAAAACGCCGCTCCCGAGCCCCCGCAAGACGCGTGACCACCGCCGCGCTATCCGCCGCCAAGGCCCGCCCGACACGCCGTGTCGGGGCTGCGCCGGGAGAGCGGCGACACAACCCGCCAGCCGTTTCGACGCCACGGACGCGTCTCAGGCTGCGGCTGTGGGGGCTCTCCGTGCTTCTTTGGCTGTGCGCCGGGCTGGCCGGGCCGGCCCTGGCCGGACGCGTCACCATCGCCGACGAGGATGATGTGGACCAGGCCGCCGTGGAGGCGGTCAACCAGGCCATCGAGACCACCCTGGACCTGTTCCGGTTCGAATTCGGCCTCACCCTGGATCATGATGTCCGGCTCGTGCTCACGGCCAACAAGGAAGACTTCGCCGCCAGCCTCGTCCGGCAAGGCAGCCATACCGAGGAGAGCGCGGCCGACCGGGCCGATAAATCCGTCGGGGTGTCGATGCGGGGCAGGATCGTCGAGGATCTGAGCCGACAGAAAAACCTCGCCGCCAAGGTCTTTGTCGCCGCCCACGAACTCACCCACCAGTTCCAGGATCAGCTCAGCGCGGGCAGGCATAACGGCGTGCGGTGGCTCAGCGAAGGAGCGGCCGACTCCATGGCGGCCCGGGCCGTGGAAGTGTCCAAGCTCGGGAAAGTATCCGTTCTCCGCGCCCGGTGGGCCAAGACCGTCGCGAACGCGGCCGAGCCACCCAGCCTGACCGCCCTGCGTTCCTTCGCTGACTGGCGGGCCGCCGAAAACCGCTACGGGGGAGCCCTCATCTACACGCTCTCCGACCTGGCCGTGCAGCGTCTGGTCGAACTCCGGGGCGAACGGGCCTTGTTCGACTATTTCCGCCGTCTGCGCGACCAGGACGCCCCCCAAGCCTTCGAGGAAGTCTTCGGCCAGGACCTGGACCGCTTCGAGCGCCAACCCGAGTAGACGCATCCCACAAAACGCCCCGCCGTCCCCGCACGCCGGTCGGATCGCTTCCGGCTATTTCTTCTCCCGGCTGCGCAGATACTTGATGACGGCAATGTTGTGCTCGCTCAAGGTGCGGCTGAACTGATGCGCGCCCTGGCCGTTGGCCACAAAGTAGTAGAAATCGTGGATCTCCGGCGCGGCCGCGGCCTGGAGGGACTTGAGCCCCGGGGAACAGATCGGGCCCGGCGGGAGTCCCGGCCGGGTATAGGTGTTGTAGGGATTGGTCGGATCGTCCAGATGGGCCCGGGTCAGGTTGCCGGTGAACCGGTCGCCCAGCCCGTAGATGATGGTGGGATCGGTCTGGAGCAGCATGCCCTTGGCCAGCCGGTTGAGAAACACCCCGGCCACCCGGGGCCGTTCGGCATCCACGCCCGTCTCCTTCTCCACGATGGAAGCGAGCGTCACGGCCGACAGCAACTGCCGCCCCGTGGGCTTGGCCGTGGGCCAGACCGCATCGGCCTGCTTCCAGAACTCCTTGAGCATGGCCTCGACCACATAGGCGCCGTCATCGCCGCGCTTGCGGGTGAAAAGATAGGTGTTGGGAAACAGAAAGCCCTCGGCCGTGTCCGCCGGGACGTGATATTTTTCGAGCAGCTCGGGGTCGCGCGCCGCCTTGAGAAAAGCCTCGGCCGTGCACAGGCCGGCCTCTTCGGCGAGCCTGGCGATCTGACGCATGGTCAGGCCCTCGGGCGCGGCCAGCTTGTGCTGCACGCCCTTGGCCGTGGTCAGGTAGTTGAGCAAACGCAGGGGCGTCCAACCCGTGCTCACCTCGAATTCCCCGGCCTTGATCCGGCTGCCCTTCTCCGTGAACTTGGCCAGCAGCCGAAAGCCCGCCGCGTCGCGCAACACGCCTTCGGCAACGAGCATGGCAGCCACGGCGTCAAAGGACTGTCCCGGCTCGATGAAAACCGTCTTGGTCACCCCAGGCGTCTGCGGCGGCACGACCAGGAACTCATAGGCCCGGTAGCCGACCAGGCCCGCCACCAGCAGCCCGACCAACAACACGCCCAACACGATCGTCCGGATCATGCCCACCCCTTGTCCCGGAGATAGCGTTCCAAAATAATGGCCGCGGCCTGGGCATCCACCCGGGCCGTGAGCTCCCGCCCGCCAAGCCCGGCCGCCCGCAACCGCTCGGCCGCCTCCTCGGTGGAAAAGGCCTCGTCCACGGTCTCGATGGGCAGCGGTGTCCGGCGGCGCAGGCGCTCGATGAACTTGCGCACCTGCCGGCCGGTCAGGCTTTCATCGCCACCCTGGCGCGCCGGATAGCCGACGACAATGCCCTCGATACCGCATTCTCCGATAACGCCGAGCAGCGCGCCAAACAAGGCCTCCCGAGTCTCCCAGGCCAGGGTGCGCAACGGAAACGCGACCCGGCCCTCCGGATCGGTCACGGCCAACCCCACCCGGGCCTGGCCATAGTCGATGGCAAGCAAGCGTGGCATGATCGCGCGAGGCGGGGGGAGGGAGACCCTTTTTGCAAAAAGGGTCTCCCTCCCCCCGCGCCCCCCTCTCTCCCCAAAAACTCTCAAAGGGCTTCGCAGGCCGAATGGTATAAAAAACGCTCTTTTTGCGGCGCTTCGCCGCCGGCACCTGTTGGGTCGCGCTGCGGTCCGGCGTCAAGACGCGCTTCGCGGATTGTGCCGCCGGGCCGCAGCGCGACCCAAACCTGGGGTTCCCGCCAGCCGACCGCATCCCCGCCCGCCTCCACCGCCCAGGGGTCCGGGGGGATGATCCCCCCGGCGGGTCCAGGGCAGCGCCCTGGCGGGGTCTGGGGCAGCGCCCCGGCAGGGTCCGGGCAGCGCCCCAGCCGCCGGAGGCCTCTCCGATTAGCCGCGAACGCGAGCGGCCTTGACGGCTTTTTTCAGGATCTTTTTCCACTTCGGGCCGTCGAGGGCCTCGGCCAGGTATTCCAGGGTATGCATGACGGCATGTTTGTCGCGCATTTCGAGCAGAATCCGCTGGATACCCATTTTGCACGACGGGCAGCCGACCAGAATGGGCATTTCTTCGGGCGCGTCGGCAAGTTGTTCGGTCAGGGTATCGCGCTTGCGCTCGCGCAACCGGTTGTAGATGGCCGGGGTGGTCATGGCCCCCATGCCGGACTCGCCGCAGCAGAACGGCGACAGGGTCACGGGCCGGCCCGTGGTTTCGGCCAGGGCGGTCTGGTACATGCGGGCGGCCTTCTGCTTGGGCACATCGGCCCATTCGCAGTGGCAGGAGGCATGGTACAGGATGGGGCCCGCGTCGACCGGAGCCGGGAAGTCGAGACGCCCGATGAGGTATTGGGTGACGTCCATATGGACCAGATCCGGGCGCAAGGTCTTGAGCTCGTGCTCTTCCAGGGATTCCCGGCAGGTGCCGCAGCTCGTCAGCGCATGGGTGGGGTTGAGGCCCAGGTGATCGGCCTCCTCCAGCAACGCGGCCAGGGCGGCCCGGTTGCGCTCCCGGTTCTGGCGGTAGGCCTCGCCCATGCCGGCGGCCAGCAAGGGATAGCCGCAGCACAGATGCTGGTGGGGAATGAGCACGGCCACTTCGGCCCGCAACAGCAGGTGCACGGCGGCCATGCCGATGGCGCTGGAGAACACCGAAGCGCCGCAGCCCGGAAAATAGAGCACGGTTTCCGGAGCCTCACGGCCTTCCTGGGGGATGAAGATGGAGCCCTTGTCGAGTTCCAGGCGTTCGGCAAGGCTGCGCAGGCCCAGGGGCGGATTGGGGCCGCGCATGGCCGGATTCTCGATGCGGTTACGCCAGAATCCGGGCACAAGGCCCATGGCCCGGCTGTGAAACTGCTGGCCGTAGGCCATGGCCTTGGCGGCCATGGGCACGCGCTTGGCCGGAGCTTCGACCAGATAATTGAGGATCTTGGTCTTGATGGGATGGCCGCCGCAACCCTGCTGGTCGAGGAAGTTGCGCAGCCCCAGGGCCACCTTGCCGGATTCGATCTTGACCGAGCACACGCCCGTGCACTTGCCGCAGGCCGTGCAGTGGTCGGTGATGGCGCGCAACTGTTCAAGCAGCCCCGGATCGGGCTCGCCCCGGGAGATCTGGGAATAATAGATGGCCTCGATGATCGCGCCGAGGCTGATGTTCTTGTTGCGCGGGTGGTAGAGCATGCCGTGCTGCGGGGCGAACATGGGGCAGACCTGCTTGCACTTGCCGCAGCGGTTGCAGAACTGGATGCCGGACAGGATGTCGATGAGGGTATCCTTGTCCGGCAGGGCGGTCTTTTTGAGATCCCGGATCAGGCGGTTAAACGAGAAGGTGTAGGGCTCGACGGCCAGAGTGCGGGTGGTGAGCTTGCCCGGGTTGATGATGTTCTTGGGATCGACCCGCTTTTTGTAGGCGCGCAGGGCGTCGATCTTGGCCTGTTCCAGAAAGGCGATCTTGGTGATGCCGATGCCGTGTTCGCCCGAGACCGCGCCGCCGAGCTGGGTGACCTTCTCGAACACCTTCTCGGCCGCTTCCCAGGCATGGCGCAACATCTCCTGGTCATTGGAATTGACCGGGATGTTGACGTGGCAGTTGCCGTCGCCGGCGTGCATGTGGCTCGCGACCTCGATGCGGGTGGCGGCCATGTCGGCATGGATGGCGGCGAGCCGGTCCTTGAGCTTGGGATAACGCGAGGCCAGGTCGGTGAAGAAATAGTGGGTCTGGACCTCGACTTCGCTGTCGGAGAGCTCCCGGGAGGTGAGCTTGCCACGCAGGACCCGATCGCAAAACTCCAGCTCCATGGCGATGAAATCGTCGGTGGCCGGAATGCCGGGCAGACGGCTGGCGTTCTGCAAGGCGTCACGGTAGGCGTGGGCCATGCAGTGGAGGTTCAAATCCTCCAGGAATTCGGCGAATTCCGGCACGACATTCAGCGGGATGACCACGTCCTCGTTGACCTTGAAGCCCGAGGTGCGCTTGGAGATGGCCGAGAGCTTGTGGCGGTCTTCCCAGTAGAGTTCGGCGGTCTTGGCGTCCTTGGCCTCGAACACGTCCACGTTGTCGTAGGGGTCGACGATGTCCACGATGTCGGCGGCGGCACGCAACAGCGCGTCCTCGTCGTCGGAATCGAGCTGGAGCAGCAGGACCGAAATGGGTTCGCCCTCGTAGAGGCTCGATTTTTTGACGTAACTTATCGCCCGCACATACTTGGAGTTGAATTCCTCCAAGGCCGAAATCTTGACCGCGTCGCCTTCCTCGCGGATGCGGTCGCGCAGGTGCACCACGTCGCGGATCACGCACATGGCGTTTTTCATGGAGCGGCCGAAAAACTCCAGGCACAAGGTGCGCGAATACTTGGGAATGGGATAGAGGGCGAAGCAGGCTTCGGAAATGATGCCGTCCACGCCTTCCTTCTGCACGCCGGGAAGGCCCCCGAGGAACTTGTTGGACACGTCCTTGCCGAGGTTTTTTGCCCGGATCTGGTCGCCGGGGAGCTTGACCACGTCGCGCACGGCCCCGGACTCCTCGATGATCTCAAAAACGGCCGTCTCATCGGGCCGGATCTTGTGGCGCGGGTGATTGACCCGGCGCACCTCGATGATTTCCCCGGTGGCCTCCACCATCTTGTAGCTGATGATGTTGTCGAGGGTGGTGCCGTATTCGAAGGCGAACGGGCCGCCGGCGTTCTCGGCGATGTTGCCGCCGAGCGACGACGCGGCCTTGGACGCCGGGTCCACGGTGAAAAGCAGGCCCTTGGCCGCGGCCGCCTTGATGGCGGTCATGGTGATGACACCGGTCTGGGCGCACAGGGTCATGGCCTCGGGGTCGATGTCCAGGATGCGCTTGAACTTGGACAGGCTGAGGATGACCGAGCGCCGATGGGCCGGGATGGCGCCGCCGGTCAGGCCCGAGCCGCCGCCCCGGGGAATGATGGCGAATTCGAGCTCGTTGGCCAGGCGCAGGATGTGGCGGATGTGTTCCATGGACTCGGGCAGGAGCATGCACAAGGGCATCTCCATGCGCAGATCCGTGGCGTCGGTGGAACACTCGACCAGGGAATGAGGCGCGGTGACCACGTCCTCGGCCGGCATGAACCGGCGCAGACGTTCGACCAGATTGTCGCGGAAACGGCTGTCCGCCTCGAAAACGTCCCAGAAGGCCTTGTAGGCCCGGCGGATGGTACGGGGATACTCGCCCCAGGATTTGGGGTTGGCCTCACCCAGGCGTTTTTCCACCGAGGCCTTGACATCGGCCGGGTTGATGAACGGATTGGACCGCACGAGGAACAGCTCGGAGGCCACGGCCACGGCGAGGTTTTTCGCATCCTCAGGCCAGGTTTCGAGCTCGTCGGCGGAAATATCAAGGACCCGTGGGACGAGTCGTTCAAGGGGCAGGGAAATATGGGGCGTGCGCTCCGGCATAGTAGGCGTATCTTCCGACGAAGGTTAAGATCAGGAAGGTGTCAGATAATGCCGTTATCGGCGTTTGGCAAGGCTTGGTACTGGGCTTACAGCGGGGGGGGCGGAGCCGGAAAAAAAACGGGCGGTTCCCTGCGAAACCGCCCGTCGGAAAGGGTCTGGACCACGCGGTCTTAGCCGTGCGCTCCCGGGAAGAACTCGGCGCTGACGAAGTACAACACAAACAGCAGCACCACGCCCAGGGAAATGCTCCAGCCGATCAGTTTCTTTTCGATGGGAAGCAAAGGCTCCCACTCCATCTTGGAGAGCTCTTCGGTAAAGCTCGCATCCTTCTTTTCAGGTTCCATGCATGCCTCCTTGCGATGGATTCAGACGGCTAGGACGCCAGGGGCGGCTTGACCCCGTGGAAGAACAGCCAGGAGATGAAAAGCCCGATCCAGATGATGAACCCGAAAAGGCTCACGATATAGACCAGGGCCAGCCGGCCGATGCCCTCGTCCCACAGCTTCTTGAAGTTGGAGACCACGCCGATGGTGAAAAACGTCAGCACGAAGAAGATGCCCCGGAAGGGACCGGTATCGGCAATGGCCGTCTTGCCCATCTTGAGCAGGTCGCCGCCCTTGGCGCACAGGATCAGCATGATCACGAAGGTGATGACATAGCCGAGCACGAAGCGCGGGAACCGGTCGATGATGGCGCTAAACTGCATGCGCTGGCCGGGCTTGCATTCGATCATGGTGCACCAGATGGCGGCCAGGATGAAGGCCCACACACCGATGAACACGTCGATGAAGATCTTGATGGTGGTGGCGGCCATGGTCACCCAGCCTTCCTGGTACTTGATGCCGTCCACGGCCAGGGCCTGGGCCCGAATGAGCGCGTCGGTGATGACGCCCGAAGCGATGGCGCCGCCGTCGGACTTGACGGCCAAGCCCATCCAGGCGCCGGCCACCATGGGTTCGTTGTACATCCAATGCTGGGCCACAAAAGGCAGGATGAGCATCTCCACGCAGGTGAACACCACGACCAGGGAGGAAACCATGATCGGGACGATGGGCCGGGCGCGGATGGCGCCACCGGTGGCGATGGCCGCTGACACGCCGCAGATCGAAATACCGGAAGCGAGCGGAGCCGCCCATTCACGGCTGAACTTGAAGTATTTCCGGGAGATGTAATACACCAGCGCCCAGTAAATCAGATACGCCTCGACAATGGCGCAAAGGCCCCGGAAAATGACCGAGGAGGCAAGACCCAGGGCGTCCACGGACTTGACGCCAAGCTCGGCGCCGAGGATCACGATGGCGATCTTGACGTACATCTCGGGCTTGAGGGCGTCCTTGAGCTTGGCCGCCAGGCCCGGCATGAAGTTGCCGATGAAAATGCCGGCCAGCAGCGCGATGATGAAGCCCGCCTCGCCGGTCAGGCCCATGGCCCACTTGAGGTTGAACTTGGCCAACTGGTTGGGGGTCGCGGCGATGGTCGCGTAGTGCCCTAGGGCAAAGCAGAAATAGCTGATGAAAAACACCAGCGAAAAGCTGACCATGAACCGCTTGGGATCGCCGCCCAAGGCCTTGATGCCAAAGGCCAGCATGGCCGTCACGAACACCCAGGTCAAAATCAGGGAGGCAAACCCCGACAGTTCCTTGTAGGCGCCCGTGGAGGCCGAGAACATTTTCGACGCATCCAGCCAGACATTGGACTTGACGGCCCAGCCCAGCGGATCGATGCCGCCGAAGTTGAGCAGCGACAAGCCGAACAAGATGAGCCCCAAGATAAGGGCCAGCTTGTCTTCCGTCAGCCACTTCTTTTCCGCCATGACTTCCTCCTCTCGCTTGGCCGACCCGGCGCCTGAACCGATGCCGACCGCCCTCGTAGCAACAACCCCAACGCCACCCCGCCTCGCACCGCAGCCGACCAGTCCCGGGAAACCGAAAATCGCCGGCTCCGGCGACAAGGCGGGATATTCTTCCTTTGCAAGGAGGAGACCAGCCTGTTTCGATTTGAAACAGACCACTATTTCTGCTAGTTAGAAGAGGAATCTGCCGCCAACCGCAAACTCCGGTTAGCACCGCGCGCCCCAAGGGTTGCATTGCCTTTTTCGTCCGCCCGCCCCACAACAACACCACGGGAGCGCTCATGGCCAAGTTTCATACCAAGACCATCAAACACCGCTTCGTGGTGGGGCTTTCGGTCATCATGGCCGTGCTCGGCATCTTCTTCGCCGTGATCATCTCCATGAACCTGCGCCACCAGCTCGTGACCGACACCGAGCACAAGGCCTCCCTGGTCCTGTCCCAGGCCGAGGCCGTCCAGGCCTACGTACGCGAGATGCTGCGGCCGGCCATGTACGACCTGCTGCCGCCGGACGGCTTTCTGCTGGAGGCCATGTCCACCTCCTACGTCACGCGCAAGGTCATGAGCGACCTGAACGCCCGGGGCGACCAGTTCCGCTACCGCCGCGTGGCCCAGGGCGCCCGCAACCCCGATTACGAGGCCGATGCCTTCGAACGCGGCCTGATCGCCCGGTTCGAGGCCGATCCGACCCTGACCAGGCTGGAGGAGATGACCACCCGCGACGGCGAGGAGGTGTTCGTGGCCGCAAGGCCGGTGCGCTTCGAAGCCTCGTGCCTGCACTGCCACGGCGATCCGGCCGCGGCGCCCAAGGCGCTCCTTGAGCGTTACGGCAACACGCGCGGGTTCTGGCGCCTTGACGGCGAGCTCGTGGGGCTCGATCTGGTGACCATGCCCGTGGCCGGGGCCCTCGGGCACATCAAGGGCGCGACCGTCGGCTTCCTGTCCCTGTTCGCCCTGGGGTTGGCCGTCTTCTACCTGACCATCCAGGTATTTTTCGACCGGCTGGTGGTGGTCAACCTGCGCCGCACCACGGCGGTCATGCGCCGCTATTTTCCCGAGGAGGCGGGCGAAACCCCGCCGGCAAGCCCTGATGCCAGCGAGATCGAGGAGCTGCACGCCGGCATCGAGGCCTTTGCCGCCCGGTTGCGCGAGGCCCACAGCAATATCGAGGACCATGCCCAGAACCTGGAGCGCAAGGTGGCGGCCCGCACCGCCGACCTGGCCCACGAGGCCGACGAGCGCCGCTCGGACGTGGCGCTCTTCGTCGATCTGCTCAATATCCTCAACCTGTCCCAGACCCGGGCCGAACTGCTGGCCAGTGCGCTCGGGCGCATCGCCGGCCGTTTCGGCGCGGTCCAGGCCGCCTACGAATGCGAATTCGCCGGCGGTGGTTCCGTAACCTGGCCGCCCGAGGCCAGCCCGCCCCCGCCGCCGGACGACTGGCGCAAGCTCGTGGCCGAGGACCACTGCCGCCTGGAAGCCCGCACCGCTCTCATTCCGGTGCGCACCACCGAGATCGGCCGGGGCCTGCTGCGCCTGTATTTTCCCGACGACGGCCCGGGACCCGACGCCGACGCCACGGACCTCTACCGGGCCGTGGGCCAGCAGCTCGGCATCGCCCTGGAAAACCTCGATGCCATAAGCTCGCTGCTCAACCAGAACATGCTGCTCGCCTCGATTTTCGAAGGCATTTCCGATCCGCTGTTCCTGCTCGACGGCACCTTGCACGTCATCCTGGCCAACGACGCCGCCCGGGAACTGGTCCGCGCCCTTCGCGCCGGCACGGCCGGAGCCGAGGCGCCGGTGCCGGGCGCCGCGCCCCAGACCGTCCCCCGAACCGGCCAACACACGCATCTGCCACCCGAGCTGCTGGGCGCCGATTCCCTGGAACACGGGCTCGCCACCTTAAGCGACACCCTCGTGCTCGGCGAGACGTCCTTTTCCACGGTCAGCCTGCCGGGCGGGCGCACCTTTGCCGTCACCCGCTACCCCGTGGTCGGCCCCTCGGGCCAACCCGAGCGGATGGTGGTCTATGCCCGCGAAAACACCGCCGAACGCCGCATGCTCGAACGCATGCGCCAAAGCGAAAAGCTCATCGCCGTGGGCAAGCTGGCCGCCGGCCTGGCCCACGAGATCAACAACCCCCTGGGCGTCATCGCCTGCTACGCCGAATTGTTGCGTTCCCAGATCAGCGCTCCCCAGGCCCTGGACGATCTGGCCGTCATCGAACGCCACGCCGTGCAGACCAAGAAGGTGCTGCGCGACCTGCTCGATTTCGCCCGGCCCCGGCCCTCGGAGAGCGGCCCCTGCGACGTGGGCGCGGTGCTGGCCAGCCTGTCGCGCATCTTCGAGGTCCAGGCCCAGGCCCGGCAGGTCCGCCTCGTCACCCGGCTTCCCGGCGCACTGACCATGGCCCGGGCGGACGGCGCCGCCCTGGAACAGGTGGTGTCCAACCTCGTGCTCAACGCCCTGGACGCGGTGCGTCCCGGCGAAGGCGTCATCGAGCTGGCCGCCGGCACCGGCAGCGACGGCGAAACCGTCTGGCTGCGCGTGGCCGACAACGGTCCGGGCATCCCGGATACGGACCTGCCCCATATCTTCGAACCGTTTTTCACCACCAAGGAGGCCGGCCACGGCTCGGGCCTGGGGCTGGCCGTGGTCTACGGACTGGTGCGCGACATGGGCGGTGATGTCACGGTGGAAAACGACGGCGGCGCGGTCTTCACCGTGACCCTGCCCGCCTGTCGCGACGAATGTCTGGAGATAGCCCATGCATGACAGCCCGCGCGTGCTCATCGTCGACGACCAGCCCGATTTCGCCCGGGGTCTGGCCCGCCTGCTCACGCCGAAACTGCCCGGGACCGCCTTCGACCACGCCCTGTCCGGCGACGAAGCCCTGGCCGCCCTCGAACAGACCCCCTATGCCGTGCTCGTGACCGACCTGCGCATGCCGGGTCTGTCCGGCCTCGAACTTTTGCCCCGGGCCCTGGCCCACACGCCCCACCTTGGGGTGGTGCTGCTGACCGCCTATGGCGATATCGACACGGCCGTGGCCGCCCTCAAGACCGGGGCCTACGACTTCCTGACCAAGCCCGTGGACTCGGACCAGCTGGCGCGGGTCATTGCCAAGGGCCTCGAACGCCATGCCCTGCTGTGCGAAAACACCCGGCTGCGCGCCATGGCCGCGGCCTGCGGCGCCGATGCCGGCCTGCTCGGCCAGTCACCGGCCATGGCCCAGGTCAAGGAAGCCATCGCCGCCGTGGCCGCCTCGGACTACACCGTGCTCGTGCGCGGCGAATCCGGCACAGGCAAGGAACTGGCCTCCCGGGCCATCCACAGCCTGTCACGCCGGGCCTCGGGGCCGTTTCTTTCGGTCAACTGCCCAGCCATCCCGGACCAGCTTCTCGAAAGCGAACTCTTCGGCCACGTGCGCGGAGCCTTCACCGGAGCCGAACGCGACCGCAGAGGCCTTTTTCTGTCCGCCAACGGCGGCGTGCTCGTGCTCGACGAAATCGGCGACATCCCCATGAGCGTGCAGACCAAGCTCCTGCGCGTGCTCCAGGAACGCGAAGTCCGCCCCGTGGGGTCGAGCAAATCCATCCCCATCGACGTGCGCATCCTGGCCGCCACCAACCAGGACCTGGAAGCGCGCATCGCCGCCAAGACCTTCCGCGAGGATCTGTACTACCGCCTCAACGTGCTCACCGTGCGCCTGCCGCCCCTGCGCGAACGCCGCGAGGACATCCCGCTTCTCGCCACTGCTTTTCTGGACCGCACCTGCCGTGAAACCGGCATCGGGGAAAAGGTCTTCGCGGCCGAGGCACTGGCCTCCCTGACCGGCCGGGACTGGCCGGGCAATGTCCGGGAACTCTACAACTTCGTGCGCCGGCTCACGGTCTTTTGCCGGGGCGACGTCATCGGCCCGGAATCCGTGCGCGCCGCCGACCAGGGGCAAGTCGATGCGACCGAGCCCGAGGACGACGGCACCGCCCCCACGCCCTACCTCGAAGCCAAGGCCCGGGTCGTGGACGCCTTCACCCGGCGCTACGTCGAGCGCCTGCTCGGCCAGACACGCGGCAACATCTCCGAAGCCGCCCGGGTCTCGGGCCTGGAACGGGTCTCCTTGCAAAAGATCCTGCGCCGCCTGGGCATCGCGGCCGACGGATTTCGGTAGCTGAGGCAAGGATACAAACGCGGCGCTTCGCCGCTGGCGCCCTTTGGGCCGCGATGGGAGTCGGCGTCGTGCCGGCTTTGCGGCACGTGTCGCCGGCGCCTATCGCGGCCCAAGCTGCGGTTCACCGCCCGCCGAAACCCCTGCGTCCATCGTCCGCTCCTCCGCTGCCCCATACAGGGGTCCGGGGGGATGATCCCCCCGGCCGCCGGAGGCATCTTCCATCTCCCACCTACTGGCCGGAAGCGGCCGTCAGCACACCGGCACCGACGAGGATACTGCCACCAAAGGCGCGCAGGCGTCTCAAAAAACGCGGGTTGCGGATGCGGTTGCCGGCCGAGCCGGAAAGGTAGCTGTAGGCGGTGGCGTTGACGGCGGAGAGGATGACGAAGGTGGCGCCGAGCAGGGCCAGTTGCGGATTGGCCGGCTGGGTGGGGTTCACGAACTGGGGCAGGAAGGCGAGGAAAAACAGGATATCCTTGGGATTGGATGCCGTGACGGTAAAGGCGTGGGTGAATTTGCGGCGCGGGGAGCTTGTGGGCACGGTGGGCGAGCCGGCCGAGCCGCTGCGGATCATGCCGATGCCGAGATAGACGACGTAGGCCGCGCCCACGAGTTTGACGATGGTGAAGGCGGTGGCCGAGGCGGCGAGCACAGCGCCGAGTCCGATCACGGAGCAGGTGCAGGCCACGGCGTCGCCCAGGGCCACGCCGACCACTACGGGCCAGGAGGATTTGCGGCCATCGGCCAGGCCATAGCCGATGATGAGCAGCACGGTCGGGCCGGGGATGACGAGCAGCGACATCGCGGCCAAAAGAAAGGCACAGTACAGTGGCAGGGTCATGGGCAGCACTCCTTGGCCGCCGCTTACACGGCTTCGGTTCCCTCGTAAATCCCGCAGCGGCGGCAGGCGGCGCACCCGGCCGGCGGGCATTTGGCCGTGGCCAGGCCCTGCCGGTAACGTTCCCATTCCCCCCAGAGGTAGTCCTTGGAAACGCCGATATCGAGGAAATCCCAGGGCAGCGGCTCGTCGCGGGGCCGGTCCCGGTCGAGGTAGGCGCCGGGATCGCCGTCCCAGGCCCGAAGCGCCCGGCGCAGGCCGTTTTCGGTCGCGGCCACCAGCAGCGGAAACAAGCGTTCGTCGCCCCGGGCCAGCAGACCTTGTACCCGGGCCATGGACGCGGTTTCGACCTCCACCCGGAAGCCCTTGCGCTTGGCGACCGCTTCCCGCACCCGGCCATAGGCCGCCTCGATGGCCGCCTCGGACGCCATGGGTGCCCACTGCATGGGGGTAAAAGGCTTGGGCACGAGAGGGTTCACCGAAAACGTGGCGTGGGCAATGCCTTTTTTGCCATGGCCGATAGCGCCGGCCGCGCTCACGGCGTCGAGCAGCGGTCCCAACTCCAGATAATCGTCCGGAGTCTCGCCGGGCCAGCCCACGATCAGGTAGAATTTGAGGTGGTTGACCCCATGGGCACCGGCCAGGGTCACGGCCCGCAAGAGATCCTCGACGGCAAGCTGTTTGTTGACGGCCCGGCGCAGGCGTTCGCTCGGCGCCTCCAGGGCCAGCGTCAGGGTACGCAGACCGGCGGCGCGCAGGATGGTCATGAGCTCCGGGGTGAGGCCATCGGCCCGCACCGAGGACAGGGAGAATTTCGTGCCGCGTTCCCGCAACCAGGTCAAAAAGGGGATGAGATCGGGCCAGTCGGTAAGCGCCGTGCCCACGAGCCCGACCTTGCGCGGGCCCACGTCCTCGACAAGGGCCTTGAGCCCGGCCAGGTCCGCCTGGCGCGGCGGCCGGTAGATGTAGCCGGCGGCGCAGAACCGGCAGCCGTAGGGGCAGCCCCGGTTGACCTCAATCAGAAACATGTCGCGGAAGGCGGCGTGGCCGGACACGAAGCAGGAATGGGCCGGCTCGGCAAGCACGGTGGGACAGCCCTGGGCCATGGCCCGGACCCGGCGCACCGGCACCGGGGTCAGCCCGGGAACGTAGACGCCCGGCAAAGCGGCCACGGCGGCCAGACAGGCGGCCTTGTCCGCGCCGGACAGGCACTTTTCGCGCAGCCGGGCCAGGACTTCGGTCAATCCGGCCTCGGCCTCACCCACGTAAAGCAGGTCCAGGGCCGGCAAAATAGGGGCCGGATTCAAAAAAGCCAGCGGCCCGCCTCCCATGACAATGGGGAAGTCGGGCCGCCGGTTGCGTTCCAGGGGGATATCGGCCGCGGCCAAGGCGGCCAGGGCCGGGAGATATTCTTCCTCGTAGGCCAGCGAGCAGGCGATGACCGGAAAGTCGGCCAGAGGCCGGCCGCCGTCCTCGGTCCGGGGGGCTTGTCCAGTCCGGCAGAACACCCGTTCCACGGCCAGGGTGGCGTCCGCATCAAGGAGCCGCCACACGGCCTGCCAGCCGAGGGCCGACAGGGCCATGGCCGCGTCCCCGGGCACGAGCAGGGCCACGGGTAACCGGCCGCCCCACTCGCGCACGGCCGGCCTGTCCAGACCGAAATAAACCTTCGCCCGTTCGCTCAAAGCACTTTCCTACCCCGCGAAGGGGGCCGGAAGGAGGCAATCCCTCCGGCGGAAGTCCGGAAGGGGCCGCGCCCCTCCCGGCTCCTAGTCGGCCTGCATGCGGATAAACGAGGGGATTTCAAACTCCTCCTCGTCGAAAATAAACTCCTCTTCACCCACGGGCTGGGTCTTGATGGGCGCCTGGTTGAGCGCGGCCTCAGGTCCGCCCTTCTTGCCGCCTTTGCGCAGGTAGGCCGGGATGTTGTAATCGTTGCCCTGGCTGCTGAGGACCCGGACGCTGCGCGGACTCTGGGAGGAGCCGCCACCGGGACCGCCGGAAGGCGGCGGCGTGCTCTTGGAGCGCGGCAGGCTGGTGATGACCTCCACGGGCTTGGTCTCCTCGCGCTTGACCTGCTGTATGCCGTCCCGGGACATGGCCGACTCGATGCCCGTGGCGATGACGGTGATGCGCATCTCGTCGGTGGCGTCGGGATCGAACACGGTGCCGAAGAAGACCTTGGCATCCTCGTGCACGGCCTCGGTGATGGTGGACGCGGCTTCGTCCACTTCCTCGATGGTGAGGTCCGGGCCGCAGGTGATGTTCATCAGCACGCCCTTGGCGCCGTCGATGGTGACGTCTTCGAGCAGCGGGCTGGTGATGGCCTTGAGGGCGGCCTCGCGGGCGCGGGATTCGCCGCGCGCCGTGCCGAAGCCCATCATGGCCAGACCCATTTCGCTCATCACCGCCTTGACGTCGGCGAAGTCGAGGTTGATCAGGCCCGGGACCATGATGAGGTCGGAAATGCCCTTGACGGCGAAATAGAGGACTTCATCGGCCTTTTTGAGCATCTCGATGAAGGTGGCCTTTTTGGAGGCCAACGAGAGCAGGCGGTCGTTGGGGATGGTGATGATGGAATCCACCGTCTCCCGCAGGGCCTGCACACCCTTTTCGGCTGAAAGCAAGCGCTTTTTGCCTTCGAAATAAAACGGCTTGGTGACCACGGCCACGGTGAGCGCCCCGATTTCCTTGGCCACCTGGGCCACGACCGGGGCCGCGCCGGTGCCGGTGCCGCCACCCATGCCGGCGGTGACAAACACCATGTCGCAATCGCCGATGGCCTCGCGGATCTGGTCGATGCTCTCCAGGGCGGCGTCGCGGCCCACTTCCGGGTTGGCGCCGGCGCCGAGGCCCTTGGTGAGCTTTTCACCGAGCTGGATACGGTATTCGGCCTGGGATTTCTGCAAGGCCTGGATGTCGGTGTTGGCCGTGATGAAGGTCACGCCGGACATGGCCGAGCAAATCATGTTCTCCACGGCGTTGCCGCCGCCGCCACCGATGCCCACGACCTTGATGCGGGCATTCGAACCCTGTTCAAGTTCCAGATATTCCATCACATGCTCCCCCTATCATATCTCCCTGGTTATCCCCTGATAAAGCCGCCTGCGGACTATTTCACGTCCACAAACCATTTCCGCATCCTCCCCAGAATGCGGTTGAACACATTTTCGTCGCGGATGCGGAAGCGCTGTTCCACGCCCTCCTTTTCCGCGCCGTACATGAGCAGGCCCACGGCCGTGGCGTACATGGGGCTGTTGACCACGTCCTTGAGGCCCCCGACCTTGTCAGGGTAGCCGATGCGCGTGGGCAGGTTGAAAATCTGTTCGCCGAGTTCCTGGATGCCTTCGATGAGCGCCGTGCCGCCGGTCAGGACCACGCCGGCGCCAATCTGGTTCTTCATGCCCGAGCGGATGAGTTCCTGGTCGACCAGGGCCAGCATCTCCTCCACGCGGGGTTCGCAGATTTCGGCCAAAACCTGCCGGGACAGGCGCCGGGGCTCGCGACCGCCCACGCTCATGACCTCGATGACCTCGTCTTTCGGCACCATCTCGGCCAGGGCGCAGCCGTACTTGATCTTGATCTTCTCGGCCGAAGCCATGGGCGTGCGCAGGCCAAAGGCGATGTCGTTGGTGAGGTTGGTGCCGCCGAGGGCCAGCACGGCCGTGTGCTTGATGGAGTCGTTGGCGAAGATGGCCAGATCCGTGGTGCCGCCGCCGAGGTCCACCAGGGCCACGCCGATCTCGCGTTCCTCGCCCGTGAGCACGGCCTTGGACGAGGCCAGGGATTCGAGCACGATGTCCGAGACGTCGAGCCCGGCCCGGTGGCAGGACCGAATAATGTTCTGGGCGCTGGTCACGGCGCCGGTGACGATGTGCACCCGCACTTCCAGGCGCACGCCGGCCATGCCGAGCGGATCGGCGATGCCGCGCTGATCGTCGACGATAAATTCCTGGGGCAGGATGTGGATGACCTCCCGGTCCAGCGGGATGGCCACGGCCTTGGCCGCGTCGATGACCCGCTCGATGTCCCGGGGGCCGACCTCGCCGCCCTTGACGGCGATGACCCCGTGGCTGTTGAAGCCCTTGATGTGGCTGCCGGCGATGCCGGCGTAGACCGAGCGGATCTCGCACCCGGCCATGAGCTCGGCCTCTTCCAGGGCCTTTTTGATGGACTGCACGGTCTGCTCGATATTGACCACCACGCCCTTGCGCAGTCCCGTGGACGGGCTCGTGCCGATGCCGACCACATCCACGCCCTCGGGCGAAATCTCGCCGACGACCACGCAAATTTTGGTGGTGCCGATATCGAGTCCGACGATAAGTTCCGACCTGGCCATAAACCGCTCCCTGCAGGTTTCCTCTCGCGTGGCGCCGCACCCCCGCCGTGCCGCCCCAACCCCGACGCGACAGGGTACTGGAATTCGATTCCGAAAGAAACCGTTGCCCCGCGTGTTTCCGCGACGCGTCCGTGCCCGACTCCGGGCCCGTCCCCTAGCCTTGCGGCGACGCCTCCCCCGAAACGTCGCGCTTCTCGACCCAGACCTTGTCGCCTTCGGCGGTGATCAGCGCGACCTGACTCAGTTCGCCGCGCCGCCGCAGGTCCGTCCAAACCTGGTTCATCCGGGACAGGTTGCGCTGCCATTCCCGCGATCCCAGGCACAACAAAATTCCCGTATCCATAAGCTGGATTTCAAGCCCCCGGCCCCAGCTGAGGCGCAACCAGGCAATCTGACCCAGATCGAAGGGCACCCGATGTTCGGCCATGGCCTGGCGCAGATCGGCCAGGAGGGACAAATGCTTTTCCATGCCGGACTCGACCTCGATCTGGGGCAGGGACACAAACTGCCCGGGTTCGACCTTGTCGATGATGCGTCCGGCCTCGTCGGCGTAATAGAGCGTTCCCTGATACTGCACAAGATAGGACGGTGTTTTTTCATGCACATCCACCGCGATGGTCCCGGGCAGGATCCGCTTGACGCTCACCGATTCGACCCAGGGTTCGCGGCCAAGGGTCGAACGCATACGGTCCATGGACAAGGCCAGGACATTGGTGCCCGGGGTCAGGCCGGCCAATTCCTTGATGTGGTCTTCGGAAAGCCGTGAGCACCCGGTGATCTCGACGTTTTGCAAGGCGAAATAATTGATGGTGGTCAACCAGCGGTAACCGGCCAACAGGCCCACGCTCACAGCCAGGATCAGGGAGGCCACGATAACCATGGACACGGTCCGGGTGAAAAAACGGCCGACCCCGCCAAGGCTCACGCCCGGCATGGTCAGCGAATGCCCTTCCCGGGAATGGCGGTTGCGGTTGCTGCGCGATTTGACGACCCGGCTTTTCACCGTCACCCGAGGGGTGGCGGTGCCGTAGCCATAGTTGTTCTTGCGCCGTTTGACGCCGCCCCCGGACAGACCGGACAAGGTCCCGACCCTGACATTCATGGCGCGACCCTCACTTCCAGTTCGAGTTCGTGACCGCTTCGCCTGCGTACCGCCTCCCGTGCCGTCTCGATCAGTTCGAATGCCTCGGCTGCGCAGCCACCGCCCAGATTGACCAGGAAGTTGGCGTGCAGGTCCGAAAAGGCCATGTTCCCAAGCCGCCGGCCCCGGAATCCGGCCTCGTCCAGCAGCTTGCCTGCCGAGGTGCCGGCCGGATTTTTAAACACGCAGCCGGCCGAAGCCGCCTTGATGGGCTGGGTGGCGCGTTTGCGCCGCACGAGCTCGATCATGGTCCGCCGGATGTCGATGGGTTCGTCCACCTGGCAGTCGATCTCGGCCGCCAGCACCAAAAACGATTCCCCGGTCGCCTTGAGGCTAAAATGCCGGTAACCGGCCGTAAAGTCCTCGCGACCGAGCCAGACGAGACCCCTTCCAGGGGTCCAGACCAGCACGCGGGCCAGAACGCTCCCCATGTCGCAGCCATACGACCCGGCATTGCCGGCCACGGCCCCGCCCACGGTGCCGGGCACACCCACCAAGCCCGCCAGGCCGGCCAGGCCCTGGGTGGCCAGCCAGGCCACCAGACGCTGGAGCTTGACCCCGGCGCCCACCCGGACCCGCACCGCAGCGCCGAAACGCTGGCGCAAGGTCTCGGGTTCCCCGGTCAGGCGCGGCGAGACCACAACCAGGGGCAACTGCCCGTCGCGAATCAAAAGATTGCTGCCCCCACCCAGGGTCAGCGGCGTACCGCCAAGCCCGGCCAGGGTTTCGGCCAGACCGGCCGCGTCCTCGGGAGACGTCAGAACAACCTCGGCCAGGGCGTGTCCGCCCAGGCGCAGGGTGGTCCGATCGGCCAGACGCGGTCCGGGTCTGACGTCAAGCGCCATGGCCTGCCTCCAGGTAATGGACGCCCACCTGCCAGACGCTGCCCGCGCCCAAGGTGAGCAGCACGTCGCCCGGGCGCAGGATGCCCGGCAGGGCCGCTTCCATGGCGGCGAAATCCGGAAAATAGGTCACCCGAGTCTTGCTCACCTGGCGGATGCCCTGGGCCAGGCTCTCGCTGCTGACCCCGGGAATGGGCGCCTCGCAGGCCGGATAGATCTCGGTCAAAAGCAGCTCGTCCACCGTGTCGAAGCAGGTGCAGAAATCGCCAAAAAGCGCCTTGGTGCGCGAGAACCGGTGGGGCTGGAAAGCCACCACCAGACGCCTCCCCGGGTACACGAGCCGGGCCGTGGCCAGGGTGGCCCGGATCTCGGCCGGATGATGACCGTAGTCATCGACCACGGTCACGCCGTTTTGTTCGCCCTTGATCTCGAAGCGCCGGCCCACGCCGCCGAACTTGGCCAAGGCCTCGGCAATGGTGGCCAAGGGAATGCCGGCTTCCAGGGACAGCCCGATGGCGCCCAGGGCGTTTTGCACGTTGTGGCGGCCGGGATGGGCCAGGTTGAGTTCGCCCAGGGACTGGCCGTCACGAAAAACCTCGAACCGGCTCTGGGCCCCGGTGGAAATGATGCGGCCGTGCAGCCGGGCCTTGTCGGTCAGGCCGTAGGTCAGGGTCGGCCGGTTGATCCGGGGCAGGATGCGGGCCACGCCGGGATCGTCCAGGCAGACCACGGCCGTGCCGTAAAACGGCAGCTTGTTGAGAAAGGCCACGAAGGCGTCGTCGATAGCCTCAAGGCCGGCGTAGTGGTCCAGATGGTCGGCGTCCACGTTGGTGACCACGGCGGCAATGGGCGACAGGCACAAAAACGAGCCGTCGGACTCGTCGGCCTCGGCGATCAGGTATTCGCCGGCGCCGAGCCGCGCTCCGGCACCGTAGGCGTTGAGCCGGCCGCCGATGATGACCGTGGGGTCGTAGCCGGCGGCGGTGAAAATGGTGGCCAGAAGCGAGGTGGTCGTGGTCTTGCCGTGGGTGCCGGCCACGGCGATGCCGGTGCGCAGGCGCATGAGCTCGGAGAGCATCTCGGCCCGGGGAATGACCGGAATGCCCCGCTCCCGGGCGGCCAGGACCTCGGGATTGTCGGCGGACACGGCCGTGGATTTCACCACCACGTCGGCATCGCCCAGGTTCTCCCGGCCGTGGCCGATGGCAATGGACGCGCCCAGCCCGCCCAGGCGGCGCACCACCTGGCTCATGGCCAAATCCGAGCCGGTCACGTCGTAGCCGAGGTTGAGGAGCACCTCGGCAATGCCGCTCATGCCCGAGCCGCCGATGCCGATCATGTGGATCTTGCGGACCTTGGAACGCATGGCCCCGGTGGCCGGAGACGGAGAGGTCAGGGGTTCGATCATCGCGCGTCTCCCTTTTGCGCCGCCAGGTCGAGCAAGGCCATGGCTATACGTTCGGCCGCCTGGGGCATGGCCTGGCCGGACGCGGCCTCGGCCATGGCGGACAAGCGCGCCGGATCGTTGAAAAGTTCGAGAATGGTGCCGGCCAGGTCACGTTCGGGCAAGGTGTCCTGGGGGATGACCAGGGCCGCGCCGGACTCGCCCAGGAACGCGGCGTTGACCGCCTGGTGATCGTGAGTGGCAAAGGGAAACGGAATGAGGATCGCGGGTTTGCCCGCGGCCGTCACCTCGGCCAGGGTGGTGGCCCCGGACCGGGCCAGGACCAGATCGGCCCAGGCGTAGGCTTCGCCCATGTCCTCGATGAAATTCTCGATCACCAGGGCCGGCCCGTCGGTATCCCGGCCGCGATGGTGCAGGAGCTCGGCCGCCCGGGCCCCGGCCCGGTCGAAATCGGCCCGCCCGGCTTGCAGGCGCACCTTGATCCCGGCATCGAGCAGCCGGGGCAGAACGTCGAGGACGGCATCGTTGACCGCCCGGGCGCCCTGGCTGCCGCCCAAGACGAGCAGATGGCGCCGCTCGGGCCGGCAGGGCGAAACGGCCGCGGCAATGTCGCCCCGGATGGGGTTGCCGAGCCGGACCGTGCGGCCCACGGGAAAGGCGTGGTCCTTGTCGGGATAGGTCACGAACACCCGGTCCACGAACCGACCGAGCAGCTTGTTGGTCATGCCGGGGATGCTGTTTTGTTCGTGAATGGCCGTGGGAATGCCCATGAGCCGGGCCGCCACCACCGGAATGAACCCGGCATAGCCGCCAAAGCCCGCCACCACCTGGGGCCGGATGTTCTGGAGCTGGCGCACGGCCTGACCAAAGGCCTTGGCCATCCAAAACGGCGCGGCCAAGGCCCGCAGCCCCCGGCCGAACACGCCCTTGGCCGGCAGGCCCACGAACGGCAGACCGGCCTTGGTGGCCAGGGCGCCCTCGGGTCCGCCGCCGCCGATGAAATACACCGCGGCCTCGGGGTCGAGGCGCGTCACGGCCGCGGCCACGGACAGGGCCGGAAAGATATGGCCGCCGGTGCCGCCGGTGGTCACGACGAGACGGATCATCGCCGAGCGCTCCTTGACAGGTTGAGCAGCACGCCCACACACAAGAAACAAGCCAGCAAGTTGCTGCCGCCATAGCTCAAAAACGGCATGGCCACGCCCTTGGGCGGCACGCAGCCGAGCACAACGGCCAGGTTGAGCAGAAATCCCAGCCCCAACACCAGGGCCATGCCATAGGCCGTGAACCGGTCGCGCAAATCGTCCTGGGCCAGGGCCACCCGGAACGACCGCCACAGCAGAATGCCGATGCAGATGAAAACCAGGGACACGCCCACAAAGCCGAGTTCCTCGCCGAGCACGGCCATGATGAAGTCGTTGTGGGCCTCGGGCAGGTAGAACAACTTCTGCTTGCCGGCCCCGAAGCCGACGCCGCCGATCCCGCCCGAGCCAAAGGCGTAAAAGGACTGCACGAGCTGGTAGCCGACGTTTTGCGGGTCCTTGAACGGATCGAGAAAGGCGAACCAGCGTTTGAAACGGTACGGCGAGGAGGCGATCAAAAGGCCCATGGCCCCGACGCCGAACAGCATGGACACGGCCAGATAGGTCAGGCGCGTGCCGCCGACCAGGCTCATGAGGAAAAAGAGCATGCCGAGAAAAACCGCGCCGCCGAAATCGGGCTGCAAAAGCAATATGAGCCCGAGAAAGCCGGTGACCATGACCGGCGGGATGAACCCCACGGAAAACGAGCGGATGAGGCTTTGTTTCTGGCTGAAGAAATAGGCCAGGTAGAACACGAGCACCACCTTGGCCAGCTCCATGGGCTGGAGCGTCACCGGCCCCAGATGCATCCAGCGCCGCGCGCCGCCGGCCTTGACCGAAAACGGCGGCACAAGCGTCAGCACGAGCAAAAAGATGATGCCGAACAGCCACAAATAGACCTGACCGTGGAGCAGCCGGCGCGGCATCCAGGCGAAGAGGGCCATGACCACGAGGCTCACCAGGGCAAAGAGCCCCTGGCGCTGGAAGAAATAGTAGCGGTTGCCGACCAGCCGCTCGGCCATGACGCCGCTGGAGGAGAAAACCATGACCAGCCCCAGCCCGGCCAGCAGCATGGCCGAGCCGAGCAGCCACAGGTCAAAGGGACCGTGCTTGGCTTCGGCGGCGGTGGTGATGGGTCGGCTCATGCCGCGCCTCCCTCACCGGTCCGGACCGGGCCGGGCAGATCGGCGAACACGGCCTGGAAATCCCGTCCCCGGGCCTTGTAACTGGGGTAAAGGTCAAAGCTCGACGTGGCCGGGGACAGGAGCACGACGTCCCCGGGCTGGGACACGGCATAGAGCCTGGTCATGGCCGTGCGCAGGTCGGGCTCGTGAAAAAGCGGCACCACGCCGGTAAACGCGGCCTCGAAGACCTCCTGGCTGGCCCCGAACAGGGCGATGGAAGCGACCTTTTCGCGCACCAGCGGCACAAGCGCCGCCAGATCGCCGCCCTTGAACACCCCGCCGGCCAGCAGCCGCACCGGCCGGTCACAGCTTTTGATCGCCGCTTCCATGGCCGTCACGGTGGTGGCCTTGGAGTCGTCCACAAAAAGCACTCCGCCCTTCTCACCGATGATCTGGAGGCGGTGGGGCGCCGGGACAAAGTCGGCAAAGGCGGCCTTGGCTTGCTCCTCGGTCACGCCGAAGGCCTGGCAAGCCAGGTAGGCGGCTTCCATGTTCTCCTGGTTATGGGCGCCGTGCAGGCGCGGGCAGGAGAACCGGCCCAGGGAGCTGAACCAGGTGATGGCGGCCCGGGTGAAGCGCCGTCCGGCCAGGGTCTCGCGCAGGTCGGCCGGCAGGATGGCCGTGTCTTCCGGGCGCTGGGCCGCGAAAATGTTGAGCTTGGCGTCGAGGTACTCGTCCAGGTCGGCGTGCCAGTCCAGGTGGTTGGGCGAAAAATTGAGCAGCAGCGCCACCCGGGGCCGAAAGCTTTTGACCAGCTGGAGCTGGAAGCTCGACACCTCGAGCACGGCCACGTCGGCCGGGTTGCCGGCCAGGACATACTCGGCCAGGGGCGTGCCGATATTGCCGCCGGTAAAGACCGTGCGGCCGGCGGCTTCGAGCAGGTGGCTGACCAGCATGACCGTGGTGGTCTTGCCGTTGGTGCCGGTCACGGCAATGATGGGAATGTCGGTGAACCAGGAGGCGAGCTCCAGTTCCGACACGATCTGGGCCGTGGGGCAATCGACAAGCACCGGAGCCAGATTGGCCGCGCGCACGCCCGGGGACGGCACAACCAGATTGGCGCCGGCGAAATCGGCCGGCCCGTGCTCGCCCAGACGCAGTTCGTAGCCGGTTGCGTCCGCTTCTCGGCGCAGGTCGTCGGTTGCGGCCTCGGCCTTTTTTTCCAGCAGCCGGACCGTGGCCCCCAGCCGGCATAACAGACGCGCGGCGGCCCGGCCCGAAGCGCCGGCCCCCACCACCACCGCCAGGTGGCCGCGCAGTTGATCGCTATGAAGCATCTCGCGCATGGCCGTCACCGCAGTTTGAGGGTGGAAAGCCCCACCAGGGCAAGCAGGATGGACAGAATCCAGAACCGGATGATGATCTTCGATTCCGGTACGCCCATGAGCTCGAAATGGTGGTGCAGCGGAGCCATGCGGAAAATCCGCTTGCCTCCGGTCATCTTGAAATAGCCGACCTGGAGAATGACCGAGACCGTCTCGGCCACGTACAGCCCGCCAACGACAATGAGCAGCAACTCCTGCTTGCACAGAACCGCCAGGAACCCGAGCACGCCCCCCAAGGACAGGGAACCCACGTCGCCCATGAAAATCTGGGCCGGATAGGCGTTGAACCACAAAAAGCCGAGCCCGGCCCCGACCATGGCGCCGCAAAAGACCGTCACCTCGCCGACGCCCGACACCGGCGCCACCTGGAGATAGCGGGCCATCTGGGCATGGCCGGCCACGTACACGAACAGGGCGAACATGGCCGCGTTGACGATCATGGGGCCGATGGCCAGGCCGTCCAGGCCGTCGGTCAGGTTCACGGCGTTGCTGGCCGCGATCATGACCAGCATGGCGAAGGGGAAATACATCCAGCCGAGGTCGGGATTGATGTGCTTGAAAAAGGGTACGGCCAGACGGGTGGAATATTCCGGGTCCGAGAGGAGGATGGCCGCGGCCACGCCGGAAACGAAGATCTGCCCCAGAAGCTTGCCCTTCGGCGACAGACCCCGGTTGCGCTTGCGCACCACCTTGGCATGGTCGTCGACGAAACCGAGGGCGCCGAAGCCGCAAAAGACGAAAATGGTCATCCAGACGTAGCCGTTGGCCAGATCGCCCCAGAGCAGCACGCTGGCAATGATGCAAAAGCCGATCAGCAGCCCGCCCATGGTGGGGGTGCCGGCCTTGCACTTATGGGCGGCCACGTCCTCGTGGATGTACTGACCGCACTTGAGCCGGGTGAGCCAGGCGATGGCGCGCGGGCCGAGCAAAATGGAAAGCACCAGGGCCGTCACCAGGGCGGCGATGGAACGGAAGGTGATGTAGCGGAACACGTTGAGGGCGCTTATGTGCGCCGCCAACGGCACCAACAGATAATACATCATGCGTCCGCGTCCCTCTGGATGCTTTGGGTGAAAGCCGTCACGTACTCCTCCATGCGCATGGAGCGCGAACCTTTGAACAAAAAGACGCCGCCGGTGATCCCGCGTCCGGCAAGGTCCGTCAGAAACGCGTCCGGGGTATCGGCCACGGCGAAATGTCCGGTAAATCCCGCGCGCTTGAGGCCCTCGGCCACGGCCGCACCGTGTTCGCCGTGGAAATACACGGCCCGGGCACCGCTGGCCCCGGCCAGTTCGCCGAGCTTTTCGTGCTCGGTCACCGCCTGCCCGCCCATCTCGCGCATCTCGCCGAGGACCAGCACCAGGGGCTGGCCATGGGCGGCCTCGGTGGCGGCCTCGATGGCCCGGCGCATGGACAGGGGGTTGGCGTTATAGGTGTCGTCGATGCTCGTGTAGCAGCCGTGGCGACGGCAAAAAAAGCGCTGTTCCGGGATGACGGCGGTTTCGAGGCCGGCGGTGATGGCCGCGGCATCGGCCCCCAGCACATGGGCACTGGCCGCGGCGGCCAGGATGTTTTCCGCGAAATGCACCCCGGTGAGCGGGGTGACGACTTCCAGGTCCAGGTCCCGCAGCTTGAGGAAAAACCGTCCCCGGCCCTCGGGCAGGGCGCCCAGGTACTTGGCCCGGTAGGGCGCGGCATGGCCGCCCCCCCGGGTGGACAGGCCGATGACCTCGGGACAGGCGGCCCGGGCCGCGTCCCACAGCTCCGGGTAGTCCATGGACGCGAGCGCCGTACCACCGGGTTCAAGAAACCGGAACAGGGCCGTCTTGGCCGCGGCCACACCGGCAATGCTGCCCAGGCCCTCCAGGTGGGCCGGACCCACGTTGTGGATCACGGCCACGTCGGGCCGGGCGATGTCGGCAAGGGCTTCCATCTCACCGGGCATCGAGATGCCGAGTTCCATGACCCAGAAGGCGTCGGTCTCGGAGGCTTCGAGCATGGACAGGGGCAGACCGATGTGATTGTTGAAATTTTTGTAGTTTTTCGCCGTCCCCCCCACCTTGGCCAAAATGGCGGCGGTGAGTTCCTTGACCGTGGTCTTGCCGGCCGAGCCGGACACGGCCACGAGCTTGGGCCGCACCTGATCGCGCCAGGCCCGGGCCAGCTTGCCGAGGGCGGCCACGGTGTCGCGCACGAGCAACACCGGCGTGCCCTGGGGCAACCCGGTCAGGGGGCGGGAGGACAAAATGGCGGCCGCGCCCTTGGTCACGGCTTCGCCCGCGAACTGGTGGCCGTCCACGCGCTCGCCCGGCAGGCACACGAACAGACAGCCCGGCACCACGGTCCGGCTGTCGATGCGAACGGCCTCGATGACCGGGTCGCCCCGGTCGCCCATGTCGCCGACGGCCCCGGTGGCCGCGAGGATAGCCGACAAGCTCATGCGCATCCGGTAAGCTCCCTGACCACGGCGGCATCGGAAAACGGATGTTTCTCGTCGCCGATCTGCTGATAGGGTTCATGTCCCTTGCCGGCGATGACCAGCACGTCCTCGGGACGCATCTCGGTCAGGGCCAATTCGATGGCCCGTCGGCGGTCGGCCTCAATAACGACGCGACGCGCGGCCCGCAAGCCCGGTTTGACGTCCTCGATGATGGCCAGGGGATCTTCGTGGCGCGGATTGTCCGAGGTGAGCACGGCCACGTCGGCATGCCGGGCCACGGCCGCGCCCATGCGGGGCCGCTTGGTGCGGTCGCGGTCGCCGCCGCAACCGAAGACCACGAAGAGCCGGCCGGCCGTGAACTTCCGGGCCGCGCCGAGCACGTTGTCCAGGGCATCCGGGGTGTGGGCGTAGTCCACGAGCACGGTCAGGCCGGCCGGGTTTTGCACCCGCTCCAACCGGCCGGGCGCACCGTGAAAATCGGCCAGGGAAGCAAGAACGGTCGGCGGCAGGTCCAGAGCCAGGGCCGCGCCAAAGGCGGCCAGGATATTTTCGACGTTGTGGCGCCCGGGCATGGGCGAGACAATGGGAAAGGTCTCCTCACCGAGCCGGGCTTCCAGGCGCACGCCTTCGCGCCCGGCGGACAGGATGTTCCCGGTCAGCAGCCGGGAAAAGCCCATGGGCGGCACGGTCAGGCCGTAGCCCAGGGCCTTTGGAAATTCATGCAGCAGGCGCAGGCCGTGGGGGTCGTCGAAGCCGAGGACCATGCCGGCCCGGGACTTGGCATAGCGCCGGAACAATCCGGCCTTGGCCTCGAAATAGGCCGCCATGTCCTTGTGATAGTCGAGATGGTCCTGGGTCAGGTTGGTGAACACGGTCACGTCGTAGGCCAGTCCGGCCAGCCGGTCCTGATCGATGGCGTGGGACGAGGCTTCCATGACGGCCAGGTCGCAACCGGCCGCGGCCATGGCGGCCAGGCTCTCGTGGATGGTCAGGCAATCCGGGGTGGTGAGATTGGCTTCCTTGACATAGCCGGGCCAGCGGCAACCGATGGTGCCGAGTACGCCCACCTTTTTCCCGGCGGCCTGGGCCAGATGTTCGATCAGGTAGGAGACCGTGGTCTTGCCGTTGGTGCCGGTCACAGCCACAAGGCGCATGGGCAGGCGATCCGTGCCGTAACGGGCCACGGCCAGGGCGCCCAGGGCCAGGCGCGGATTTTCGACCGCCACCAGCTCGGCCGTGGCGCCGGCCGGCAAGGACGTCCGCGGTTCCGCGACCACAACGGCCGCGCCCCGGGCCAGGGCGTCGGGGATATAGGCGGCCCCGTCCACGGTCGGTCCGGCGATGGCCACGAAAATACCGCCCGGGACAACTTTCCCGGAATGACTGGCCACAGGCAGGCCTTGGGCGCGGACCTGTTCGAGGAGTGCCGCCAACCGGCTGGACTCGTTTGACACCATCATCTTTGCCTCACATCAGGAGGGCCTGGACAACCACAGGATGAATTCGGAGTTCTTTTCTCCCGGCCAGGGTGCGCCCGGAGCCGGACTCTGCTTGCTCACCACGAGCCCCTGGCCTTCGAGCTTGGGGACAATGCCCTTGCTGACCAGAATCTCCACGGCCTTGCGCAGGGGCATGCCGGAAAAATTCGGCACCACATGCACCCCGGTGGGGACGGCACCGGCAGCCGGGGCCTTGGCGATGTCGAGAATCTGCTTGTCCGCCTGGCTCGGCACGACCGGGGCGGCCACGGGCTCGCAAGCGGCCGGCGGCGTAGTCTGGTTGGCGGCCTGGACGGATTCCGGCATGCGGCCCAGGTAGGACAGCATGCGCAGGGTCATGGACCGCACGGCCGGCGCGGAAACCACGCCGCCGTAATGGCAGGGCTCGGGTTCGTCAACCATGACCAGAATCACGTATTCCGGGGCGATGGCCGGCACAAAGGACACGAAAGAGGCCAGGTAGTGATTGCCGTAGCCGCCCGAGGCCGACGCCTTCTGGGCCGTGCCGGTCTTGCCGCCGGTATCGAGGCCCTTGATCAGGGCCGTACGGCCGGTGCCATGGTCCTCCTGGACGACCTCGCGCATCATGTGTTGGACCGTGCGCGCCACATCGGCGTCGAAGACCCGATAGGGCTTTTTATCCGACTCGCTGTCAGCGGTCGGATCGAGCACGAGCTTAAGCGGCTTGTAGACCCCGTCGTTGGCCAAGGTGAGAAAGGCCTGGGCGAGCTGCACCGGGGTGACGGCAACACCCTGGCCAAAGGAGGTAGTGGCCAGATCGAGGACGGACCAGGCCTTGGCCGGGCGCATGAGGCCTTTGCCCTCGCCGGTGATGGGCAGGCCGGTCGGGTGGCCGAAGCCGAGTTTTTCGAGATAGGCGTGGAGTCTTGGCGCGCCGAGTTGCAGGCCGATCTTGGCCGCGCCGATGTTGCTCGAAAAGCGCACGATCTTGTTGACCGGCAGCGGACCGTAGGAGTGGGTGTCCTTGATGATCTTGCCGGCCAGGGCAAAACGGCCGTTTTCGCAATTGTAGACCATGTCGGGCCGGGTGGTGTGTTCCTGGAGGGCGGCGGCCACGAGCAACGGTTTCATGGTCGAGCCGGGCTCGAACACGTCCAGGGCGGCCCGGTTGCGGGCCAGCCGGGGGCTGATGCCGCGCCCGGCGTTGGGGTCGAAAAAGGGATAGTTGGCCATGGCCAGGATCTCGCCCGTGGGCACATGGACCACCAGGGCCACCCCGGCCTTGGCGTTGTTGCCGGTCACGGCCTTTTCGAGCTCTTCCTCGGCGAAAAACTGGATCTGGGAGTCGATGGTCAGGCGCACGTCCTGGCCGTTGATGTCGGCCAGTTCCTGGCCCTGGGCGTCGTAGAAAAACCGCCGGCCCGCGGCGTCACGCTGGACCACGAACCGGGTCTGGCTGCCGCTCAAGCGCCCGTCAAAGGCCTTTTCCAAGCCTTCCAGGCCCACGTCGCCCACGCCCACGAAGCCCATGAGCTGGCTGGCCAAGTGGCCATTGGGATAAAACCGGCCGTATTCCTTGCTGCAATGGACCCCGGCCAGGTTGGCCTCGCGGATGCGGGCGGCGGTGCGGTCCCCGACCCGCCAGGACAGGTAGACCATGGGCGAGGAGCTGGCGAGTTTCTTCTGGATGCGCTGCTCCTTGATGTGCAGGAGCTTCGCGAGCAGGGCCACCACGGCGTCGGGATCGGTCACTTCCTTGGGACGGACGTAGACGGCCTCGAATTCCACGCTTTTGGCCAGAAGCCGGCCGCTGCGGTCGTAGATTTCGCCCCGGGCGCCCTTCTCCACCTCGGCGGTCAGGTGCTGGCGGGTGGCCTGCTGGGCCAGTTCCGGCCCGGCCACGATCTGGAGAAAACCCGCCCGGGCCCAGAGTGCCAGCCAGGCGCAACAAAAAAACACGCCGACACACGTGAGCTTGACACGGCTCCAGTCCCGGACCGTTTTCTGCTGGCGTTCCCTGACAACCCTGCGCATGACCGATTCGTCGTTTCCTTACGGTTTCCGCTTCCGCTTCCCCTGCGCGGGAGCGGACGCGGCGGATTTCGCCGCCTGGGTCTTGGTCTCGTCACCGCTGGCCACGAGGTGGGAAGTCTCCACCTGGCCGGCGGCATTGACCCGGCGAATCTGGCCGGGCTTGGCCGGACCGAGATTGTACTGCCGGGCGAGTTCCCGCAGCCGGGACGGGGTGATCAGCGTGTTGCGCTCCACTTCGAGCTTGGCCACGAGCGTCTCCCCATCATCGATCTGACGCTGCATCTTGTTGAGTTCGTAGGCCATGTCCACACGCTCGATATTGAGCCACACCAGTCCCAGGCCGAAAACCAGCAACAGCACGATGCTGAACGCCACCGAAACGGCCCATTCCCGGGAAAGTGCGCTCATGCTCCCCGCTCCCCGGGCTCCGCCGGCTCCCCGAGCCGTTCGGCCGCCCGTAACTTGGCGCTGCGCGCCCGGGAATTGGCCGCGATCTCGGCCTCCCCGGGCACCAGGGGCTTTTTGGTCAGGATGCGCAGGCGCGGCTTGTGGCCGCACACGCACACCACCTGCTCCCTGGGACAAATGCAGCCCGTGGCCTCGAACCGGAAAGCCCGTTTGACCAACCGGTCCTCGAGAGAATGGAAGGAAATGACAGCCACCCGCCCCCCGGGTGCCAGATAGTCGGGTATGGCCCGCAAGAACTCCTCCAACTCCCGCAACTCCTCATTGACCGCCATGCGCAGGGCCTGGAACGTCCGGGTGGCCGGATGTTGCCTGGCCGTGGCCCGCCACTTGGCCGGATAGGCCGCGGCCACTACCTGGGCCAGCCGACCCGTGGTCGTGATCGCGGCCTCCTCCCTGGCGGCCACGATAGCCCTGGCGATGCGTCCGGCCTGGGGGTCCTCGCCGAACTCTCGGATGATCTCGCGCAGCCGGGCGAAGGATGCCCGGTTGACCAGGCTTTCGGCGCTCTCCCCGCCGTCCTCGATGCCCATGCGCATGTCCAGCGGTCCGTCGGCGATGAAGCCGAATCCCCGCCGGGGATCATCCAGTTGCAGCGACGACATGCCCGCATCCAAAATGACCGCGTCCACGGTTTCCCAGCCCGCCTCCCCGAGGGCTTCCGGAAACCGACTGAACCGTGTCCGGACCAGACGCACCCGATCGCCGAACCGTTCCAACCGCCGGGCAGCTTCGGCCAGGGCCTCCCTGTCCCTGTCCAAACCCAGCGCCCAGGCGTCACCCTTGGCCGCGTCGAGCAATCCCCCGATGTGCCCGCCGAGGCCCACGGTGGCATCCAAAATCCGCATCCCCGGTTTGGGAGCGAGGATGGCCACCACCTCCTCCAACAGTACAGAAACATGGCAAGGGCCCGTTTCCACCCCGGCCCCCTACAGACGCAACGTAAAGCCGCTTGCGGCCAGTTCGGCCAGATCCGAGTCGAAACTCTGCTCCACCTGCCGCCGCCGTTCCTCGAACCGGTCCTGATTCCAGATCTCGAACTTCCTGCCCACCCCGGCCAAAACCAGTTCCTTATCCAGGGCGGCGTAGTTGCGCAGATGGGGCGGAATCAGGATGCGCCCCTGTTTGTCCACGGTCACTTCCATGGCGCCGGCAATGAAAAAGCGCTCGATGTTGCGTACCCGAGGGTCCAAGGTGTTCCCGGCCTGAAAACTCAGCTCCAGTTCCTCCCAGATCGGCATGGGATAGCCGCTGACCGCCCCGTCGAAATTGTTGGTGAGCATGAGCCGGCCGTCCGAGGAATGCCGCAAGACCTCCTCCCGAAATTCGGGCGGGAGCATCAACCGACCCTTGGGGTCGAGACTGCGGTAGGAATGCCCTCTGAACACGGTCCCTCGCGCGGCGGTTCACCACTTCTTACCACCATTTCCCACATCATCTCCACCAAACACTGTGGGGTGTCAAGCGAAAACCACCTCGAGTCGCTACCAGGGGCCTCGGGCAGGCTTTTTCCGCGGGCAAGTGGGAAAAAAAGATTGGATAACCACCAGTTATGGGAATCAGGTGGAGTCGCCGGGGCTTTTAGGCAGCCACCAGCCAGGAGGGAAAAAGCGGCCCCGGCACGGTCAAACGGCCAGGCATTGTTCGCAAGCCTTGCCAGAAGGTCTTTTATGTCGTTAAGATCACATGCCTTGCCGCAGCGTCGCCCCTCGCAATTCCAGGAAGCCGGGGACGGACGCCGCACAGCACTCGACCCACGGAAGGGCATCATGCGCGAACGGCCGGCTCTCGACATCCCCGCAGGACTGGAGGAAGAATACTACCAGATCAGTCCGGATATCCTCCAAAGTTTCAGCAAATACCGCCCCCCGCTCAATATCTATCAGTTCCTCGAACCCGTCAGCCGCATCGCCCCCTATTATAAGGTGGGCGAACGCCTGACCAAGGAACGCACGCTGGAACTGGCCGAACTGGTGGCGGCCGGCGTCATCTTCGTCTCTCGCGAGGATCATGCGGTCTATGTCAAGCATATCAGCTACCAGCTCGATCTGGTGCTGCTCGACAAGCATCTCACCGAGTCGGAAATCGCGGATATCTTCCAGATCGCCCTGACCCGGCAGATGGAAAACTTTTTCGACCAGCCCGTGCGCCTGGTCTACGACAAGGTGCGCGAAGACGTGCTCGTGCTGACGGAATACGTCTGGCAGGACTTTCACCGGACCCGGGCCCTGGCCAAGCGCATCCATACCGAGCACACCCTGGCCAAGCATGCCTTCAATTGCGGCCTGACCGGGTTGTTGCTCTACCTGTCCGGCCAGCCGGAAACCTTTCACGACGCGAAAAACGCCCGGGCCACCCTGGACAAGACCGTGCTGGCCCTGTTCCTCCACGATCTGGGTATGACCAAAGTGCCGGGTTTCATCCGGGACAAGACCAAACCGCTCCTGCCCGAGGAAATGCAGAAGATACGCGGCCATACCATGGCCGGCTACGAGATGCTGGCCAAGCTCGACATCAAGTTCGCGGAGATGGAACACGCCGTGTCCGAGCACCACGAACGCCTGGACGGGTCCGGCTATCCGCAAAAACTCGGCCAGGGCAGCATTTCCGAACTGGGACTTCTGACCGGGGTGGTGGATTCCTATTGTGCCATGGTGACCAAACGCCCCCATGCCGAGGCCATGGACCCCATTACGGCCGGGAAAAAGCTCATGGACGACGGCCGGCGCTATCCGGCCGACCTGACCAAGCGCCTGCTCGGCCTGCTGGCCTCCATCTACAAGTAACCGCCGGTCAGGGCCGGGCGTCCTTGCGGCGGATTTCGCGGAAGATTTCGCCCAGGGGCACGAGCCCAAGCAACCGATCCCCTTCCAGGACCACGGCGAACCGGCTGTCGGCCTTGATCATGGCGTCGAGCACGAGGTGGAGCGGCTCGGAAGGCTGGACCTTGGGAATGTCGCGGCGGGCGGCCTCGGCAACCTTGCGGTGCATGCAGCGGTCGCAGGCCTCGCGGTAGGCGGTCTCGAAATCCTCGGGGCCAAGGCTCGTGCGCAGGCTCGCGTCCAGGGCGCAGTCGTTTAAGTCCCCGAGCAGGGTGCGCAGGCTGACAATGCCCAGATACTTTCCCTGCCGGGTCACGACCACGGCGTCCATATCCGGGCTTTTTTCCAGGTGGCGTCCGAGGTTGTCGGCAACGGCCTCCAGCATCTCTCCGGCATCGACGACCAGCACGTCGGTGCGCAAGGCGTCAAAGGCACGTTTGCGAAGCATGCGGTTCTCCGATCTGTAATGGATCGGCAAGTAAAGCATGTTTGGCCGAAATTGGGAAGTCCCGGCTGCGGTCTAGGCCATCCGGACGAGCACGGCCGCCCCCACCTGCCACAGCAGGGCCAGGCCGATCACGACCAGCAGCCCGGACACCAGCCGGCGGAAGGCAACCTCGTCGAGCCGGCCGCACAGCGCCTGTCCCAGACGCACACCGCAATAAACCGCCAGCGCGCCGGCCGCGAAAAAACCGAGCACCCCGGGCGTAAGCAGCCCCTCGCCCGCCTGAACCCCGACAATGGCGCAACCGGCCAGCAAAAAATAGGCGTTGAGTGTGGCCAGAAACATCGGCCGGGGCCAAGCCTGGCGCGCGGTCCAAGCCACCACCGGCGGTCCGTTGATGCCGATGGCCACGCCCAGACAGCCGGCCACAAGGCCGGCCGCCACCCCGAAAACGCGATCCGGCCCCGCCGCCAGACGCGCCCGGCACAAGGAGGCAAGGCCCAACCCGCCCACGGTCAGGCCGAGCAGGGCCTTGAGCCAGAGTTCCGAAGCCAGGCGCAGCACGAACGCTCCGCCCACCATTCCTGGCAGTGAAGCCAGCACGAGGAGCCCCAGAGCCGGCCGATTCACCCAGTGGTGCAGACGGAAGATCAAAAGGAGATTCGTGGCCAAGGCCATGAGGCAGCCGACCGCCACCGCGTCCCGCACCGGCAAGGCCAGTCCCAGCAGCGGCAAGGCCACCACCGTGGACCCGAAGCCGGTCAGTCCCTGGACGCAGCCGCCAAGGCCGGCCGCCCCGATCACCACCAGCAACGTGAAAGGTTCCACGCGCCCTACGCTCCTTCCCGGCCGGCCCCGGCCAGGGCCTCCTCGCCGAACACGTCGGCCATGACGTCCAGGGCGAACCGGGCCGAGACCGTGGCCGGACCGCCGCCCATTTCGATGCCCACTTCCACGGCTTCCAGCACCTGGCGGAACGCAGCGCCGGCGGCCACGGCCTGTTCGATGTGCCACTGCATGCAGGACTGGCAGTTGATCACCACCGAAATGCCCACGGCGATGAGTTCCTTGGCCACCTTGGGCAGGGCACCGTCGGCGTAGGTCGCCTGTTCCAGCCCGAGAAAGGCGGCATAGACCGGCGATTTCAGGTCGAGCAGACGCTCGTGGGCCCGTTTGCGATCCTGGGACAGGGTTTCGAGAATCGAGGGCATGGCGGCCTCCTTGTTCGGTGTTACGAAACAGCGCATCCCGTCGTTGACTTCTTGCCTTACGCTCTAGGGCCTGCTAGGCCCGATGGCAAACGGAGAGATCTGAACCGTCCGTTCGGAAAAATCGAACAATGACCGACCCGCGCCTCCTCAAGACCTTTCTGGCCGTGGCCGCCGGACTGTCCTTTCGCCAGGCGGCCAAGGACCTGCACTATGCGCCCTCCTCGGTGTCGAGCCAGATCCGGGCCCTGGAAGACGAACTCGGCGTGGCCCTGTTCGAACGCACGGGCCGCAGCGTGGTGCTGACCGAGCACGGCCGGCGCCTGCTCGACCATGCCCGGCGCCTGACCGACTTGGCCGACCAGACACGCCGCATCGTCGCCGGGGTCCCGGACGATCCGCCGGAGCTTACCGTACGCCTGTCCGAGACCCTCGGCATCCACTGTCTGCCCTGGGTGCTGCCGCGCTGGCGGGCCCGCCACCCCGAAACCCGCCTCACCCTGCTCACGCGCTCCCGCTACGGCCTGGCCAGGGACGTGCGCCACGGGCTTACGGACCTGGGGCTGCTCATCGGCGAACCGTTTGCCGCCACCGGGCTGTCGGTCACGCTCCTGCGCCGGGAACGGCTCGTGGTCATCGTCGCCCCGGATTCCCCCCTGGCCGGACGCGGCCGTATCGGACCGGCCGACCTGGCCGGGGCGGACCTGCTGTTGACCCCCCAGGTCTGGAGCGCCCGGGGACGCCTGGAAAGCGCCCTTCTCGAAGCCGGCCTCACCCCGCGCATCCCGGTTTCCTGCGCCAGCCTGGAAATGGTGCTGCGCTGCGTCATGGCCGGCCTGGGCGTGTCGGTGGCGCCCTGGTTCGCCGTGGCCGAAGCCGTGGCCCAGGGGAGGCTGGCCGCCCTGGCCTGGGCGCCCGGACCACTCACCGCGCCCCTGCTCCTGGTCCGGGACGCCGGCCGGGAACTCACGCCCCCGGCCCGGGATCTGGTCGCGGACGTCGAGGCCTTCTGCCGCTCCCAGAACCGGGAAAACACGCCAAAATCCCCGGAAAAGGGCCGGCGCGGCCAATAGCCTTCCGCGTTCGTTCCTGGTACACCGCTCCCATGTCACATGATCGCAAACGGCTTGTCGTGCTCGGGCTCGACGGCCTTCCGCTCGATTTGGCCACTGCCCTGGCCGCCTCCGGACGCCTGCCCAATCTCCAGCGCCTCCTCGACGGCAACATCGCCACCATCGAGGCCGAACTGCCCGAACTGTCCCCGGTCAACTGGACCTCCTGCCTCACGGCCGTGGGGCCGGAACAGCACGGCGTGTTCGGTTTCGTCGGCATCGACCCGGCCAGCTATACGCTCGCGCCCATGGATGCCTCGGTCCTGGCCGTGCCCACGCTCCTGGACCGGCTGGGCGCCGCCGGGCTGACGGCCCGCGTCGTCAACCTGCCCTGCGCCGCGCCGGTTTCGCCCATTCACGGCGCCATCATCGCCGGCTTCCCGGAAACCGACCTGGACCGGGCCGTCTACCCGCCCGAACTGGCCCACAACCTCCGGCTGGCCGGCTACCGCATCGAGGCCGACACGAGCCACGGGGCCGCGGATTTCGATTTTCTGGCCAGGCAACTGCGCGCCGCCCTGGCCTCGCGCCGGGCCGCCCTGGAAATGCTCTGGCAGGACGACGACTTCGACCTGTTCATGCTCGTGTTGACCGCCACGGACCGGCTCTTTCATTTCTTTTTCCCGGCCGTGGCCCATGCCGCCCATAGCCTGCACGGCGCGGTCCTCGACCTGCTCGCCGACTGGGACCGGGTCATCGGTTTGGTCCTCGATCGCTACACCGCCCTGCCCGGGCCCAAGCGGCTCATCGCCCTGGCCGATCACGGCTTTACCGAACTCACGACCGAAGTGGACCTCAACGCCTGGCTGGTCGACAAGGGGCTGCTTGCGCTCAAACCCGGCGCGGCCGGCGAATGGGACGCGCGCATCGCCCCGCACCAGACCGCCGCCTTTGCCCTGGACCCGGGCCGCATTTACATCAACACCAAGGAGCGGTTCGCCCGGGGGGTGTTCCATGAGCACGTGGCCGAAAAGCTGGCTTTGGAGCTGCGCGACGCACTACTCACCCTGACCTACGAGGGCCAGCCGGTCCTTGAGGCCGTGCACCTGGGCGCCGAGCTCTACGACGGCCCCCAGCGTCGCCGGGCCCCGAATCTCGTGTGCGTGGGCCGGCCCGGCATGAGCCTGACCGGCAAGTTCAACCGCACGGCCGTGTTCGGCCGTTTCGGCCGTTTCGGCTGCCACAGCCCCCACGGCGCCATCTACTGCGACACCACCGGGGCGACCCCGGCCCGCCTGCGCGACGCCGGCCGGGAAATCGCCCGCTACTTCGATCTGCCCGACACGGACACTTCGGGCACGCGCGTCGCCGGCTGATCCGTAACGGGTTTCCAAAGGGCCCGGCCCTTTGGCCGCCGAAGGCTTCCAACCACACATTTAGACCCAAGGTTTCCATGGATTTCGAGCGCGACTTGAACCCGGCCCAACGGCAGGCCGTCACCACCACCGAAGGCCCGGTCCTGGTCATTGCCGGCGCCGGCAGCGGCAAGACCCGCACCATCGTCTACCGGCTGGCCCATCTCGTGTCCCAGGGCGTGGACCCGGGTTCCATTCTGCTTTTGACCTTCACGCGCAAGGCCGCCCAGGAAATGCTCAATCGGGCCGGGCTGCTGCTCGCCCTGGGACCGGAAGGCATTTCCGGGGTCTCGGGTGGCACGTTCCACGCCTTTGCCTACGCCGCCCTGCGCCGCTACCATGCCGCGGCCGGCTTTCCCGAGGGATTCACGATCCTCGACCAGGCCGACTCCGAGGATGTCATGGGGCAGGTGCGCGAGCGGCTCGGCGTCGGCAAGGGCGACCGGTCCTTTCCCAAGCGCTCGGCCATCCTGGGGCTGGTCTCCAAGGCCCGCAACAAGGAAACGGCCATCACCGACATCCTGTCCCGGGAAGCCTTCCATCTGCTCCCCCACGCCGCGGACCTGGAACGTCTGGCCGAGGCCTACGCCGCCTTCAAGGCCGAGCACCGGCTCCTCGACTACGACGACCTGCTGTTCACCCTGGAGCGGATGCTGCGCGAGAGTCCCGATCTGGCCGACTTTTTCCGCACCCGCCACCGCTACATCATGGTGGACGAGTACCAGGACACCAACCGGGTCCAGGCGAGGCTCGTGCGCCTGCTCGCGCCGGAGACGGGCAACGTCATGGCCGTGGGCGACGATGCCCAGTCCATCTACGCCTTCCGGGGCGCGACCGTGGACAACATCCTCGATTTCCCGGACCTCTTTCCCGGCACCGCCCTCATCAAGCTGGAAGAGAACTACCGCTCCACCCAGCCCATCCTGACCCTGACCAACGCCATTCTGGAAAAGGCCGGCCGCAAATTCGAAAAGCATCTTTTTTCCAGCCGGGAGGACGGCGCCGCTCCGGAGTTCATGCGGCCCTTTTCCGACCTGACCCAGGCGGCCATGGTGGCGGCCAAGGTGCGCGAGCTGTCCGGCCGCTATCCGCTGCACGAGATCGCGGTACTGTTTCGGGCCGGCTACCAGTCCTATCCCCTGGAAGTGGAGCTCGGCAAAACCGGCATCCCCTTCCAGAAATACGGCGGACTCAAGTTTTCCGACGCGGCCCACGTCAAGGACGTGCTGGCCTACCTGCGTCTGGCCCGCAACACGGCCGATTTTCCGGCCTGGTCCCGGGTGCTGGCCTTCGTGCCCGGCATCGGGCCCAAGACCGCCTCGCGCATTTTCACGGCCATCCAGGCCGGCGACCGGGCCGTGCTGGCCAAGGCCGCGGCCAAGACCGCGGAGTTCCGCTCCCTGATCGAGTTCCTGGACACCCTGCGCGCCCTGCCCCCGGTGCCGGGCGACCTGCTCACCCGGGTCATCGAGGCCTATAGCCCGCTTTTGGCCGAGAAATACCCGGACGACTATCCAAGGCGCCAGGCCGGCCTGGAGCAGCTCGAACAGATCGCCGCCACCTACGCCGACCTCGACACGTTTCTCGCCGACCTCGTCATCGAAAATCCCGACGAGGACCGGCGCAAGGCCAAGGAAGGGCATCTCGTTCTGTCCACGGTCCACTCGGCCAAGGGCCTGGAGTGGTCGGCCGTGCTTTTGATCGACCTGGTGGACGAACGTTTCCCCTCGCGCCACGCCCTGTCGCGGCCCGAGGACCTGGAAGAGGAACGCCGGCTGCTCTACGTGGCCTGCACCCGGGCCCGGGACTACCTGGGGCTTTTCGCGCCCGAAACGCTTTACATGCGCCAGACCGGCGGCTGCGCCCCGGCCTTGCCGAGCATTTTCCTGCGCGAACTGGCCCCGGGCGTGTACGCCGAACGCAAGGAACGCCTGGGCGGCTACGCCTCGGGCAGTTTCGCCGTGTCCTGCCCGCCGCCGTCGGCCACGGCCAGGGCCCGCCAAACCACCATGGCCGCGCCCCGGATGGCCGCACCCGCCGCCGCTCCGGTCAAAGCCCAGTCCCAGCCCCTGGGCTATTGCCGCCACAAGATCTTCGGCCGGGGCAAGATCATCGCCAGCCTGGACGGGGGCAAGGTCCGGGTCAATTTTCCCAATTTCGGGCCCAAGGTCATCCTGGCCGATTACCTGGAACTGGAGGATGCGTCCTAGGGTGAAGTGAAGGACGGGATGACGCCTCCGGCGGCCAAAGGGCGCGGCCCTTTGGAAACCCGAAGCGATGTCACTCGCATCCTTGCCCGCAGTCCGTATGCATGAACCGTGAAGGGAGACGCCATGTACGTCAGCGAAAAGGAAGCCAAGTTCAAATACTGTCCGCTGCTCACCACCCACGACGACAAGCTCAAGTTCTGCCAGGGCGCCATGTGCATGATGTGGCGCGTGGCCGGTCCCGATGCCGGCTATTGCGGTCTGGCCGGACGGCCCGAACAGGAAAAGGGAAAGGACGCGTAGCGGCGCACGCGCCGGAGCGGTTCTTTTTTCGTGGATTTTATTGACGCACCGAACTTTTTTGATAGGTTCCGGATGCGGCACCAATCGCAACGTCCGAAACGCCGAGCCATGCCATGCTGCGCGCCCTCATTGTTGACGATGATCCGGTCAATACCCGGTTTCTCTCGGAGATCCTCGCCCCCCATGCCACCTGCGACGTGGCCGAAAACGGCCGTCGGGGGTTGGAAGCCTTTGGGCGGGCCCTGACCGACGGGACCCCCTATGACATCATTTTCCTCGACGTCATGATGCCCGGCATGGACGGGCACCAGGCCCTGGAACGCATGCGGCACCTGGAACAAGGCCAGGGTGTGCCCCCGTCCCAGGCGGCCAAGGTCATCATGGTCTCGGCCCTGGACGATTCCCGCACCCTGTACCGGGCCTTTTTCCAGGGCCATGCCCTGTCGTTTCTGGGCAAGCCCTTTTCCGGCGAAACCGTTCTGTCCGAACTGCGAAAATTCGATCTCATCGCCTAAGCTCTCCGAGGAGGATTCATGAGCGCCACTCCCGAACGTCACTTCACCCCCCAGGAACTGGCCGGTTTCGACGGTTCCGACGGCAAACCCACCTACGTGGCCCACAAGGGCATGGTCTACGACGTCTCGGGCAGCAAGCTCTGGAAGGCCGGCAAGCACATGAACCGCCACCATGCCGGCGGCGACATGGGCCTCGAACTGTCCACCGCGCCCCATTCCCCGGCCGTACTGGAACGCTTTCCCAAGGTGGGCGTGCTCGATGCCCCGGCCGTGACCCCGGAACCGGTCATCCCCCGGGTGCCGGAGTGGCTCGGCAAGTACATGAAACGGTTCCCCATGCTCAAGCGCCACCCGCATCCCATGACCGTGCATTTTCCCATCGCCTTTGGCGTGGCCGCGCCGGTCTGCCTGGTGCTCGGGCTGGTGTGGAGCTGGCCGGGCTTCGACGCGGCCTTGCTGTTTCTGCTGGCCGCGGCCGCGCTTTTTACCCCGGTGGCCATCGTGACCGGACTTTTCACCTGGTGGCTCAACTACGCCGCCGCCCGCGTCCGGGCCATCGTCATCAAGCTCCTGGCCACGCCGGTCTTCCTGGCCGCCATCCTCTGGGCCCTGGTCTGGCGGCTGCGCGTGCCGGACGCCCTGGCCCATCCCTGGGACAACCTCGGCTTCGTGATCCTGGTGCTGGCCCTTTTCCCGCTGGTGTCGCTGATCGGCTGGTGCGGCGCGGCCCTGACCTTCCCGCCCCACGACGACGAATAGACGCCGGAGGGCCGGTCATCCCGGGAGTCCGTGCGCAGGCAAGGCTACCGGCTGGCCGGCCCGTCAACCGAGGGGAAAGGTCAGGTAAAAGCTCGTGCCCCGGCCCGGTTCGGTTTCGAACCGGATGGTGCCACCGTGCTTTTCCATGATGGCGTGGGCGATGGACAGGCCCTGGCCCGAGCCCTTGCCCACGTCCTTGGTGGTAAAGAAGGGATTGAAGATCTTTTCCTGAATTTCCGGGGCGATGCCCGAGCCATTGTCGTGGACGCCCATTTCCAAGGCCTTGCCCACCACCCGGGCGCTCACCCGCACCCGGCCCTGTCCGCAGCCGCGTCCCGGAGACTCCTCCACGGCCTGGGCGGCGTTTAGGATCAGGCACAGCAACACCTGGTTGAAATCCCCAGGCACGCACGGCAGCGGCGGCAGATCCTCGTCCAGGTCCATTTCCAGGGCCACGCTCTCCTGGGTGGCGCTACGGGCCACATCCATGGTGGCCCCAACGGCCTCGTTGACATCGATGACCCGCCGTCCCTCGGTCTCGGGCTGGGCGAAGCGCTTGATGGAGCGCACGAACGCGGCCACCCGCTCGGCCCCGGCATGGCTTTCGGACAGGGCCAGCGGCAATTCGGCCAGCACCATCTCCAGATCATGTTCCTTGCGATAGGCCTCGATGTCGGCCCGGGCCGTCTCCAGTTCCTTGCCGCCCGAGGCCAGGAACAGGGCCTGTTCGTACTTGTCGATCAGGCTCACCAGGCGCGGCAGATTGGACAGGGCGAATTCGAGATTGCCGGTCACGTATTGCAGGGGGGTGTTGATCTCGTGGGCCACCCCGCCGGCGAGCTGGCCGATGGCTTCCAGGCGTTTGGCCGTGACGAGCCGCAGTTCCAGCTCGCGCAGGCGCGAGATGTCGGTGAACACCTCAAGGGAACCCTGGTATTCCCCGTCCTGGCCGATCAGCGGCGTGGGCGAGGCCATGACATGGGTAAGCCGGCCGTCGTCGTGGCGGCGCAAGGCGATCTCGTAAGGCTCGGCCTCGCTTTCTTGCCGGGCACGCAAGGCCGTGGCAAAGCGCTCCCGGTCCTCGGCCCGCACGAATCCGGCCATGTCGTGGCCGACCACCTCCGTCATGGTGGCACCGAGCATCTCGCACAAGGTATCGTTGGCGAAATCGATGCGGCCTTCGGGGGAAAAAATCACCAACCCCTGGTGCATGAGGTCGACCAGGGTGCGGTAGCGTTCCTCGCTTTGGCGCAAGGCCGCCTCGGCGCGTCTGGCCTCGGTGACGTCCCGGCACAGCACCACCCGGCCTGAAAACTTGCCCGACACGTCCCGCATCGGTTCGACGGTCACGGCCATGTGGCACTGGCCGTCCAGGGTCAGTTCGCGCTCCCGGCAAACACCGCCCTCCCGGGAGCAGCCCGGATCCGCACAGTCCAGGGCCGGGGCGATCCAGGGTAAGAGTGTCGCGAGGTCTTGTCCCAGGACCTCGTGGCCATCACTGCCGAGACCGTCTTCGGCCGCGGCATAGGTCAGGGTGCCGGTCGGCGACCGATGGCCGGTCAAAGCCAGGGCCACCTTATTGCAATTGGCCACGCGGCCCTGCGCATCCAGCAGGAACAGGGGCATGGGAATCGATTCAAAAACCGTCAGATACTTGTTTTTGTCGTTGGCCAGCAGCAGATTCGTCCGGGCCAGGGCATCGCGTTCCTCCTGGCCAGACAGCTCGGTCCAAGCCAGGACAAAGGCGTATTCCATGCGTTCGAAACAGGCGGCCACGAAATCCCGGCCGTGCCGCCCTTCGGGATCGGGCGGCCCCTGCTCGTCCAGCAATTCGAGATAGGCCCGGCGATAATACTTGAGCAGCCCCCAGAACAAGGCCAGGGAGACGCCGCGCGACCGATGCCGGTCGGCTTCCAGAATGGCGAAGGCGGCGATGGGGTCCCCGGTCGGGGAAACATCGGCGGGATAGACATCAGGCCTCTGGCCACCCACGGCCAAGGCTTCCCGTATGGCCCGGGTCAGGCCGGCCACGGAGATACGCCAGGGCTCCACCAGGGTCGAGGTATAGGTGGTATAGCCCTGGGCCTTGGCATGGGACAGCACCCGCTCCATGAGCCAGGATTCGCCACGCACCAAAAGCGCGTCCAACCAGGTCAGGGGGGCATCGGCGCACCCAGACTCCATGCGTCCTCCAGAGCTGGCAATCACGGGTCAAACGATATGGCGCACTCTGCCCGGTATCTTGGCCAAAACCAAGAGAAGCGTCAATCACGCGGCGCGAAAAGCGTGTGCCTGCGGCGTGGAAGACCGTGGCAATGGGCAACGCTGTACCGGCCCTCTCGAAAAGCGCACCAGCCGACAGCACCGCCTGTACGCGTCGAGAGGACAGCCGTTTCGTCCGGAAGCAGCTCCGGATCAGCCCAACCGACGCGTCAGCAGATGCACGACGAGCACGGCCAGAACCAGGACCGGATAAAAGCTGGCCCGGTTGAAAAGCGCGGAGGCGTCGGCATCGGCCAGTCCCCGGGCCAACCGAAGCGCCGGAGGCAGCATGAGCCCGGCCCCGAGCAGCATGGCGATCAGGGAGAGCAGCGGCGTCACGGCCAGGGGCGACCAGGCGAGCAGCGGCCCGGATACGACGAGACTCGCCGCCAGGGACCACACGGCCAGCCGGCCGGCCTTGGCCGGTCCGAGCACCACGGGTACGGTCCGGGCGCCGGTGAGACGATCCCGGGCCGCGTCGTGCCAGTCGGCCGGGATGTTCTGACCGCCGATCTCCCAGGTGAAGACCCAGACGAACAGGCCGATCAGAAACCAGGTCTCGGGCTCGGGATTGACCGCAAAAGCGGCAGCTAGGGGACCCAGGGTCTTGACCAGGCCGTTGAGAAGCGCGCGCAGGTGGCTGACGGTGAGCAGCAGGCAATAGGCGGTCTCCAGCAGGCAGCCGAGGACCAGCAAGGCGGCGCAGACCGGGCCGAGCAACCAAGCCCCGATCAGGGCGACCGTCGCGAAGGCGACGAACCAGACAATGGCCCCGGGCAGGGTCAGGTAGCCCTGGGCCAGGGGATGGCGGATGAAGGCGGCATCCAGGTAGCTGGAGCGGGTATCCCGGCCGCTGCCCTCGAACTGGCGTTTGTCCGAACGGTAGTCCACGATGTCGTTTAAGGCGTACACGGCCGTGTAGCCGGCAAAAACCGTGATCAGGCCGAGCAGGACAACCGAGACCGGCGGCAGACCGCCCTGGCACAACAGCGCCGCGCAAAAAGGCCCGGCCAGATCGAGCACGCCGTGGGGCGTGCGGGACAGGGCCAGATAGACCGTGAGGCCCGGGCGTTGCGGACGTTCAGGGGAGGCGGACGTGGCGATCACGAGGCGTCGGACTCGCCGTCCGCCGACACCCTGCCCGCGAACACCCGGTACTGATAGGCGTTATAGAGCAGGATCACGGGCAAGAGCCCACCGACCACCCAGAGCATGATGCGCAGCATATCCGGCGGCGATGCGGCCTGCATCGCGGTCACTCCAGGGGGCACGAGGACCGGAAAAAGGCTCGTGCCAAAGGCCACGGCAAGCAACAGCAGCATGAGGGCCGCGTGCACAAAGGGAGCGCGGTCACAGCCCTTGGCCAGGGCCCGGGCACACAGCCCCAGGCAGAGCACGGCAAGCAGCACCAGGACCGTGAAAAGCGGCGACAGGCCCCCCGTCCCCGGACGGCCGGCCAGATGCCCAAGGCCCGGGGTCAGGGCGATGTAGGCCACCAGGAGCACAAGCAGCACGAGGCTCGCCCCGGCCGCGCGCACGCCCCACCTCCGGGCGAAATCCCGCACCCGGCCGGTCGTGCGCAAGCTGAGCCAGGCCGCGGCGAACAGGGTGTAGAGCGCAAGCAGCACGGCGCAGACAAGCACGGTAAAGGGCGAAAGCCAGTCAAACGGGCTCCCGGTAAAGGCGCCGTCCGCAAAATGCATGCCCTGCAGGATCGCGCCGAGGAGCAACCCGTGAGCCACGATCACGGCCAGGCTGCCGAGTCCGAAGAGCAGGCTCCACGGCCGGGGATTGTCGGCCTCGCCCCGGCATTCGAGCCCCATGCCCCGGGCCATGAAGGCGAAAAGGAGCAATCCGGCCGGCAGATAGAGCGCGGCCAGCACCGTGCCGTAGACCAGGGGATAGGCGCCAAACAGCACGCCGCCGAGCATGACGAGCCAGGTCTGGTTGGCGTGCCACACGCCCTCGATGGTCTCGGTCATGGCCCCGCGCATGGTCTCGTCCGAGGTGGTCAGGCACAAGATGCCGACCCCCAGGTCGAATCCGTCGGTCAGGATATAGAGGTACAACAGAAAGGCCAGTATCCAGTACCAGGCCGTCGCAAGACCCGTTTGTCCGTCCATGTCAGCCACCTTTCACCGCTGTGCGGCGGTTGGCGTTGCAACCTATCCAGCGATCAGACCACTCCGTCCGTATTCGCTCCAAGTCCCCACGCACCCCTTTGCGGGTGGTCCAGGAGGGGCACCCTCCTGGCCGCCGGAGGCTTCTCCCCCGGTTCTCCCCTTCCCCTACCGATGTGCCTCCGGGGGCACGGCGTTCAGGTCGGGACCGTGGCGCAGGAGCTTGGCCATGAAGTACACAAACACCAGAAACAGTACGGTATAGGCCACGGCAAAGCCGATCAGGGACAGGCCCACATGCCCGGCCGGCAGTTTGCTTGCGCCCTCGCCCGTCCGGATCAGGCCGTAGAGCAGCCAGGGCTGGCGTCCCACTTCCCGGGTGACCCAGCCGAGGATCACGGCCAGATAGCTGCCACCGGCCATGGCCACCCAGGCGAGGTAGAGCAGCTTGGGCCCGGGCGTGGCCTCGGGCGCGAGCCGCCCCTTTTTCCACTCCCACAGCGTCCAGAGCATGACCCCGACCATGGCGAAGCCGATGCCGACCATCAGCCGGAAGCTGTAAAACGGAATGACGATGGGCGGCCGGTCCTGCTTAGGGAAATCCTTGAGCCCCTTGACCTGGCCGGTGAGGCTGTGGGTAATGAGCAGGCTCAGGCCGTAGGGCACCGGGATTTCGAACAGGTTGCGTTCGTTTTCCGGATCGGGCCAGGCGAGCATGTTCCAGGCCGCGGGTTCGCCGGGCTTGTTGGTTTCCCAGTGGGACTCGATGGCCGCGACCTTGGCCGGCTGGAGACGGCCGATCTCCTGGCCGTTGAGGTCCCCGACCAGGGCTTGTAGCGGTGCCACGACAATGGCGGCCAGCACGGCGAGCTTGAACGACTTGAGGAAAAAGGCCACGTGCTTGCCGCACAGCACATACACGCCCGAGACGGCCCCGATCACGAACAGGCTCACTTCCAGGCAGGCCAGGTACATGTGGGAAAACGCCAGGGGCAGGTCCGGAGAGAAAATGGCGGCCAGGTAGTTGTCCACCACGAACAGGCCGTTTTCAATGTGCCCGCCGGACGGGGTCTGCATCCAGGAGTTGGCGGCCAGGATCCAGAAGGCCGAGAGCGAGGCGGCAAAGGCCACCATGATGGTGGCGAAAAAATGCATCTTCGGGCCGACCTTTTTCCAGCCGAACAGCATGATGTAAAGGAAGGCCGATTCGAGCATGAAGGCCATGGTGCCCTCGAAGCCCAGCACCTGGCCGAAGAAGTTGCCGACCGTGGCCGAAAACGGCCCCCAGTTGGTGCCGAACTGGAACTCCAGCGGGATGCCCGACACCACGCCCACGGCGAAATTGACCGCGAAAATCCGCGACCAGAACCGGAACTGGCGGTAGTAGGTCACATCCCGGGTGCGCAGCCACAAGCCTTCCACGACCACGAGGAAAACGCCCAGGCCAATGGTCAGCGGCGGAAACAGGATGTGAAATGCCGTGGTCAGGGCGAATTGCAACCGGGACAACAGCACCGGGTCTGTCAGGTAGTCCATAAACGGCTCCTGGGCGGCCTCAGGGACGCCCGGTCTTGACGGCCACGCCGAGAATCCCGAAGCGTGACTCGCGGTAGCCCGGCAGCAGGGTCAGACCCTGCGAGCGCAGGACTTCCCGAAACTGCGGACCGTCGAAACGGTCCTTGCGGGGATGGGCCAATATGATCCGAAAAAGCGGATTGGCATAGAGGGGCGGATAAATTTCCTCGAAATAAAACGCGCCCCCGGGCCGCAACACCCGGGCGAGTTCGGCCACGCCCCGGCGCCAATCGGGCAGATGGTGGATGATGCCGAAATTGACCACGGCATCGAAGGCGTCCGTGCCGTAGGGCAGGCGTTCGGCATCGCCGAGGACAAAGGCGGTGTTCCGGCCGAGGGGTCCGGCCAGCCGTTTGGACGCCACCCGGATCATGGCCGGGTCCACATCCAGGCCGTGGTAGAGGCCCGGCGCGAACACGCGACTGAAAATACCGGCCCCGCCGCCATCGCCGCAACCGATCTCGAGCACCCGGGCACCGGAAAGCATGGGCCGCGTGGCCCGGAAAAACGCCACCTCGAACCGCTGGGCGATCTTGCGCGCGAAACTGCGGCACCACCACCGTTCAGGCCAATTGACCTCCATCGTACCTCCCTGCCCCGCTCCCGGCCAACATGTCCATGTTGCACCAGACTCCCGGGGTGGCTGTCAAGGCTAACCTCGCTTGCCGGCTAGGATTTGCGGCCGGAAAATATCCTGGCGATGCCGAAGGTCAGGTCCTGCACCCGGCAGTCCGTGAAGCCGGCCTCGGCCATGTGGCCGCAAAACACGTCGTCGGCCGGAAAGGCGTCCACGGACGTCACGAGATAGCTGTAGGCATAGTCCGTGCGGGACAAGAAATTCCCGAGCGGCGGCAGGATGCGGTCGAAATAAAACCGGTACAAGGCGGCCAGGGGGCGCGGGCGCGGCAGGCCGAATTCCATGATGTGGACCTGGCCGCCGGGAACCAGCACCCGGTGAAACTCGCGCAGCACGGCCACGCGCTCGGCGATGTTGCGGATGCCGAAGGCCATGGTCACGGCGGCGACGCAGCCGTCGGCCAGGGGCAGGCTGCGGCAGTCGGCCACGCCCAGGTCGTAGCCGGTCACGCCGCGCCGACGGATCTTGTCCTGGGCCCTTTCCAGCATGGCCGGGGAAAAATCGAGTCCAAGGACCCGCAAGCCGGGCCGGCGCCGCCGGATCTCCAGGGCGACCTCGCCGGTGCCCGTGGCCGCGTCCAGGACCAGGCCGTAGCCGGGCTCGATCAGGTCGGCCAGGACCTTACGCCAGAGCACGTCGATGCGCAGGGACAGGATGCTGTTTTGCAGATCATAGGAAAAGGCGATGTCCTCGAACATCCGCCGGACCTTGGTGTCGCGCATGAAACCTCCCCTCTGCGGGCCTGGTACAATTGGGCGGAAGCAAACGCCTCCGGCGGCCAAAGGGCTGCGCCCTTTGGAATCCCGTCATGGTTTGTTTCTGTTGCAAGAGCGATTGTAACAGCCGACAAACCGCCGGTCGATCGGGCGATGGCCGCCTTCACGGCCGGACCGTCTCCGGGGATTGCAAAGGGCAGCGCCCTTCGCCCGCCGGAGGCGTCTCCACGACCACCGCGTCGCTTCCTGCAAATCTGGTTCGGGCGATGGCGCGGTTTGTGGCAGAGAATTTGCTAAGGGTCAAGGCAGGCCGGCCGCCGCACGGACCGGCCCCAAGCCCGGGGGGATACCCATGCACTCGGAAGTTACGGCCGCTCCGCAAGGCCCTGTCGATATCCTGGACCTCCTGCTCGCCGCACCGAATAGCGAGCCCGTTGCGGGCCAGGAGGCCCTGACCCGGCTCATCCGCCGGGCCGTCACCAAGGACCAGCCCCGGCCGACCGCCAAGGCGGCTGTCGCACCAGCGCGGCGCCCGGTCCTCGTGCCCCCGCCGGCCCCGGCCCGGCCACACAAGGTCAAGACCACCCACTATCTGGATGGCGCGGTCCATGCCCGGCTCGGCGCGCTTCGGGAGCATCTGGCCGAAGCGCCACACGCCAAGTCCCACGGCCGGATCAGCAAGTCCCGCATCGTGGAAACGGCCCTGCGCCAAGCCCTGGACGATTACGAGGCCAAAGGCCCCCAAAGCCGTCTGGCCCAAGCCCTGGAAACCAGCCCGGACGAGGCGTAAGCCCCGGAGGCCCCCATGCTCGTCATTTGCCCCTTTTGCCGCGTCAAGCAGGAAGTGGCCGACACCGTGCCCACGCGCGGGCTGACCTGCCAAAGCTGTCTGCGTCGCTTCCAGCCACGCCAAGCCGAACCGGCCCTGGCCGAGGCGGTCGTGGAAACCCAGACTCTGCGCCTGGAACGGCCTTCCGGGATGTTCGCCCGGCCAGGCGCCCGCTCCGGACAGCATGCCCAGGCCGCCACAGCAGCCGCTTTCCAGGTCGCGGCCGAACCGGCACCGCCACGGCACACGCCCGCCCCGGCTCCGGCCGAGCCGACCCCGGAAGAGGAACAAGCCGCCCAGGCCGCCCTGGAAGCCATCCGCCGCCAGTTGCGCACCGAAGCGCCGGCCGAGCCGGTCATCGCCCCGGAAGGCGCTCCCGCCAAGGCCCGGCGCATCGGGGTGATGCTCAGCAAGGGCGGCGTGGGCAAGACGACCACGGCCGTCAATCTGGCCGCCGCCCTGGCCATGGAGGGCCAGCGTGTCCTGCTGGTCGACGCCGATACCCAGGGGCAAGCCGCCTTTGCCCTGGGAATCACGCCCGGCCCGGGACTGGCCGCCCTCATCGACGGGGCGACGCCGGTGGAAGACTGTCTGACCCCGGCCCGGGAAAACCTCTGGCTGCTGGCCGGGGGCAAGGGGCTCGCCGGGCTCAAGCGGCTGATCAGCCGCAAGGATTTCGGCGGCGAGCGCACCATGGCCGATGCCCTGGCCTGCCTGGACGACCGCTTCGATGTGGTGGTGGTGGACTGCGCCCCAGGCTGGGACGCCTTGTCGGTCAATGTGCTCTTTTACGTGCGCGAGGTGCTGGTGCCGGTGGCTCTGGAAGCCATGGCCCTGCAAGGCTTTTCGGAATTTTTGCAAAGCCTGGACGCGGTGGCGCGCTACCGCCCGGAACTGGCGTTGCGCTATATCGTACCGACTTTCCTCGACAAGCGCGTGCGCGGTCCGGCGGCCCTGTACGAGGAGCTGGCCGCGCTCTACCCCGAGCGCATGTGCCCGCCCGTGCGCTACAATGCCAAGCTGTCCGAGGCCCCGGCCGCGGGCAAGACCATCTTCGAGTATGCCCCCCGCTCGCCCGGTGCCAAGGATTACCGGGAACTGGCCAAGCAGGTGGCGCAGGTGACGGCTGCGTAACGCCCCCGGGCGCGCCCTCGCGCGGGTGGGCCAAAAACGCGAAGCGACCAAGCAAATCGTTCCACCGTCCGTGGAACGGGCACGAAAAACGCCTCCCGGGCGTGGAACGATTTGCGCAAGGATACCGGTCTGTTGGCCGGACACCTCCCAAAGCTATTCCATCAAAGTGGGAACATTGGCCCGGGCATTGGTCTCGGTGAGCAGCGGCCCCCCGACCGGAGGGGCCGGGCGGGCCTTGGCCCGGGCCAGCACGGCCTCGTGGTTGCGCAGCACCGAGGCCAGCACCGGCAGTGACAGCCGGTTGGCGGCGATCCGGGGGATGGCGGACGGGTCGGTGTCGGCCGTGGGCGGATTGGAGCCGGTCACGAAGAGATATTGGAAGCCGGCCTCGCGCAGCAACCGTGTGTAGGTCGCGGTCACCTTGCCGTACGGAAAGGCGAAATATTTCGTGTCACGCCCGAAGACCTGACGGAAGCGCTCCACGCTCTTGCGGATGTCCTCCAAAGCCAGGGTCTCGTTGCCGGCCACCTTGGGGGAATGCAGCCAGGAATGGTTGGCAAAGGTTGCCTTGGGGTAGGCGCGCAAGGTCTCGATGTCGGCCTGGCTGAGGGTGGATTTACTGTAGGGATTGGCCACGAAGGCCATGGGCAAAAACAGGGTGAAGGGCAGGTTGCGCTTGGCCAGGATGGGGAACACCTGCATAAACGAGGACCAGCCGTCGTCGATGGCCAGGACCACGGCCTTTTCCGGAGGATTTTGCCGGGCATCCAGGGACCGGGTCAGGTCCTCGATGGAAATGACCTTGTAGCCCGAGTGGTCCAGGAAATCGAGCTGGGCCTCGAAGGCCTCCACGCTCATGGACATGCTCGAGCGGACGCCAAAGCTGTGGTAAACGAGGATGGTGGCGGCCCGGAGCTGTCCGACTGCCACGGTCACGAAAAGGCCCACGGCCGCCAGGACGGCAAGGGGGATTGGGGCGCGCATGAGAACCCCCGATACATTGGCGTCCCCCGCGCGGCCCGCCGTCCCGACCCTGCGCCGGGACGACGCCTGGGGCGTCGTGTTATTGGGTTGTTTTAGCAAAACCGCTCCCGTCACGCAAACGGGCCGCCGCATCGAGGATGGTGTTCACGTATATCTTGCTGTGATTATAGTTGTAAAAGACCCGACGCATGGTCGCCTCGTCCAGGGGCGGCTTCCAGCCCATGGCGACGAGAATGTTGCCGAGGCTCATCAAGGCATCGTCAACATTGAACAAGTCGGCCTTGCCGTCCCCGTCGCCGTCCACGGCGTACTTGAGGGCATTGGAAGGCATGAACTGGCAGATGCCGATGGCTCCATAAATGGAACCGGGCATGGACAAGGGGTCGATGCCCTGGGCCGTGGCATAGCGGAGCAGGGCCCGCAGTTCGCCGTAAGCCCATTCGCCTTTTTCCCGGGCCTTGGCGGCCAGCCAGGCCTGGCGGTCCGGCGCGGGATTTTCGTAGGCAAAGGCCGGCGCGACCTTGGCCGGATCCTCGGCCGCGGCCAGGCTGGCCAGGTTGACGATGGCCACGGTATCGCCCAGGTAGCGCCCCACCCGCGTCTCCACGGCGAGCAGCGCCACCAGGTATTCCTCGGGGATGCCGTAGCGCGCCCGGACCCGGGCCAGGGCCGCCCGGTTGACGGTATAAAACTCCCGGGCCTCGGCCAGCCGTTCCGGGGAAAGCACAATCTCGTGCACCTCGGCGGTGGGGAACTCCGGCAGCTTGAGATCGGCCGGAGCGTGCCGGGGATTCTGGATGAGCTCTTCGAGCAAAGCTTCGCTCGCTTCCGGCACCTGGGGCAGGCCCACGGCCGCCTGGTAGGCCTTGATGGACCACTTGGTCATCCGGTCGAGGCGGCCGTCCGCCGGGCCCGGGAACCAGCCCAGTTCGAGCAGCCGGGTCTGGATGTCGGACACCAGGCGCAGGCCGTATTTGCGCATGTAAAGCTTGGTCAGTTTGTCGGCCATGGCCTTGCCGGAAAAAACCAGCTCAGCCCGGGAGAAAAGCCGGCGCAGCTTGGATTCGGCAAAGCCGTCGGCCACCAGCCGGCGCACCAGCGGCTCGAAGGCCGGGTCCACGGTGGAGGCGGACATGGCGCCAGCCAAGGCGCAGATCATGGCGACCATCAGGAGCAAGGCGCACGGCGTGCGCCAATGTTTCGGACCGATCCAGTCGGAAAGCATGGCTTCAGGGCATGCCGCGAAACGGCCCGGGCGTCAAGCGACCTGGGGCCCGGCCGGTCGCGGCACGAGCCTGGTCAGGACCGCCACCACGGCCAGGGAAAAAAGCAGCCGGCCGACAAACGTGCCCCACAAGGTCGCGCCGATGAGGTACATCAGGAGCGTGTCCTCGATAAGAGCGTGGGACAGGCTCATGAGGCTCAGGGCCGCGAACACGTCGCGCCGCCCGACCCGGCCCTTCTGGATGTCGAGCAAAATGAGTCCGCCCCCGTAGGCCAGCCCCATGACCAGGCCGATGACCGTGATGGTGGCGGCGGCGGGACCGATGCCCATGAGGCGCAGAAACGGCCGCAGTAGCAGTTCGAACAGGCGCGTGACGCGCAGGGATTCGAGAACCCGCATGAGTCCGACCAGGGCGGTGATGACGCAAAAGACCAGGCCGAGATTTTTGAGTTCTCCCAAGGCCCAGGCCGCCAATGACGCGTCGGCGGCCGACGGGGTAAAAAGCAAGGGCGCCGGCGCGCCAAACAGGTCGCCGGCCCGGAACACCGTCCACAACAGCGCCCCGCAGGCATACCCCCCGCACAGCCGCAAGGCGATCTGTCCCCAGAAACCCACGCCGCATTTCTTGGCAATGGCCCCTTCCACGAACAGGTTGTGGGCGATGAGGATCATGGTGGCCAGCACCGTGGCCTGGGCGATGCTCAGCGCCGGCATGGACGGTACCAGGGCGGCGTGCACGGCCAACGCGGCATAAAGATTATTGGCCATGGCCGTGGCCCAGGTCAGGCCGCACTCGGGCGGCAAGCCGACAAAACCCATCAGCGGCGCCAACGGCTTGGCCAGATAGGTAATCCAGCCGAGTTCCTTGAGGATTTTGACCGCGATCAGGATCGGCACCATGATCTTGAACAAATCAAGGCAGATCCGGGTCGCGTCGACCACCACGGTGGCGGCGGCGCGCAGGGGTGGGGCAAGGACAAGGGACATGAACAACCTTCGCGGAGTGCCGGGACGGTGCCGGCCGCGCTGTCAAGCCACGGACGCGGTCAGGGCAGGACCTTGCCCGCCCGACTCAAGGCGGCGTAGTTGGCAAAGACGGCCTCGGTCATGATGCCGGAGCCGACATAGAGGTCATGCCAGTCCTCGGCGGTGAGGCTCACGCCTTCCAGGGCCGACTGGAGCTGGAGGTCGTAGACCATGATGGTGAGGTATTCCCGGGCCACGGGATCGCCGGCCTTGGCCTTGGCAAAGGCGATTTCGGTCGTGGCGGCCGGGGACCAGGTTTCGGGCCAGGAGCGCACATAGACTTGGCGGACGAAGCGGACCGAAGCGTCCTTGGCATCCGAAGCGGCCGGCTTGGCCGCCTGGGTCTTGGCCCGGGTCACGGACAGCCGCAATTTGTCCACATTGTCCTTGGTCAACGGCATGGCCGCCGGCGTGGAAAGAGCGTCCCGGCCGGAGCCGGAAGAGGCGCAACCGCCACACAGCAAGGTCATGATCACGACCGCCCAAACCGCCGCTCTCGCCGCCATCGTTGCCTCCAAGGGCCCTGTCCGGGCCGGATGTCCAGCGCCCGGACTTACGCTTTTTTCAGAAGGTTTGTCCATGGCGGCCTTGGCACGCCCCCGGCCCGGCAGGAGGTCTTACTTGGACAGGGTATCGAAGGCTTCCAGGATGCGGGAGGAATAGACCGCGGCGGCCCCGGCGTTGAGGCCGACGGCCACGCCCAGGGCTTCCAGGAGTTCCTCGCGCCGGGCGCCGGCATCGGCCGCCGCCTTGGCATGGATGGCGATGCAGGTATCGCAACGGGTCGTGGCGGCCACGGCCAGGGCGATCAATTCACGGGTCTTGGTGTCCAGGGCCCCGTGGACCGCGCCAGCCTCGGTGAGGGCTCCGAGCCCGTCCATGATCTTCGGGTTCCCCTCGCCCAGGGATTCCAGGGCTCCCACGGCGTTTTGCATGAACTTCTGCCAGTCAACGAGCATGCCAACCTCCGTTGCGTGACGCCGCAGCGTCGTTAGGCCGGATACCGGCCAAATCCGGCCCGGCAACATCCTGTGTGCTGACCGAAAACGTCTGCCGGGTCAAGCGGCCCTCCCCTACTGAATGTGGCCCCCCTGCCGCGCGCCGGACGACATCCCGCTACGTCTCGCGGTCCCAGGGGACGCGCGCGCCAATAAAAAAGGCCGCGGTGACCCGCGGCCTTATCTGGCAGGGGAACGGCCCTGGGCTACTTCACGGCATCCTTGAGGCTCTTGCCGGGCGTAAACCGGACAGCCTTGGAAGCCGGGATGTCTATGGCCTTACCGGTGCGGGGATCGCGGCCCGTGCGAGCTGCCCTTTCGGACACCTTGAAGGCGCCAAAACCGGTCAGGGTCAAGGCATCGCCGGCAGCCAGCGTTTCCTGAATGGCCGCCAGCACCGCATCGAGGACCTTGCCTGCTTCCGCCTTGGTGGCGATACCGGCATTGGCCTGAATTTTGGCGATGATGTCTGTTTTTGCCATGTGCGTACGATCTCCTTGTCATGTAATGGTCGGACCGACTCCCGGGTCGTGGGATGCCCACCCGACAGGCGCGCTGTGACGCGGCATGTCCCGAACGCGCCCCCTCTATAGCCAAAGACCGTCCCTTAAGCCACCTTTTTTCCTTTCTTCTCCCACAGGCGCATGTCCTTCATTTTCTTGCGCCGTTCGCGCTGCAACGCCTTGCACACCAGGGGCATGCTCTTTTTGTAGCCGTGCTTGAGCTTGTATTCCTCGGGGGTCAGGCCATGGGAGGCCAGATGCTTTTTCGTGATGACCTTGAACGACTTGCCGCATTCCAGGCAGGTCACGGTCTTTTCCTTGAGCGCCTTTTTCGGGTCCAGGGCTGCCGGCTGGTCCGGTTCGGCCACCTCCAGGCCCAGGCTGATATCCCGGATGCCGGCGGCCAGCCGGCGGACCATGGCGGTGATTTCCTCGTCGGTCATGTTGCGGACCGAGGCCTGCGCCTTGACAATTTCCAGAGCACTTTTCAGAGCGTCTTCCATACAGGAACCTCCCAACCCTCCCGCAGTGATTCCAAAGGGCTTTAAAATGGTGTTGCCGCCCCCCGTTGTCCATTCAAAACCGGGGTGCGACGTTTTCAGTGTAGACGGCGATCGGGTATTTAGCCGAAAAAACCTGTATAAGACAACATTACAATTTTGAAATTGCATTGCTAAATTCTTCAGGCCACCGTTTCTGCCGGCTGTGGCCCTCCAAGGAGCCCACAAAAAAGGACGGACGTGGCGATGCGCCATGTCCGTCCTTTCACGGTCCCGCTGCGATTGTCACCCCGCGCCAAGGCGACCGCCTCCGGCCCAACACCGCCCGTCAGGCCGCGCCAAAGCGCCGGGGTGTCCCAGGTCTATCCGGCCTGAATTTCGATCTTGCGTGGCTGCACCTTTTCCAGGCGCGGCAGGAACAGTTCCAGTACGCCGTCCTTGAGGGTGGCCCGGATGCGCTCCTTGTCCACGATATGGGAGATGGTGAAGCTGCGAAAATATTCACCGCCCCCGAACTCCACATGGGCGAGTTTGCGGCCCTCCGGGGCATCGTATTCGGCCTTGCCGGACACCTTGATCTCGTCCTCGTTGAGGTCGATCACCAGGTCTTTTTTGGCCACGCCCGGCAAATCCACATAGATATAAAAGCCGTCTTCCTTTTCGATGATGTCCGTGGCCGGCTTGACGCGCGGGAGCCGGCGCTCCTCCATCCGGGAAGCGTTCTCAGTCATGGCCGTCCTCCTTTCCCTACACCGAGGCGATGTTGATCTTCTTGGGCTTGCTTTCGTCAGCCTTGGGCATGACCACTTCCAGCACACCGTCGCGCATGGTGGCGGTCACCTGGTCGCGGGCAATGGCCGCTTGGATGTTGACCACGCGCTGGAAAAAGCCGGTCGGCCGCTCCTGCCGGTAATACTTGCCCTTGACGGCCTTGCGTTCGCCTTTGATGACCAAACTCGAATCGGTCAGCGTCAGATCCAGATCGGCAATGTCCATACCGGGTATCTCACAGCGGACATACAGATTGTCGTCATCCTCGCCGATATTGATTGGAGGATAGGAGATACTGCGCTGACTTATGGCCATGGATGGCCACAAGGTTTCAAAGAGACGGTCAAAGGGACTTGTTGCACCATAAAAAGGGCTCAGATCAATGACCATACATGCACCTCCTGCCATGGATGTTTCCTAGTCCGAAACATAAACAACCCGAAGGACCTGTCAATGGAGTTCGGCAAAAAATCCGCTTTCTCCCGGCCAAGGCCCGGGTTCCGCCTTGACAGCAGCTACCGGCACCTTATTTTCCAGCCAATACGGAGTATTCGGGGAGACTCCCCGTTTCCGGCCCGACCCGCCCTGCGGGCCGGACCTTTTTTTGGCCCCGGCCACGAGGCTACCCCAACAAAGGAGCTGCAACATGACTGCCGCCGCCGGCGAAACCCACGAATTTCGCGCCGAAATCCGCAAACTGCTCGATATCATCACCCACTCCATCTACACCAATCGCGAAATTTTTCTGCGCGAACTGGTGTCCAACGCCTCCGACGCCCTGGACAAGCTGCGTTTCGAGACGAATCGCGGCACGACCATGGCCGATCCCGAGGCGCCGCTTGAAATCCGCATCACCACGGACAAGGACGGCGGCCGCCTGACCATCGCCGATACCGGCTGCGGCATGACCCGCGACGAACTCGTGGACAACCTCGGCACCATCGCCAAGTCCGGCACCGAGGCCTTCATGCGCTCGGTGGCGGACAGTGCCGAGAACAAGGACGCTGCCTCCAATCTCATCGGCCGCTTCGGCGTGGGCTTTTATTCCGTGTTCATGGTGGCCGACGCCGTCACGGTCACTTCCCGGTCCTTCAACCCCGAAGCCGCGGCCGCCCGCTGGATTTCCGACGGTTCGGGCAGCTTCACCGTGGAGGATGTGCCCGGCGACGTGGCCCGGGGCACCACCATCGAGATCACCCTCAAGGCCGACACCAAGGAATACGCCGACCCGGAACGGGTCAAGGCCGTGCTGCGCAAGCACTCCAACTTCATTTCCTTTCCCATCCTGGTCGACGGCGACAAGACCAACACCCTGCCCGCCCTGTGGCGCGAATCCAAGTTCTCGGTCACGCCCGAGCAATACAAGGAATTCTACCAGTTCCTGACCTACGACACCGAGGAACCCCTTGCCACCATCCACGTGAGCGTGGACGCGCCGGTGCAGTTCACGGCCCTGCTTTTCATTCCCAAGCACGGCGCCGGGCCCATGGTCATGCGCGAGGCCGCCCACCATGGCCTGGACCTCTACGTGCGCCGGGTGCTCATCGGCAAGGAAATCAAGGAACTGGTCCCGGAATACCTGGGCTTCGTGCGCGGGGTCGTGGATACCGAGGACCTGCCGCTCAACATCTCGCGCGAGACGCTCCAGGAAAACATCGTCCTGCGCAAGATCCAGACCGTGCTCGTCAAGCAGATCCTCGACAAGCTCAAGGCCCTGGCCAAGGACGACCCGGCCCAATACGACACCTTCTTCAAGGCCCACGGCCTGTCCTTCAAGCTCGGCTACGCCGACTTCGCCAACCGCGAGGCCTTTGCCGACCTGGTCCGGTTCGACTCCTCGGCCGTCGCCGCCGACGCCAACCTCACCTCCCTGGCCGAGTACGTCACCCGGGCCCGGGATGGCCAGAAATCCATCTACTACCTGTCCGGTCCGTCCCGGGACGCCCTGGAACTCAACCCGCACCTGGAGATCTTCCGGGCCAAGGGCCTGGAGGTCCTCTACCTCTACGATCCGGTGGATGAGTTCATCATGGACGCCGTGGGCACCTACAAGGAATTGGCCCTCAAATCCGCCGAGCTCGCGACCAGCGCCGAACTCGACGCCTTCGAGAGCACGGCCAAGCCCGCCGACACTCCGGAGCTGTCCACGGACGACGCCGCGTCCATGGACGACTTCCTCAAAAAGATCAAAGAGATCCTCGGGGATCGCGTAACCGAAGTCCGCCTGTCCGGCCGCCTGACCCAAAGCCCGTCCTGCCTGGTCTCCCCCGACGACCACATGACGTCGAGCATGCAGCGCATCATGCGCCTGGTCAGCAAGGATACCTCGATTCCGCCCAAGGCCCTGGAACTCAACCGGGACCACTCCCTGATCCGCAACCTGCTGGCCATCTACCGCCACGACGCGGCCGATCCCTTCATTGGCCGGGCCGTGGAACAGCTCTACGATTCCGCCCTGCTGCTGGACGGCTACCTGGCCGATCCCCATCAGATGGTGGCGCGCATCAACGGCCTGCTGGCCGATGCCAGCGCCCTGCACGTCCAGGGTTGATCCGTTTCGGCCCCGGCCCCTTCGTGCCGGGGCCGGCCCTGCCGACGCGACGCGGTGCCCGACGGCTCCCCCTTCGGGCACTGCGCCCCAAGCAAGTCCCCCTGCCTTTCCGCGGTCGCGCCCATTGCGATACGTCTGGCTTTGTCGTATGCGCAGCCTGTTGACATGGCCCGCTCGTGACGCATCTCGCGGACGCGGTTTACCGCCCTGGCCCGCGTGCGACCAACCCACACCCGGCACCCGAACGCACCTTATGCCCAGCCCCGCGTCCAGCCCAGTCCCGCCGTGCCACCCGCCACAGCCCGGCCTTGCGCCCCGCTTCGCGCCAAACGCCCGGCCGGACCGGCCTCGCCGAGGCTTCGCCTGGGCGTGCCTGTTGCTGCTGTTGAGTGTCAGTCTTCCCCCCTTGTTTGGGAACCCGGACGCGCTGTGGGCGGACCAACCCGACTCGGCCCGGCCCAAGACCCTGACCGTGGTCCTCGACAACGCCTATCCGCCCTATGTCTTCCCGGCCCCGAACGGCGGCTACCAGGGCATCCTGGTCGATATGTGGAAGCTGTGGGAACACAAGACCGGCGTGCCCGTGACCCTGATCCCCCTGGATTGGGACACTGCCCAGGACTTCATGCGCCAGGGCAAGGCCGACCTCATCGACATGTTATTCCGCAATCCCGGTCGGGAGCGGCTGTATGTCTTCTCCGAACCCTATGCCACCCTGGACGTCTCGGTTTTCGTGCACAAGGATCTGGGCGGTATCCACGATCTCGCGTCCCTGCGCGGGTTCACCGTGGGCGTGAAAAAGGGCGATGCCGACATCGAGTATCTGACCAACCATGGCATCACCTCCTTGGCCCCCTTTGACGGTTACGAAGGCGTGGTCCAGGCTGCGGGCAGCGGCAAGGTCAAGGTCTTTTGCGTCGACAAGCCCCCTGGCCTCTACTACCTCTATAAACTTGGCCTGGGGAAGAGCTTCCGACTGGCCTTCACCCTCTCTTCGGGGCAGTTTCACCGGGCCGTGCGCAAGGGGGACGAGGCGCTGCTTGCCCTGGTGGAAGAAGGATTTTCCCGCATCAGCGCGCCCGAGCGTGCCGCCATCGACAAGAAGTGGCTCGGCTCGGAGCTGTTTCCCTCGCCGCTGGTCCGCTATGCCCCCTGGGTGTTGGGCGGTATCGCCGCGGCCATCCTGGTCCTGATCGTGTTCAATGTCGTGCTGCGGCGCACGGTGCGCCGCCAGACCGCCCGCCTCAAGGATCTGGTCGTGGCCATGGGCCAAAGCGAGGAGCGCTACCGCGAGCTGGTCCAGGAAGTCGGCAGCCTTATTGTGCGCCTGACGCCGAGCGGCGCCATCAGCTTTTGCAACGACTACGCCCAACGATTCTTCGGCGTCGACCAGGGCCCCTTGACCGGGCGCAAACTGACCGATTGCCTCGGCGCTGCAGGGGGAACCGCGGCCGAAAACCTCGAAACCGTGTTGCGGCAGTTCGCGGACCTGCCCTCTTCGGGCGGCTCCCTGACCAGTGGCGGAACCCATCCCGATGGCGAACCGTTCTGGATCGCCTGGTCCTTGCGGGCCTTGCGCGATGCCTCCGGCGAAATCGTCGAAATCTTGTGCGTGGGCAACGACGTCACCGACCGCAAACGGGCCGAGGAGGCCTTGCGCCAGAGCGAGGAACGCTACGCCCTGGTGGTCAAGGGCTCCAACGATGGCATCTGGGACTGGGACCTGCGCACCAATACGGTCTATTTCTCCCCGCGCTATCTGGAAATCCTCGGCTACGGCCCCGAAGAGATGCCGCACATGGCCGAGGAATGGGCCAAGCGCATCCACCCCGACGACGCCGAAACCGTTATCCGGGAAAACAAACGTTGCGCCGACGGCGAAATCGACAATTTTTCCATCGAATACCGGATGCGCCACAAGGACGGTACCTACCGCTGGATTCTCGGCCGGGGCGCCAGCCTGCGCGAAGACAACGGCCGTGTGCTGCGCATGGCCGGCACCCATGCCGACATCACCCGCCGCAAAAAGGATGAGGTGTCCCTGCGCGAGAGCCAGGATCAGCTCTCCAAGATCTTCCGGTTCACGCCGGTGGGCATTGCCCTGACCTCCCGGCGCGATAACCGTGTGCTCGACCTCAACGAGACCTGTGCCCGCATGTTCGGCTATGCCAAGGCCGACGTCCTGGGTCGGACCACCCTGGAACTCGGCATCTGGCTGCACCTGGAAGACCGGGAGCATCTCCTGACCGCCCTGACCCGGGGAGGCAGCGTGGTCGGCCAGGAAGTGGCCCTGCGCCATAAAAACGGCGCTCCCATCGTGGTCCTGTGTTCGGCGGTCTTCAACCAGGTCTATGGCGAATCGTGCATCCTGACCGTGCTGATGGACATCACCGAGCGCAAGGCCATGGAACAGGCGCTGCTGCGCTCCAAGGAGGCGGCCGAGGCAGCCAATCGGGCCAAAAGCGAATTCCTGTCCACCATGAGCCATGAGATCCGCACGCCCATGAACACCATCCTCGGCATGGTGGACGTGCTGACCGCCACCACCCTGGACGAACGCCAGACCCATGCATTGCGGTCCATCGAAATCGCCGGGGCCAACCTGCTCGGGCTCCTCAACAACATTCTCGACCTGTCGCGCATCGAAGCCGGCGGCCTGATCATGGAAGAGACGCTGTGCGATCCGGTGGAACTGGCTGGCAAGGTCGTGGCCATGCTGCAAGCCGATGCCGGCCGCAAGGGGCTCGATCTGCGCCTGGAGCCCGACGACGATGCCCCCCGCGCCGCCCATTGCTGTCAGGACCGCATCCGCCAGGTTCTGGTCAACCTCGTGGGCAACGCCATCAAGTTCACAAATGCCGGGGAGATCGAGGTCGGCGTGGCCCGGGACACGGTCACGAGCGGCGGTCCCTGGGTGCGGTTTTCCGTCCGGGATACCGGGATCGGCATCCCGGCCGACAAGCAGGCCATCATTTTCGACCGCTTCACCCAGGCCAACGCCTCAGCCAGCCGGCACTACGGCGGCGTGGGCCTGGGGCTGGCCATCTGTAAACGGCTGGTGGACATGATGGGCGGGCATATCCGCCTCAGCAGCCAGGTGGGCCAGGGATCGGAATTCCTGGTCAGCCTGCCCTTGCACGCGGCAAGCGACGTGCCCGTTCCGGCCGAGACCACTCCGCTCTCCGCGCAACGTCCCTGGGAGGGCCGGGGTTCCGTGCTCCTGGTCGAGGACAGCGCCACCAATGCCGAAGTCCTGCGTCTCATGCTCGAAGGCTCGCCCTTTGACCTGACCTGGGCGCCGAGCGGCCAGGCCGCGTTGACGGCCTTCCGCGACCGAGCCTTCGACCTGGTGCTCATGGACGTGGAAATGCCGGGCATGGACGGCTATCAGACCACCGAGACCCTGCGCGGCCTGGAAAAGGAACTCGACCGGCCGCGCACGCCCATCATCGCCCTGACCGCCCATGCCTTCGAGGAACACCAGCAACGCAGCCTGGCCGCCGGTTGCGACGACTTCCAGATCAAGCCCATTCCCAAGGCCCGGCTGCTCGGCACTCTCGCGACCTGGATGGCCGTGCGGCCACGCTGATCACGACTACCAGCGACGACGCCTGCAACGGCCAACGGGCCTTGCCCTTTGGAATCACGGCAGGCGTCCGCCCATTCTCCGCCGCGCTTGCGCAGCCGTCAGGCCGCCGCACGGATGCGGGTCGCAATTACGGCAAACGCGACTTTTTGCCGTGTTTGGCCGTGCGCACGTAGACGCCTTCGATCACCCGCCCCTGGCCCTTGCAGTACACCGTGAGACAGCGCGGATCGGTGTCGAGAATCACCGTGCCCTCGACCAGGCGCAGCTGGATCTCGCAGCCCGGATTCATGGCATCGCGGCAGGTGAGGACATTGCCTTTAAGTGTGGACTGGAACTCGAACATGCAGGAATCGGCCTTGCGCCGCGGGTCCTTGTAGGACACCACGCCCCAGACCCGGCCCACGGGCACGCCGTATTTTTCCGAAGGAGCCAGCAACAATTTGACGGTCGCCCTGGGATCGGCCTCGGAGACATACAAGCCGGAGATCGGGTCCGGCGGTTCGGCCGCAACCGGCTGCGGATGCAGCAGGGCCGGCAGCAGGCACAGGGCGGCCAGGACGATCGGGAAAAGCGAGCGCGGCAAACCGCACGCCAACACAACCAAGGAGCGACGTCTGCACATGGCGAACCTCCAGGAGTGTTTGTGGAGCCGGTACTTCGAATATGTCGTGAGGACTAGCCCGACTGGCACAAAAGTACAACCCGTCCCTCAGCCGGAAAACGGCTCATGCGTCCCGGGTCGCCACGCCAAGGCCAGCGCGGGGCATGCGTCATAGGGCGGTGCGTCAGCCGACGAGTCCGGCCGTGGCCGTTTCGAACGCAGGGGCAAAGGCGCAGTCCAAAAAGGCCTTGAGGGCCGGGAATTGATAGCGCTTGGCGTGGTACACGGTAAAAAACTGTCGCCGTATGCGCAGATGCGGTGCTCGGAGTTGGCGGATAACCCGCCGGGAAAGATAGGGCGTTGCGGCAAGCTGGGAGACCACCGACACACCAAGCCCCGCCTCCACACACTCCAGCACGGCCAGCGATGAATGCACCGTCAACACCGGGTGTATCGCGCGCAGGTCCTGGCCCACCTGCTCCAAGGCAACGCGCAAGGCCTCGCGCGTGCCCGAACCCTGTTCCCGCAAGATCCACGGCAAGGTAAGCAGGTGTCCCTGCCAATCCTCTCCGGTCAAATCCGGGATGTCCAGGTCGTTTGGGGCAACCAGCACCAGGGCATCGTCCTGGATGGGGCGAAAGATCAGATCCGGATGCTTGGTGGCCGCGCCCACGACGCCAATGTGGATGAGACCCTCCAGGACCATGGCCGTGACCTCCTGCGTATCGCCGCTTTGCAGCTCCAGGTGGACTTCAGGATAGGTGGCCACGTACCGGGCCAGAAGTCGCGGCAGGATGTAATGGGCCGGGATGGTGCTGCCGCCAATGACGAGTTCCCCGGCCACGCGCCGGGACAGGGCCAGGATATCGCTACGGGCGTGATCGAGTTCGGTGAACACGCTTTGGGCATAGCGGAACAGGACATCGCCAGCCTGGGTGGGCAACACCGACCGGCCGAGACGGTCGAAGAGCTGGGCGCCAAGTTCCTCCTCCAGAGCCAGAACGTGGGCACTGATGGTTGGCTGGGACAGCATGAGCTCTTCGCCGGCCCGGGAAAAACTGCGCAGCTCGTAGACCTTGCTGAAGGCCTGTAACCGTCTTATATCCATAATACAAATTTAATTGATCGAAAATATCGATAGAATAAATCAAAAAAAAGCAGGGCCCGAAGGCCCTGCCGTCTTATGCCTGAGGTTGTGCCGCCTCGGGGGCTGGCACCGACTCCGCCGGGGCGGGTGCGGCTGTTTTGGCAGCCTCGTCCACGGAACGGGTCAACTCGATAATAGCCATGGGGGCACAGTCTCCGGTGCGGGGCAAACCGAGCTTGACCACCCGGGTGTACCCACCGGGCTGTCCGGCGAACCGGGGAGCGATATCGTCGAACAAACGCGCCACCAGCTGGTGGTTTTCGAGCACCTTGTAGGCCAGCCGACGCGCATGGAGGCTGTCGGTCTGGGCCAGGCTCACGAGCTGTTCGACCACGGACCGCAATTCCTTGGCCTTTTGCTCAGTGGTCCGAATGCGTTCGTGGATCAGCAGCGAACGCGCCATATTGCGCAGCATGGCCTTCCGATGGGAGGTGGTCCTGCCGAGTTTACGTCCGGATTTCTTATGTCTCATCGACCTGCTTCCTCTTGAGCCATTCCTGGTATTTTTGTTCGAAGTTCTCGATGCGCATGCCGAACTCGAGCCCCATGTCCTCAAGGACCCGGCGGATCTCCTCAAGGGATTTCTTACCGAAGTTCTTGGTCTTGAGCATTTCGTTTTCGGTTTTCTGCATCAGTTCGCCAACGGTCTGGATGTTGGCCGACTTGAGGCAGTTGGTGGCGCGCACGGAAAGCTCAAGCTCGTCGATATTTTTGAACAGGCTGGGATTGAGTTCGATATCGTCACGACGCCGGGCCTTGTCCGCCTCGGACTCCTTTTCATCGAAATTGATGAAAACGGTAAGCTGGTCCTTGAGGATCTTGGCACTGTAGGAGATGGCGTCATCCGGGGTGATGGAACCGTCGGTGGTGACTTCCAGGATGAGTTTGTCGTAATTGGTCATCTGGCCGACGCGGGCCTGCTCGATGGTGTAAGCGACCTTTTTGACCGGCGAGAAGCTGGCGTCGAGCAGGATCAGTCCGATTTCGGAATCGAGTCCCTCGTGCATGTCGGCCGTGACATAGCCCTTGCCCATGCGGATCTCGAGATCGATACGCAGGTCCCGATCCTCGGACAGGGTACAGATGAGGATGTCTTCGTTGAGCACGCAGACATTCTGATTGCCCTGGATGGCGCTGGCCCGAACCTCACCCTTCTCCTTGGCGAAAAGGGTCAACCGCTGGGGGTCGTCGGTGGACATGGCCAAACGGACCTGCTTCAGGTTGAGGATGATTTCCGTCACATCCTCGATGACACCCGGAATGGTCGAGAATTCGTGCTGCACGCCCTCGATGCGGGCGGCCACGATGGCCGCGCCCTGCAGGGAGGACAGCAGAACCCGACGCAGGGCATTGCCGAGCGTGGTGCCGAATCCGCGTTCCAGGGGTTCGCAGACGAACCGGCCGAAGGTATCGGAAGGCTCGGTATCGCGAACGAGTTTCTCCGGCTTGACCAGTTCGGTCCAGTTGCGGGAGTTGATGAGCCTTTGGCCGTTACGAATCAACATGGCGTCACCTTAAGCAAAGCGTACTTTGCCGATTACTTGGAGTAGAGCTCGACGATGAGCTGCTCGTTGATCGGGAACTGCACGTCCTCGCGGGTGGGCAGGGCATTGACTTTGCCCTTGAGCTTTTCGCCATCCACTTCGAGCCAGGCCGGGCAGCCGCGACGGGCAATCACCTGCTGCGCTTCCTGGATGATGGGGGACTGGCGGTTCTTCTCGCGCACTTCGATGACATCCCCGACCTTGACCTGCAGGGACGGGATGGTCACGCGGTGGCCGTTGAGGATGAAAAGGCCGTGACGCACAAGCTGACGGGCCTGGTTGCGCGAATTGGCAAAGCCCAGGCGGTAGATCACGTTGTCCATGCGCCGTTCGAGGAAGGCCAACAGATTTTCACCCGTGACGCCCCGCTGCATATCGGCGCGCTTGAAATAGGCCCGGAACTGTTCTTCCAGGATGCCGTACATGCGGCGGGTCTTCTGCTTTTCCCGCAGCATCACAGCGTAATCGCTCATCTTTTTGCGGATACGGCCATGCTGGCCAGGGGCATAGGGACGGCGCTCGTAGGCGCACTTATCGGTGTAGCACCGATCACCCTTCAAAAAGAGCTTGGCCCCTTCCCGGCGGCAAATCCGGCATTTCGCTTCAGTATAACGTGCCAAGGGTCATTCCTCCTCACTGTGCCGCGGGCCGTTTTGCGCTCTTGTGGCGGCAACGTCCCGCTATTCGCTAAATTATGCCCCTTGTGGGCTGGCGACGGCCACGCGGCGCCTGGAATACGTATCCAGGCCTCCTGCGAGGCCTGGAAAAAGTCACTTTCCGCTTGCCGGCGCGGGATTCGCCGGCCACCCCGATTCCTTAGACACGGCGCCGTTTGGGAGGACGGCAACCATTGTGGGGAATGGGCGTGATATCCCGGATAAAGCTCACCTTGAAGCCGGCGTTGTGGATGGCGCGCATAGCCGCCTCACGACCGGACCCCGGACCCTTGACCAAAATACCGACGGTACGCATGCCGTTTTCCTGGGCCTTGCGGGCGGCGTTTTCAGCCGCGACCTGGGCGGCGAACGGCGTGGACTTGCGCGAGCCCTTGAAACCCGCCCCACCGGAAGTGGCCCAGCTGACCACGTTGCCCTTCTGATCGGTGAAGGTCACGATGGTATTGTTGAACGTGGCCTGGATGTGGGCGACGCCCACGGGAATGTTCTTGCGTTCCTTTTTGCCGGTGCGGCGCGGTTTCGCCATACGTGTATCTCCAGAAAACCCTGCGCGGGAGGTTACCAAATGTTATCGGCGCGCGTGAGCGCGCCGCCGTTACCGTTACTTCTTCTTCTTGGCCATCACGCCACGGCGCGGTCCCTTGCGGGTGCGCGAATTGGTGTGGGTGCGCTGTCCGCGAACGGGCAGGCCCCGGCGATGACGCAGGCCACGATAGCAGCCGATGTCCATGAGGCGCTTGATGTTGGCGGTCACCTCACGGCGAAGATCGCCCTCAACCTTATGGTTGGCCTCGATTTCCTTACGGATGGTATTGGCTTCCTCGGGAGACAGGGCATCGCTGTTCTTCGTCCAGTCGACGCCGGTGGTCTCGAGGATGCTGCGAGCCGTGGTCCGGCCGATACCAAAGATATAGGTCAGGGCAATATCCATCCGCTTGTTCTTGGGAAGGTCGACTCCCGCGATTCTGGCCACGACGATCCTCCGTTATCCCTGGCGCTGTTTGTGCCGGGGGTTCTCGCAGATCACCCGCACAACGCCGTGGCGCCGGATGATTTTGCACTTGGGACAAAGTTTTTTCACCGAAGGCTTCACTTTCATGAGGTCTCTCCATCTCCTGGAGCGAGAAACGGTCGATACCAACCGGGCATCGACCGGATCAATCCGCCAGGCTTAAAATCCGTGGGCCGTTTTTCGTAACCGCCACCGTATGCTCGAAATGCGCGGCCAGGCTGCGGTCCTTGGTCACCGCTGTCCAATTGTCGGACAGTACCTCCACATCGGGTCCGCCGGAAGTCACCATGGGCTCGATGGCCAGGACCATCCCGGGCAGCAGGGTAAGACGATGGGCATCCTGGGGCACGAAGTTGGGAATCTCGGGCTTTTCATGCAATTTGCGCCCGATGCCGTGCCCAACAAATCGTCTTACAACACTGAGGCCCTGCCCTTCAACATATTTTTGCACGGCCCCCGAAATATCATACAGATCGTTGCCGGCCTCAGCTTGCGCTATGCCGCGGGCCAGGGATTCCTTGGTTACATCGAGCAGTTTGGCCCGGTCGCCGTTAACCGGTCCGACCGGCACCGTCGTGGCCGAGTCTCCATAAAACCCATCGTAGACCACGCCCATGTCAAAGCTGACCAGATCCCCTTCCTGCAGGACGCGGTCCGAAGGGAAACCATGGACCACTTCCTCGTTCACCGAGCAGCACAAGGCAAAGGGGAAACCGTACATGCCCAGGAAGGCTGGTTTGACCTTGAAGTCGGCACAGCGCTTGCGCGCCAGTTCCTCAAAGACCATGGTCTTGACACCGGGTTCAACCGCCGCGGCCAGATCCTTGAGGATCACGGCCACGATCCGACAGGCCTCGCGCATAGAGCCTATCTCAAGTTCGTTCTTGAGATAAATGCCGCGCACTTTCTTCAACGTTACTGCCTTCCCTTGATTCTCCCCTTCTGCATGAGACCTTCATACTGACGGGAGATGAGATAGGACTCGATCTGCGACATGAAGTCCATGGCCACGCCGACCACGATGAGCAGCGAGGTACCGCCAAAGTAAAACGGTACGTTGAACTGCTGGATCATGACCATAGGCAGGACGCAGACGACGGAAATGTACAGCGAGCCCCACAGCGTGATCCTGGCCAGAACCCGGTCGATATATTCCTTGGTCTTGGTGCCGGGTCGGATGCCGGGAATGAACCCGCCTTGCTTGCGGATGTTCTCGGCAATGTCGGCCGGATCAAAAATAATGGCCGTGTAAAAGTAGCAGAAGAACACGATCAGGGCCACGAAGATCACATTGTAGGTGATGGTCTGGGGGCTGAAAAACGAGGCCACGGTCTTGAGCCACGGCACGCTCGAGAATTCGCCCAACGTCGCCGGGAAAAGCAGGATCGACGAGGCGAAAATCGGCGGAATAACGCCGGCGGTGTTGACCCGAAGCGGCAGATGGGTGGTCTGCCCGCCGTACATTTTTCGCCCGACCATTCGCTTGGCGTATTGGATGGGAATACGCCGCTGGCCCCGTTCCATGAACACGATGGCCGCGAGCACGGCCAGCATGAGGGCCACAATGAGCACCAGCACGAACAACGACAGTTCACCGGCCTTGATCAGATCAAAGGTGCTCAGCACAGCCCGAGGCAACCCGGCCACGATACCGGCATAAATGATCATGGAGATGCCGTTGCCGATACCGCGCTCCGTCATCTGCTCGCCGAGCCACATGAGAAACACCGTGCCGGCCGTGAGCGTGATGATGGTCATGAGCCGGAAACCCCAACCCGGCATGATGACCACGGGCGCGCCCGTGGGACTGGCCATGCTTTCCAGGCCCACGGCAATGCCGAAGCCCTGGATGATCGTGATCAGCACCGTGCCGTAGCGGGTGTATTGGGTGATCTTCTTGCGTCCGGCCGCCCCGTCTTCCTTCTGCATCTTGGCCAGCTCCGGACTGACAACGGTCAGGAGCTGGATGATGATGGAGGAGGAGATGTAGGGCATGATGCCCAGGGCGAAGATGGAGAGGTTGCGCAGCCCTCCGCCGGAAAACATGTCGAAAAGACCAAACAGCGTGTTTTTAGCGCTTTCGAAAAAGTCCGCCAGGGCGGCCGAATCCACACCGGGCACAGGAACGTGCACACCGATGCGGTAGACGGCCACCAGCAGGAAGGTCCACAGAAGCTTTTTTTTCAGCTCCGGCAGACGGGCCAGATTTTCGACTCCGGTAAGGGCCACGGCAACGTCCGTTTATTCGGTTGGGGTTGGTTCTTCGGATTCCACAACACCCAGGGAGACAGCCTTGCCGCCGGCGGCGGTCAGCTTCTCGGCCGCCTTGGCGCTGAAGCGATGGGCTTCAACGGTCACGGCAGCGGCGACATCCCCGCGGCTCAGAATCTTGACCAGAGCCCCGGCCGGAGCCAGGCCCCGAGCATAGATGTCGTCCAGAGAGATGGCATCCATCCCCGGGAAAGCGGCCAGCAGCCGGTCGAGATTGACGGGCTGGTAGACCACCTTGAACAGGAAGTTCTTGAAACCGCGCTTGGGCAGGCGCCGGGCCAAGGGCATCTGACCGCCCTCGAACCAGGGGCGCTCGCTCACGCCAGCGCGTGCGTTCTGACCCTTGTTGCCCTTGCCGGCGGTGCAGCCCTGACCGGTAGCCCGGCCGCGGCCGATGCGCTTGCGGCTGACGCGTTCCTCGGGAAAGGGATAGAGCTCGTGGAGCTTCATGACTCGGTCACCTCAACCAGGTGCTTGACCTTCTCGACCATGCCGACCACGGCGGAGGTCTTCTCGAAGGAACGTTCCTGACGAATCTTTTTCAGTCCCAGGGCAGCCAGGGTGGCACGCTGTTTGGGCGTGCAGCCGAAGCGGCTTCTGGCCAGGGTCACGGTGATGGTTGCCATGGCGGGTGTTCCTTATTTACGTGGCGTGGCCAGGGCCTTGCCGCGCATGGCGCCGACGATATCGGCGCTACGCAGGGAGGCCAGGCCCTCCATGGTGGCCCGCAGCACGTTGTGCGGATTGTTGGTGCCGATGGCCTTGGTCAAAATGTCACGGACGCCGCAGGCTTCCATGATGGCCCGCACCGGTCCGCCGGCGATGATGCCGGTACCCTTGGAAGCGGGCTTGAGCATGACCCGGCCGGCCCCGAACTGGCCGAGAACCTCGTAAGGCAGGGTCCCGTCGAGCAGGGGGATGCGGATCATGCCCTTGCGAGCCTGGTCCGTGGCCTTGCGAATCGCTTCGGGGACTTCGTTGGCCTTGCCCAGGCCATAGCCCACCGAGCCCTTGCCGTCGCCGACGACGACCAAGGCGCTGAAGCTGAACCGGCGGCCGCCCTTGACCACTTTCGCCACGCGGTTCAGGTACACGATCTTTTCGATCTGGGTCAGTTCGGGCTGTTGGTCCATGCCGTCTTCCTTCACGCGCTTAGAATTTGAGGCCGCCATCCCGCGCTCCGTCAGCAAGGGCCTGGACCCTGCCGTGGTAGAGGTAGCCGTTGCGGTCAAAGACCACGGCCGTGATTTGACGCTCCAGGGCCTTGGCGGCCAGATCCTTGCCGACCTTGGTCGCGGCGTCCTTGTCCGCCTTCAGGGCCTCGCCGCCCTTGGACAGGCTGAGGCTGGAGGAGGAAACCAGGGTCTGGCCCGTGGCGTCGTCGATCACCTGGGCGTAGATATGCCGGTTGGACCGATACACCACCAGGCGGGGACGATCACTCGTGCCGACCAGCTTTTTGCGGATGCGGACTTTCCGGCGCGCGCGCGCCAGGGTCTTGGTCATCTTCATATGCGGTCCCTACTTCTTGCCGCCGGACTTACCGGCCTTGCGGCGAATGACTTCGTTTTCGTACTTGATGCCCTTGCCCTTGAACGGCTCGGGCGGACGCACGCGCCGGATACGGGCGGCGGTTTCGCCAAGGAGTTGTTTGTCGATGCCGGAGAGCGTGAGCTTGTTGCCCTCGACCTTGGCCTCGATCCCGGCCGGCAGCTTGAATTCCACCGGATGGGAGTAGCCGACGGCCAGGGAGACCGTATCGGCGGCAGTGGAGACCTTATAGCCCACGCCGATGACCTCTAAGGTTTTGGAAAAGCCCTTGCTCACACCTTCGACGAGGTTGGCGAGCAGCGTCCGGCGCAGGCCGTGCTGGGCCCGTGCGATCCGGGTTTCATCCACCCGGGTCAGCTGCACCTTGCCGTCCTCGATAGCGTAGACGATCTTGGGATGAGTCGGGGTCGAAAGCTGCCCCTTGGGGCCCTTGACCGTAACGGCCTCCCCGGCCAGCTCCACGCTCACACCGCTGGGGAGTTCTATTTCGCGTTTGCCTATCCTGGACATGTCATCTTCTCCGCGACGTGTCTACTTACCAGATTTCGCACAGGAGCTCGCCGCCAACATTGAGCTCCCGGGCCTTGCCGCCTTCCAGGATTCCCCGGGAGGTGGACAGGATGCTGATGCCCAGGCCGTTTTGGACCTTGGGGATGGCCTCGGCGCCGACATAAATGCGGCGGCCGGGCTTGCTCACCCTTTTAAGCCCTGAAATGAGCGGCTTGCCGCTCTGGTACTTGAGGTTGATGGACAGGACGGCGTCGTTGACTGCGAAGTCAGCGATATAGCCCTCGTCCTTCAGGATGGCGGCGATGGAGGCCTTCAGTTTCGAGGCCGGCAAGGCCAGATCCGCGTGCAAGGCCCGATGGGCGTTGCGAATACGGGTCAGCAAATCCGATATGGGGTCGGTCACCGACATGGCGTCCTTCTCCTTGCTACCAGCTCGACTTGCGCACGCCGGGCATTTCACCGGTCAGCGACATGTTACGGAAGCAAATACGGCACACGCCGAACTTGCGCAAATACGCCCGGGGACGACCGCAGATGGGGCAGCGGTTATAAGCTCTGGTGGAAAACTTCGGCTTGCGGCGGGCTTTCACCATCAAAGATTTACGGGCCACGTCCGTTCTCCTTACTTTTTAAACGGCATGCCGAGGAGGTCGAGAAACATCTTGCCTTCCTTGTCGGCCAGTGCCGTAGTGACGATGGTGACGTTCATGCCCTTGACGTGCTCAACCCTGTCCACATTGATCTCAGGAAAAATCGTGTGTTCCCGGATGCCCAGGGTAAAATTGCCGCGGCCGTCAAAACCGCGGTCGGGGACGCCGCGAAAGTCGCGCACCCGGGGCAGGGCGAAGTTAATGAGTTTGTCAAGGAAGTCCCACATCCGCTCCCCGCGCAGGGTCACACGGCACCCCACCGGCATGCCCTCCCGGAGCTTGAACGCGGCAATGGATTTGCGGGCGCGTGTGATCACGGCCTTTTGTCCAGAGATGGCGGTCAGCTCGACCACGGCTTCCTCGATGAGCTTATTGTTGTTGCTCGCTTCGCCCAAACCCATGTTGAGCGACACAAAGGAGAGCCGGGGGATTTGCATGCTGGAAGTGTACCCGAACTCTTTCTTCAGCTCCGGGGCTACCTTCTCAACATAAATTTTTTCCAGGCGGGTCATACCGTTTCCTCTTCCCTCACGCGATTTCATGGTTGCACTTCTTGCAGAAGCGCACCTTTTTGCCGTCTTCGGTGTACTTGTAGCCGACCCGCGTCGGCTTGGCACAAGCGTCGCACAACAGAGCCACGTTGGAAATATCCAGCGGAGATTCCTTTTCGACAATCCCGCCTGCGGTCTTGGCGTAAGGATTGGCTTTGGTGTGGCGCTTGACCATGTTCACCTTTTCCACCAGCACGGCATTTTTCTTGGGCAGGATCTTGAGCACCTTGCCCACCTTGCCTTTGTCCTTGCCGGCGGTGACCATCACCTTATCATCTTTTCGAATCCGATACGTTTTCATGGCGTCCTCGATGGCACAAGCGGCGGGTCCTACAGGACCTCGGGCGCCAGCGACACGATTTTCATGAAGTTTTTCTGCCGCAACTCGCGGGCCACGGGTCCGAAGATACGGGTGCCCACGGGTTCGAGCTGGTTGGACAGCAGCACGGCGGAATTGGAATCGAATTTGATGTAGGAGCCGTCAGCGCGTCCCACTTCCTTCTTCGTCCGCACCACCACAGCCTTCATCACCGCGCCCTTCTTCACCTTGGAATTGGGCAGGGCGTCCTTAACCGAGACCACGATGATGTCGCCGACCGTGGCGTAACGGCGGCGGGAGCCACCGAGCACCTTGATGCAGCTGACACGCTTGGCTCCGGAATTGTCCGCCACGTCAAGCTGGGTTTCAACCTGGATCATGACCGCGCTCCTAGACCGCTTTTTCCATGATTTTCACGAGATGCCACCGTTTGCGGGCCGACAGGGGGCGATGCTCGATGATGCTCACCGTATCGCCGACACCGCAATCGTTTTGCGGATCGTGGGCCATGAACTTGTTGCGGCGACGAATATACTTCTTAAACAGCGGATGCTTGACCAGGGTCTCGACCATGACCACGATGGTCTTGTCAGCCTTGTCCGAGACCACGACACCGGTCAGGACCCGGCGATTGCTTTTCTGTTCTTCCATGGCGATCCCCGATTACGCGTCGCGCTTTTTTTCGTTTTGCACGGTGAGCAGCCGGGCGATGTCCTTGCGGGCCTGGCGCAAACGGTGCGTTTTTTCCAGCTGAGCCGTGGCATGCTGGAAGCGCAGCTTGAAGAGTTCCTCGCGGGTCTCGCTCAGCTTCTTGGCCAGAGCCTCGGCATCGAGGTCGCGCAGTTCGGCGGTCTTCATGATGCGAAGCCCTCCTTGGCCACGATCTTGGTCTTGATCGGCAGCTTGTGCATGGCGCGGGTCAGCGCTTCCTTGGCCGTTTCCAGATCAACGCCCTTGATTTCGTAGAGCATCCGACCGGGCTTGACCGCAGCGAACCAACCCACCGGAGCGCCCTTCCCTTTACCTTGCCGGACTTCAGCCGGCTTGGCGGTGATGACGCGGTCCGGGAAGACACGGATCCAGACCTTCCCACCGCGCTTGATGTGCCGCATGATGGCGACACGGGCGGCTTCGATCTGCTGGCTGGTGAGCTTGCCGTGTTCCATGGCCTTGATGCCCACGTCGCCGAAGTCGATGTTGGCGCCCTTGGTGGCCGGACCGCGCAGGCGGCCCTTCTGCATCTTGCGGAATTTGGTTTTATTTGGAGCCAACATTACGCTTCCACCTCATGATCCAAAATCTCGCCCTTGAAAATCCAGACCTTGACGCCGATGACCCCGTAGGTGGTCTTGGCGATGGCATAGCCGTAATCGATGTCGGCGCGCAGGGTCTGCAGGGGCACCCGGCCATCCCGGTACCATTCGGAGCGGGCGATCTCGGCCCCGGCCAACCGGCCGGCGCAGGAGACCTTGATGCCCTCGGCCCCGAACTTGCGGGACAGCCCCACGGTCCGCTTCATGGCCCGGCGGAAGGCCACGCGGCGTTCGAGCTGCAAGGCGATGTTCTCGGCCACCAGTTGGGAGTCGATCTCGGGACGGCGGATCTCGTTGACCTCGACCGTGAACTCACGGCCGAAGCGCTGCTTGAGGTCGCCGCGCACCTTTTCGATCTCGGTGCCCTTGCGGCCGATGACGATGCCGGGACGCGCGGTGTGCACGATCAGACGGATCTTGCCACCGGCCCGTTCGATCTCGATCTTGGAGATCCCGGCATGATACAGGTTCTTTTTGACGAATTTGCGGATCTTGTTGTCCTCGAAGACGAACTCGGGATAATCCTTCTTGGAGAACCAGCGGGACAGCCAATTCTTGTTGTACCCGAGCCGAAATCCGTAGGGATGAACTTTTTGGCCCATTGTGTCGCTCCTAGTTCTCGGCCACGACGACGGTGATATGGCTCGAGCGCTTGACGATCCGGAAGGCGCGACCCATGGAACGCGTCATGATGCGTTTCCAGGTCGGCCCGGGATTGACGATCACCTGTTTGACCGTGAGGTTGTCGATGTCCACCCCGGAAATCTGTTCTGCGTTGGCCACGGCCGAATGCAGCACCTTCCCGATGAGCTTGGCCGATTTCTTGGGGGTAAACTTCAGAATATTCATGGCCTCCTCGACCGGACGGCCAAGGATATTGGCGGCAACGAGCCTCGCCTTCTGGGGCGACACGCGGATGAATTTGGCTTTGGCTTTGGCTTCCATGGCTGTGTCCCGACGGGGTGGGTCCCCCGACTACTTTTTCACTTTGCTTTTCTTGTCCGCGGCATGGCCGTGGAAGGTCCGCGTGGGGGCGAATTCACCGAGCTTGTGGCCGACCATGTTCTCGGAAACAAAGACCGGAATGAATTTCTTGCCGTTGTGCACGGCGAACGTCAGGCCGACCATCTCCGGCAGGATCATGGAACGCCGGGACCAAGTCTTGATGACCCGGCGGTCCTTGTTTTCCACGGCGTAGGTGACCTTTTTTTCCAGGTGCCCGTCCACGAACGGACCTTTTTTCAGAGACCGAGGCATAGTCGTTTCCTCTTACTTTTGTCCGCGCCGTTTGACGATGAGCTTGGACGAGGCCTTTTTCTTGTTGCGGGTCTTGTAGCCCTTGGTGGGCTTACCCCACGGCGTCACCGGATGGCGACCGCCCGAGCTCTTGCCTTCACCACCGCCCAGAGGATGGTCAACCGGGTTCATGGCCACGCCGCGAACCTTGGGGCGGTTGCCGAGCCAGCGGTTGCGGCCGGCCTTACCGATGGAAACGTTTTCGTGCATCACATTGCCGACCTGACCCACCGTGGCCAGACAAGCGGCCAGGATGTTGCGCACTTCACCGGACGGCAGGCGCAGCAGGGCGTACTTGCCCTCCTTGGCCACGAGCTGGGCATAGGTGCCGGCGGCGCGGCAGATCTGGCCGCCCTTGCCCGGATGCATCTCGATGTTGTGCAGCAGGGTACCGACCGGGATCTTTTTGAGCGGCAAGGCATTGCCCGGCTTGATGTCGGCGGTGTCGCCGGCGGCGATCAGGTCGCCGACGGAAATCCCAACCGGCGCCAAAATGTAACGTTTCTCACCATCGGCGTAATGCAACAGCGCGATACGGGCGCTACGGTTGGGGTCATACTCCACGGAGAAGACCTTGGCCGGCACGCCGAACTTGTCGCGCTTGAAATCGATGATGCGATACAGGCGCTTGTTGCCGCCGCCCCGACGCCGGGAGGTGATGCGGCCATTGTTGTTGCGGCCCGAGGCATGGGGCAGCCCTTCGACCAGGGACTTTTCCGGCGTCGTCCGGGTGATCTCCTCGAAGGTGGACACCGTCTGGAAACGGCGACCAGCCGAGGTCGGTTTGAGCTTACGGATCGACATGTCTACACCCCTTCGAAGAACTCGATTTTATCGCCCTGGGCCAACGTCACGTAGGCCTTCTTGTAGCCCGGGATGCGGCCCGTTTTCTTGCCCATGCGGGAGCGGACCAGGGGGCGACGCTTGACCACGCGCACGGCACTCACCTTGACGGAAAAGGCCTTTTCCACGGCCCGGGCGATCTCGATTTTGTTCGCCTCGGGGTGGACGAAAAAAACCACCTGGTTGGCGGCTTCCTTGATCATGGTGGCCTTTTCGGAAACCAGCGGCCGAATCAGTATGTTAGCGTATTCCATGACCGAGCCTCTCCTGAACCATGAGCGCCGCGTCCTTCAGCATGATCAGCTGATCGTACCGCAGAACGTCGTAGACGTTGAGCATGTCTTCTCGCACCACCTTGATGCCGGGAAGATTGCGGGCGGAAAGCTCGAGATTGTTATCCGAAGCGGGCAGAACAATCAAGGCTTTTTTCAAACCAAAGTCCGTGGCCACCTTGACCATGTGCTTGGTCTTGATCTCGGGCACGCTCAGGCCTTCCAACAGCACCAGCGAATCGCTGACAAGCTTGGAGGACAGGGCCATGCGCAGGGCCAATTGGCGGACCTTGCGGTTGACCTTGAAGGTATAGTCCCGCGGTTCCGGACCGTGGACAATGGCGCCGCCCCGCCACAAGGGGGAGCGGGTGGAGCCGGCGCGCGCCCGACCGGTGCCTTTCTGGCGCCAGGGCTTGCGACCGCCGCCACGCACGGTGGAGCGGGTCTTGACACTGTGGGTGCCGGCGCGCTTGGCGGCCAGCTGGGCCCGAACCACCAGATGGAGCAGTTCGGGTTGGACCTCGACCTCAAAGACCTCGGGAGACAGTTCGACAGCGCCGATTTCCTGTCTTGCCTGGTCAAAAAGTTTCACGCTTGCCATGGTGTTGTTCCGTTATCCCTGCTTGCGCACCATGACCACGCCATTGCGCGGCCCGGGCACCTGGCCCTTGACCAGGATCAGGTTCAGTTCGGGGCGGACGTCCACCACCTGGATGCCCATCATGGTGACGGTGCGGGCGCCCATGTGACCGGCCATCTTCTTGCCCTTCATGACCTTACCCGGTTCGGTGTTGTTACCGACGGAACCGCCGGAGCGGTGGGCCTTTTCGGTACCGTGGGTCTTTTTGAGGCCGGCGAAGTTCCAGCGCTTCATGACGCCGGCAAAACCTTTACCGATGGACGTGCCGGTCACTTTGACCGTCTCGCCGGCGGCAAAGATGTCCACCGTGACGTCCATGCCCTGTTCGAAGGCGGAGGGTCCGTCGAGACGGATCTCACGCAGCACTCGGAAGTAGCCGCGACCGGCCTTGTCCTGATGCCCCTTCTCGGGCTTGTTGACCTTGCGTTCCGGGATCTGGTCGAACCCGAGCTGCATGGCGTTGTAGCCGTCCTTGTCCGCGGTCTTGACCTGCGTCACGGGGCAGGGACCGGCCTGGATGACCGTGACCGGGATGACCGAACCGTCGTCGCCGAAAATCCGGGTCATCCCCAGTTTCCGACCGAGTATACCGAGCGTGGCAGTCATGACCACCCTTCCCTTCTTAGAGCTTGATTTCCACGTCGACACCGGCCGGCAGGCTCAGTTTCCCGAGCGCGTCCACCGTCTGCTGCGTGGGCTCCATGATGTCCAAAAGACGTTTATGAACCCGCATCTCGAACTGTTCACGGGACTTCTTGTCCACGTGCACGGAGCGGTTGACCGTCACCTTATGGATGTCCGTGGGCAGCGGAATGGGCCCGGCCACGCCGGCACCCGTGTTGCGAGCGGTATCCACGATTTCGGCCACCGCCTTGTCCAGGATGCGGTAGTCGTAGGCCTTGAGTTTGATACGAATACGATCGTTTTGCATGGAAACCATGATATTACTCCACAATCTCCGAGACCACGCCGGCGCCGACGGTCCGGCCGCCTTCGCGGATGGCGAAGCGCAGGCCCTTTTCCATGGCGATGGGGGCGATCAGTTCCACGTTGAAGGTGGCGTTGTCACCGGGCATGACCATTTCCACGCCCTCGGCCAGGGTCACCACACCGGTGATGTCCGTGGTGCGGAAGTAGAACTGGGGACGATAGCCCGTGAAAAACGGGGTGTGGCGACCGCCCTCTTCCTTGGTCAGAACGTACACCTCGCCCTTGAACTTCTTGTGCGGGGTAATGGAACCCGGCTTGGCCAGAACCTGGCCGCGCTCGACCTCGTCGCGCTTGATGCCGCGCAACAGCACACCCACGTTGTCGCCGGCCTGACCCTGATCCAGGATCTTGCGGAACATCTCAACGCCGGTGCAGGTCGACTTGACCGTGTCCTTGATACCGATGATGGCCACTTCGTCGCCCACGGTGATGACACCGCGCTCGACACGGCCCGTGACCACGGTGCCGCGGCCGGAGATCGAGAACACGTCCTCGATGGGCATCAGGAACGGCTTGTCCACGTCGCGCTTGGGCTCGGGGATGAAATCGTCACAGGCCTGGAGCAGCTCGAAGATCGGAGCCGCGTCCGGGCTGTCCACGCTGTCGGCCTCCAGGGCCTTCAGGGCGGAACCCTTGATGATCGGAATGTCGTCGCCCGGGAAGCCGTACTTGGTGAGCAGTTCGCGCACTTCGAGTTCGACCAGCTCGAGCAGTTCGGGATCGTCAACCAGGTCGACCTTGTTCATGAACACGACCAGCTGGGGCACGCCGACCTGACGGGCGAGCAGGATGTGCTCACGGGTCTGGGGCATGGGGCCGTCGGTGGCGGCCACGACCAGGATACCGCCGTCCATCTGGGCGGCGCCGGTGATCATGTTCTTGATGTAGTCGGCGTGGCCCGGGCAGTCGACGTGGGCGTAGTGCCGCTTTTCCGTCTGGTACTCGACGTGGGCCGTGGCAATGGTGATGCCGCGTTCCTTTTCTTCCGGCGCCTTGTCGATCTGGTCGAAGGGAATGTATTCGCCATAGCCCTTCATGCTGGCGAGCCGGGTGATGGCGGCGGTCAGCGTGGTCTTGCCGTGGTCGATGTGCCCGATGGTACCGATGTTGACGTGCGGCTTGCTCCGCTCAAATTTCGCCTTGCCCATAAAAATCCCCCTGGAAATCCCGCACTCGCGGGTCTTCGTTTTAGTCGACCTTCGCCCGTACCGCTTTCGGGCGTTATTTCTTCTTCATGAGTTCCTCGGCCAGGTTGGCCGGGACTTTCTCGTAATGGTCGAACTGCATGGTGAAGGTAGCCCGCCCCTGAGACCGGGACCGCAAATCCGTGGCATACCCGAACATGGAAGACAACGGCACGTGGGCAGTGATGATCTGGGCATTGGCCCGGGAATCCATCTTGGCAATGCGTCCCCGGCGACCGTTCAAGTCACCCATGACGTCACCCATGTATTCCTCGGGAGTCACCACTTCCACAGCCATGATGGGTTCGAGCAGCACCGGTCCGGCCTTCTGCACGGCCTCCTTGAAGCACTGGGAGGCGCAGATGAAAAACGCCTGCTCCGAGGAGTCCACCTCGTGGTAGGAACCGTAGACCAGCTTGGCCCGGATATCCACCAGGGGGTAGCCGGCGATGACGCCGCCCTTCATGGCATTCTGGATACCTTTGTCGACAGCCGGGATGTATTCCTTGGGGATGACGCCGCCCACGATTTCGTTGATGAACTCGTAGCCGCCGTCTTCCTTGGGCTCGATTTCCAGCACCACATGGCCGTACTGGCCGCGACCGCCGGTCTGCTTGACGTAGCGCAGATCGTTTTTAATCGGCTTGGTGATGGTCTCGCGGTAGGCGACCTGGGGGGCGCCCACGTTGGCGTTGACGCCGAATTCGCGCATGAGCCGGTCGACGATGATTTCCAGGTGCAGCTCGCCCATGCCGGCGATCAGGGTCTGGCCGGATTCCTCGTCGGTCTTGACGCGGAAGGAGGGATCCTCCTTGGCCAGCTTGCCCAGGGCCTGGGACAAGGCATCGCGGTCCGCCTTGGTCTTGGGCTCGATGGCCACCTCGATGACGGGCTCGGGGATGGACAGGGATTCCAGGGCCACGGGCCGGCTCTCGGCGCACAGGGTGTCGCCGGTGGAGGTGATCTTCATGCCCACGGCGGCCACGATGTCGCCGGCGTCGGCTTCCTTGATCTCCTCACGCTTGTTGGCGTGCATCTTGAGCAACCGACCGACGCGCTCCTTCTTGCCGGTATTGGCATTGAGCACGGTCATGCCGGACTCGATGCGACCGGAATAGAGGCGCAAAAAGGTCAGGTGGCCGATGAACGGGTCGCTCATGAGCTTGAACGCCAAGGCGGCCAGCGGCTTTTTCGGGTCGCACTCGCAGACGATCTCGACATCTTCCTTGTCCGGGTCATGTCCGACCATGGCCGGGATGTCCACGGGCGAAGGCAGGTAATCGACCACCGCGTCGAGCAGGGGCTGCACGCCCTTGTTCTTGAAGGCCGAACCGCACAAAACCGGGCAGATGGCGAGATTGATGGTGGCCTTGCGGATGCCGCCGATGATTTCCTCGGGCGTGAGTTCCTCACCGCCGAGGTACTTTTCCATCAGGGTCTCGTCTTCCTCGGCCACGGCCTCGAGCATCTCGTGGCGCAACGTTTCGTACCGTTCCTCGAGTTCAGCCGGGATGTCCTTGTAGACATACTTGCTGCCCTGGCTCTCGGTATCGAAATAGATGGCCTTGCCCCGGATCATGTCCACGACGCCCTGGAAGTCCTCCTCGGAGCCGATGGGGATCTGCAGGGCCACGGGCTTGGCACCCAAGCGTTCGCGGATCATGTCCACGCAACGGAAGAAGTCGGCGCCCACCCGGTCCATCTTATTGACGAAACTCATGCGGGGCACATGGTAGCGTTCGGCCTGCCGCCACACGGTTTCGGACTGGGGCTCGACGCCGGACACGGCGTCAAAAACGGCCACAGCGCCGTCGAGGACACGCAGGGAACGCTCCACCTCCATGGTGAAGTCCACGTGGCCGGGCGTGTCGATGATGTTGATGCGATGGTCGCGCCAAAAACAGGTGGTGGCGGCGGAAGTGATCGTAATACCGCGTTCCTGCTCCTGCACCATCCAGTCCATGGTGGCCTGGCCATCATGAACTTCGCCAATCTTGTGCGACACCCCGGTGTAGAACAAGATGCGTTCGGTGGTGGTCGTCTTCCCGGCATCGATGTGGGCCATGATGCCGATGTTGCGTTGCCGCTCGATGGGTGTGGTCCGAGACACGTCAATATCCTTGTGCGACTACCACCGGTAATGGGCGAACGCCTTGTTGGCGTCGGCCATGCGGTGCGTATCCTCTTTCTTTTTCACGGCGCCGCCGCGATTGTGATAAGCGTCGAGCAATTCGCCGGACAACTTGTCGGCCATGCCCTTCTCGCCCCGGGCGCGGGCGATGTTCACCAGCCAACGCAGAGCCAGGGTGACCTGGCGTTCGGGCCGCACTTCCATGGGCACCTGATAGGTGGCGCCGCCAACCCGACGGGGCTTGACTTCCATGTGCGGCTTCACATTGGCGATGGCCTTCTCAAAGGCCTTGAGGGGGTCCTCGCCGGATTTCTCGGCCAGCACTTCCACGGCTTGGTAGAACAGGCCTTCGGCCACGCCCTTCTTGCCGTCATGCATGAGCCGATTGATGAACTTGGTCACCAGATGGCTGCCGAACTTCGGGTCGGGCAGCACCGACCTCTTGGAAACCGGGCCTTTACGCGGCATACGCGTCCACTCCTTGTCCCGAACTTTTACTTGGGCCGCTTGGCGCCGTACTTGGAACGGCCCTGGCGGCGATCAGACACGCCGGCGGTATCGAGCGTGCCGCGAATGATATGATACCGAACACCGGGAAGGTCTTTCACACGGCCGCCCCGGATCATGACCACCGAGTGTTCCTGCAGATTGTGGCCTTCGCCCGGAATGTAGGAGGTCACCTCGATGCCGTTGGTCAGACGGACACGGGCGACTTTGCGCAAGGCCGAGTTGGGTTTTTTCGGGGTGGTGGTGTACACGCGGGTGCACACGCCCCGACGCTGCGGGCAGGCCTGCAAGGCCGGCGTCTTGCGCCGCTTGGCCACCAGGGCCCGCTCCTTGCGGATGAGTTGATTGATCGTGGGCATAGCCGTCTCCGTTCAGAAAGATCAATAGTGTATGGCAAAGACCGAGGCTTATAGCCCCATCGAGAAACCCTGTCAACCAGGAATGGGCACCTCGACCCAAAAACAGGCCCTCCGCCCAAATTGGGCGGAGGGCCATGGGTGTTACCCTACTTGCCGGGGTTTGTCAGCCTAGAATGTGAACCGCACGCCGGCATGACCGCCCCAGGCATCGTAACCGCGGTCGTTGAAGCCGATCCGCTGGTAGCGGCCCACCAGCTCGATGGCCACCGTGTCGGTCACGTTGACGGCGAAGCCCAGATCCACGGGCAGGGTCACGTTGGAATCGTAGCCCCGCTTGTTGCGCTTGACATAATACGGAATCCGGTCACCCGAGAACAGACCGCCGATACCGGTACCGATGAAAAAGCCCATGGTATCGGAATGCACCGGATAAAACCGCACCAAGCCGTTAAAACCGAACGCCCACGGATTCACGCTATAGCCGTGTCCACCGTAGTCCTTGTTTTGATAGAACGAATAGGCCAGGGCCTCCGCGCCGAGGGACAGGCCGTCCATGACGAAATAGTGCCCACTGGCACCCATGGTGAAAAACGAGTTGATCGCCTTGCGATCGGCTCCGTAAAAGCCGAACTCAGGCGCGACGGAAAACGTCCCTTCCTCACCGATGGCCATGGACCGCGCCGGCAGCGCGGTCACAGCGATGCCGACCAGCAGGGCCAGCAACAGCAACTTCTTCAGATGAGCGTTCATGCCCTTCCTCCTTACCGTATTCACCGTTAAACGTTTGCCATGGGCATGGGCGTCCAGCTCACACATCGGGTTACCACTCCCGGTCGAAAATGACGTTCGACGCTGACGTCATGGTACATGCCCGGTTCTCTGCGGGCCCGCCAAGGGATGGCCGCGTCATCCCGCTGTTTACCGCGTTCCACAGCAGGGAACCTTCCTCGTTGCCTTTTTTAGCAGATCCCCGCGCCCCCTGCAACCGTGACCGTGTGCCCTTTCCGTCTTTCCCCGCCGGAGCCCTTGCCGCCTGGCGTCGGTTCCCGTACCCTGCGAAAAACGGCTTTCACCGCGCGCCCGGTACGTCGACAGGAGGACCTCCGCATGCCCGACAAGGAACATTCCGTTTTCGATGTGGAAGAACAGCTCGCCCGCCTCAAGGCCCGGATCGAGAGCTTTCGGGATACGGCCAAGGAGAAGGGGCCGGAGGTCCTCGACCGCTACACCGGCGAACTGGAGCGGCTCCTCGACAAGTACGACGCCGCCCGCTACAAGCTGACCCTCCTGCGCAAGGGCGGCGAGGACGCCCTGGCCGAATTGCGTGACGGCTTTGACCAGGCCCTTACCGACCTCAAAGCCGCCGTGACCAAGGCCAAGGATAAATTTTAGCCGTCCGCCCATCGCCGCCGTCTTGCCGACTTCCGGTCGGAGCCCCTCCGCGCTTCCAATGCGCGAGAGGCGACCGACTGTACCGGCCGCCTCTCCTTTCAATAAGACATCCCCGCCCCCGGGCAAGGGGAAGACTTACGCTTCGGTCGACAAGCCTCCGCTGGAAAACAGCGTGTCGAGCAGGCTGGACTGGAGCGAGTACTGGCTCAAACCGAACCGGGCGGCGGCGTAGTCCCCGAAGGCGTTCGTTCCCGTGCCGGAATCCTTCCCGTTTTCGCCATTGCTTCCGGAACCGTCCTGGCCGCTACCGGTCGAAATGAGCTTGGTGGACTGACTGACGATGTTGCCGTCGGCATCCGTCACCGTGGTGGTTTCCTCGATGCCCTTGTCCGTAAAGGCCATGCTTACCGTGGTGGTGGTCTCGTCGTCGTCGCTGTCGTCCGACGATCCCGAGGCCCCGGAGGCCCCGGAAGAGCCCGAAGAGGCGTCACTCGACGCCGTCTCCGCCGTGGCGGAAGTCGCGCCGGTGGCGTCGGACGCCGCCGCGGTCTGGCTCGTCGCGGTGGTATAGGAGGACGAGGCCGACACGAGCTGACCCTCGGCGTCGTAGCTCGCGGTCTCCGTGGTCGAATCGCCGCTTGGCCCGTTGCGGGTCACGCTCTGGGTCACGCTGCCGTCGCTCGCGGTCAGGCTGGAAGCGGTTTCCCAGATGTTGCCGTTGCTGTCGGTCAAGGTGCTCGACACGAGGAACCCGTCATCGGTGTTCTCGCCGGTGATGGTGCGGGTCAGGCTCTTGCCGTCCGGGCCGGTGGTGGTGATGGTCTCGGTGTAGGAACCGTCGGCCTGGGTCACCTTGACGTCGCTGCCCAGCACATTGCCGTCGGCATCGGTGGTGGTCGTGGTCAGGGTGGTGCTGCCGTCGTCGTTTTGGACCTCGTTTTGACTCGTGGTCAGGTTTTGATCCGGCGACGCGCCTTGCTGGTCCGCGGACAGGCTGGTCAGGCACCCGGTTTCCATGTCGTAGGACAGGGACCCGTTGCCCGAAAGCAGCGCGGAAAGGATGTCACTGAAACTGCCGACCGAGGAACCGGACGAGGACTCGGCAGAACTTGCCGTTGCATCGTCCGAGGTTGTGGTGTTCGCGGAGAGCAGGCTCGACATGGTCGAGCCCGTGTCCGTCTGCCCATACATGGCTTGCAGCGCCTGCAGCCAGTCGCTGGCATAGCCGGATTGCCCAACCGATTGGACGCTCATGTCCGTGCCTCCTGGGGGCGGGAAAATTTTGCCGGGCGAAACGCTCCCCACAGGGAAGACTGGCAAAGGTCATGCCGCGCGCGAGGATGGCAGGAGACGGACGCACCCGTTTCCGGTTACATCCCAAGAGGAAAAGCGCTCGAAGTCCGTGATGAAAAAAAAGAACCGGGGCGCGCGGGCGCCCCGGAAGAGACTCGGGCAGCGGGGGGGGACCGGCGTCGCTAGGCCAGTCCGCACTCGCGCAACAGGCCGGTCAGGACCTTGTCGCTGTCGAAATGGGCCTCGGCGATGGCCCGGGCAGCCTGGCCGGCCCGCACCGGATCGGCCTGGACCGCCTCGATGCCGGCAATGGCGCCGGCGGCGTCGACAAAGGGGAAAAGCCCCTCGCCCACGGGCAGGTATTCGCCAAAGCCCGTGTCCTCGATCACGGCCGGCCGGCCCGCCGCCAGGTAGGTGGCGGTACGGTCCGAGAACCAGCCGCTTTTGAGCACCACATTCTGGTCCTTGGCGATGGTGAACTCGGCCTCGGAATTGCGGATGTAGCTGCGGTAGGTGAAGGGGTCGCGCGAGACGGCCAGGGCGTCCTTGACGATCCAGCCGGCGGCGGCATAGCGGGCGGCCGCCTCTTTCATGCCGCTCATGGTCAGTTCCAACCGGGCGTCGGGCACCCGGGACGGCAGGTCGATCATGGCCTCGTACTTGACGTTCTTGCGCCAGGACAGTTTGCGCCCGCCCACTTCCACGTCCCGGTCCGCCGCCTCCCAGGTGCCGATAGTGGAGAACCCGGAGCCGATTCCGGCCCCGCGCGGCCACATGTCGAGCACCACCGGCGGCAAAAGCGGCTTCCAGTCGATGTTCGACAAGGGCACGCCGGTTTGCCCCTTGGGCAGGTTCACGCCGTAGGTGAAGCAGACGTCGTGGGTCGTGTAATAGTTGTAGGTCCAGTCGTCGCGGGCCACCTTGACCTGGGTGAAGACCGGGTCCGTGTCGATGACGGCCTTGACCGGGGCTTGCAGGTATTCCTCACGCAGGGGCACCACGGCGGAAACATTGAGGAAGAAATCGGCCGCAGCCAGCCGCCGGTCGAGCTCGGCCCGGTCCAGGCCAAAGACCTTGCCCTCGATCTGGCTAACGTAGGCCCAATTGTGCTCCAGACCGTAGCGGCGAAAAAGCGCGCTCACCACGGCCCGGCACCGGGCCGAATCCGTCACCGGATAGCCCAGCAGCGGATCGAAGGGATAGGCCCAGTCGGCGCTGTCTTCCAAAAAAAGCACTTCATGTCCCAGCCGGGCCAAGCCGGCCGCGAAATGCAACATCATCCAGGCCTGGCCACCCAGGGGAAATCCCACGGCAAACCCGGCCACCACGATCCGTCGCGACTTCATAGCCCTGTCCTCAGCTCCCCACCTTGCCCTTGGCGGCGAACCAAAGTTTGGCGCCCTTCTCCACCGTGACCACGGGGATGGCCTTGCGTTTGAGGTAGGCGCACAGCTTGGCCAACTTTTCCACGGACCAGGGCTCCCAGCCGAGTTCCGAACCGACGCCGTGCATGCAGAAAATGACCCAACCGTCCTCCAGGACGGCGTGGAGATTGACCAGACCGATGATGGTTTCAGCCGGATCGTTGGAATGGACCACGAACCGCTTGAGCCAGTACCGGTCGGTCTGGCCCCGGCGGTTGAAATCGTCGCCCCCGTCGGCCACCTGGGAATAAAACCGGCGCGACAAGGTGCTCATTTCCGGGGTCCAGTAGTTATGGGGCGTGATGTACGTATCGATGTGGAACCCCATGTCTTCGAGGGCTTTTTTCGACTCTTCCAGCTCCCGCTCGTAGGAGATGGCCCGGATGGCCTTTTTCTCGATACTGTCGGGCTCGTAGGGGTGCACCACCAGTTCGCCGATGAGTTCATCAAAGTAATAGCTGCCCCGTTCCTGGCGCACGAGCTTGCCGTTGGCGCGCTCGCGCAAAAGCTTGCCGTTTTCCACCAGGCCGGAAAGCTCCTCGTAGCGGTACTTGCCCTCGAACAGGGCTCGCTGTCCGCTGACCGGGCGCAGGTTCAGGCATTTTTCCTCGGCGTAGAACTTGGGGATGTCCACGGGCCGTTTGTGGGTCAGGCTGTGGGAAGCCACTTCCCAACCGGCCTTGGCCAGCTCGTGGATCTGCTTTTCACTCATGAAGTCCGCGTCGCCGGAATCCACCCGGTTGGCGATGATGCCGACCGTAGCCGGCAGGCCATACCGGGACAGGACCGGAAAGGCGTACTGGTAGACGCTCGACAGGCCGTCGTCAAAAACCAGGGTGACCATGCCGGCCACGCCGTTTCGGGCGCCGATCAGGAAAAAAAACAGGGACGCGAGACAGAGAAACCCGTGGAAACGCATTTTTTTCATGGTGTGACCGTCAAGGCAAAAGGGGAAGGGTCGGTGCCGATGCTCGGGCATACCTAAAGTAAAAAAGCCAAAAGTCAATGTCCCGACGCCAAATCAAGCGTCGGCTTGGGAAAATCCCCAGAAATTCCAGATCATTGAAGATCGGCGGCCGGCTCGCCCCCCCCGCGTCGGGACACGCGGCAAAGCACCCGGGCCAGCCTGCCCGGCCCGGCTTGACGGCCGGTGCAAAACTGCTATGTGGCCTTTGCCGTTCGTCCTGCGGGCGGCCGTCCAACCATCGGAGAAAGCATGCACGCGAAATCGGTTACCTGGGGCATTCTGCCTTTTGTGGTACTCATGGCCGCCGCCCTCCCGGCCCTGGCCGCGGCCAAACACTTCCGCCTGGCCAGCGATCATTTCCGCGACTATGCGACCAAATCCGCGGACTTCTATTTCAAGGCCGAGACGCCCGCGGACAAGCATATGCTCAATCACCTGGCCTCCGTGGCCTCCATTTACGCCGAGAAAGCCAACACCCTGGCCAATCTGGTGGACATCGCGGAACACATGACCGCCAAGCGGGACCGGGTGTACGTGGCCGAGCGCATCCAGGACTTCCGGCGCCAAAACGCCCTGTCCCTGCCCCAGGACATCAAGCTTCTTTCCGACCTGGTGGAAGCCCAGGAAAACCAGGACATCCGCTCCCTCGGCACCCGCATCGTCACCGAGATGCGCGTGTTCGCCCGCAACGTCGACAATCTCTAGCCTCCCGGCATCCAACACGCCATCCCGGGCCGGACCGCACGGGTCTGTCGGCGCGACCGGCAACGCGGTTGCACCTCACCGGCCTTCGACGGACGCCGTGCGGTGTCTCGACGGCAAGCCGCTATTCGGTGCCGGCGGCCGGTCCTGCCACGCCCTGGCGCGGCAGGGGATGGTCGGGGAACACCACGGTCACCTGTTCGACGTTGTCCGCCCGGGCCTTGGCCTGGGCAATGGACACGGCCAGGACATGGCCTCCCCGAGTCCGATCCTTGGACAGGAAATGGAAATGCCAGCCGGTGGGCGAAAGCCCCGGCGCCGAGGGCGGGGCGTAGACGCCGATCAGCGTGCCGGAAACCTGCTCCAGCGGGAAAAGACGCTGGCCCTTAATGGCATCGGCCAGGGTCGGCCAGGGCTTGGGCTGGGCCGGCACGCTGCGGGCCGTCAACCGGCTGAAGGTCCCGTCCACCCGCACGACGTAATAGCGGGCCGGATCGGCCAGCTTGGCCATGAGCGCCGCTTTCAGACCGTCCAGATCCAGGCCGTCCACAGCTCCGAGATCACGCGTCCCCTTGAAAAAAACCACGTCGGCATAGGGCGTCTTGGCCTCGGGCCGCGCGGCATGGACGCTGCCGTCGCTTTTGACCTGGTAAAAGCCCCCGTCCAAGGCCACCATTTCGCCGTCGAGATCCACGAAGGTGCCGAGGCCGAAATCCCCATGGCGGGCCAGATCGGCAAAGGTCGTCTTGCCCTCGTAGAGCCCGGCCGACAGAGCCTCGATGGTCGACACCTGATAGAGGTCCACGGCCTGGACCGGCCCGGCCAGCACCAGACAAGCAAAAAAGACCAGCGCGGCCAAACGGACGCGACGGAACACACAGCGCATGGGAACCTCCTTGGCTTAGTCCAATCCGGTTTCCGGGTCGGGTTCCCCGGCCAGAAAGCGGCGCACCACGGGATCGGTCGCGGCCATGATCGCCTCGGGGCTGCCCTCGAAGACGATGCGGCCGCCGTCGAGCATGGCCACATGGCCGGCCACCTCGAACACGTCCGGGATGTCGTGGCTGACGAGCAGGGCCGTGAAGCCGAACCGGCGTCGGGATTGGTCGATGAGCGACAGCACCGCCGCCTTGCGGATGGGATCGAGCCCGGTGGTGGGCTCGTCGAACAGCACGAGCCGGGGTTCGGTGACCAGGGCCCGGGCCAGGGCCACGCGTTTTTGCATGCCCCCGGAAAGCTGGGAAGGATATTTGGACAGGGTCGGGACCAGTTCCAGGCGCTCGGCCATGCTCCCCACCCGCTCGGCCACGGTGGACTCGGGCAGGCGTTCGGTTTCGCGCAGGGGCAAGGCAATGTTGTCGAACACGGTCATGGAATCGAACAGGGCCATGTTCTGGAACATGTAGCTGCACTGGCGGCGCAAGGCCCGGCGCTCGGCCCGGCTCATGGCCGACAGGGATTCGCCCTGGAACAGGATGTCCCCGGAATCCTGGCCGAGCAGGCCGATGATGTGCTTGAGCAGGACGCTTTTGCCCTCACCGGACTTGCCGATGACGGCCGTGACCTCGCCCTCGGGCACGGTCATGTCCACGCCGCGCAGCACGGGTTGGCCCGCGAAGGCCTTGGTCAGGCCCCGAATTTCAATCATGGTTTGCGTCATGGCTTCCGGTTCCGGTCGGAACCGGGGTTACCTTGACCGCATTCGCGCCCAAAAGCAAGGCCCGCAAGCGTCTTAGGCCTTTGCCGCGATCTCGGCCTCGGGCAGCCCGAGCGGCGCCCGACGGTCGCGCACATAGGAATTGCCCGGCTTGGACTTGGCGAACTTTTTCACGGCCGCCGCCCGGGCCCCGAGCTCGTCCATGGTTACGGGCACGGCAAAGGCGCAATCGATGACGCCCATGGACACGGTCAACAGCTCGAACCGCCCCACCCGGCCGTCGCGGCCCTGGCCCTCCACATAGCCCCGCTCCCGGTCCTCGGCCGAGTACAGGGCCGGCGAGGCCGCGGCAAAGGCATCGATGGCCACCTGGCAAAGCTGGTCCACGGATTCCCCGCGGCACAGCAGGACGAAATCGTCGCCGCCCACATGGCCCAGGAAATCGTCCTGGTCGCCGTGGGCCGACAAGGCCTCGCCCAGGATGCGGGCCGTGAGCAAAATGGCCTTGTCACCGTCCTTGAAACCGTAGACGTCGTTGAACACCTTGAAATTATCGAGATCCACGTAAACGAGGCTGGTCGGGGTCCGGGTGGCGGCCCGGCGACCGATCTCGCGCTCGATGGACACGTTGCCGGGCAGACCGGTCAGGGGATTGGCGCCCTTGGCCATCTCCACCTGGACGCAGGCCAAGGCGTCGAGGATTTTCTGCACCGAGACCATGCCCGTGAGCCGGCCCCGGCAGGTGACCAGGATCGGGTCGTAGAGCTTGTCGCGATCCCGGGCCATGGCCGCCTGGGCCGCCACTTCCACGGGCGTGTCCCACTCCACGGCCAGCGGCGAGGCGTCCATGATGCGGGTCACCTCCCGGCGCAAAAAGAGCGACAACCCGTACTGGGTGCTGAGCAGCCGGTCCAGGTGGTGGCTCATGACCAGGCCCTCGGGCCGGCCGTCGCGCACCACGGCCACGGCATGGGCCGCGCCGTTGGCCTCGAAAAACTGTTTGACCTCACCCACCGAGGCCTGGGCGTCGACCACCTGGGGACGGTCGGCCAGGTCGTGGATGGGCGAGGCGCACTTGAGTCCGCCCGAGACCAGGCCGGACCCGGCCGCCAACGAGGCCCGGACCGCGTCGGACAACGCTTCGGGCGTTTCCGCCGGCCGGCCCAGGAAAAAACCCTGGCCGAAATGCACGCCCAGACGGATCAGGCAGACCAGTTCCGCCTCGGTCTCGATGCCCTCGGCCACCATGCGGCAGCCGACCTTGTCGGCAAAGGTGAGCAGGGTTTCAATCAGCGCCCGTTTGACCGGGTTGGTGTCGATGCCGCGCACGAGGGACATGTCGAGCTTGATGAAATCGGGCCGGATCTCGGCGATGCAGGCCAGGCCCGAATAGCCCGTGCCCACGTCGTCCACGGCCACGCCGTAGCCGGCCGCCCGGTAATGGTCGAGGGTGCGATGGAACAGATTGAAATCCTTGACGCTGTGGCGCTCGGTAATCTCCAGCACCACATTGCGCGGCTCCATGCCGTACTTGTCGAGCAAGCGCCGCGTCTCGCCCGGGGTGAAGGCCGGATCGAGCAGGGTGCGGGGATGGACGTTGCAAAAAAGCCGGCCGGCCTGGCCGCGACCGGCAAAGCCCTGGATGGCCGCCTCGCGACAGACCTTTTCCAAGGCAAAAATGGCCCCGGCCTCCTCGGCGAAATCAAACAGCATGGCCGGGGATTCCAGGGCGCTACCGGCCGGTCCCCGGGCCAGGGCCTCGTGGGCGAACACTTGGGCCCCGCGCAGGGTGACGATGGGCTGGTAGACGGAGCGCAGGTGGCCGAGTTCCAAAATCTCGCGAAATTCGCGCAGCATGGGCGAGGCGCCCCGACCGCCCTTGCGGGCGAGCCTGGCGGCTTCGGCCAAGGCAGCAGCCAGGGCCTGGTCGAGCCCACTCACCCCTTGGCTGATGATCGGGGCCGCGCCGGCCCGAATCTCCGGCTCCTGGCCGGTGAGCCGGATGGCCTCGGCCCGCAACCGGCCCCGGGTCTCCAGACGCAAGGCGGCGCAGGCCCGATCCAGGTCTTCCAGGGCGCTCGTCTTGCCCCCGGCCAGCACCAGCACCCGGCCCGGCTCCAACCGTTCCACCAGGCACACCGGCAACCCGAACAGGCGCTGGTCCACCACCCAGCGCAACTCCCGCTCCATGGCCTCGGCCAAAGCCGTGGCCACCTCGGGGCGAAAGAGGCGCCGCAATAATATGAAATCGTGGATCTCGAAGAGCATGACGCACAGGGCGCCGCCCAAGCCCACATGGCTGGCGACCTGGACCCGGCGTTGGCCGGCCAGGAATTCGGGAAAGAGCCGACGCTCCCCCATGCCGCCTTCCGGAATGAAACGCTGCTCGAAACGCGGTGTAAACTGCATAATGGTCCTTAACATGGGGCGCTCCCGGGTGTGGCCCAGGCCGTCGGCCTGGCCGAAGGACCAGGTGGCGGCACCATGCCTTATCGAATTGGGAACTTGGCCGCACGGTTTCGACTTTTCCGTGACGGTTCGGTGACAACAAGACCACTATCGTCGGGCGCGGCTCTGGAGTATAAAGCCCCCATGCATGCCGCCACCATCATTGTGGGCGCCGGCATCCTGGGCTTGACCCTGGCCCGGGAACTGGTGGCCCGGGGAGCCGAGAATCTCGTCCTTCTCGACAAGGAGTCCGGGCCGGCCCGCCATGCCTCGGGCCGCAACAGCGGCGTGCTCCACGCCGGCATCTACTACGCCCCGGACAGCCTGCGGGCCAAAACCTGCCTGGCCGGCAACCGCCTCATGAAGGCCTATTGCCGGGAGCGCGGCCTGCCCCTGCACGAATGCGGCAAGGTCATCGTCACCCGAGCCCCGGAAGAAATCTCCGGCCTGTTCGCCCTGCGCGACCGGGCCGTGGCCAACGGCACCCCGGTCTCGGTCCTGGACAGCCACGAACTGGCCACCATCGAGCCCTACGCCAAGACCGTGGACCGGGCGCTTTTTTCCCCGGAAACGGCCGTGGTCGACCCCAAGGCGATCTGCACCGCCCTGGCCGCGGACCTCACCGCCTCGGGCCGGGTGCGCATCCTGTGGAACACCCGGGCCGTCGGTCCCAAGGGGCCGGGCCTGCTCGCCACCTCGGCCGGGGACATCACCTACGACAAGCTCGCCAACGTGGCCGGCGCCTATGCCGACCGGCTGGCCAAGGCGTATGGCCTGGGCGCGGGCTACCAGCTCGTGCCGTTCAAGGGCGTGTACCGCAAGCTCACGCCCCAGGCGGCCCAGCTCGTGCGCGGCAACGTCTATCCCGTGCCCGATCCGCGCAATCCCTTCCTCGGCGTGCATTTCACGCGCGGGGTTACGGGCGAGGTGGCTATCGGCCCGACCTCGATTCCGGCCTTTGGCCGGGAGAACTACGGCCTCCTCGCGGGCCTCGACGCCGAAGCGCCTTCGATCCTCTGGCGCGACGCGGTGCTTTTCGCCGTCAATCCGGGATTCCGGTCAGTGGCCCTGAGCGAGCCACGCAAGTACCTGTTCAGCCAATTTTTCGCCGACGCCTCACGCCTGCTGCGAAATCTGTCCCCAGGCGATGTCGCGCCCTCGGCCAAGGTCGGCATCCGGCCCCAGCTCGTGGACATCCGCCAAAACCGCCTGGTCACGGATTTTGTCCTCGAATCCGGCCCGCGTGAGCTCCATGTGCTCGGGGCCATTTCCCCGGCCTTCACCTCCTCCATGGCCTTTGCGCCCTGGCTGGCCGACCGGCTGTAACACCCCGGACACGAGTCCTCCCCATACGTTTTCCTTTCGCGGTTGCATAAAAACCGATTCCGGGTATCATGCTTTGCAATCGGATTTTTTTGTCCCGACCACCTCCGGTCGCACCTCGAGCCAGGAAGCCTGTCCATGCCCGCACCCCCAGCTTACGTTCCCCTGGCCCAGCCGTTTTCCCCCTGGGAGCCCGGAGCCCTGGCCCTGCTCGTCTACGCCGCCATCGTGCTCGGACTCATGGCCGCCATCCTCTTTCTCTCGGGCTTCCTGACCCGGCGCGCGCCCAATCCGAACAAGCAACGCCCCTACGAATGCGGCATTCTGCCAACCGGCGACGCCCGCTTTCCCTATCCGGTGCCGTTTTTCCTCATGGCGGTGTTTTTCCTGCTCTTCGACGTGGAAACCGCCTATATCCTCGCCTTTGCCGTGGCCTGGGACAGCTTGGGACTGCCCGGCTATTTCCGGCTGGCCGTGTTCGTCGTCGTGCTCGGGCTGGGGCTGGCCTATGCCTGGCGCAAGGGCGCGCTCGACTGGACCGAGGAGGACGGATTGTGACCGGTTTGTCCGAGGCCGTCTTTTCCCCAGCCGACGCCATCATCAACTGGGCGCGCAAAAACAGCCTGTGGCCGTTTTTTTTCGGTCTGTCCTGCTGTTTCGTGGAGGAAGCGACCGCCTGGGGCCCGCGCTACGACATCGCCCGCTTCGGCTCGGAAGTCTTTCGGGGCTCGCCGCGCCAGGCCGACGTGCTCATCATCTCGGGCACGATGTTCAAAAAGGTCGCCCCGGTGGCCTTGCGGCTCTACGAGCAACTGAGCGACCCCAAGTGGGTCATCTCCATGGGGTCGTGCAGCAATTCCGGCGGCATGTACGACGTGTATTCCGTGGTCCAGGGCTCGGACCAGATCCTGCCCGTGGACGTGTACATCCCGGGCTGTCCGCCCCGGCCCGAGGCCCTGTTCGACGGGTTGCTGCTGCTCCAAAAAAAGATCGCCGCCGGAGAAAAACCCACCCGGCCGGTGCTGCATCTGCCCGGTGGCAGCCAGGGCGGGCGGACCGACCATCTGGTCGACGGGGTGACCAAATGCCGCGACACACGCGGGCCGGGCATGACCGGCATCCCCATCCGGGGCACGGACGCCACCGAACCGCAGTTTCGGGACTCCCGGGCCCGGTATATCTGGACACCCCCGGCGCCCCGGCTTGCGCTGCGTCCGGACCAGGAGGCGGTGACGGCCGATCTGGCCGCCGCTTTCGGCGATGCCGTACACCCCGTGCCCGGCGCCTGCGACATGCCGACCTATGTGGTGACGCCGGAGCGTCTCACTGAGGTGCTGGCCCATCTCAAGGCCCACGTCCCCACCCGGTTCGAGCGGCTGGAGGACCTGACCGCCCTCGACGAGACGGCCCGCGCCCACCGCCCCGATCACGACGCCACCGTGGTCTATACCCTGATGTCGCTTTCCACCCCGGGTATGGTGCGGCTCAAATGCCCGCTCCCGAGCCTCGACGCGGCCATGCCCACGGCCACGGGCGTCTGGCCCTCGGCCGACTGGTACGAACGCGAAGCGGCCGAGATGTTCGGGCTGACCTTCACCGGCCACCCCGACCCCAGGCGGCTGCTCACCCACCGGGACTGGGTCGGCCATCCCCTGCGCAAGGCCTACGAGGGCCGGGCGACCAGCATGCCGCCCTTCACCCGGGCCGAGGCCGAGCGCCTGGAACCGGTGGACGCCAGGGGAATCCTCGGGCCGCACGCCGATGCCGGCGATTACCTGCTCAATTTCGGTCCCCACCACTATGCCGCCCACGGCATCCTGCGCTACGTGCTGGCCCTTCGCGGCGAACGCATCCGGGCCGTGGGCCTCGACATCGGCTACCACCACCGGGGCGTGGAAAAAATCGGCGAACGGCAAACCTGGCACCAGTTCATCCCCTACACCGACCGGGTGGACTACCTGTCCGGCGCGGCCAACAACCTGTCCTATGTCACGGCCGTGGAAACCCTGGCCGGCATCGAAGTCCCGCCCCGGGCGGCCTGGGTCCGGGTCCTGTTGGCCGAACTGTTCCGGCTCTCCAACCACTTGATGTATTTCGGTACCTTCCTCCAGGACCTCGGCATGATGAGCCCGGTATTCTACGGGCTGCGCGAACGGGAAATGGTCCTTGACATCGTGGAGATGATTACCGGCGGAAGGCTGCACCCGGCCTGGCTGCGTATCGGCGGCCTGGCCGCGGACCTGCCCGAGGGCTGGAAGGAACGCCTCGACGCCTTCGTCAAGATCTTCCCGTCGCGCCTCAAGGAATACCACGCCGGGGTGACCAAAAATCCCATCGTCAAGGCCCGCTGCCAGGGGATCGGCGCCTTCACCACGGACCAGGCCGTGGATTGGGGCGTGACCGGCCCCAACCTGCGGGCCACGGGCCTGGCCTGGGACCGGCGCAAGACCCTGCCCTATGGCGCCTACCCGGAATTTGACTTCGACATCCCGACCGAGACGACCGGGGACTGCTATGCCCGCTACCTCGTGCGCATGGCCGAGATGGGAGAGAGCCTGCGCATCATCGAGCAGGCGGCGCGCACCATGCCGGGCGGCCGCTACGTGACGGCCGACGCGCGCTACGGCCTGCCCGAAAAAAAGGCGGCGCTTACCGACATCGAAAGCCTCATCCACCATTTCGTGAACGTGACCCGGGGCCCGCGCCTGCCCGCGGGCGAAGCCTACGCCGCCACCGAAGCCCCGCGCGGCGAGCAAGGCTACTACCTGGTCTCCGACGGCGGCAACCACGCCTACCGCCTGCGCATCCGCACCCCTGGTTTCGCCAACATCCAGGCTCTGCCGCTTTTGGCCAGGGGCGCCCGGATCGCCGATTTCGTGGCCATCCTGGCGTCGTATGACTACATCTTACCGGATATCGATCGATGACAGACCATTGGAAGAGCCTCCGGCGGCCCGGGATGGGCGTTGCCCCTCCCGGGACCCACCCCACCAGGGGGATGATCCCCCCGGCCCCCGGCAAAAGGGGGCTGGACATTGCCGCTTTTTTCCCCTGTATCACCCCCTTGCGGGGGGGCCGGGGGGGCGTCATGCCCCCCGGCGAAGAGGTCCAGGAGGGACCGCGTCCCTCCTGGCCGCCGGAGGCATAACCCACCCATGCCCACGCTCCCCACCGCACTCGTCGACGAGCTCGACCGCCTCGTCACCCAGGCCGCGAAGCCCAAGGAAGCGGCCGTGGATGTCCTGTATGCCTTGCAGCAGCACTACGGCTATCTCTGCGACGAGGCCCTGCACTATGCCGCGAAGCTGCTCGCCATGACCACGCTGGAACTCGAATCCCTGGCCACGTTTTACGACTATCTCTATCGCCGGCCGGTCGGACGCTACGTCATCCACGTCTGCGATTCGGTGGTGTGCTGGATGTTCCACCAGGATTCCATTTTCGACTACCTCTGTCGCAAGCTCGGTGTGCCACCGGGCGGCACCACCGACGACGGCCTTTTTACCGTGCTGCCGGCGGCCTGCGTGGGCAACTGCCACAATGCCCCGACCATGCTCATAAACGGCCGTTTTTACGACCGCCTGACCCCGCAGCGCGTTGACGCCCTTTTGGAAGAACTGCGTTCGGGCGTGGAGGAGCCGGTGCGATGCAAGTGAGCCTGCCCCAGGTGCTTTTGGCCAACCGCCCTCTCGGCCGGCCGGCCACCTTCGAGGAGTACCGCTCCGGCGGCGGCTATCGGGCACTTGCCGATACCGTGGGCAAGCGCACCCCGGCCGAGGTCCTGGACATGGTCCTGGCGGCGGACCTGCGCGGTCGGGGCGGAGCCGGTTTCCCGGCCGGACGCAAATGGCAGGGTATTCCGGCCGATTATGTGGGGCCGCGCTATGTGGTGGTCAATACCGACGAGATGGAGCCCGGCACCTTCAAGGACCGCATCCTCGTCAACGTGGACCCGCATCTGGTCATCGAGGGTATCCTGTTGTGCGCCTATGCCGTGGGAGCCGAACTCGGCATCTTTTTCATCCGCCCGTCCTACGAGTCCGACGCCGTGCTCCTCGAACGCGAACTGGCCGTGGCCAGGGCCAACGGCCTTCTTGGGAAAAACATCCTGGGCAGCGATTTTTCCTGCGACATCCACGTGCACCGCAGCGCCGGCCGCTACATCTGCGGCGAGGCCTCGGCCCAGATCAAGGCTATCTCGGGCCTGCGCCCCAATCCCCGCAAGGGCGGACCGCGCATGAGCGTCAAGGGCCTGTGGGACCGCCCGACCATCGTCAACAACCTGGAGACCCTGGCCAATCTGCCCGGCATCCTGCGCAACGGCCCGGACTGGTTCAAGTCGCTCGCCCGCACGGCCACGGGATCGGGCACCAAGCTCTACAGCGTCTCGGGCAAGGTGGCGCGGCCGGACTGCTTCGAGCTGCCCATTGGCACGCCCCTTCGGGAAATCATCTTCGAGCACGCCGGCGGCATGGCCCCGGGCAAGACTTTCAAGGCCGCCATCCCGGGCGGGGCCTCCACCGGCTACATGCCCGAAGCGCTGCTCGACACGCCCATGGATTTCGACGCCATGCGCGCCGCCGGCCAGCGCCTGGGCACGGCCTCCATCATGGTCTTCGCCACCGATACCTGCCTTGTCGCGGCCACACTCAACCTGATCGAATTTTTCACCCGGGAGTCCTGCGGCTGGTGCACGCCCTGTCGCGAGGGCCTGCCCTATGTGCGGGAGCTGTTGCGCCTGATCGAAGGCGGCGAGGGGAAGGAAGCGTACCTTGGCATGTTGCGCGAGATGTGTGCGGCCATGGCGCACGCCTACTGCGCCTTTGCCCCGGGCGCGGCCGCGCCGGTTCTCGGCCTGCTCGACCACTTCGAGGACGAGATGCGGGCGCACATCACCGAAAAACGCTGTCCCTTCGGCAACCCGCCCCCGGCGCTACGCGGCCGGGCCTGCGGCACCCGGCCCATCGTGTTCGGTCCCACCCCCTGCCCGGAGGACGCATGCCCGATCTGATCATCGACGGCCTGCCCGTGTCCGTGGCCAAGGGGACAACCGTCATCGAGGCGGCCGAAACCGTCGGCATCTACATCCCCCGTCTGTGCTGGCATAAGGCCCTCGGCGCGGCCGGCGCCTGCCGGCTGTGCGCGGTCATGTTCACGGACGGCCCGGTCAAGGGCCTGCACATGAGCTGCATGACCCAAGCCGCCGACGGCATGGTGGTGGACACCGGCCATCCCGAGGCCGTGGCCTTCCGCCGGCAGGTCCTCGAATGGCTCATGGCCAACCACCCCCACGACTGTCCGGTGTGCGACGAGGGCGGCGGCTGCCTGCTCCAGGACATGACCATCGCCGCCGGCCAGAGCCTGCGCCGCTATCCGGGACGCAAGCGCACCTACCCGGACCAGGACCTGGGCCCATTCATCCAGCACGAGATGAACCGCTGCATCCACTGCTACCGCTGCGCCCGGTTCTACCAGGACTATTGCGGTTACCGCGATTTCGGGCCCATGCAAAACGCCAACCGAGTGTATTTCGGCCGGTTTGTGAGCGGCGCCCTGGAAAGCCCCTTTGCCGGCAACCTGGCCGACATCTGCCCCACCGGCACCCTCACCGACAAGACCGCCCGGTACAAGGCCCGGCGATGGGAAACCGAACGCACGCCCTCGGTCTGCCCCCACTGCGCCCTTGGTTGTCACACCGTGGTCGCCACTCGCAACCGGGCCATCGTGCGCATCGAATCCCGCGAAAATCCGGCCGGCAACGGCTTTTTCCTGTGCGACCGGGGCCGGTTCTCCCACGGCTTCGACACCGCCCCGGACCGGCCGCGCCAGGCCCGGGTCAGCGGCCGTACCGTGTCCATGGATGCGGCCCTGGCCACCACGGCCCAACTGTTGGCCAGGGCCCGCGCCCTGCACGGCCCGGAATCGATCGCCTGCATCGGCGGCGTGCGCGCGGTCCAGGAGACCCTGGCCGCCTTGGACGCCCTGGCCCGCACCGCCGGCTGGCCGCAACCGGCCCATTTCCTGACTGCCCGGGAGGGAGGCGACCTGCGCGCCGCCTTGGACGTGACCACGCCCGAACGGGCCCGGTCCCTGACCCGGATCGAACAGGCCGACGCGGTCGTGTGCCTCGGGGTCTCGTCCCTTTACGACGCGCCCCTGCTGGCCCTGGCCCTGCGCCAGGCCAGTCGGAACGGTGCGCCCGTGTTCGTGGCCGATCCCCGCCCCGTGGACCTACCCCTGCCCGTTGTCCATCTGCCCGTGCCCCCGGAGCGCCTGCCGGCCCTGGCCACGCTCCTTTTCGCCGATCCCGGCGAGGCCCGGGCCCTGTGGCCCGACACGCCACAGTTGCGGCCGCTTCTGGAAAACGCCGCCCGAGCCCTGGCCGCGGCCAAGGCCCCGGTGCTGGTTTTTGCCCCGTCCCTGGCGCCGTATGTGCCGGCTGACCCGCGCCTCGGCCTATGCCCGGTGCCGCTCGGAGCCAACGCCGCCGGCGCGGCCCTGCTCGAAACCGACGCGGCCCCGGGACTCGCCGACATCGCCAAGGGCGTGGCCGACGGGCGCGTCACGACCCTTGTCGTCGTGGAAGCCGATCCCCTGGCCGCATTCCCGGACCTGGCCGCCCAGACCGAACTCCTGATCGTGTGCGACCATTTGCCCACGGCCACGGCCAAGGCGGCCTCGGTCTTTTTGCCGACCAAGACCTTGTATGAATCCGGCGGCACTTTGTGCGACCATCTTGGCCGGATGGAGCGGGCCGCGCCGGCCCATGCCGTGGGCGAACCCGTGTCCCGGGAAGGCCGGGGCGACCATCCGCCCCGGGGCTATGCCCGCCCCCTGTCCGGCACCGATCCCCGGCCGGCCTGGACGCTCCTGGCCGCCCTTGGCGAGGCGCTGTCCCCGGGCCACGACCTGCTTGAGGCCGCGACCGCCCTTGTCCCGGACGCTCCCCGGCCTGCCCCGGACCAGGACCCTGCTCCGGCCGCACCCGGGGCGGATTCCGGACCGCGCCTGACCGTCCTTTTCGCCGACAGCCTGTTCGGCACCGAAGAGCTCGGGCGCTTAGCGCCCCTGGACGCCCGGCTGGTGCTCAAACCGGAACTTGTTCTGCACGTCGAGGATGCCCCGGTCTTTGCCCTGCAACCGGGCGATACCGTGGCCCTTTCCGCCGGCAATCGGGAGGTCGTTCTCACCGTGCGCCTGTCCGGGGACATGGCCCGGGGCGTGGTCGTCCTGCCCCGTCTGGCCGAACTCGCCGCCCTGGCCCCGACCCTGGGTCCAGGAACGTTGCGGAAGAGGTGACACCATGGACGTCCTCCTCGGCCTTGGCGTCATGCTGGTCAAAATGGCGGTCATGCTCGGCGTGGCCCTGGGACTGGCCGCCTACATGATCCTGCTCGAACGCAAGCTCCTGGGGCGCTTCCAGGTCCGCTACGGCCCCAACCGGGTCGGACCGTTCGGCCTGCTCCAGCCCGTGGCCGACGGCCTCAAGATGCTCCTCAAGGAAGACATCATTCCGGACGGGGTGGATCGCCGCATTTTCCTGGTCGCTCCGGCCGTGGTCGCGGGCACGGCCCTTTTCGCCTTCGTCGTGGTCCCGTTCGGGCCGACCCTGAGTCTGTTCGGCCATGCCGTGCCCCAGGTCATCGTGGATACCAACGTGGGTTTGCTCGTGGTCCTGGGACTTTCGTCGCTGGCCGTATACGGCCTGGCCCTTGGCGGCGTGGCCTCGGACAACAAGTACGGCCTGCTCGGCGGCGTGCGCGGCGTGGCCCAGATGCTGAGCTACGAGCTGCCGCTGGGGCTCGCCCTGGTGCCGGTGGTCATGCACGCCCGCTCGTTGCGCCTGACCGCCATTGTCGATGCCCAGGCGAGCCTGCCCTTTGCCCTGACCGAGCCGGTCGCCTTCGCGCTTTTCGTCATCGCCGCCCTGGCCGAGACCAAGCGCATTCCCTTTGACCTGCCCGAGGCGGAAAACGAGCTCCAGGCCGGTTTCCACACCGAATATTCGGGCATGCGCTTCGCGCTTTTTTTCGTCGGCGAATACGTCAACATGATCCTGCTCGGGGCCCTGACCGCGATCTTTTTCCTGGGCGGCTGGCACGGGCCACTCCTGCCGCCCATCCTCTGGCTCGGGCTCAAGGTGCTGGCCGTCCCGGTCTTTCTCATCTGGACCCGGGCCTCGCTGCCGCGTTTGCGCTACGACCAGCTCATGAGCCTGTGCTGGAAGGCGCTTATTCCCCTGGCCCTGGTCAACGTCCTCGTCACCGGCGCGCTGCTCGTCTGGCGGATCTAAGGGGGGCGCCATGACCAAACCGACATCCTTTCCCAAAGCCTTTCTGGACGGCGCCCTGGGCCTGGCCGGGTCCTACGCCGCCACCTTGCGCCATCTGTTCCGCCGACCGGTTACCGAGCAGTACCCCGAGTACAAACGGCCCCTGCCCGAGCGCACCCGGGGCCGCATCATCCTCACCCGCTCCCCGGACGGCCGGGAACGCTGCGTGGCCTGCGGTCTGTGTTCGGGCGCCTGTCCGGTCAACTGCATCTCCATGCAGGCCGAGGAGACGTCCGATGGCCGGCGCCAGGCCGCCTGGTTTCGCATCAATTTTGCCCGCTGCATCTACTGCGGCCTGTGCGAGGAGGCCTGCCCGACGCTCGCCATCCAGCTCACGCCGGAATTCGCCTTTGCCAAGGACGCCATCGCCGATTTCGTGTACGAAAAGGAGAACCTGCTCGTCTCCCACGGCGGCAAGCATCCGGACTACGATTTCTACCGCCATGCCGGCATCATGAGTGAGCGCGGCAAGGGCGAGCATCCGGGCGAGGACGCGCCCGTGGACATCAAAAGCATCCTCCCCTAGGGGCCGATCACCACAAGGACTTCCCCATGGCGACACCACACCATCAAGAACCAAACTACTTCCCGCCGCACGGCAACTCTGGCCTGGTGTGGGTTTCCAAAGGGCGCCGCCCTTTGGTCGCCGAAGGCTCTCCCCTACCCTCCCCTCCGAGGATTCGCCCATGACCAGCCTTGGCGCCTTGTTCTACCTTTTTGCCGCCATCATTCTCGTTGCCGCCGGGCTGGCCGCGACCAGGACCAATCCAGTGCATGCCATCTGTTGTGCCGTGGTGGCGTTTCTCGGCACTGGGGCGCTCATGACCGTGCTCGGCGCGCCGCTGCCCGGCATTCTCGTGGTGGTGGTCTATGCCGGAGCGATCATGGTGCTGTTTCTGTTCATCCTCATGCTGCTCGGACTGCGTGCCCCGGCCGGTGGTGTGGCCTTTTCCGGGCTTGTCCTGCCGGCGGTGCTCGGCGCGGCCACGTTGGTCTCGCTGCTCGCGGTCATCGGCCGCGATCCGAGAGGCCTGCCCCTGCTCCCGGCGGCCATGGCCGGCCCCGAGGTGGTGGGGCGCACCCTTTTCACCCGCTACTGGCTGGCCGTGGAGGCGGTGTCCGTGCTGCTGTTCGCCGCTCTGGCCGCCGTGATCCTGCTCGGCCGGGCAAAAAAACCGGCCAGGGCACCGGGAGGTCCCACGGCATGAACGTGCCCCTGTCCCATGTGGTGGCCCTGGGCGCGGCCCTGTTCGCCATCGGCGCGGTCTGTGCCGTGGCCAGGCGTTCGGTGCTCATGATCCTCATCGGCCTGGAATTCATGCTCGCGGCCGGGAGCATCGTGTTTACGGGCGCGGCCCTGGCCTGGGGCAATGCCGACGGCCAGGCCGCAGTCATCATCGTGCTCGGCCTGGCCGCGGCCGAAGCGGCCCTGGGCCTGGCCCTGGTCGTCCACGGCCGGCGCGGGGGCGGCTCCATCGCCGCCGACGACTACGACCGGTTGCGAGGCTAGTTTTTATGCAGACGTCCCTTGCCACGTTGCTGCTGTTTCCCCTGATCGGGGCCGCGCTCCAGGCCGCGCTTGGCCGCCGGCTCGGCCCGTCCCGAAGCGGCCTGCTCGCCTGCGCAGCCATTGCCGGGGCCCTGGTCGCGGCCGTGGCCGCGCTGTGGCACCAGGGCGTGGCCGCCGAGACCGTGTCCTTCGGCTCCTGGATCAGCCTGGACGGTTTTCGGGCCGACTTTTCCCTACTCTATAACCGCATCGCCGGACTCATGGCCGTCACGGTCACCTTCGTGGCCCTGCTCATCCACGCCTATTCCGCCGTGTACATGGGGCACGACAAATCCTTCCCTCGTTATTTCTGCTACTTGAACCTGTTCGTCTTTTTCATGCTCGTCATCACCCTGGCCGACGATCTGGTCTTTTTGTTTCTGGGCTGGGAAGGCGTCGGCTTTTGCTCCTTTGCCCTGATCGGCTTCTGGCACGACAAGCTCGGCAACGTGGACGCCGGGCGCAAGGCTTTTCTCATGACCCGGGTGGGCGATCTCGGCTTCGTGGCCGCCCTGGCCCTGCTCGTCGGGCAATCCGGCCAGGCCTCCCTGACCGAACTGGCCGCGACGGTTCCGAACCTGTCCACCGGGCTTGCCGCAGCCATCGGTTTCTGCTTTCTGTTCGCCGCCCTCGGCAAATCGGCCCAGTTGCCGCTGTCCACCTGGCTGCCCGATGCCATGGCCGGTCCGACGCCGGTTTCGGCCCTGATCCACGCCGCCACCATGGTCACGGCCGGGGTCTACCTGCTCGTGCGTCTGGAACCGCTGTTGCCGTACGCCCCGGATGTCGGAATCACGGCCGCGGCCATCGGGGCGCTCACCGCCTTGTGGGCGGCGGCCTGCGCCCTGGCCCAGCGCGACGTCAAACGCATCCTGGCCTATTCCACCATCAGCCAGGTGGGCTACATGTTCATGGCCGCCGGATCCGGCGACGCCATCGGCGCCATGTTCCACTTGCAGACCCACGCCTTTTTCAAATCCCTGCTGTTTTTGTGCGCCGGAGTCATGATCCAGGCGGCGGGCGGTGAACACGATATTTTCCGCATGGGCGAAAAACTGCGCCGGGCCGTGCCCGGGCTTTTTCCGATTTTCGCCTGCGGCGCGGCCGCCCTGGCCGGCCTGCCCCTGACCGCCGGCTACGTGAGCAAAGGCCGCATCCTGGCCGATGTGCTGGAACGACCGGGAAGCATTTATCTCTGCATTTTCGTTGTCGGCATGGTCACGGCCCTGCTGACCGCCCTGTACGTCTTCCGGCTGTTTTTCGTGGCCTTTTTTTCCACGCCGACCGAAGGTGCGGCCATGGCCCCCAGCCGGGACACGAAACGGCTGCTGTGGCCCTTGCTCCCCCTGGCTGTGCTCTCCCTGCTCTACGGGTTGGCCAACCCGCCGGAATTCCTCCACCTCGGTCACTGGCTGGACAGCTTCCTGGCCGGTACGGCCACGCCCAATCCGCCGGAAGTCGAGATGCTCGCGCCGCTGGTCGAAATCCTGGATGCCTGCCTGGCCCTGACCGGCCTGTGGCTGGCCTGGACCCTCTACAGTCCGAATCGTTCCCCGCATCCGGGCCAAGGCAGGGCCTTTGCCGCCGGACTGGGCCTGGACGCGGCCTATACCCGGTTCCTGGCCGCGCCCTATGCCCGGCTGGCCGCCTTTTTATGGCGCGGGGTGGATGTGGACGTCCTGGACGGCCTGCCCACGGCCCTGGCCGAGGGCACCGTGTCCCTGGCCGAGGGGCTGCGCACCCTGACCACGGGACGGGTATCGGTCTCCCTGACCGTGCTGTTGGCGGCGGCCGCCGCCGTCATGACCTGGCTGGCCCTGGGCTGGACGTAACGACCCGGAAGGAATGCCCATGTTCCAACTGCCCTGGCTGACCCTGCTTGTCTTCTGGCCCCTGATCGGAGCGCTGGTGGTCTTGCCCCTGGCCCGGGACCGGCGGACCGCGCGCGTCGCGGCCCTGCTCGTCTGCCTCGCGGAACTGGTCCTGGCCGCCTCGGCGGTCTGGCGTTTCGCCGGCCTAGGCCCGGGAACGCCGCTTGTCGAACAGGCCGCCTGGATACCGACGCTCGGCATCCGCTACCTGCTCGTACTTGACGGTCTGAGCCTGCCTTTCGTCGTGCTGACCGCCCTGATCGGCGTCTGCTGCGTGCTGGCCGCCTGGCGCGAACCGCGCGAGCGCTCCGCCTTGCACCACGCCCTGGTCCTGGCTTCGCTCAGCACGGTCCAGGGGGTGTTTCTGGCCGGGGACCTGTTCCTGTTCATGCTTTTCTGGGAGGCCCAGCTCATTCCGGTCTTTTTCCTCATCGGCATCTTCGGCCACGGGGACCGGGTGCGCACGGCCATCAAATTCTTCCTGTTTTCGGCCGTGGGCGGACTGCTTTTGTTCATCGCCTTCATCGCCCTGGGGCTCGTGTCGGCCGGAAGCGGCACCGGACCCGATTTCTCCCTGGCGGCCCTTTCCCGCCTGCACATCCCCGTGACCACCGGCCGCTGGCTGTTCGCCGGATTCCTGGCCGCCTTCGCCATCAAAATTCCGCTCGTGCCGGTCCACACCTGGCTGCCCGACGCCCACACCGACGCGCCCACGGCCGGCAGCCTCATCCTGGCCGGACTGCTGCTTAAAACCGGCGGCTACGGACTCATCCGCCTGGCCCTGCCGCTTTTTCCCGAAGCGGCCGGCGCGGCGGCCCCGCTACTGGCCGGTCTCGGCCTGATCGGACTCTTTTTCGCCTCGCTCGTGGCCCTGGCCCAGGAGGACGTCAAACGGCTGATCGCCTATTCGAGCATCGGGCACATGGGCCTGGCCGTGGTCGGCGCGGTCAGCGGCAACCGGCTGGCCCTGGCCGGCGCGGTGGTGCTCATGCTGAGCCACGGCCTGACCACGGGCGCGCTTTTCGCCCTGTCCGGCATGCTCGGCGATCGGCTCGGCACCCGGCGTCTGGCGGCCCTCGGCGGCATCTGGAACCGGGCGCCCCGGTTCGGGGCCGCCTTTTTGACGGCCGTGCTGGCGTCGGCCGCCCTGCCCGGTCTGTCGGGGTTCGTCGGCGAAATCACCATCATCGTCGGCCTGTTCGCCTCCCATCCGACCGCCGGCATCCTGGCCGTCCTCGGCATGGTCGCGACCCTGGTCTATCTGCTGCGCCTGGCCCGGGACGTGCTTTTCGGGCCGGCCCGGTCCCCGGGGGCCTTCCCGGACCTGCACGCCGCCGAGGCCGTACTGGTCGTCAGCCTGATCGCGGCCATGGTCTGGCTGGGCCTTCACCCCGATCCGGTCCTCGACCTGCTGCGCGGTCCCTTGGGGGCCATTGCCGACCGACTCGCCCCGGCGGCCGTCACCTGGCCCGGCTGGTAAGGCCAAGGAGTGTCCATGTCCGAGTCCGCCTTCGCCCTGTTCCCCTACGCCTGCCTGGCCGGCGGCGGTCTGCTCGTGCTGTGCGTGGCCATGATCGTCTCCCGCCCGCCGCGCTGGCTACTGCCGCTTTTGGCCGCCCTGGCCGTGCTGCCGACCGGCATCTGGGCCTTCGTGCCCGGCCCGGCCGACGGCCTGACCCGGTTTGCCACGGCCTTGCTGTGCTGCGTCACCCTGGCGAGCCTCGGGCTCCTTGCCGGCCATGCCACCAAACGGGCCTACGGCAACGACGCGGTTTACGGGCTTACGGTCTGGTCGGCCCTCGGCATGCTGCTTTTGGCCGGGGCCCGGGACTGGCTGGTGCTGGCTATCGGCCTGGAACTGGCCTCCCTGTGCCTGTATGCCCTGCTGGCGGCCCGGCTCGACGACCCGGACGGCACCGAGGCGGCGCTCAAATATTTCCTACCCGGGGCCATGGCCCTGGCCTTGCTCCTGTTCGGCATCGCCCTGGTCTATGCCGGCTCGGGCCGCCTCGACATCGCCGCGTCCCTGGCCGCCGGCGGCCCCATTGTGGTGGCCGGGCTGGGGCTCATTGTCGTGGGGCTCGGGTTCAAGCTGTCCCTGGCGCCCGTGCATCTGTGGACCCCGGACGTGTACCAGGGCGCGCCGGCGCCGGTGGCGGCTTTTCTGTCCACCGGGTCCAAGGCGGCCACGGCCATGACCTTGCTGCGGCTGGCCAGTGCCGTAACACCCGAGGTCCAAACCCGGCTGTGGCCGGTCCTGGCCGTCGTGGCCGGCCTGACCCTGGCCGTGGGCAACATCGGCGCCTTGCGCCAGCGCAGCCTCAAGCGCCTGCTCGCCTATTCCTCCATCGCCCAGATGGGCTATGTGGTCCTGGCCGTGCTGGGCGTGGCCCAGGGCGGAGAGCGCGCGGCGCTGTTTTATCTGGCCGCTTATGTTTTGATGGATCTGGGCGCGTTCGGGGCCCTTTGCACCTTGTCTGGGCTCGATGCGGATCGGGACGCCGTAACCGCCTATCGCGGTCTGGGCTACAGCCATCCCTGGCGGGCCGGGGTGCTGGCCGTGAGTCTGGCCGGGCTGGCCGGACTGCCACCCACAGCCGGCTTCATCGGCAAGTTCGTGATCTTCGGCGCGGTGTTGGGTGCAGGCTATGCGGGGCTCGCGGTCTTCGGCGTGCTCATGGCCGCCATCGGCCTGTATTACAGCCTGCGGGTCGTGGCCGTGCTCTTCATGCGCCCGGACATCGCGGCCCAGCCCGTCACGGTGCCGGCCACCGGACCGGCCGCCGGACTGACCCTGGCCGTGCTGACCGGTCTGCTCCTCGGGCTCGGGCTGTTTCCCGGGCCGCTCCTGACCGCCCTTGGCCGACTCCTCGGCGCCACGTCCTGACCAAACGCACCAGCGCCCCGGCAGTTACCCGACGCACGCCCCTGGCCTGCCCCCGGCCCACCGGCCCCGCGATGACGCTCAGGCCCCCGGAGCGAGGCCGGGCGCCGGCTTTTTCCCGTACTGGGCCATCACCCTCGCCAGCAGCCATTCGAAACTGTAGCGGCCGCCGGCCCTGTCCCACCACCGCAACAGCGGATAATACAGGATGAGCAGCAGCACGCTGAGGAGAAAGGCTGTCGTCGTATCGAACAGGTTCTTTAGATACGACACCCCGGTGAGCGCCTCGACGATCCGCAGCGGAATGAAAAACAGCGCGAAGTGCGTAATGTAGATTGTCAGGGAATATTTGCTGATCTGGCGGCAATACCGCAGGAACAAGCCGTCCGCGACCGTGGCCTCCGGCCGTATATCGTACTGCCTGTGCAGGAAAATATAGAGGAGCAACACGACACCGATGAGCAGTAGGCTCATGCTGAAAGACGCGGGGTAGAACGACAGGGGAACGATGTAATCATTGGCCACGGACACGTCCGGCCGCAACGACCCGGCATAGGCGGTAAAAAGCCCCATGAACAGGAACATCGTCCCGATAATGACAAGAAAGGGCGTGTCGGCCGCCAGCGCGTTACTGCTCACGCGCCTGCCGACCACAAAGCCCAGCAACGGGAAAATGATCCAGGGGAAGATGGGGAATTGGCCGATCAGAAAAAAGCCCAGCACATTGTGCAGCACGGTCTGGGCCCCGTGGTAGTCCTCTCTCGGATCGAACAGGAAACGGGGGAAGAAATCCGATATCCAGCTCACGGGCTCGAATCCTCCGCCGTACAGCGGGGCCAGATCCACAAAGGACCGCAGCCAGGGGGTCACAAAAACAACCGCCACGCATCCCAGAAGAATCCACGATGACGCCGTCCGGCGCAAGGGCAACAATAAGATGGTCGTCGCACCGATAAAGGTCAGAATATCCCAGACCCAGAGTTCGCCGTACCCTTGAACGAGCAGCAAGAAGAGCAACCCAATGACGAAAATGAGTCCGCCTCTGGTTACGGTGCGGCCGATGTCGCCGGACTTTGTCAGATTTCTTTTCTTGCTGGACAGCGCCTGGCAGAGCCCGACCAGGAACACGAACCAGGACGCGGCGAAATCACCACCAAGGAGATGGTTACTCAGAAAATACAACATGGCGTCATGGCCTTGCCCACTCGAAAGAAAGATCGGGTAATGGCAGATCACCATACCGATCAAGGCCAATGCACGCAGGACATCCACCGAATCGTAGCGTTGTTTGACCATGACGTTGTGCCCTTCTCCCTGACCAGTATACAGGTGTCTGCCACTCTTACCGGAATCGCACGCGCAAAAATTCTTTTCCAATACAGGAACTTTTTGCGCACTATAAAAGAGTCTCTTCCCCAGTCAAGAAGTTCCGGCAGCAGTGTATTGTCCAAGGCAATGACGGGATTCAGCGCAGACCGCAGCGGGCCAGGACCCGATCCACATAGTCGCGTGTCTCGGGAATATCCGGGACGGCCCCGGTCTTGGCCACCCGGGCCGGCCCGGCGTTATAGGCCGCCAGGGCCAGACGCGTAGACCCGAAGGTGTCGAGCAGAGACTTGAAGTAGCGGATGCCGGCTTCGAGATTCTTGGCGCCGTCAAAAGGATCGACCAGCCCCAGGTCACGGCCGGTGCCGGGCATGATCTGCATGAGCCCTTCGGCGCCCTTGGGCGAGACCGCCCCCAGGGCAAAGCCCGATTCCACCTCGACCATGGCCCGGATCAGCGCGGGGTTCACCTTGTAGCGACGACTATAGTAGCGGATGAAGGCCATGACCTTGGTCTGGTCGGCGCCTTCCGGCACGCGCAGGTAGTCGAACGGCTGGTAGTTTTCGGTAAGCCGGCGGTTGCTCAAACAGATGGCGCCCTTGGCGTCACGGGATTGGTAGATGGTCTGGGCCTGGACCGTGTCCAGGGCGAGGCTTGCGGCCGCAAGCAGCAGGCAGGCGCAGAAGCGGGCGGGCATGGGCCCATAGTGCGTGGCGACGAGCCATTTGGCAATGGGTCTAGCGTCGAAACTCCAGGCTGAAGTCGTGGATGGCCACGTCCTGGGGCTGGGCGCCCGTCCCTTCGGTCCAGCCGAAATATATGGTATTAAGCGCCGTATGATCGGCGGCCGTCAGGGTCGTGGTGTAGTCGATGTCCGGCGTGGTGGCGGTGTAATCCTGGGTGACATTGGCAATGGCGTCGCCGGTGCCGTCGATCCAGACCTTGATCCGGTAGGAGCCGCCAGACGTCAGATCGTCGCGGGCGATTTCGAGGCGCAGGGTGTGTTCCGCCTTGTCCTCCAGCCAATTGGGCTCCCCGGCCTGCTTGGGCTGCTCGCAATACCCGATTTCGCCCGAGGCGGCATAGGTCGGATTGGCCGGCGACGTGCCGACCCCGTGCACGTTGTCGTCATAGAGCGTGGAGCCCGTTCCCCAGAAGACCGCCGCGATATGGTTGGCGTTGCTGTGATCGCGCCTGGAATCGGCCGAGGTCGGGGGCAGGCTGCCCTTGTTGGGGTAGATGTCCACCTCCACGGCCAGCTTCGGCGCGGCAATGCCGCACCCGCTTGGCCCCGGGCCGGAATAGCCCAGATATTCACCGCGCGAACCGGATTGCGGTCCACCGGCCGCGGTACTCGTACTGTTGTTCGACGCGTTCATGACGGTGAAGGTGAAGCCATCCCCATAGTCCAGGGAAGAAGCCTCATCATCCTCATTGGCGAAGCGGAACCCGAAATAGGCGCGCAGCCCCTTGGCAAACGTGCACTTGCCCGCCGTGCACATCCCGTCCGGACAGACGCCGTTGGTACAAGTGCCTCTGGAGCCGGTGTACCAGATGGCGCCGTGGGTATTGCTCACCCCGGCGGCGAAACGCAAGGAACCACTGGCGTAGGCGCTGGTTTGGGAAGCCTGGCCATTGCCATGGCCCCCGCCACCATGCCCCGGGGAATGACTGGGGCCGTTGGCGTTAGTGCCCGTATTGGCCGCATAGACCGTGATGGCGCTGCTGTTGTTCTCGGTCTGACCGACGACAGGCGGCGTGAAGGCATCGAGGTCGGCGGTAAAGGTAATGGGGCTCAACCCGAAGCGTTTGGCCGTCAGCACGGCATTGGCTTCCAGCGTGGTGCCGCCAAGGACCGTACCGGTGCTGACCACGGTATAATACCCGGAGGTGTCGGGGCCTGACTGGGCCAGGGTGAAGGAGTCCGAGCCCACGACGAAGGTCCCGGTCATCCCGGTGCTCCAGGTGTTGAGCCCGGCCAGGGCGAGGTAGCGGGCGCGTGTCTGGCGGTTGTTGGTGATGGCCGAACCGGTCGCGGCGGACAGAAGGAGTTGGACGGCGCCGGCCAGGACACCCAAAAAGGTCAGGGCGGCGATGAGCAGGAGCAACACCGCACCGGACTGGGATACACAAAGCGTCTGACATATCGTGTTCCCTTTACAAGATAGGCCAGACTCCATGATAGCCACCTGTTCGATGATTGCGCACTGCAGGGAGCACGATATCGAGCACCTGCAGATACGCCCTGCCACGGCCTTGCATATACGGAATCAGGGAACAGGAGCAAGACAGACTTGTATTCTATAGGCCTTACACTATTTATTCTATACTTCTATAAAGAATACCATATCAACCAAGCACACCCATGTCGAGAGGCCCGATACTTTCGCAGGTGCAGAACCTGCACGGACAATAGAAGACCATTGTGCGACTGCTGCTCAATGGTCTGACGGTATGCTTGACACTGAAAGTGCGAATTGCAACCGGCAATTGTATGAAGTGCTTCCAAAGGGCGAAGCCATTTGGCCGCCAGAGGCCTTGATCACACCGCATTGTACCGCCGGCACATCAAGGCTCTGCGCCCACATAAGTGCCCCACCATCAAGCACAATGGTCCGATCAGCCGATTTATTGATTGGGCTTGTTGAGAAGAACTCGTGTGGAGAATGTCTTTGTAATGGAGGATGGCCAGCTGGACCCGTGCATGGTGAGCGATACGTCGACGAGGGTTGTGGCAGCGCTCGGGGCCGAGGCCGTTGCCTCGTACGTGTCGTAGAAACGGAAGGTGATTCCGTTTACGGCCACATCGTCGGTCAAGAGGAACGCGCTTTCAGCCGACAACGTGGCATCGCCGTAGTACAGGCTGGTGCCGCTTTGAAAAATCCCATGGGTCTCATCGCCAGCCGGCAGGTTGGCCGTATAGCCAATGGCCGGGGCCACGCCATTGGTCACCGTTGTCCCGCTCACATCGAGATTGGTCGGTTTGACATAACCGAGTTCCACGCTGATCCGCTGCAGGGCGATCTGCGCCTTTTGCGTCACCGCGTCGGCACTGCGGGCGAACTGATACTGCGCGACGATGCCGTGCACAGCCTCCAGCCCGACCATGCCGAGCAGGCCGAGCAATACGATCACGACCAGAATCTCCAGGAGCGTAAAGCCCTGGCGCCAGGGCGCTCGCCCCGCGTGCCCGCGGCTTCGCAACGCGAGACCACTGCCCGCGTGGTCGTAGGCTGCGCCTCCGGCGGCCAAAGGACTCACGCCCTTTGAAATCCCGAGAGGCTTTGCGGCGGTTGGCATGCCAGGCTTGGGGCCACGGAAGGTTCCCCGGGAATGGTGCAGCGGTCTCACCGCACCGTGTGCCGGAGCAGTGCGCCCACCCCGGAGCCCCCGTGCGCCCGGCATGGCTCGAAAAAACTCTGCCGTGTCAATGCCCCACTGTCGCTGCATCGCCATGCGCCTAGGAGGACTTCTGGGTGAACAGGTAGCTCAATGTGACGCCGGACGTGGCCGAAGGTTTGATCGTGACGTAGAGATAGGCGCAATTCGTCGCATCATTTTGGAACGTGGTTCCGCTCAATTGCTTGCACTGACTTTCCGCCAGGGAATACGTCATACCGGCTGTGGCATACAGGTTTTCGGCACGAATATGACTTTGAAATGTTTTCAAATCATTATAATAGATCGCATTAGCATAAAAATCCTGGATCATGTTCTCCATGACCCCTTGGAGCTCGGCCTCGGTCTGCAAGGCTGTCAGGGGAATATCGTTGCGCACAAGGCCCTTGTTGACAAACGTCGAGGCCATGGTCGCGACGATGCCCACCAGGACCACGACCAGAATAATTTCCAGCAGTGTGAAACCGCCGACGCGTTTCTCCTTCATTCCGCAAAGCCCGTATACGGCCAGATTTTCACGTCCACGGGCGCGGTTTGGGAAAGCGTGATGGTCTGGGCGGTCTGCACCACGGAGGGCGTGGTCGCATTGTTGACGATGGCCGCCGCAACCGGCTCCCCGCGCCAGTCGAAACGGATCGTCGTACCCACCCCGCGCGTAAATTGCACGTCTTGGGTCAGGGTATGCCCCGCGCTGCCGCTCCCGGGCAGGGTAGCGCCGGTGAGGTTGGGATTGTCCTCGACCAGGGAATAGGTCGAGGCCGAATCGATGGAGATGCCCCAGGTGGAGATGTCGGCCATGGCCCGGGTCTGGGCATAGCGCAAGGCAGCCTTGAACGCGTCGGCTTCGGTGATGGCCTCGGCATTGAAAGTCGTCCACCGCCCGGACAGGGCGATCCCCAGTATGCCGAGCAGCGCCAGGACCGCCACAGCCTCGATCAGACTGAAGCCGCCCGAGCGCGGCACTGTGCCCCGGGGGACCGCATCATTTTGACAAACCATGCCGTTTCCGCCATGTTGCGCCACCTGGGAGAAGCGTATCCCCTTTTCGAACGCGAAGTTCTTTCTAACCATTCCGCCACGACCTGCAAACCATGAAATACGGGCTCGCTACGATCCGCAACCATCCGCTCGTCTGGGGCTGTCTGCTTCTGGCCTCCGTGACGCTTCTCAACAACTGGCCAGTGGCTTTTTTCGATTTCGCCTGGGATGACTTCGGCTATATCGTACGCAACTATCCGATCCAGGACCCGATTTCGCTCAAAAGCATTTCCTGGTGCCTTACGGCCTTTGCCGAGGCCAACTGGCACCCGGTCACGTGGCTCCTCCTGCACGTCGAATTCCAGTTTTTCGGACTCAAGCCGTTCGGCTACCATATCGTCAATCTGGCCTTGCACGTGGCCAACGTGTTGCTGCTGTTTGGCGTTTTACGTCGCTTGACCGGGGCCACGGGCAAGAGTCTGGCCGTGGCCGCCCTGTTCGCCGTGCACCCGCTCCATGTGGAATCCGTGGCCTGGATTTCGGAAATAAAAGACGTGCTGAGCACGTTTTTCCTGTTGCTGACCCTCCACGCCTATGCCGGTTACGCCAAGCGTCCGCGCCCAGGGCGCTACATGCTTGTCCTGCTCGGTCTGGCCTTGGGACTGGCGTCCAAGCCCATGCTCGTCACGGCGCCGTTTGTGCTGCTGCTGCTCGATGCCTGGCCCTTGGGACGGTGGACGCGCGGGCCGCTCCCGGCAAGGCCGGGTGTGACCTGCCCACGCTACGGCACGGGCCGGCTCCTTTGGGAAAAGGTGCCACTTTTGCTCCTCGTGGCCGCGACGTGTGTCCTGACATTTCTTGCCCAGCGCGACGGCGGCGCGGTGGCCGGTCTCGGAGGACTGCCCCTATCGTTCCGCCTGGCCAACGCCGCCCATTCCTATGTGCTGTATGTCTGGCGGCTGCTGTGGCCGTGGCCGCTTTCATTTTTTTATCCCCTGGCCAACATCTCTCTCACCGACGCCATCCTGAGCGGGGTCGGTTTGATCGCGGCCAGCGCGGCCGCTTATCTCCTGCGTCACCGGCTACCGTATCTGCTCATGGGGTGGCTGTGGTTTCTTGGCACGCTGGTGCCGGTGATCGGCCTGATCCAGGTCGGCTCCCAGGCCTTTGCCGACCGTTACACGTATATTCCATCCATTGGTTTGTTCGTGGCCGGCATCTGGATCGCCGACGAGCTGCGAAAGCGACTGGGCGTGAGTCTCCTGCTGCCGGCAGTCCTGACCTGCGCCGTAATCTTTAGCTACATGCTGGTGAGCTTCGCCTATCTTGGGCACTGGGCCAATGAGGAAGAGCTCTACCGCACGGCTCTAAAAACATATGAAAACAACGTGATAGCGCATAACAACTATGGTCTTCTTTTATTAAAAATGAAAAAATTTGAACAAGCTGAGCCACACTTCAGGAAAGCAATCGCGTACAGCCGCCAATCTGCCATCTCTCTCAACAACATGGCACTGTTTAATTTTTCCCAAGACAAAAAAAACGAAGCCATTTACTACAGTGAAAAAGCAATTTCTCTCCACCCAACAGACGGAAATTCGTACTTGATGCTGGCAAAGATAAAAATCAGCCAAGAAAAATATACAGAAGCCAAATACCTTCTTGAAAAATCGCTTACGCTGAACCCTAAAGAGATCAATACACTAAATACGCTCGGTGAAGTGTTGATCTATATTAACAGAGAAGATGATGCCCTTAAAGTTCTTCAACAAGCTACAGCTCTTGCTTTCACCAAAGACCCAGTAAAAGGCATCGCGTTCAACAATATTGGAGTTATTCAACTCCGAAAAGGCAAACAGCCTGAAGCTATAAAAAACTTTCGCGAGGCAATCAGACTCCAACCTAGGCTTCTTGTTGCGCGCCTCAACCTTATTCGCGTTCTGCTGGCCACCCATGATCTCGATTCGGCCCAGACTCATATCGGGGTAGCCCTTGCCCTAGCCCCCAACCAGCCCATGGTTCTCTCGCTTGCCGGGGATGTCGCCCTGGCCAGGAAGCAATACGCCAAGGCGTACGTTCGATATCGCCGCGCGATATTTCTCAATCCGGATCTTGCCGATGCACACTCAGGACTCGCAAAAGTCCTACGAATCTTCGGCAAAGCCGATGCCGCGGACATTCAGGAAGCAGCGGCAAGTGGACTCCGCCTGCGCCCGCGCCCGGCCTCAGTAATACGTCCAGAAGCTTCTTTGCATTAGCAAATTACAAGGGTAATATAAAACCTTGGGAATATGCAACTATACATACCCCCAAGGTTTATCAACAAATTCTACTTCTAGCAGAGCCTTCTACTGGTATAGCTGAAAAGACTGACTCAGAGCTGACGCTGTCGGGCTAGCAAGACTATAAACATTCTGTCCCGCAGTCGTCGCGCCGCCAGTAATAGTGACCGTGGCAACACCTCCGTTTACAGCATAACTACCTATAAAGTCACCTATTGTACGCAGCGATCCCGTATTTGTTGCATCCTCACCTGTACCCGTCACACCTGTCCAAGTGCTGGCTAGGCTGGGGCTCGCCATGATGGCGGCGGCATAATCCATGGAGACTTGCGAAATCAAAGCGGCAACACCGCCCTTAACAGAATTGACGGCCGCCTGCTTTTGCATGTCGAGATACTTGGGAATGGCCACCACGGCCAGGATGCCCAAAATGACCAGCACGGCAATGATTTCAATCAGCGTGAAACCTGCCTGTCCGCGTTTCCTCTCGTGTCTTTTCACCATCGTCAGTTCCTCCGATGCTTGCTGTTGGGCCTTGTCAGGCCTGAATTGATCTAGCATGGCCCATGCCAACCACCTCATCATCCAATCAGCCCGGGAAATGGCCCCATTTCTGGTTTTCAGACCGTGCCCCACGGCCGCCCCACCCAGGACCGAAAGACGAAGCATCAAATTTTGATGCTTTTCCACCACTTTTTGATGGTCCTACCATCTAGGCTTTGAACACTCTCGGGTCAATGCCCAGCTTGCGCACCCGGTGCCACAGACTGCGCTCCTTGATGCCGAGCAGTGCGGCCGCCCGGGCTTGCACGCCGCCCGTACGCGAAAGCGCCGCCTCGATCAGCGACTTCTCATAGGCCGCCAACCGCCCGTCGAGCCCGACCGCCTCCCCGGACTCGCCGTTAGCAACTGCCGGGCCGGGACCGGACAAGCCCGGCAGATGTTCCGGACCGATTTGCCCCTCTCCGGCCAGAACCGCCGCCCGCTCCATGGTGTTTTTGAGCTCGCGCACATTCCCCGGCCAATCATGGGCCAGCAAACGCTGCAGCGCCGCGACCGACAGTTCCAACCCCGGCCGTACGCCATCCAGAAACCGCTCGGCCAGAAGCGGGATGTCTTCCCGGCGTTCGCGCAACGGCGGCAGGCGCAGGGGAAACACATTGAGCCGGTGGTAGAGATCCTCCCGAAACGTTCCCTGACGTAGCATGGCCGGCAGATCCCGGTGCGTGGCGGCCACAATGCGGACATCGATGGCCAGGGGCTTGCTCCCGCCCACCCGCTCGCACTGGCGCGTTTCCAAAACGCGCAGGATCTTGGCCTGGGTTTCGAGCGGCATATCCCCGATTTCGTCCAGAAACAGTGTGCCGCCGGTCGCCTGCTCGAACTTGCCCGCCTTGCGCGAAACCGCGCCGGTAAACGCCCCCTTCTCATGGCCGAACAGCTCGCTTTCCAGCAAACCCTCGGGAATGGCCGCGCAGTTGACGGCCACGAACGGGCCCTTGGCCCGGGGACTCTTGTCGTGCAGGCTACGAGCCGCCAGCTCCTTGCCCGTACCGGATTCACCCATGACCAGAACTGTGGCATCGGTGGGGGCCACCTTGAGAAGCTGTGAAAACATGGCGCGCAAGGCGCGGCTTTCACCGACCATGTCCGGGAACAGCGCCCGCGCGTCCATGGCGCTCAGCACCTCCACGATCTGGTCGAACACCCCCTCCAGGTGTTCCAAGGCGTCACCGCCTCGCCGCGCCGGCACGGCCGCCCGGGGCAACACCGCCATGTCCCGGGTCGTGTCCAGAAACCGCCGGATGGGCCGACGCACCCAGATCAGAAGCCCCGTGGCCGCCAGATAGACCGTCGCGCCGGAGAGCAGGCACAGCATGACCACCCGGTGGCCCGTGAACAGCTCGGGCCAAATATTGTCCACCGCCAACAGCGGCAACGCGGCCAAACCTCCGAGGATAAACGGCACCAGGATAATGAGGCTGATTTCCGCCCGATACCGCGTTCCCCCGTACCGTCCATCCGGGGAGGTCGTGCTGTCGGAGAAAGCCTGTGCCATGCGTTACCTGTGCCCGGCGAGCTGGGTCATGTCCCACATGGGCATGAAGATGGACAAAGCGAAAAAGCCGACCACCGCGGCCAGCCCCACGATGAGCACCGGCCCCAGGGCGTCGGACAGACGCTTGACCGCGAACGCCACTTCCGCGTCATAGTGTTCGCTGACCGCCCGCAACATCTCGTCGAGATTGCCCGATTCCTCGCCCACCGCCACCATGGTCACGACCATGGGCGTGAAATACTTGGCCCGGGAGAGCGGTCCGGCCAGGCCCTGGCCTGAGCGGATCAGGTCCTGGATGCGCCGGAACTCCTTGGCGATGGCCGCGTTGCCGATGGTCCCGACCAGGATGTCGATGGTGGTCAGGACCGGCACGCCGCTCGCCTGGAGGATGGCGAAAATGGACGCGAAGCGCGACATGGCCGATTTCTTGAACAGGTTGCCGAGGATGGGGATGGACAGGAAAAACGCGTCCCGCGCCACCTTGCCGTTCGGGGTGCGAAACCACAGCACCAAGGCGATGATCACCACGGCCAGGGACCCGAAACACATGTACCAGTACTGGATGATGAGGGTGTGCAGGTGCATGGCCACCTTAGTCGGCCAGGGCAGTTCGATCTTGGCGTTGGCGAACATCTTGGCAAAAGTCGGCACCACCCCGACAAGCAGGAAAAAAAACGCGCCCACCAGGGCGATCACCACGGTAATGGGATATTGCAGGGCCGATTTGATGTCGCTTTTGACCTGATGTTCATGGGAAATAATGGTGATCAGCCGGTCGAGGACCGCGGGCAAAGCGCCGGCCGCCTCGCCGGCCCGCACCATGCTCACGTACAGGTCGTTGAACACGCCCTTGTGCACGGCCAGGGCGTCGGAAATGGACGTACCCTTTTTCACGTCGTCGGTCATACGGGCGCAGATCTTGCGCAGACGCTTGTTTTCGGTCTGCTGTTCCAGGACCCGCAGGATCTCCAGCATGGACAAGCCGGCCCCGAGCATGGTCTTGAGCTGCTTGGTGAAAAGGATCAGTTCCTGGGGCTTGACCCGGGTGAGCGCCCCTTCCAGCCCATCCAGAAAGCCGTCGCCCTGGACCAGCCCGCCCTTGTGCACGGCAACCGGGATATAGCCCATCGTGGACAGGCGCTGGCGCGCCATGTTGGCGTCGGTCGCCTCGATCTCACCCTTGATGGTGTGACCGGCCTCGTTGATGGCTTCGTAGGTAAACTGCGGCACCGCGCCTGCTCCTGTGGCCAGGGCCCTGCAAAGATTGAGCGGTGGGAAACCTCCGGCGGCCAAGGGGCGCGTTCCCGTTGGAATCCCTTCCGGCTGCGGACGGCTCCTCCCGCAAACACTGCTTGCGGCCCTAGATCATGACCGCCGAAGCCGCTTCCTCGAACGTAGTCTTACCTTCGAGAATTTTCAGTCTCGCGTCATCCTGCAACAATTTAAGCCGGCCCGTGTCGGCGGCGAATCGGGTGATCTCCCGGCCGGTGGCCCGCTTGGCGACGAGGTTTTGAATATCCTCATCCATGACCAGGATTTCGTAAAGCCCCACCCGGCCGCGAAACCCGGTGTCCCCGCACTGGTAGCAGCCCCGGCCGCGCATGAAGGTCGAGCCTTCCGCGCCTTCCAGGTTCCAGTAGCGCAGCACTTCGGGCGCGGGCGTGTAGGGCTCGGCGCAGTTGGGGCAAATGCGGCGCACCAGACGCTGGGCAATGGAAACCACCAGCACCGAGGACACGAGGAACGGCTCGATGCCCATGTCCATGAGCCGCATGATAGCCCCGGCCGCGTCGTTGGTGTGCACGGTCGAAAGCACCTTGTGGCCGGTAAGCGCCGCCTGGGTGGCGATAGCCGCGGTTTCGGCATCACGGATCTCGCCGACGAGCACCACGTCCGGGTCCTGGCGCAGGGTCGAACGCAGGGCGCTGGCAAAGGTCATGCCGGCCTTGCGGTTGAGCTGGACCTGGCGGATGCCCTCCATGCGGTATTCCACCGGATCTTCCAGGGTGATGACGTTGATGTCGGGCCGGCTGATCTCGCGCAGCAACGCAAACAGCGTGGTGGATTTGCCCGACCCGGTAGGGCCGGTGGCCAAAAACATGCCGTAGGGTTTTTCGACGACGAGCCGGATTTTGGCCAGGTTCTCCTCGGACAAGCCGAGATCACTCAAACGCAGACCGCCACCGCTCATGTCGAGCAGGCGCAGGACCAGGTTCTCGCCGTAGATGGTGGGCAGCGTGGAGACGCGGACGTTGATCTCCTTGCGGTCGATGGCCACGGAGAACCGGCCGTCCTGGGGGATGCGGCTGACGGCGATGTCGAGGTTGCCGAGAATCTTGATGCGCGAAACAATGGGCAGGATCATGGGCTTGGGGGGCGAGGGCACGGCCTTGAGCTTGCCGTCCACGCGCATGCGGATCTGCACCTGATCCCGCTCGGGGCTGATATGGACATCGCTTGCGCCCTCGCGTACGGCCTGGGAAAGCAGGGAATTGACGAAGCGCACCACCGGCGCTTCACCGGCCATGTCCTCCAGGGAGCTGACCTTGACGTCCTCGATCATGCCGAAAGCGGTACCGTCGCCCTCGTCGCGCATGGACTCGATGCTTTCGAGCACGCCTTCGCTGCCCACGCCCATGCCGTAGATGGCGCTGGTCAGATGCCCGAGTTCCCGTTCGGTGCAGATGACCGGTTCCACTTCGCAGTTCTTGTAGATCTCGATATCTTCGATGGCGGTGATGTCCAGGGGGTCGGACATGGCCACCCGGAGCACATTGCCGTCCTTGGACAGGGGCACGAGCTTGGAGCGCAGGGCCATTTCGGCCGGAATGATCTCGGCCAAGCTCGGGTCCACGGGATAGCGATCGGGCGTGTACTTGGACAGCTGCATCTGGCGGCTGATGAGGTCGACAATATCGGCCTCCTTGACCATGCCGTCGCGCACGAGCTGCTGTCCCAGGCGCAGGCCGCCGCGCTTACCGGCGGCCAGGGCCTGCTTGAGCTGGTCCTCGGAGATGAGCCCGGCGGCAACGAGCATCTCGCCAAGGCGCAAACGTTTTCTGGGTTCCATGCCGTTTTCCCGGGCGCGACCGGCCGTATCCGAACGGCCGGTCATGCTTCCCTACGTGTTCCTGCCCACCGGCGACGCCAGGCGATTCCCCTCGCCGCGCCCGCCCCGGGTCGTAAGCCGCGTTGCAAACCTCATAGCGCCGCCTCGCCTCTAACGTCCTTCCGGCCGTCCCCCTAACGCAGATCGGACTCGGCCACCTGGCGCCGCACGGGTGCCGGTACACGCAGGTGGCGCTTGCCGAAAGACGGCGTCAAGTCCGTAAAGAAGACCGTCCCCTGGGGATAGTGGCCCACGATCCGGGCCTTGGGAGCCAGGCTCGACGGCAAGGTGGCCAGAGCCGCCCTGGCCGCCTCGGCATCAGGGTACAGGGCATAGGCCACCACCTCGATGCAAAGCCCCTTACCGGGCTGGTGGGTCACGAACAGGACCATGGGCACGGACGAATCCATCCCGGCCAGCTTGGCCATGCCCTTGTCCAGGGATTCAACCGGTCCGAGGCTCAGTATCCAGGTGCCTTCCGGCGGCGGCAGGGTCTCGATGGCCGGGAAGGTCAGAGACTCGCCGGCCCGGATACGATCGAAATCAAGGCCGGGATTGACCTTGGCCATTTTGGCCAGGATGGACCGGGCACTGTTGCCGTAGACCCACAAAGCCTGCCGGCTGACAGTCCAGCCCGGGCGGGTGACGGACTCGCCAAGCCAGGTCGGCGCATCCGCGTCCGCGACCACCGGTTCGACGGAGGCTTGTGCCGCCGTGTTCGCGGCCAGGGTGGCGGAAACGGCCGGAATCGGTTCGGAGGCCTTGTCCTGGGTGTCCGCCGGACCAGTCGGAGCCGACGCCGTGGCCTGGGTGCCCGCCGGACCGGTCGGGGCCGACGCCGTGGCCTGGGTTGCCGGCAGGGACGGAATGGGCGGCAATTCATGGGAACTGCGCATGGCCGCCGGCAGCTGCCAAGCCGGAGCGGCCGCTGGCGCCGGCGTCGCAGCCGCGACCTCGGGTTCCGGAGCGGGCGTCGACGCCGTGGCCGGCTGGTCAGCCGTCACTGCGGGCTGCGTGGGTTCGGTCGCGGCGACCGAATCCGCAACTTGGGGCTCAAGTGCCGCCGCATCGGCGACCGGGGCTGGCTCCGGAGCCGTTGCCGCCTCGGCAGTCGGCGACGGTGCCGCTTCCACGTCCAGGCTGGCCGCCGTTTCCGGTTCCGGCTGCCGGTCCGCGACCGAAGGCGCCTCCGAAACAGGCGCCGCCGCCGGGGCGGTCAGCACAGGCACTTCCGCGACCGACCGGGCTTGCTGGCCAACGGACTCCGGCACCGGCACGTCCTCCAGGGACACAAGCGCCTCCGGTTTGACCGGAGCCAATGTCGCCACATGCGCCGACAAGGGGCCGGGCATCTCCTGCTGCTGCTCGACCATGGTCTGGATGCCAAGACCGGTCAGGGCCAAGGTGGCGGCCAATCCGCCCAGGGCGCCGGTCAACGCCAGGCGCCGGACCCAGGTCCCACGCCCCGTGATCTGGCCCCGGATTTCCCGAGAGGCCCGGCCGACCAGCCCCCAATCCACGCGGTGGCGCCCCATGCCCACGGCAAGCAGCATGCTCATGTGGCACAGGCGCACGATTTTGCGCGGGTAGCCCCCGGTCAGGCGGTAGATGCGCCGGAAGGCCAGATTGGAAAAAAGAACCGGAGACTCGCCTTCGGGCGAACACAGGTTGAGCCGGGCCTGGATCATCCGCCGGGTCTGGTGCCGATTGAGCGGCCGCAGTTCATAGCGGAAGTTCACGCGGTCATCGAGATTGGGCTGGGCGGTCAGGACGTCATCGAACTCCTTTTGGGCGAACATGACGATCTGCAACAATTTGTGGGTGTTGGTCTCGAAGTTGAGCAGCTCCCGCAGCAGCTCCAGGCATTCCACGGTGATTTTCTGCCCCTCGTCCACGATCAGGGTCACGATGCGCCGGCCGTCGCCGCCCTTGCGCAGCAGGGCCGCCTTGATGGTGTCCTTGAGCTTGCCCTGGTCCCGCTCCAGACCCACGACGTCCAGGCCGAAAAGCCCGGCCAGAGCCACGAGGCATTCCTCGATCCCGGGGAAATACGGATCATCGAGGAGATAGACCTCCATATCGGGGTCCTGTCCCAGAATCCGCATGAGTTCGCGAGCCAGGGTCGTTTTACCCGTGCCGACCTCGCCCAAGACCACATTGAGGCCCCGGCGCAGACGCACGGCGATTTCCATGTGCTGCAGGCACTCCAGATGGTTTTTCGAGCGGTACAGCAGATCCGGGTCCGGCGAGTTGGAAAAGGGTTCGCGGACAAGGCCCAGGGTCTGATAGTAACTCATGGCGGCCTCCTTTTAAGGTCTTCCGATCCGGGCTTCTGGCAAGGCCATGACCGGAGGTTCGACGCTGGCCTGTTCGCTGGCCGCGGGAACCGGGGGAATCGGTTTTTCTTTGAGTATGGTTGGGATGATAAAGATCAACATGTCCTCTCGCTTGACATCCGAGGACTTGGACTTGAAGGCCCAGCCGAGAAGCGGCAGGTTGCGCAGGTATGGCACGCCGTTTTCGCCGTTGCTGATCTCATCCCGGGTCAGTCCCGAAATGATGATGGTATCGCCATCCTCCACCACCAGATTGGACTGGGTTTCCCGCTTGTAGATGAGCGGGTTGCCGTCCACGGTATTGCTCATGTCCACCTGGTCGTCCTTGACCGAGATCTTCATGCGCAAATTGGTGCCGTCCACCACGTGGGGCAGGATTTCGAGCTTGAGCGTGGCCTTGGCCCATTGGACATTGGTGCCGTTTTGGGACGTGGACACGTAGGGGACGTCCTTGCCGTTTTCCACGAAGGCCGGAAGGTTCTCCATGGTGGTGATGGTCGGGGTGGAGAGAATTTTCGCCTTGTTGTCGGTGGCCAGGGCCGTGAGCTGGGCTTCGAGCGCATTCTGGCCGATCTTGCCGAAGATGAAATTGAGTGCCGTACCGGCCTGGGACAGCCCGGTCGGATCGGCGGTCAGGGATGCCGGGTTATTGATGCCGTAACCGCCGCCCGTCTGCGCGCCTCCAAAGATCGGGATGGCGGTGGTGCCGGTCGAATCGGCCGCGCTCGTGGTACCCGGGGTGAGGGCGAAGTTGTTGCCGGAGTATTTGCCGCCCCACTGCACGCCCAGGGCCTGGGCCACCTCGTGGCTGGTCTGGACGATGTAGGCCTTGATGCGGATCTGGGGCCGGGGCTGGTCGAGCTTTTCGATAAGGTGCACGACCTTTTCCGCGTCATCGGGCGGGCCCTGGATGATCAGCGAATTGCTGTGGGCATCGGCCACCACCGTACAGATGAGCTGGCCAGGCTGTCTAGTGTCCGTCGATGGAGCTGCATTAGGATCTTTTGTTGCTACTGTATTTACCCTTGTAATATCCGTAGGAAGAGATTTTCCATCAAGGAGTTGCGTCGCAATTGAAGTCTGCTGCATTGATGCAGTGTTTTTCATTCCACAAAGACTACCAATTGTTTTTTGCAAATCACCTAATTCCGAATAATTGATCTCCACCCGGTAGGTCACAAAGGGGTCCAGGGTCTTTTGCTTCTGCTTCTCCGAAATCCGCTTGTTCTCTTCTTCGCGCAGCTTGCTTTGCTGCGCCATGTCGTTGAGGGTCATGACCCGGATGATGTCGCCCTCGTAATCGTAGACCAGATTGTTCGAGGCCAGGATGCTTTTGAACGTCTCGTCCCAAGGGGCGTTGACCACGTTGACGTTGACCAGCATGGGCTTGGCGTCCTTGGCCCCGGCCCCGGGAATCGACGAGGACATGACCACGTTCTGGCCGGCGGCCCGGGCCATGGCCCGGATCACCACGGTCAGGTCCGTGTCGTACATGCGCAGCGTCACGCTCTGCTTGGGCAACTGCCGCTGGGGCTTGGTCTCGGCCTTTTGCGTCTTGCTCGTGACCGCGGCCTTTTCCAGCTCGATGCGACGCGGACGCACCGTGGGGGAATAGCCCTGGGACTTCTGGGCCCGGGCCTCCCAATGTTCGGTAAAGGCGTCCTTTTCCGGCTTGCGCGCGCACCCCGGCACAAGCAGGGCGGCCACGAGCAGGTAGGCACACCCTGTACGGAGCATCATCGCGGTATTTCTTGCGCAGCCTCGCATCATGACTCTCCCATCGCGCGCCCCATGGCGACGCCGAAATTACTGGCCCAAGGCCTCCTGGCCCTCGTACGGGACGTCTTCCCGATCACCGTTGGCCAGACTTTCCAGGGTCACCCGTTCCGGAGCGATGGCCACGACCTTGAAGCCGCCGCCTTCCAGGGTGTCGCCCTCCTGGTATTCGTACCCGTCAACCACGGCCAGCTTGCCCGAGCCCAGTTCCACATAGCCCGAGTAGCGGTGCTTGGACTGGACCTTGACGGCCTGGCCCCGGTTCAGGGGCTTGTCGTAGACCGCGGCCAGCCGCCAGGGCTTGTCGATGGCCCCGAGCAAGGCCATATCCGCCGGGCTCAGGCCGGCATCGGCGGCACTTTTGATCACGGCCTGGATCTGGGCGGCATCGACCTTGTTGTCGGCCTGGGGGGCTCGGACCGGCTTCTCCCCGAGAAACAACGAGCCCAAACCGATCAGGGCCACCAAGCCCGTCACCGCCAGAATGCCTTTTTCACGCCGGGTCATCGCGCTGCGCTCCTTTTCCTGTCCGCCTCAGCGCACGGCCAGCCAGCATTTGAGCGTGAGTTCCCGTCCGTCCCCACCCATCTGGGTGGTGGCGGATTCCACCTTGACCAGGGGCGCGAACCGGCACAGGGCCAGCAAAAATTCGCGCATGGACTCCAGGGCGCCGCGCAGCTGGACCTTGACGGCCAACCGGCCGTTTTTGCCAACCGAGGACGCGTCAGGGCTGACACTGTCCACGGTCAACCCGAGCGGCTTGGCCATGTCGCCCATGATCACCGCCAGTTGCCCGATCTCGGACAGGGGCAACGGTTCGGGCTCCACGCGCAGATTGCCCGGCGGCAGGGAGGCCTCGACCTTCTTGAGACTGGCCCGGACCGGGGCGAGCTGGCGCTGGATTGCAATATCCGAGTGCAGGGTGGCGATGCGAAAACGCAAAGTAGCCGCCGTGCGGTATTCCGGGATGAGGAAAACGGCCACGAAGCCCACGGCCACCACCAGGCCGGCCACCAAGGTGGCCAGAGTGCGCGCCGGCAAGCGTCTTTTGAGTTCCGCAAGGGTCATAGGCCTAACGCTCCGCCACCGTGAGCACGATCATGAACCGTAATCCCGTGGCTCCGCCGCCCAGGGATTCCAGCTCGTTTTGCTTGACCTGGGCGCTCTCAAACAGGTTCGCGCCTTCGAGGCCCACCACGAAACTGGCCAGCTTGGAGTCGAACAACCGGGAATCGCCGGTGATCATGCCCGTGAGCACCACCCGTCCCGGAGCGGCCGGAGTCCGGGTCCCGGATTTGGGATGGTCCCCCGGCTTGGGTGCTTCCTTGGGCGGCGAGAACTCACCGGTCAGACTCCCGATGCGCACATCCTCCGGCGCCAGGGACAGCACCGCGCCCCACAAACCGAGGATCTTGGCCCGCTCGGCATAGGCCCTGGCCGCATCGCACCGGTTTTTGAGCGCGGCGATCCGTTGGGTCAGGGCCGGCAGGTCGGGCTTGCCGCCCAGGCTGTCCAGTTCCCGCGTCAGGCTGGCCTGCTCGCCGGCCAGTTGTTGCCGGTTCCACAGGGTATCCAGGGTGAAAAAGGCCAATGCCGCCAAAAGCAGCGCCAGACCGACCAGGGTGCCCTGCTCCAAGGCCCGGGCCGTTCGGGCCTCGGCCTTGGCCTTGTAGGTGAACAGGGCATTGGGCGTGAGGGCGTTGTCGGACAGGGCCAGCCCCAGGGCCTGGGCATACAGGACGCTCGGCGCGGTCAGTTCCGGACCGAACCAGCCCGTCAGCGCATGGGCACCCAGGGGATCGAGGGCGACACACGGCAAGCCGAGCTGCTCGCCGATATAGCCGAGAAACGGCCGGCTCGCTCCGAGCATTCCCGAGACCGTCAGTTTGGTCACGGCCTCGAAGCCCAGGGATTCGCGGAAATGCTTGAGGGTCATCTCGACCTGGCGCACCAGGCGCGCGGCCGCCGGCTCCAGCAGAGCCATGATTTCGGATTCGGCCAGCCCCTGGCCGGGATTGGTCGGGCTCAGCGATTCACAGCCGTAGATGATGCACCCGAGCAGTTCCCGGGCATCCTCCAGGCTGACCGAGGCGGACGTGGGCGTCTCCTGAGGCAGTGTCGCCGGCGGAGGGGGCGTTTCCACCGGCGCGTCGAGCTCCAGCACGAACCCCGAGTCGCCAAGGTCGAGGCTGTCGAGGTCCACCACCGACTCCCCCGACTCGGACGGCTGGCCCGGCGTCTCCGCCGCCACGGCCGAGGCCGCCGGCTCGGCAGACGGGGTAAACGCCTGGCCGCCGATGCCCTGGCGCCCTTCCAAGCCCTCCAGGACCGCCTGCTCCATCCCGGACATGGAGGTCTTGATGACCCGCATGAACATCAGAGAACCGTTGTTGCAGATCTCCAGGCGCGACCAGTCGCGGCCCACGTGCAGGTTGGCCGTGGCCCCGGCAATGTCCGGCACCACGTGCCGCCGGTACAGGGTTTGGAGGGCAAAGGGGTCCATGGTCAGCCCGGTCAGGGGATAGCCGGCCTGGGCAAAGGCTTTTCCGAGATGCGCAACGACCTCGCGATCGGCCGTATAGGCCAGGGTAGCGAGGCGGGACACGCCCTTCTCGGCCACTTCGCCCCGGCGCTCGAAATCGAAGACCACCGCCGCTTCATCAAAGCCCATTTCCTTCTTGGCGGTCCAGAAAACAGCGTTGTCCACCTGCCGGGACGCCACCTTGGGAATGGTCACATACTGGATATTGGCTCGGGAATTCTGGGTGGCGGCCCAAATCCGGGGCTTTTCCCCGTCCGCGCACAAGCTGGACAGAGTCTGACGCAAGACGGTCACGAAGGCCTCGGTACCGGGCTCCACGCCTTCCCCCAACGGCACATTGGCCGTTCCCAGCACCTCGTAGTCGAGATCCTGGCCCCGGACCTTGACGCACACCAGCCGCGACGGGGAAACATCCACCCCGATCTGGACCTGCCGGCCCGCGGCGGAAAAACGCCACTTGCGCGCCCGGATTTTGCTGACGAGCGGCTGCTTCCGGGCCGCGTCGGCAGGCCCCTCGGCCTTGTTCGACGGCCGGATGAGTTGCAGCAGCCGATCGTTCGGCGAAATTTTACTGTCCTTGCCCACGGAGTGCTCCCGATCGATGCCTCGAAGCCGCCCTATCCCTGCAACCGCGTCATGCGCACCACCTCATCGTGGGCGATGCGCCATCCCCGCCCCACCTTGGCCCCATGGAGCGTATTGGTCCTTATGAGCTTGCGCACCGTCTGGTCGCTGCATTTGAGCAGACGGGCCACTTCCTGAACGGTATAGGTCTCCTTGACTTCGGTTGTACGTATCTGCATCCCACATCACTCCTTATCGCTCACTATCGATACCTACCGTCACGCCGCGGTAAAAAAAAACCGTGGCGCCGCCCCCCGGAACGCGTGCGCGCGTTTGACTTTGTCACCCATAGCGATCTGCCGTTTCATTTCGTGAAACCCGATGTCCTTCGGTCTCTTTCCCCTAACCCACCGTCTTGTTTGAGACTGTCCGCAACCTTGCGCTCTCGGGGCCTGGGGAACGTCCCTTATGCTTCAAGAGCCGTGCCCAAACACCGCCCCCCTGGCCGCCGGTTCCACAACCCCGTGGTTTCATGCTAGGTCCACCCGCACACGCTACCGCCGACCACGCCCGGAGAGACCATGGCCCAAATCGATGCCTTTTTTAAAATGCTCAAGGAAACCGGCGCTTCGGACCTGCACCTGTCCAGCGGTTCCCAGCCGCTGGTGCGCCTGGCCGGACGACTGGAACGCATCAAATACAAGGTGCTGGAAGAGCAGGAGCTGGCGACCCTGCTCTATGAGATCGCTCCCCAACGGCTCATCGCCGCCTTCGAGGAGACCGGAGACCTGGACTTCGCCTACGCCGCCCCGGGCATCGGCCGTTTCCGGGCCAACTACTTCCGCCAGGAACGCGGCCTGGCCGCCGCCTTCCGGGCCATTCCGGAAGCCGTGCCGAGTCTCGGCGATCTGGGGCTCCCCGACATCCTGGCCGAACTGGCCCTGCGCCCCAAGGGCCTGGTCCTGGTCACGGGTCCCACCGGTTCGGGCAAATCCACCACCCTGGCCGCCATGCTCCGCCACGCCAACGAAAACCGGCGCGACCACATCATCACCATCGAAGACCCCATCGAATACGTCCACAGCCCGAGCGGCTGCCTCATCAACCAGCGCGAGGTCGGCCGCGACACGCGTTCCTTTGCCGCCGCCCTGCGTGGGGCCCTGCGCGAGGACCCAGACATCATCCTGGTCGGGGAAATGCGCGACCTCGAAACCATCGAACTGGCCCTGGAGGCGGCCGAGACCGGCCATCTCGTGCTCTCCACCCTGCACACCGCCTCGGCGGCCAAGACCGTCGACCGCATTATCGACGTGTTTCCCGGAGACCGGCAGGCGCAGATCCGTTCGGCCTTGTCCGAATCCCTGTCCGCCGTCCTGTCCCAGACGCTCCTGCGCCGGGCCGACGGTCCGGGCCGGGTGGTGGCCCTGGAGCTGCTGCTCGCCACCACGGCCGTGCGCAACCTCATCCGCGAAAACAAAATCTTTCAGATTCCCTCGGTCATGGAGACAGGCAAGGCCCACGGCATGCGCACCCTGGACGACGCCCTGCTCGAACTGGTCACAGCCGGCCGCATCGCCCCGGCCGATGCCTGGCGCAATGCGGTCAACAACCCCCGTTTCGCGGACTATGCCCCGGCCGCGCCCGCCAAGGAGGCCTGAGCCGTGGCCGCGCCCTTGTGCGACCGTTTGATCGGCGCAGCCCTGGCCGCCGCGCCTCGGGCCGCGGACGTGCTGTTCGTTCCGGGCCGGCCGGTCCAGGCCCTGGTGGACGGCGGTCTGATCGCCCTGACCGGTCCCGAGGCCCCGTCGGCCCTGACGGCGGACGCGACCCAAGAGCTGGCCCGGGAGCTTATGACCGGCGACGCGCGCCTGGAAGCCGATTTGGCCACGCGCGGGTCCTGCGATCTGAGCTACCGTCATCCGGACGGGGCGCGGTTCCGGGTCAACATCTTCCGGGCCCTGCGCACGTTGCGCCTGGTGCTGCGCCGGCTGCCCGACACGCCCCCGGCCCTGGAGAGCCTCGGCCTGCCGCCGGTGGTGGGGAAACTGGCCGGCTTGGCCGACGGGCTGGTGCTCGTGGTCGGGGCCACGGGCTCGGGCAAATCCACCACCCTGGCCGCGCTTCTGGCCCGCATTCTCGACACCCGGCCCATCCACGCCGTCACGTTGGAGGATCCGGTGGAATTTCTCCAGGCACCGCACCTGGGACTGATCAGCCAACGGGAACGTGGCACGGATTTCCCGGAATTCTCCGAAGGACTGCGCGCCGCCTTGCGCCAGGCGCCCCAGGTGCTGCTCGTCGGCGAGACCCGGGACCGCGAAACCGTGGATACGGCCCTCGCCGCGGCCGAGACCGGCCATCTGGTCCTGGCCACCGCCCATACCGATGACTGCGCCGGCGCCGTGACCCGGCTTTTGGCCTTTTTTGGGCCGAACGAGCAGGAACTCGCCCGGTCGCGCCTGGCCGGCTGCCTGCGCGCCGTGGTGGCCCAGCGCCTCCTACCCAAACCCGGCGGCGGCCGGGTGGCGGCCTGCGAAGTGCTCCTCGCCACCCTGCGCATGCGCCAGCGCATCGCCGCCGGCGAAACCGCCAGCCTGGGGTTCCACGACATTCTCGAACAGGGCGCCGCCCATGGCATGGTCACCTTCGACGCCTCCATCGCGCGGCTGTTCGCCGCCGGGCAGGTGGACGAGGCCACGGCCCTGGCCCGGGCCACGGACCGCTCCGCCACGGCCCGAGCCCTGGACACGGTCAAGGCCGGCCGAGGCCAGGCGATATCGGACATCACCGGGTTGACGCTGGAGGGGGAAGAGCCTCCGGCGGCCAGGCGAGGCGCCGCCTCTCCTGGACCTCTCCGCCGGGGGGAATAATTCCCCCCGGACCCCCTTGACGGGGGGGAGGGTTCCCTTCACTCTACAGTCGTCCGTGTCTCCACTTTTCCTGATCCCCGTGTGAGGGGTCCGGGGGCATCATGCCCCCGGCCGCCGGAGGCGTCTTCTCCCCATGGACCGCGTCGTCACCCTGCTCGTGCATCCCGACCCGGAAGTCCGGGCCGTATTGCGCGGTCATCTGGCCGGCGTGGATTTCATCCGGGTCATCGGCGAGGCGGCCGATGCCCGGGAAGCCTCCGAGCTGCTGCGCGCCATCCCCTATGGGCTGCTTTTTTGCGGTGTGGACCTGCCCGGCGAGGTGGGCGGTTTCGAACTGGCCGAAGCGCTGATCGCGGCCAAGCGCAAACCGGAACTCGTTTTCATCGCCCCGGACGCGAGCCTGGCCCTGCGTGCCTTCGAACTCGGCGCAGCGGATTATCTGCCCTGGCCGTTTCCGCCCGGCCGGCTGGCCCTGACCGTGGACCGCCTCGCCCGGCTGCGACCGACCTTTCGCCAGGCCCCGACCCCGGAATGGCGGGCCGGCGGACCTTCCGCCACGTCCGAGGACGAAGCCGAGGACACCGAGGAGACCGTGCGTCTGCCCCTGGAAGAGGACGAGGAGGACCGGTTCCTCTCGGCCCTGCGCCAGGCCTGGGACATCCGGCAAACCCGACCGGCCGACATCGAAAAACTGCCCATCACCCTGGACGGCCGCACCATCCTTTTGCCCTATGCCCAGATTCTTTTTATCGAGGCCTACGAGGACTATTCGTTCGTGCACACGGCCACCCAGAAACTGCTCACCTCGTATCGCCTGAAAAACCTGGAGGAGCGGCTGCGCCCCCACCGTTTTTTCCGGGTGCACCGCAAGTATCTGGTCAACCTCGACCTGGTGACCGAAATCGCCTCGCTGCCCGGCGGCAATTTCATGCTGCGCACGGCCGGCAAGACCCGCATCGAGCTGCCCATCGGCCGGCGCCGCATCGGCGAGCTCAAGCAGATTCTGGGACTGTAACGGGGCTCGCCCCGCCAAGGAGGAAGACGCATGGAACCGACCGGCACCCTGGAGAGCCTGCTCGTCGAGGAACGGGTGTTTCGGCCGGCCCCGGCCACGGTCATCGAGGCCAACGTCACCCCGGCCGACCTCACCGAGGCCTACCGGCAGGGTGAGGCCGATCCGCTCGCCTACTGGGAAAAGGCGGCCCTGGAACTCGAATGGCACCGCAAATGGGAGTCCGTACTCGACGCGTCGCAGGCGCCCTTTTACCGCTGGTTTCCCGGCGCGCGTACCAATATCGTGCACAACGCCCTGGACCGCCACGTCCATTTCTGGACCAAAAACAAGCTCGCGCTCATCTGGGAAGGCGAGGCCGGGGATTGCCGCAAGTTCACCTATTTCGAGCTTTACCGGGAGGTCAATCGCCTGGCCGGGGCCCTGCGGGGCCTTGGCGTCGGGCGCGGCGACCGGGTGTGCCTTTTCATGCCGCCCATTCCCGAAACCATAGTCGCCATGCTGGCCACGGCCAAAATCGGCGCCGCCCACGTGTTCGTGTTCGCCGGCTATTCGGCCAAGTTTTTGCGCGAGCGCCTGAACGAGACCCGGTGCCGGCTGTTGGTCACGGCTGACGGCTTCTACCGGGGCGGGCGGCTTATCAGCCTCAAGCCGGTGGTGGACGAGGCCCTGCTCGGCACCCGGCCGGACGTGGCCGAGACCGTCATCCTGGTGCGGCGCACCGGCGGCGACATCGACTTGCAAGAACCGCGCGACCGCTACTACCACGACCTGATCCGCCAGGAAGCACCCGAGGCGGCCACGGAAATCATGGAGGCCGACGATCCGCTTTTCCTGCTTCCCACCTCCGGCACCACGGGCAAGCCCAAGGCCGTGATCCACGCCCACGGCGGCTACATGGTCGGCGCCCACCACACCTTCCGGACCGTGTTCGACGAAAAGCCCACGGACATCCATTTCTGCACCGCTGATCCGGGCTGGGTGACCGGCCACACGTATGGGGTCTATGGGCCGCTTTTAACCGGCGCCACGGTCATCCTCTACGAGGGCCATCCCCTCTACCCCCAGGCCGACCGGCTGCTGTCCATCGTCGAGCGCTACGGCGCGACCATCTTCTACGCCACGCCGACGCTGGTGCGCATGCTCATGCGTTACGGCCCCCAGTATCCGAAAAAGCGCGACCTCACGACCCTGCGTCTGCTCGGGAGCGTCGGCGAGCCGCTTGGGCCCGAGGCCTGGATGTGGCTGTACAAGCACGTGGGCCGGTCACGCTGTCCGGTCCTCGACACCTGGTGGCAGACCGAGACCGGCATGGCCATGCTTTCGCCCCTGCCCGTATCCGTGCTCAAGCCCGGTTCGGTGGGCCGGCCCCTGCCCGGAGTGGCGGCCGACGTGGTCGACCGGCAAGGCAACAGCGTGCCGCCGGGCAAGGGCGGCTTTCTCGTCATCAAAAAGCCCTGGCCGGCCATGCTCATGGGCCTGGACGGCGATCCGGACGGCTATCGGAAGTCCTGCTGGGAGCGCATCCCGGGCCTCTATTTCACGGGCGACGTGGCCAGTCGGGATGAGGACGGCTATTTCTGGATCAGCGGCCGGGCCGACGAGGTGCTCAACATCGCCGGGCACAGGGTGGGCACGGCCGAGATCGAGGCGGCCCTGTGCGGTCACCGGCTCGTGACCGAAGCGGCGGTTATCGGCGTGCCGGACAAGATCAAAGGCGAGGTGGCCAAGGCCTTTGTGGTGCCGGCCGAGGGCTGGCGGGCGGCCTTTCCCGACGAGGACGCCCTGGCCGCGGACATCCGGGCCCACCTGCGCCGGGAACTGGGGCCTATCGTGGTGCTGCGGGCCATCGAAACCCGTGACACCTTGCCGCGCACCCAAAGCGGCAAGATCCTGCGCCGGGCCCTGCGCGCCGTGGAACTCGGCCTGCCCGCGCCGGACGTGCCGGTGCTGGAGGAATAGAGGCAGAAAGGAAGAAGCAGGCGTGAAGGATGGCGGGAAAAACGCCTCCGGCGGCCAAAGGGCGAAGCCCTTTGGAATCCCGCCAGGCGGAAGAGGAGGGGCCGAGGGTGCTCCCCGTCAGCCCATGTTTTTGAAGCCGAGCAGCACCCGGTAGGGTCCCGGTACGCCCTGAGGTGCCAGGGCCACCCGATCCCCGCCGGTCACAACGGCCAGATCAGGCGTGACGGCCTTGCCGTTGACGAAGATCACTTCGACCATATTCTCTGGGATATCAAGCTGTTCCAAAAGTGCCTGTCCGGTTATCTCACCTTCGACGGTCACTTCCTTGGGGTTGCTCCAGTTCCGCTTCCGAAACATGTCGGAGAGGCCCATGAACGCGCGCAGTTCGATTTTCGATGCCACGAACACTTCCTCCAGTCGCATTTCCGCCCCGGTGGCGCACAATTTCACTTCCGGCCCGCGCTGGCAGCACCCGCAGGCAGGCAACGCGCGGGACGCCAGCCTGCAACGGACTGTAGAGGAGGTCCACGGGAGCGTCAAGTTAGGACGGCCGGGACACATCTCCCCCGCCGTGCGCTGGCGGGTCTCCCAGATAACTGCGGGCGAACGGCCTTGTGCACCGTTCGCCCGCAGTATCAAGCGCGTCTTCGCGCGGAGTGAAAGGCAGCGGGCTAGAAGTTGAAGACCTCGTCGATTTCCTCGTCCGTGAAGTCCCAGGTCGTATTGTGCGGCGGGCACGGCTCCTCGAAGAACTCGGGCAGCCGGTCGGCGGCGTTGGTCATACCCGCACGCTGGTTGAAGCCGCGCTCGGTCTTGAGAATGGTCTTGCCGAGAGCGGAGACGTCGTCGGCGGTCAGGGACAGGCCATACTGGGCGTTGATCATGTCGACCAGGGCGTTGAAGCCGTCGGCGATGTCCAGGATGGCGAAGGCGATGAACAGGCACATGCCGGTGCTGTCCACGGCGGCGGTGGCAATCTGGAGATTGCGCGACAGCTCGATGTTGCCTTCCTTCTGCAGCGGATCCACGAAGCCGCCGACCTTCAGGATATTGGTGGCAACCGCGTATCCGGAGGTGTGGTCAGCGCCCATGGGGGTCGTGGCGTAGGTCAGGCCGACGCCCTTGACCGCGCGCGGGTCGTAGGCCGGGATGGCCTGGTTCTTGACAACCGGCACCCGGGTCTGGCCGTAGACGCGGCCGACTTCGCCGGCGCCGCAGCCGAGGATGCGACCGAGCGGCGTGCCTTTACGGATTTCCTTAATGAGGTCGAGGGCAGCCTTGCCGTCGCCCCAGGGGATGATGCCGGCTTCCATGGCCACGCACACGGCCACGGTGATTTCGATGGAGTCCACACCGACATCGTCGCACTCACGGTCGGCGTAGGCGATGGTATCCAGATCGTCGATCATGCCGTTGGCGCCCAGGGCCCAAACGGTCTCGTATTCGAAACCGCTGGTGATGTACTTGCCTTCCGGATCGACATAGTGCTGGGAGCAGCGGATGATGCAACCGGCATGGCAACCGTGGGTCGGCTTGCCGCCCCGGGCTTCCATGTTGGCGGTCATGGACTCGCCGCCGATGTTATTGGCCCATTCGTTCCGGCCGCTGCGGAAGTTCTTGGTGGGCAGGCCGCCGGCCTCGTTCAGGATGTTGACCAGGATGTTGGTGCCGTACTTGGTCAGACCCTGGCTCGTGACCGGGTGGGTCGACAGGGCGGTGGCGAAACGCTTGGCCGCGCTCTTGAAGGCTTCCTTGTCGGCGATGGGCACACCGGGAGCGCCGGTGTCGTCGATGACAATGGCCTTGATCTTCTTGGAGCCCATGACCGCGCCCAGACCGCCGCGACCGGCGCTGCGGATGTTGCTCTGGGGATCGGCAAAGGAGATGTTGGCACCGGTGAGGCGCATTTCACCGGCCGGGCCGATGATGGCCACGCCGACCTTGGGGCCGTATTTGGCCTGCAGGACCTTGATGGCCTCGTAGTTGCCCATGCCGATGGTCTCGGCCGGAGCTTCTTCGATGGTCACGCTGTCCATGGTCATCTTGACGACGAAGTACTTGTCTTCTTCGGGGATCCCTTCGAACACGATCGCCTTGATGTTCATCTTGGCCATCTTCTGGGCGAAGGTGCCGCCGGTGTTGCTTTCCTTGATACCACCGGTGAGCGGGCTCTTGGCGCCGCAGGAGAGGCGGCCGGAGTTGGCCGCGCTGGTGCCGGAGAGGAAACCGGGGGCGAAGATCAGCTTGTTGTTCTTGCCCAGCGGATGGCAGGTCGGTTTGACTTCGTTGGCCACAAACGTCGAGGTCAGACCACGACCGGCCAGGCCGGCGTACAGTTCGGGACATTCTTCGGTCGTGATGGCCTTGGTGCCCATATCGACCCGGATGAACTTAGGCATAAAATCCTCCGTTTAGAGCGTTTGAAAAATGGCCCACAGCGGCCTTGTATTCCACTGGGTGGCGCTGCATGCGTCCTTGAACCGATCTCTCACAGGCTTGCGTCCGCACCCCCGACCGGAGCTTGCGTTGCCCGGCAACGCGCCCCTGTCCGTCGGGGTTGGTGTCTCGTGTTAGGTTAAAAAAAGCAATGTTCGCTCCATTCTTATTATACCATGAAAAATGAATCGGTTACATATTTTTGACCGCAAGCGGGTGTGAAAAATGAGGCCCACCGTGACCGTTTGTGACAGCGCCGTTTCCCGGGCTGATGGATACAATTTATGTTATTTTAAATATTATAGCTAGTTGAGAAATGGGACGAAATGAAACACAATGCGTGAATATTGGGTCAAAATTGACTTGGCGTGTTTTGATCCAACCACCAGTCCGTCACAGGAAAAACGCCGATTTGGTCAGACAAGACACATGATGGCCCTTGAACTGGTGCATCACGGCTCGTGCAACACCGCGCCGATATCGGAAGGAACCGGTCCAAGCCGCTCCGTCCTGTATGTCTGGAACGATACCTTGATGAACTACTCCTGGCGCCAGGCCAGGCGCGCAGCCTCCCGGAGTTGAACATCCCGGTGCGATATGGTTTTATCCCCGAAGAAAAGAGGCGACGGCGAATCGGGGAGGATTATGGGACGCGTATGTTCCATCGGCAATGGCTGTTTGCGTTTTTCGCGGTGGCCGCGCCATGCGCGCTGGCTGGTGTTAAGCGCGGTCGTGGGTGTGGTGGCCGGACTCGGGGCTGTTTTTTTCGACTTTCTGCTGCTGCACACCCTTAAATACCTGGTCGAGATCCCCATGGCCTGGCTGCGTCAGGGCATTGATCCCCAGGCGGCCGTCCGGGGGCTGCGCGCCCCCCAGGTGAGCTGGCTTATTATCCCCATCGCCGGTCTCGGCGGGCTGGCTTCGGGCCTGCTCGTCTTTCTGGTGGCACCCGAGGCCGAGGGTCACGGCACCGACGCCATGATCGAATCCTTCCACTTGCGCGGCGGCTACGTCCGGCGCCGGGCGCCCCTGGTCAAGCTCATCGCCTCGGCCCTGACCATCGGTTCCGGCGGCTCGGCCGGCAAGGAAGGCCCCATCGCCCAGATCGGCTCGGGCTTCGGCTCCATCCTGGCCTCGATGCTTGGGCTCAAGCCGTCGGAACGGCGCATTCTGCTGCTGGCCGGGGCGGCCGGCGGCATCGGCGCCATTTTCCAGGCGCCCCTTGGCGCGGCCTTGTTCGTGCCCGGGGTGCTCTACCGGGACACGGAATACGAGTTCGAGGCCATCCTGCCCTGCATCATGTCGGCCATCATGGCCCATGCCGTCTTTTCCCAGGTTTTCGGTCGCCAGGCGCTGTTTTCCCCGGGTCCGGTCAATTTCAGCCTCCCGGGCGAATTGCTGCCCTACGCCCTCTTCGGGGTGTTGTGCGCGGCGGTGGGCTATTTCTACATCAAAACCTTTTACGGTCTGCGCGACCATTTCTTTAAGCCCCTGCCCATTCCGCGCCTGTTCAAACCGGCCATCGGCGGACTGCTCATGGGCTGCGTGGCCTGGGTTTATCCCGAGGTCATCGACGGCGGCTACGTCTGGATCCAGGCCGCCCTGGAAGGCAAAATGCTCTGGGAGACCATGGCCGTCCTGGTCTTTCTCAAGATCGTCGCCACCTCGTTCACCATCAGTTCGGGCGGGTCAGGGGGCGTGTTCGGGCCTTCGGTCTTTATCGGGGGCATGCTCGGGGGGGCGTTCGGCACGCTGGGGCACGCGCTTTTCCCGACCATCGTCGTCCATCCCAACGCCTTTGTGCTCGTGGGCATGGGCGGTTTTTTCGCCGGCGTGGCCAAGGTGCCCATCTCGTCGGTCATCATGGCTTGCGAGATGAGTTCGAGCTACACGCTCCTCGTGCCGCTGATGCTTGTCTCGACCATCTCGTTTCTGCTGCTGGCCAAGGTGACGCTTTATGAAAAGCAGATGCTCAACCGGCTCGCCTCGCCGGCCCATATCGGGGAATTCGCCCGGGGCCTGCTCGACCGGATGACGGTGCGCGACGCGGCCCGCAAAAAGCCGGTCAGCGTCATTGCCGAGAACATGCCCTTCCAGGCCCTGGTCAAGGCCGTGACCAGCTCCACGGAGTCGTATTTCCCGGTGGTCGATAGGGCCGGCAAGATGACAGGTATCCTGTCCATCAACGACATCCGGGAAGTGTTGTTCGACGACAACCTGCGCGATCTGGTGGTGGCCAAGGACGTGGCCACGTCGGAGGTGGCCCGGGTGCGGCCGGGCGACAGCCTGGAGACCGCGCTTAACATCATGTCGCGGCTCCAGATCGACGAACTGCCCGTGGTGTCCCAAGACCGGCCGGACGAGATCGAGACCATGTTGTCCAAGCAGGACATCGTGAACTATTACCACGAGTGCTGCCTGGTCTAGGGTGGATCGCCCACGTCCGCCCCGGCCGCGCCGTGCGGGGACGGAGGCTTGTCGGAAATTTTTCGGGAAGGTTTTCCAGAACGTCCCGGGCGGGGGAACGTCGCCAAGAGACTTGGATTGGCAACGCGCCCCGCCTTTCGCGCCGGCGCGTGAACGTGCCGGTCAGGGGGTGTTGGTCGTCCCCCGGTAATTCGGCGATTTTTCCATCAGTTCGATCAAAAGCAAGACCATGGACAAGTCGCGCTTGTTGTCCTGGGACATGGCCGACAGGACGTAATCCTTGAGCGACGCCCCGGTCCCGGGCAAATCGACATCGTCCCCCTGCTTGAGATTGTGCACGGCCTCCATGAACGACAGGAGCAGATAGGGCCAGACATCATCATAATAGAGATGGTAGTCGAGGATCTCCTTTATTTTGAGGATGGCGAACACGACATTATCCGTCTCTCGATAGTCCCGCGTCCACAATTCCCGGTCACTCAGGTTCGGTCGTCGCAGGGCCGGACCATGGGGTCCCGCTCGCTGCCGTTCCTTCTCCTGCCTATGGGCTTCCAGCGAATAGATCTGAGCCATGCGCCTCCCTCCCTGGCGGCGTGGCAGCCCGGCATCCAGCCGGGCGCACGGTTCCGTACCCCTCTTTTCGGTTCGGGTCGCAAATCCTTTAGCGCCGGAGCCCTGGCGGATGTCATTTTTCTCATCTCAGTTATATTCAAAAAAATAAATATATTAGACATAGAAACACAGAAAGGCGTTTCAACCTCCGGACCGAAGCTCCCGGTTTTGCGGTGACCTGGCAAAAAAAACACCCCCCAGAGCAACTCGGTTCTTGACAATTCAGTGTGAGTCTCTTTACAGTTTTGTGACTGAAGTTTTCCACAACCGTTCACCCTGCGGACTTTCTCAAACATTCTGGCAGGCTGGACGCGCGGAAGGCGACTGTCGGCATCACAGCCAACCCATGCGGCAAACAAATGCGGCCCCGTAGGATTCCTGCCGGGGTGATGTCCTTCCTTTATTAAAAAAAATTCATCTTTTTCTCCTTGCCTGTCCTTCCCGGACCGGTTTATAGGTGCATCAGCATAGCATCCGGGTTAGCCTCCGGAAGCTTGCGACGCGTCGAGGCCCTGTCTGTTCATTGCTCTTTAGGAGGAAGGTAACAATGAGAAAGTTTATCGTTCTCGCTTTGACCGCCGTGATGGTCCTGGGCGCACTCGCCAGCGCCGAGGCAGCCACCGAGGTCAAAATGACCGGCGATGCCCGTATTTACGGTTTGTTCATGGACAACCGTAACTTCACCGGGTGGAACCGCTCCGGTAAGGCCAAGGAAGAAAACTTCGAGGTTTGGGAACGCTTCCGTCTGCGCAGCGACTTTGTGGCCAGCGAGGCCGTGAAGTTCCGTTTTGGCATCAAGGTGGAAGATACCTGGGGACATGGCACCTTCACGGCCGCCAACCCCTCGAACCAGACCGTCCAGGTCTACCTGGCCTACCTGCAGTTCAAGTGGCCTGACAGCGATGTCCAGATCACTGCCGGTCTGCAGCCTGTGGCTCTGCCGCACAGCGCCATGTTCAACGCCAGCCCGGTGTTCAGCGACCAGATGGCGGCTCTGACCATCACCGCCCCCATCATTCCTGACACCCTGTCGATGTTGACCGGTTTCGGCCGTCTCATCCAGAACAGCAGCGACTTCACCTCGAATGCCGCTGGTGCCACTGGCAAGACCTACGCCCAGAACCTCGATGCGTACTTCCTGGCCCTGCCCATCACCGTTGACGGCTTCAAGGTCACCCCGTGGGGTACCATCGCCGTTGCCGGCCGCGATGTGGCTTACGGCAGCTGGAAGGACACCACCGACGGTTATTCCGGTGTGGGTAACACCTACGCCAACACCCTGATCTCCGCTGCTACCGCCCTCAACGGCGGCCCCGCGGGGACCCTCAACGCCACCCGTCATGGCAAGTGGCGCAACAACCAGAACGCCTTCTACTGGGTTGGTGGCGCGTTCGAAGTGACCGCTCTTGATCCGATCCGCTTCTACGCTGACGTGATCTACGGTGCCGGCGCCATGGCCGACCGCAAGTCCGACAAGCGTCACGGTTGGTTCGTCGACTTCGGCGCCGAGTACACCGGCCTCGATGTCGTGACCCCGCAGGTCTTCGCGTGGTGGTCCACCGGTGAAGACAAGTCCACGGGCAACGGTTCCGAGCGTATGCCTTACGTGCGTTCCGCTTGGGGTCCGGGCAACAGCTTCCTGTTCGACAACGGCCAGGAACTGAACCACGGTGGCGCCAACATGTTCGTGAGCCCCACCGGTAACATGGGTATCGGCGCTTCTTTGGACAAGATCTCGTTCATCGAGAAGCTGACCCATCGCCTGACCTTCACCTACGTTCGTGGTACCAACTCCCCCATGGCCATCCGCAACTACATGCTCAACAGCACCGATGGTCTGAACTACTTCAGCCTGGGTCGTGACCTGACCTGGAACGAATCCCTGTACTCCGTCAACTTCGACACCAAGTACCAGATTTATGAAAACCTGGCTGCCGTTGTCGAAACCGGTTGGGCGCACGGTGACTTCCAGAAGCACGTCTGGTACGGGCATCACACCACTGCTGATGCTTGGAAGTGTGCTTTCGGTCTGACCTACAAGTTCTAATTGCCTTATTGATTCCTCGACGCGTCAACCGGGGCCTTCGGGCCCCGGTTTTTTTTTGTTCGACAGGGAATGGATGCTGTGAATTTTTTACCCATCCGCGGCCGCCAAAAGGCTGCTAACAGTTGACGCCTTGCCCAAGGCAAAGCACACTCAGCGGCCTGGAGGATCTCAAATGGAAAAAGCCATCATTGTCACCGAGGCTGCTCCCAAGGCCATCGGGCCCTATTCGGTTGGGGTCTGGGCCGGCGATCTGCTGTTTGTTTCCGGCCAGACTCCCATTGATCCGGCCACCGGCAGCATCGCCGGGGAAACCGCGGCCCAGCAAATGCACCAATCCATCAAAAATGTCCGCGCCATCCTCAACGCCGCCGGGCTCGATCTGACCGACGTGGTGAAAAGCACCCTGTTTATCAAGGATATGAACGCTTTTTCCGCCATCAACGAAGTCTATGCCAGCTATTTCACGCCCCCTTTCCCGGCCCGGTCCTGCGTCGAGGTCGCCCGCCTGCCCAGGGACGTGCTGGTGGAACTGGAAGTGATTGCCAGCCGGGGGCTGGACCGTGACAGGCAAGCGTAATCCGGAGTCTTGACTTTCCCGTTGCCTACGGGAAGTTACCTGTGTCCGTCACGAGCGTAGGGGGTTTCTGTTATGGAGGATGTCAAGCGTCCCGCCGCCGAGAGCGGTGGCAAACGTTTTCGGGCGGCCCGGATCTTTTCGGTGCCCGAGGATGTCAAATTTCTCGATACGTTGGAACTGACCAGGCTGGCCGATGCCTTTACGGCCTGGACCGAGCGGGCCGGTCGACCCGATGTGGCCGTGTCCCGCAATCGGGTGCGCCTGATCTATCTCATGCTGCGCCACACCGGTGCCCGGCTTGGCGAGGTGCTGGCCCTGAACGACAAGACGGACATCGACCTGGACAACCTCTCGGTCATGCTCGGCGCCGGTGACGGCGAAGGCCGGGAAGTCCAGATTCCGGCCGAACTCGGCGAGGCCCTGGCCGCGGTTTTTTCCGAACCCGCCTACGCCTCCCTGCGCGGTGGTCTTTTCCGGCTGGACCAGGGCCATGTGCGCCGCAAATTTTACGAACGAGCCGAGGAATGCGGCTTCACCAAGGAACTCGTCAACCCGAGCACCATCCGGCGCTCCCGGGCCGTGGAGCTGCTGCGTGACGACGTGCCCCTGCCCGTGGTGCAACGTATCCTCGGCCATTCCACCGCCGACCTCACGGCCGCCTTCCTCCACTTACCCGAGGAGCAGCGCCGCAAGGTCGAACGCCAGGTCCTGACCCGGGAAACCCGCCGCACCAGCGCCCGAAACGCCTTTTTCGGCCGAGTTGCCCAGGTCCAAAAGGGCGATATCCAGTCGGTCGTGGTGGTGGAAAGCCTCGGCGGCCATGCCGTCTCCTCCATCATCACCAACGAAAGCCTCAAGAACCTCGGCGTGACCGAAGGCAGCTTTGTCACGGCCGAGATCAAGGCCCCCTGGGTGGTGCTTGAGGCCTGTGAGGAAATGCCCCGAGCCACGGCTTCCAACCGCTTTCTCGGCGAAGTGGAGCTCGTACGCGCCGGCGAACTCACCTCCGAAGTCATTGTCGCCCTGTCCGACGGCACCCGGTTGTGCGCCCTGATCACCACCAAAAGCACCAAGGAGCTCAACCTGTCCGAGGGGCAAAAGCTCTGGGCCATGTTCAATGCCTTTGCCGTGGTCCTGCACGTGGAATAGCGCCGACAAGCATCTTGCTCCCGGAGGTCCGCCATGAAAAAATGCCTTGTCTGCCTGGACGGCTCCAAAACATCCTTTCGGGCTTTGGACCGGGCCCTGGACGAAGCCGGCCGGGGGGCCGACGTACTGGCCGTGACCGCAGTGGAGGCCCTGGCTTTTTTCGATTGCACCGGCACGGATTGCCAGCAGACTTTCGCGGCCATCATGCGCGAACCTCAAAAAATCCTGGCCGAGGCCGAGGAAGTGGCCCAGCAGCGCGGCCTGGCCATCCGAACCCGTATCGAGGCCGGCCGGCCGGCCGAAACTATTGCCCGGATTGCCCGTCAAGAACAGTGCGACGAAATCATCCTCGGCAGCCGGGGCAAGGATGAAGTCCAAAATCTCCTCCTCGGCAGCGTGTCCACCCGGCTCGTCCAGATCGCACCCTGCACCGTGGTCGTCGTGCGCTGAGCGGCGGGACTTGCTCCGCACCCAAAAGCGCCCGTTCTCCCAGAGAAGAACGGGCGCTTTTGGGTGTGATTTTCGGGAAAAGGCAATGCGCCGGTGCCTGCCGAGGCGACCGGCCAGGGGAGGCGCTAGTTCGGCTCTCCGGCAGTGGGTTCCTGGGGCCTGAACAGACGGCGGCCGATCGCCTCGGCCAGCCAGATGCCTACGAACACTCCCAGGGTATTGGCCACGGCATCGCCCATGCTGGCCTCCCGGCCCGGCACGAACGATTGCAGCCACTCCACAATCCCGCCAAAGGGGATCAGGCAGAAGGCCACGATCCGGCCACGTCCGGGGGCAAAGGCCCACACGGCCAATCCGCCGAGCCCGCCGTACGCCAGCATGTGGTAGAGCTTGTCCGCGTTCCAAAAGGCACCGGGCAGCTCGATTCCGGGTTGCAGGGACAGGTATACGACCACGGCCAGGGAGAAAACCCAGCCGGCCACCAGGATGGCGCGCACGACGTTTTTCATAATTCGCCCTAGGCCCCGGCCATCTGGCGCAGCCGGCGGATGCGGTCCTCGGTGGAAGGATGGGTCGAAAAAAGCGACGCCATGGACATCCCGGAAAACGGATTCACGATGAACATGTTTTCCGTGGCCGGATTGGCCTGCATGGGGATCTGCCGGGCATAGGCGTCGAGCTTGCCGAGCGCCCCGGCCAGGGCGAGGGGTGCGCCGGAAATTTGAGCCCCGGTGGCATCGGCCAGGTATTCCCGGGACCGGGAAATGGCCATTTGGATGAGGCTCGCCGCGATGGGCGCCAGAATGGCCACGAGCAGGCCGCCCAAAAGCCCAGGTCCGCCCCCTTCCTCGTTGTCGCGGGAGCCGCCGCCGAAAATCGCCGCCCATTGGGCCATGTTGGCCAGCATCATGACCACCCCGCCAAGCACCGCCGCGATGGATTGGACCAAAATGTCACGGTTGCGGATATGCCCGATCTCGTGGGCGAGCACGCCCCGCAGTTCCTCGGGCGACAGCACGCGCAAAATGCCCTCGGTCACGGCCACCACGCCGTGTTCGGGATTGCGCCCCGTGGCAAAGGCATTGGGAGCCTCCTGGGGCACGATCATGACGCGCGGCTTGGGGATGCCGGCGTTCCGGGCCAGTTCCTCGACCATGGTGTGCAGGGCCGGCGCATCGCCCGGGGCCAGTTCCTGGGCCCCGTACATGGACAGCACGATCTTGTCGGAAAACCAGTAGCTGCCCACGTTCATGAGCATGGCGAAGACAAAGGCGATCACCAGGCCGCCGCGACCGCCCAGAGCCTGGCCCACGGCCAGGATGAGCACGGTCAACAGCCCCAACAGCAGGGCGGTCTTGATCTGACTGGTCATGACGTCGTCAATCCTCCACAGGACAAAAAACCTCGCCCGACCCTCGATAGGGCCAGGCGAGGTCGTATTTCTTTCGTTGCATCAAGTGGCCGCAACCACCTGATTTCCGCTCCATTCGCTTCAAGGCGTCCTTGTCCGGTCATTGCGGCCGGGCCTCGCGCCCGAAGGGTCCGGTGAAAGGGACCATCCTTTCACCCGTCGGGCCCCGGGAAGAACCTGGGACCGCTGCTGGCGACAAAATTGTCACCGGCTGACGCTCGTTACTTGCCCATTGGCGGGGTACCTCCCGCTCGGGTCATGTTGATTCGTTCCCGTGTGGCCTGGGCCATCCACCCTTGTCATCGCGTCGGCTTGTACCGGCTCAATGCCGGCCGCGCCCGCGTTTTGCGGCGATCGGAGAAGCCCTTTCGCCTTTTCGGCCCGGACACCCTGCCCGGAGCCTCACTTCGCGGCGACTCGATTCGCCAGGTATGGAATGTGCTCGTCCGTTGGCGCGAATCCTCCAAGACAGAAACCGTTTGCATGTTGCCGCTTGTGTTGCCTACCACCCTACTTCTTTCGCGTCGGTCGACTCCGGTTGGCACCGGGTCGAGCCCGCGTTCCGCGGCGATCGGGGAAGCCCTTTCGCCTTTCCGGCCAGGGTGTCTACCCCTAGCCGTCGTGTCGCGGCGACTCGCTTCGCCAGGTATGGGAGTTGGACTGCGTCGCGGCGATCCTCCTGCTGCGGTTCGCCCTTTTGGGCTGCCTTCGATTGTAGATTTAATCTTTCCGGGCCCGTTGTAAAGAGTTTCTTTGCTCAATTTTGGAAATAAATAGCCACCCGGCCGTCATGAATTTCACTCCATCGTATTTTTCTCGCCCCTCTTGAAACCGCTGTCAAGGCATGCGATGCCGGTACGAGGCTGCGGGCCGCGCCCGGACCGGCCAGGCCCGCGACTCCCTGGAGGAAATGCCCATGACCCATCGTCCCAAGGTGGTGGTGACCCGGATGATTCCCGAGGTCGGTCTGGCCTTGCTGCGCGAACACTGCGACGTCTGGGTCAACCCGGACGACCGGCCCCTGACCCGCGACGAACTGCTGGCCCGATGCGCCGACGCCGACGGCGTGCTCGGCCTGCTGACGGACAAGGTGGACGCCGGCTTTTTCGCCGCGGCCCCGCGCCTTCGCGGCTATGCCAATTATGCCGTTGGGTTCGACAACATCGACGTGGCCGAAGCCACACGCCGCCGGGTCCCGGTCTCCAACACCCCGGACGTGCTGACCACGGCCACGGCCGAACTGGCCTGGGCCCTGGTCTTCGCCGTGGCCCGCCAGATCGTCACCTCGGACGCGGTCATGCGCTCCGGTACCTGGTCCGGCTGGGGACCGCTCCAGTTCATCGGCCAGGAGATCACCGGGAAAACGCTCGGCATCTTCGGTCCCGGACGCATCGGCACGGCCATGGCCCTGATGTCGCGGGGCTTTTCCATGCCCGTGGTCACCTGCGGCGGCCGGCGGCCCAATGCGACCCTGGAACGCGAACTCGGGGCCAAACGCTTGTCGTTCCCCGACTTCCTGGCCCAAAGCGATATCGTGAGCATCCATGCCCCGCTCACGCCCGAGACCCGCCACGCCTTCGACGTCGTGGCCTTCGCGGCCATGAAGCCCACGGCCATCCTGGTCAACACCGGGCGCGGCCCCATCATCGACGAGGTGGCCCTGGTTGCGGCCCTACGCCAAGGCCGACTGGCCGGCGCCGGCCTGGACGTCTACGAATTCGAGCCGCGCCTGGCCGAAGGCTTGCGGGACTGCAAAAACGTCGTGGTCACGCCCCACATCGGCTCGGCCACGGTGACCGCCCGGGAGGGCATGGCCCGGCTCGCGGCCGAAAACCTGCTCGCCATGCTGGCTGGGGGCAAGCCACCCACTTGCCTGAATCCCGAGGTCCTGGGCTGAACGACGCGCGCCCTACTTGACAATTTCGACAATTAAGCACAGTGCCAAGCCGCGTCCGGCCCCCGGCCCGACGCCCATTCCGGCCCTCCAGGAGGCCCCATGCTCATACGCCACCTCATGACCCCGCGTCCGGCCACCATCGGCCCGGACGTCCTGTTTTCGGAACTGCTCGCCGCCTACCGGGACATGGAATCCCAGCTGCTCTACGTGGTCGACGCCGAAGACAAGCTCCTCGGCGTCATCAGCAGCTATGACATCCTGCGCGTCATGCTCCCGTTTTATCTCGACTCCAACTTGGCCAAGGCCCTGCCCGACGACGCGGCCATCATCCGCCACGCCTTTGCCGCCTGCCGGTCCCTGCCGGCCTCGGCCTTCATGACCAAGGAGTTCATCGCCCTGCGCCCGGACGACCCGTTCCTGGCCGCCGAGGCCCTGTTCGCCGAACGCGGGGTCAACATCCTGCCCGTGCTCGACGACGGCGGCCGGCTGGTCGGGGAACTGGCCCGCCGCACCGCCCTCAAACACCTGGCCGCCCGCTGCCTCCTGGACCACAACGCCGAGTAGAAATTGCCATGTTCTGGATCGCCACCACCATCTTCATCGCCGCCTACGCCGTCATTGTCTCGGAAAAGATCCACAAAACCAAAGTGGCCCTGTTCGGGGCCGCCCTGACCCTGGCCACCAAGGTCCTCACCCAGCACGACGCCCTGCACGACGTGGATCTCGGCGTGGACTGGAACGTGATCTTTCTGCTCATTTCCATGATGCTCATCGTCAACGTCATGACCCGCACCGGCGTGTTCCAATATGTGGCCGTCAAGGCGGCCAAGATCGCCCGGGGCGAGCCGTTCGCCATCATGGCCATCTTCGCCGTGGTCACGGCCGTGGCCTCGGCCTTCCTTGACAACGTGACCACGGTGCTGCTTCTGGCCCCGGTGACCCTGCTCGTGGCCGAGGAACTCGAAATCGATCCGGTGCCCTTTCTCATCACCGAGGCGCTGGCCTCCAACATCGGCGGCACCGCCACCCTGATCGGCGATCCGCCCAATATCATGATCGCCTCCAAGGCCGGTCTCGATTTCATGGATTTCCTGGCCCATCTCGCTCCGGCCATTGTTGTCATCATGGCCGCCTGGATGCTGTCGTGGAAGATGATCTTCGGCCGCCGGCTGGCCGTGCGCGAGGAACTCAAGGCCCGCATTCTGGCCATGAACGAAAAGGCGCTGATCAAGGACGCGGCCTTGCTGCGCAAAAGCGGCCTGATCCTTGGCGCCACCATCGTGGGCTTCATGCTCCACGGTTTTCTGGGCTACGAACCGGCCACCGTGGCCTTGCTCGGGGCCTCGACCCTGCTGCTCGTGTCCGGGGCCGATCCCCAGAAGGCTTTGGAGGAAGTGGAATGGTCCACCATCTTCTTTTTCATGGGCCTGTTCATCATCATCGGCGGCACGGTCAAGGCCGGGCTCATCGACGTTTTCGCCCAGAAGGTCATCGCGCTGACCCACCCGACCCAGGACTCCATGTTCGCCCTGTCCATGGTCATGGTCTGGTTTTCCGGCATTGCCTCGGCCATCGTGGACAACATCCCGTTCGTGGCCACCATGAACCCGCTTCTGGCCGAACTGGCCGAAAAGGTGCTCGGCCCGACCACGGGCCTCACCGGTCAGGCCCTTTACACGCACCCGACCATGATGCCGGTGTGGTGGTCCCTGGCCCTGGGGGCGTGCCTCGGCGGTAATGGCACGGCCATCGGCGCCTCGGCCAATGTGATCGTGTGCGGCCTGTCGGAAAAGGCCGGCCACCGCATCACCTTTGCCCGTTTCCTCAAGTACGGCGTGCCGGTGACCCTCGGCACCATCACCATGTCCATGCTGTACATCTACCTGCGCTACTATTTGCTCGCCCGCTAGGGGAGCGCCCGCGCCATTCCTGGCCGGCTGCGGCCACAGCCTGTTCCTGACAAGCCCCCCGTCCCGGGGGGCTTTGCGTCGGCGCGCCACGGCCCGGTTCCACACATCGGCGAACGGACGGCGCCGCGTTCCACAAAAATTCGAATGGGAAACCGGATTAAAAAAATTTTTCCTTATATAACAACGCATTGAATTTCAGCAGCCGTTTGGCACGCCCCATGCTTTAAAGAGAGTCAACACGGGGACGTAAAACGGAAACAACACACAAATATAAGGAGAAACACCATGCTGCGCGCCATCACCAAGTTCGTTCGTGACGAGGAAGGAGCTTCCGCGGTTGAATACGGCCTGCTCGCCGCCCTGATCGCCGCCGTCATCATCGGAGCCGTCACGGCCCTGGGCACCACCATCAGCAATACCTTCACGAATATCGCTGGTCGGATCGGTGTCGCCGGTTAACTCCAAGCGGACCTCCAGACCACATTTCAGGCCGTCCTCCCCAGGGAGGACGGCCTTTTCGCGTCGGTGGCCATTGCTTCGTCCGTCCCGCCCTGGCATGATCCAGGCCCGGGAGGACTTATCCAATGGAGTGCAAGACGCATCTTGGCATCGACCGCAGTCTGTGCGGAGACCCCGTGGAACTTGGCCCGGAGCGGGCCGTGGTCAGCCTGACCCTTATCCCATCCATGGCCGCCGATGATCAGGGCCTGGTGCATGGCGGTTTCGTGTTCGGTCTGGCCGACTACGCGGCCATGCTCGCGGTCAATGAACCGTTCGTGGTACTGGCCGCAGCCACGACCAAATTTCTCAAACCGGCCCGGGTCGGCGAAACCCTGCTTGCCGAAGCCATCCTGACGCCGGGCGAAGGCCGCAAACGCATCGCCGATGTCACCGTCAGCCGGGACGGAACCCCGGTCTTTACCGGCCAGTTCACCTGCGTGACCCTCGACAAGCACGTCCTCGGCTAGGGCCGAGAACGGCGGAGGAGAAGAGCCTCCGGCGTCCCGGGACCCACCCCACCGGGGGGATCATCCCCCGGCCCCCTGCGACGGAAAACGAAAAGGCCCTGGCGATACACTGCCAGGGCCTTTTTATCAGGGTGGTCCAGGAGGGGGGTGGTCGCCCCTCCTGGCCGCCGGAGGCGTCTCCCCCGGCGCTCCTCCCCTACTCCGACCCACGCGCGACCAGGGCGGCCACGCATTCGATATGGGCGGTGTGGGGGAAGAGGTCTACGGGAGTGACCGACGTCACCTGGTACTGATCGGACAGGATTTTGAGGTCCCGGGCCAGGGTGGCCGGGTTGCACGAGACATAGACCACCCGGGTCGGCGCGGCCGCGAGGATTCCGGCCAGCACGTCCGGAGCGGCGCCGGCCCTGGGCGGATCGAGCACCACCGTGGCCGGCCGGGTGGCGGCCAGATCGGCCATGGCCCGGGCCGCGTCCTGGGCATGAAACACGCAGTTCTCGATACCCGAAAGTGTGGCCGAGACCTTGGCGTCCTCGATGGCCCGCTCGTCGGCCTCCACGCCGTGCACCAGCTCGAAGTGCGGGGCCAGGGTGAGGCTTATGCCGCCGCAACCGCAGTAGAGGTCCCAGGCCGCGCCCTGGGCATCGCCGCCGGCGGCCTGGGCCACCAGCGCGTACAGCGCCTGCGCAGCCTCGGTATTGGTTTGCACAAAGGCATCCGGCGAGACAGCCAGGCGCACCGAACCCACGGCCTCTTCCAGCCGGCCGGCCCCGCGCACGAACACCTGCCGCTCCCCGACGGCCACGGCCGTGGGCGCCCGTCGCACGGAGTGGGCCACCGAGGTCACCTCCGGGAAGCGCTCCTGGATGGCCTCGCCGAGTTCCCGCACCTTGTCACCGGCCGCCCGGGCCGGCCCGGTGATCAGGTGGGCCAGTCGTTTGCCCGTGGCCGCCGATTCGCGCAGCACGAGATGGCGCCACACGCCCTTGCCGGTGCGCGCGTCAAAGGCGGCCAGGCCCGAATCGCGGCACCAGTCGCGCACGAACCCCACCACCTCCGAGGCCCACGGGGCCATGAGCCGGCAGGTCTCGATATCGAGGACCCGGCCCGGGCGCCGCCGCTCGTGGAGCCCCAGATGGAGCCGGCCGGCAAAGGCGAACTCCATCTTGTTGCGGTAGCCGTAGAGCCTGGGCGAGGCCACGGCCGGGGCCACCTCCACCCCGGACAGCCCGCCCAGCCGGGTCAGCGTCTCGGCCACCTGCTCGCGCTTCCAGAAAAGTTGTTCCCCGTAGTCGAGGTCCTGCCAGAGGCAGCCGCCGCACACCCCGAAATGGGGGCATTCCGGGGCCACGGCCCGGGGCGACGGCACAAGCGTCTCCGTCACCTCGGCCTCGGCAAACCCCTTGCGTACCCGGGTCACCCGGGCCCGCACCTGGGCACCAGGCAGCCCGCCGTCCACGAACACTACCAGCCCGTCCAACCGGGCCACACCTCTGCCGCCAAGGGCCAGCCGGGATACGGCCAGCTCCAGTTCCATACCGTCGCGCAGTTCCATGTTCGGCCTTATGCTCCGGGAACCGAAACCACGCAAGCACGCCGTATCGCGCTGTCCAGCCGCACCGTATGCGGTGCGGAACCGATTGCAGGCCTGACGAAATTCGGATACTCGGGGCATAGTTGGAGGAGACCGATGACCCGCAAGCACATCCTTGCCGCCTGCTTGGTGTTCGTGGTCCTGACCCTGGCCATCGCCGGTCAGGGCTACCGGGCCAAGTCCGACATCGAGTCCGTGGTCACCGGCCAGTTCAACCGCCAGCAGCTCATCCTGGCCCAGCAGATCGCCAAGGACATCGACGATCACTTCGCTTTTCTACGCACCTGCCTGCAAAGCCTGTCCCTCATGTGGCGCGCCGACACCACCCCGGACAGCGGCACTCCCTGGCTGGCCACGCCGGCCCTGTACGGTATTTTCGCCGAATGGAACGTGGTCGCCCTGGGGGTATTGCGCCCGGGAAGCGACCAGCCCATTTTCTACGACCCGGACGGCCGGGTCACCGACGGCCCGGGGCTGTGCGGTCCGAGTTGCCGCGCCGTGCTGGCCGATCCGGCCCTGACCGGGAATATCACCACCACGCGCGTGTACGTCCCCAAGGACGGCCCGTTCGCCGGGCGGCGGCTCACGGCCCTCATTTTGCCCCTGGCCAACGACGCCGGCGGCCGGGGCGGGCTGGTGCTCGTGGTGGATGCCATGGCCGTGGCCGCCCGCTACGCCCACAACGTGCGGTCGGGCAGTACGGGCTATGCCTGGGTGGTGGACGACACGGGCGTGTTTTTGGACCACTTCGAAAAGGATTTTCTCGGCCGCGATTCCCTGGAAGCGCGGCGGCTGCGTGATCCGAGCATCGACTGGTCGCGGCTGACCGAGCTTTTACGGGATCGCATCCTGGCCGGGGACAAGGGCACGGACTGGTACATTTCGGGCTGGCACCGGGGAAGGCTTGGCACGGTGCGTAAACTGGTCGCGTTTTACCCGGTATCGTTGTCCGGCGGCGCCGATCCGGGCAACCGTTGGTCCGTGGCCCTGGCCGCGCCCCAGGACGAGGTCCAAGGGCTCATCGGCCGGCTGCTCGTGCGGGAATGGATTCTGGTCGGGTTGTTCGAACTGGTGGTGTTTCTCGGCTTCGTGCTGACGCTCCACCTGGCGTTGCGCTGGTCCCGGACGCTTTCTCGGGAGGTGGACGCCAAAAGCCGCGACCTGCTGGCCGCCCAGGAAAAACTCCTGCGCTCCGAGCGTTTCGCGGCCATCGGCGAGGCCGCGGCCCGGCTCTCCCACGAGATCAAAAATCCCCTCATGCTCATGGGTGGCTTTGCCAGCCAGGTGCGCCGCCACCTGCCCCAGGACGGCGGCGACTTCGAAAAGCTCGGCATCGTGGAGGCCGAGGCCAAGCGGCTCGAAGGCCTGCTCAATGAGGTGCGCGACTTCACCCGCCCCGCTCCGGCCCAGATCGCCCCCGGCGACCTCAATACCACGGTGGAGGAATCCGTGGCCCTGCTCACCGAGGCCACCAAGACCCACAACATCAGGCTCGTCCAGGAACTCGACCGCAGCCTGCCCCCGGTGCCCCACGATCCGGCCCGCATCAAGCAGGTGCTGCTCAACCTGCTCAAAAACGCCACCGAGGCCATGGAGCAGGGCGGCACCCTGACCGTGGCCAGCAGCCTCGCCAATGGCCGGGCCCGAATTACCGTCACCGACACCGGCGGCGGCATCCCCGAAGCCGTGCGCGACCGGGTGTTCGATCCCTTCTGCACCACCAAGGAAACAGGTACGGGCCTTGGCCTCACCGTCTGCCAACGCATCGTGGCCGACCACCATGGTGAAATCTACCATGCCCCGACCCCGGACGGCACGACCTTCACCGTGGAGCTGCCCCTGGAACAGTGAACGGGGAGGGGGAAGAGAAGACGCCTCCGGCGGCCGGGGGGATGATCCCCCCGGACCCCGGCAACGAAAATTCAGGCAGGCCCACGCACCCACAAGGCAAGCAACTCGCTGCCCCTTTCGGGGTGGTCCAGGAGGGGCCCCCGGCCCATCCTGGCCGCCGGAGGCGTCTCCCCCCTCTCTCTCCGATCCGCCCTACTCCCAGTCCTGGTGGGGCGGGTTGGACTTGCCGGTCATGGATTCGATGGTGATGCGGATGACGGCGGTCTTGGGCAGGACCTCGGGCCGGAAGCCTTCGGTGGGCCCGCCGTGGTTGCGCATGATGGCCCGCAGGCCTTCGAGCTTGGCTTCCTCGTCCTCGAGCAACTGGGCCTGGCCGAAGCCGATGACCGACTTGTAGTTGGTGGTATAGTCGCAGGGCCGCTCGCCGGTCACCACCTCCACTTCCAGGTCCACCTCGAAGCAGACCCGGGGATGGTCGCGCAGGATTTCCATCTTGCGGCCCTTCAGCGAGGAATGCACGTAAATGCAGCCCTTGGCGTAGCCGAAATTCACCGGCACCACATAGGGCCACGCACCGTCGTAAAGCCCCAAGCGGCAGACCCTGCACCTTCTGAGCAATTCTTCCAGGACACTGCGGTCGGTGATTTCGCGCTCTTTCTTACGCATGGCCCCTCCTTGGCTGGCTGGTCAGTTTCCATGAGCGGCCAGCGCATCGAGCAGGCCGAACAGATACGCCTTGATATCCTTGAAGGCCTCGCGGCCGGCATGCATCTGCTTGGGATGGTGCACGGTCGGTCCGGGCAGGGCCACATCGGCGGCGCAGTGCTTGATGAGATTCTGCATGGTCGCCGGCGTGCTTTCCAGATGGAATTGCAGGCCGATGACCTTGCCCTTGGAGACAAAGGCCTGGTTGGCGCAGGCGGCCGAGGAGGCGGCATGGACCGCTCCGGGCGGGATGGCGAAGGTATCGCCATGCCAATGAAAGGCGTAAAAGGACTCGGGCAGTCCGGCCAGGACCGGTTCGGCCTGGCCTTCGGGGGTCATGGTGACCTTGAACCAGCCGATTTCCGGCACCGGGTTGCGGGTGACCGCCCCGCCGAGCACCACGGCCACGAGCTGGGCGCCCAGGCAGATGCCGAGCACGGCCTTGTTCCCGGCCACGGCCGCCGCGATGGCCTTTTTCTCCCCGGCCAGCCACGGGTAGTTCTGCTCGTCGTAGACGCCCATGGGACCGCCCATGACCACGAGCAGGTCGTATTCCCCGACCGGCGGCGGGGTTTCGCCGGCATAGAGATGGGTGGTGGCCAAGGTATGGCCCCGGTCCGCGGCCCAGGCCGCAATGGCTCCCACGCCCTCGAAGGGCACATGCTGCAGCGCGTGCAAGCGCATGAAACATCCTCCCGAAACGGTGATACGAACCAAGCCGGCCGCCACGCGGCCGGGTATAGCCCATGGTTTTCCGTTGGCCCCCCCTCCTTGTCAAGGGCCAAGGGAACCGCGAGCACCAGCGGCGTCGGCCTTCACGGTGGACACCGACGGGTTGGCCAGCGGACGATCATGGCCGGCATTCCAAGGATTGACGCCTGGGAAAGATTCTCTTATGAGTTATAGGGTTGCATAATCCATGGCACCAATGAACGCATTGCCGCGAAGCGACATGGTCATTTTTTCCCAGCGAAGAAGAATCCGCTCGACGATTCGACGCGGACGAATGATTTGGCGCGTGTTGCACCACGAACAGTCCTTTTCCAGCCAGAGAACGGTCATGCGGGGCTGACATGCGGTTTTCCATCCGAAAGATCACCCTGTTTGGCATTTGCCTGGGCACTCTTTTATTCTTCGTATGCTTTTTCCTCTTGCAGCGTCTGCTGCTGGAACGGGAGTTCAGCGCCCTGGAGATCCGCTCCGTGGCCCTGGATGTCGCGCGCGCGGCCAATGCCATCAAGGACGAGGAGCACAAGCTCGACGACATCGTGGTCGACTGGGCCATCTGGGACGACACCTACGCCTTCATGAGCGGCAATTTGGAAAGCTATGTCACCACCAACCTCAACGAACGCTCCATTGCCGCCCTGCGTCTGGCCGTCATCCTGTTTTTGCGGGAAGACGGCTCCCTGGCCTGGGCGCAGAGCTTCGACGAAGACGGCAAGTACCAAGCAAGCCCCCCCGAGGGCTTGCTTGACCATCTCGGGCCGCACTGTCCATTGCGCGAGGCCCGGACGAGCGAGGACAGGATCAAGGGACTGCTGTCACTGCCCCAGGGCATTTTATTGACCGCCAGCAGCCCCATCCTGGACAGCGAGGGACGCGGGCCGGCCCGTGGCACCCTGATCATGGGCCGACGGCTGACGCCGAGCCTGATCGCGGACATCGCCGCCCGGACCCGCCTCGACGTGGCCTTCGCGCCGGCCAGCCAGCCCCTGCCGGAGGACTTGGCCCACCCGGCCAGTCAACCCAGCACGGTGGACAAGGTGACCGTGGCCGCCAGCAGCGACACCAGAGTGGCCGGCTGGACCGTGCTGCCCGACATCGACGGCCGACCGTCCCTGCGCGTGATCGTGCGCCAACCGCGAGCCATCGTGCTCCAGGGCAAGGCCGTGGTGAACCGGATGGGCCTGGTCCTGGCCGTGGGCGGACTGCTCCTGCTCGGATTTATCGTCCTGTTCGTGGAGCGCCGGGTGCTGGCCAGGCTTGCGGACTTGCGCGGCCAGGTGGATGCCCTCGCCGCGCCAGGCGCCTTCCCTAGCCAGGTGCACGTGGCCGGCGCCGACGAACTGAGCGTGCTGGCCGACCGGGTCAACGCCATGGTGGGGGAACTGGAAACCTCGCGCACCGCCCTGGCCGCAAACGAGGCCTATTTGCGCCGCATCATCGACACGTTGCCCATCGGCATTTTCCAGGCCACACCAGAGGGCGTCTGCCGCCTGGCCAATCCCAGCCTGGCCCGCATGATGGGATTTGAAAGCCCTGCGGCAATGCTGCGCACCGCCAGCGACTTCCGCCGCTACTATCCGGACCCCGCGGAGTACGAATTCATCCGGGTGACCCTGGAGACCCGGGGCAGTGTCTCCGACCATCAGGTCCGGGTGCGCCGCTACGACGGCCGCGTCATCTGGATCAGTACCTCGGTCATGACCATCCACAATGCCCAGGGCGACGTCGCTTCTTTTGTCGGCTTCGTGCAGGACATCACCCAGCGCCGGGAGGCCGAGGCGGAAATCCGGCACCACCAGGAAAACCTGGAACACCTCGTGGCCGAGCGAACGGCCAAGCTCCAGGAGGAGGTCCTCGCCCGCACGCAGGCACAGGAAGCCTTGCTTGTGGCCAAGACCACGGCCGAAAACGCCAACCGGGCCAAATCCGAGTTTCTGGCCAACATGAGCCACGAGATTCGCACTCCCTTAAACGGCGTGCTCGGCATGCTCCAACTCCTGGCCGAGACCGCCCTCGACAACGACCAGCGCGAATGCCTGGAAATGGCGGTCCAGGCGGCGGACCGGCTGACCGGGTTGCTGTCGGACATCCTTGATCTGTCCCGGGTGGAGGCGGACAAGCTGACCCTGCGCGCGGAGACCTTTTCCCTGGCCGACCTGCGCCTCTCGGTGCTGGCGCTGTTCCGCACGGCGGCCATGAAAAAAAACGTTCGGCTGGATTTCACCCTGGACGCGGGGCTCACCGAACCGCTCCTTGGCGACGCAGCACGGTTACGCCAGATTCTTTTCAATCTGGTCGGCAACGCGCTCAAATTCACGGACAAGGGGCAGGTGTCCGTGGATGTCCGGCCCCTGGCCGACACCCCGGACAGGGCGATGCGACTGCTTTTTACGGTCTCCGACACGGGCGTCGGCATCCCCGACGACCAGCTCGCAAACATCCTCGACCCGTTCGTCCAGGCCGAGCGCACCTATACCCGGCACTACCAGGGCGCGGGCCTGGGACTGTCCATCGTGCGCCGGCTGGTGCTGCTCATGGGCGGCACCCTGGCCATCGACAACGGCGGCGAAGAGGACCGGGGCACGATCATTTGCGTGGCCCTGCCCTTTGCCAGGGCCGAGCCTATCCCGGACGAGGAGGACGATGCGGACGCGGGCCAGGCCACGCCGCACCCGGCGCGCATTCTGGTGGTCGAGGACGACCCGGTATCCCTGGACGTGACCCGCCGCGCCCTGGACCGGGCCGGGCATACCGTGGTCACGGCCGAAAACGGCGACCAGGCCCTGGACCAGCTCGCCCGGGAACCCTTCGACCTCATGCTGGTGGATGTGCAACTGCCGGTGCGAAACGGCCTGGAGACCGTAGCCGCCCTGCGTCAAGCCAAGAACCTGGCCGGAGAAAACGCCCAGATTCCGGTCATCGCCGTGACGGCCTACGCCATGGCCGGCGACAAGGAAAAATTCCTGGCCGCGGGCATGAACGCCTACCTGCCGAAGCCCCTGGACTTACGGGCCCTGCTCGTGCTCATCGACCATATGCGGAAAGCGCCCGAGCAGTTCCCGGCCGGTAGCCCGGCCTGAGCCGAGCGCCAAGGCCCCAAGCTCCGGTTTTAGTCGCCGGCCTCGTCGTCCGCAGCCTGGGCCGCGGCCATGGCCGCATCGGCCGCTTCCAGCACGGGCCGGCCGTGCACGATCTCCACCACCCGGCGCAAGGCCTCCCGGGGATTGGGATGGGCCAGCACGTTACGCCCGATGCAGGCACCGGCCGCGCCGGCGGCCATGGCTTCCTCGAGCATGGTGGCGAAGCGTTTGAAATCGGCCCGCGACGGTCCGCCGGTCACGATCACCGGCGCCGTGGAGGACGCGACCGCCCGGGAAAAACTGCGCGCGTCGCCCGAATACGGCACGCCCGTGGCGTCAGCCCCGAGTTCGGCCCCGAGCCGAATACAGTGGGCGATCAGGGTCGGGTCCATCTCGTTGACCACCCGGTCGCCCTTGGGCGCGATGATGGCGAACACCGGAGCACCCAGGCCATGGGCCTCGTCCACCACCGCCCCGAGATCGGCCAACATCCGGTCTTCCAGCTCGTTGGCGATGTTGACCTGCACCGCCACCATGTCCGCGCCCAGGCGCAAAGCCTCGGCCACCGAGCACATGAGGCTGCGGGCATAGGGTGGCAGACAGTGGCGGGTGCCGCCCGAAAGCTGGCCCACGGCCAGCACGGACAACGGCAGTTCGGGCAGATGGGCCCGCAGCGCCCCCTTGTTGAGCATGATGCCCTGGACCGGCAGCGCCGCCGCCATTTCAAGCAGGCGCGGCAAATCCTCGATACCGGCCAACATGCCCTCGCTGACCCCGTGATCCAGAGGGGCGATAACGGCCCGGCCGGTCTCCGGATGAAACAGTCTCGCCAGCGCGCGATCACTTCCCTGCATGGGTTCTCCCTCGTAAACGACCTGAATTACCGATCCGACCAGAGCACCCGGTTGCCCTTGCGCATGGCCAGCCCGAGCGGCAGCCCGTCGTAATAGAGCCCGGGACGGGTCGGCATGTCTCCGGCCGGCAGGCTCTGGCCGGCCAAGAGCGCCTCGATACGGGAAAGCGCGGTCTCGTTCAAGCCCGCACCAGGCCGCCAGGGTGCCATGAGCAACCGGCAACGGGCATGGGGCCGCAGCACCCCGGCGCGCCACGTGCCCAGGGAAAAGCCCTGGAAACGCAAACCCGCCGGCAAAATGGCCGCTCCGGCCGGCAGGACAAAGACTTTTTCGCCAAAGGCCCGCACCACCGCGCCCGGCGGCAGGCCTGCGGGATCGCAGCCGGCCTCGCCCATGGCCGTCTCGGGGACCGGTGTGCCGGGCAGGTCCCGCCGCGGCGGCGCAGCCGGCCCGGGCGCGCCTGTTTTTTCGAAACGCGCCATATAAAATCCTTGGGCGGCCGAAGCTGCCCCGTCCACACGCAGCACGCCGGTGATATCCGACCGCCACGGCGCCTCGAACACGAACCCCGGCGGCGGGTCGAGCGGCACGGCCCGAAGGGGCAGCGTGTCCAGGGCGAACCGGGTCTGGTCCTCATTTTCGGCCACATTGGTGGTGCAGGTGGAATAGAGGAGCTTCCCGCCCGGGGCGAGGAGCCGGGCAGCCGTGGCCAGAAGCTTGCGCTGCAAAGCTACCAGGGGTGCCACCTTGTCGCCGTGCCAGATGGCGGCGGCCTGGGGATGCTTGTCCAGGGTGCCCCAGCCGCTGCACGGCGGATCGAGCAGGATGTAGTCGAACGCCGCCTCGGGCAGATACGGGTCCAGGTCGGTCTGGGACACGGTGGCGGCCTGGGCCAGATTTTCCCGGAAAAGCGTCTGGCGCAAGGTAGCCAGCCGGTCAGGCGAGGGCTCGTTGCCGACCACGAAGCCGGATGTGCCGACGAGCTGGGCCAGGAAACCGGTCTTGCCCCCCGGGGCCGCGCACATGTCGAGGACGCTGGCTCCGGGTGGCGGGGCCAGCAGCAAGGGCGGCAGCATGGAGGAACGGTCCTGGATATGGAGATAGCCGAACCGGGCGGCCAGGGACGCGCCCAGGGGCAGCGGTTCCCGAACGAGACGGCGGCACCAGCCGGAAAAAGGCTCTGGCTCGAACACAAAGCCCTGGGCGGCGAGCAGCGCCTCCACCCGGGGGATGGCGTCCGGCTCGCACACCAACCGGAAACTACGGCCGGACTCCGGGGCCGCGTCGGCCTGGCGCGGGGATCGGGTGGGACGGGGCATGGCGCAACCTAGCGCGGGCCGGGGGCCTTGGGAAGCCCGGAAATCCCCTGCCCCTTGCCAAGGGCCCGGGGGCCGCATACGAAAGCCCGACCCGGGCATTTCCCGGCCAAGGAGCCGCGATGGAACTCGCCTTGCAACTGCTTGATATGGTCCTGCACGTGGACCGTTACCTCAACGCCGTGGCCGCCCAGTACGGGCCATGGACCTATTTCATTTTATTCATGATCGTTTTTTGCGAGACCGGGCTTGTGGTCACGCCGTTTCTGCCCGGGGACTCGCTGTTGTTCGCGGCCGGGGCGCTGTGCGCCGGCGGCGTGCTCGATCCCCACGTCATTTTCTTTCTGCTCGTGGCCGCGGCCCTGTGCGGCGACAACTGCAACTACTGGATCGGCCGCCGGGCCGGACCGGCCGTGTTCACCCGGGAAAAATCCCGTTTTTTCAAGCGGGAACATCTCATGAAAGCCCATGCCTTCTACGAACGCCACGGCGGCGTGACCGTGATCCTGGCCCGGTTCGTGCCCATCGTGCGCACGTTTTCACCGTTCGTGGCCGGCATCGCCCGCATGCCCTACCCCCGGTTCCTGGCCTATAGCCTGGGCGGGGCGGTCCTGTGGGTGTCGGTGTTCGTCTATGTCGGCTACTTTTTCGGCAACCTGCCGTTTATCAAACGCAATTTCAGCGTGGCCGTGATCGTCATCATTCTTATCTCGATCATGCCCGGGGTCGTCGAATACCTGCGCCATCGCCGGGCCGCGGCCAAGGCCCGCAACGAGGAACCGGGCGGCCGGCCGTAACCGGAACCGTCCAGGCGCGACATCCCCACCAACATCAGTACCCCGTAGCCGGCGGGTACGGGGTACGGCCGCCATCCCGTCCTGGCCCGGGGCATCCCGGGCCTTGCAAGGCCCCTGCCTTGATAGTAATGCAGGGCCACGCGGCGTCCGGGCTGAACGCCGGTCCGCGTTTCCGGAAAAATCGGTCCCCCTGGGACCCGGAGGAACCCGTATGACCTTGTTTCGTCGCCTCGCCCTCGTGGCTCTGGTCCTGCTGTGCCTGCCGGCCGTTGCCTTCGCCGCCGAGGCCAAGACGTTCGCCGTGGCACCGTTTACCATCCACGGTCCGGAAAAATATCAGTATCTGAGCCAGGGCGTCCAAAGCATGCTGGAGTCGCGCATGACTTGGCCCGGCCACCTCGCGCCCATGGACAAGGGCAAGGTGATGGCGCGCGTGCCCAAGGCGCCCGCCTCGGACGCCGAAGCGAAAAAAGCCCTGACCGAACTGGGCGCCGACTACCTGACCTACGGTTCCATGACCATTTCCGGGGACCAGGCCAGCGTGGATATCGTGGTTCTCGGGCGCGACGGTAAAAAATGGCCCAAGACGGTCAGCACCAAGCTCGGCGACCTGATCCCGGCCATGGAACGCACGGCCCAGTCCCTCAACAACGAAATTTTCCAACGCCCGTCCAGCAACACCGCGGCCGCCTCGGGCGACACCATCAACCAGCTCAATCCCAATTTCGTGGTCAACCAGACCAACGCCAACCAGAAGGTCTACCTCAACCCCAATTTCCGCTACGCCGGTCCGTCCGACACGCCGGGCGTGTGGCGCAGCCAGTCCCTGCCCATGGTCTCCGGCGGCATCGCCGTGGCCGACGTCGATGGGGACGGGCAAAACGAAGTGATCATCATGGGCCGGTCCACGATCGAGGCCTTCAAGTACAAGGACCGCCAGCTGCTGCCCATAACCAAGTTCGAGACCGCGCCCAACCTCAAGCTGCTCCACGTGAGCTGCCTGGACATCAATGGCGACGGGAAGTCCGAGATCATCGTTTCGACCAGCTACTTCAAGGAGCCGCGGTCGTTCATCCTGGCCATGGACGGCGGCCGCCTGCATGAAGTCTATCGCGACATCAAGCTGTATCTGAACGTGGCCGCGGTGCCGCCCGACTTCACCCGCCTGCTTGTGGGCTCCAAGGGCGAACCCAAGGACCTCTTCGTGCGGGGCGTGCACAACGTGATCTTCTCCGGCGGCCAGCCGGTGCTGTCCTCGCGCCTGCCTCTGCCCGAAAAGGCCAACCCGTTCAACTTCAGCTACTTGCCGGAGAAAAGCGGCTATAAGGTCCTCATCAACGATGACAAGGACCACATCATCGTGTTCACGGCCAAGGGCGAACGCGTGGCCGCCACCGAGGAACAGTTCTGCGGCTCGGCCATCGGCCTGGAACACGACGACCTGATGGCGCCCATGACCGCGCCCACGGCCGACTACCTCTGGAACTACTACTACATCCCGCTGCCCATGATCGTGGCCAATCTCAACAAGGATGGCCGCTACGACGTGCTGGTCAGCAAGAACATCTCCGCCGCCGCCCAGTTCTTCGAGACCTTCCGCACCTTCTCCCAGGGCGAAATCCACTCCCTGTACTGGGACGGCGTGGGCATGAACCTCTTGTGGAAGACCCGGCGCATCAAGGGCACCATCACCGGCTACACCCTGGCCGACATCGACAATGACGGGCAAAAGGAACTGGTGGTGTGCATCAACACCTGGCCTGGCGCGGCCGGCCTGTCCGCCCGCCGCACCATTGTCCTGGCCTACAAGCTCGACACCGGCAGCATGGGCCAGCCCGGCGAGTTCGGTATCGACGAGCAATAGCCACCCGGTACCCGGTTGTTTGTGACACGGGGGAACCGCACGACGCGTCGGTTCCCCCGTTTTTTACCCGACGCGTCGCCTGAAGTGCGGGGGCGCCTTGATCGGCCTGTACCTGGCCCAAATCGTCAATTCCGGCCTGGCCTTGGGGGCGGTCTACGGCATCATGGCCCTGGGCTTTTCGCTCATCTTCAATGCCAGCCGGCTGATCAATTTCGCCCAGGGCGAACTGCTGCTGTTGGGCGGGCTTTGCGTCACGAGCCTGGCCGGGGCCATGCATCTGTCGCCGGCCATGGCCCTGGTGGCCGCGGCTGTGGCCGGATTCCTGCTCGGCCGGGTGTTGTTCGCCTCCACCTTGCGCCTGACCCTCGCCGCCTCGCCCCTGCGCCAGCTCATGCTGACCGTGGCCGCGAGCCTGGTGTTCCAGGGTGTGGCCATCCTGATCTGGGGCAAGAACCCCATCATGCCCCCCCGCCTGCTCCCCCTGCCCGATCTGCGCCTGGGGCCGATTTTCCTCGGACGCGACACGCTCACCGCCTTGACCCTGGCCCTGACGAGCGTGCTCGTGCTGACGATCTTTCTCGGCCACACCCGGCTTGGCCGGGCGCTTAGGGCCACGGCCGCCAATCCCGTGGGCGCGCGGCTCCAAGGCGTGGACACGGTGCTGTGCCATGCGTTGAGCTTTTCCCTGGCCGGGGTGCTCGCCTCCCTGGCCGCCCTGGCCGTGGGCCCCCAGGCCATGCTACGCTACGACATGGGCCTCGGGCTTGGGCTCAAGGGCTTTGCCGCCGCCACCATCGGCGGCTACGTGTCCCTCGGCCGGGTGTTCGCGGGCGGGCTGATCCTGGGGCTGGCCGAAGCGACCCTGGTCTTGACCCTGTCCGGGGAACTCAAGGAAACCGCCACCTATTTGCTGCTTATCATCCTGCTCGTGGCCGCGCCCCGGGAAGGCGAGGCCGACCGCCCGTGACCGCCATGCCGCCAACCGCTTTGCCACGCCTGCCGCGTTCCGCGCCGACCCTTGCCCCGCTGGGCCTGCTGGCCGTGCTGACCGCCGTGGGCCTGTTCGTGCCTGCCTACCGATTGGTGGCCGTGAACCAGCACCTTTTTTTGGCCGTCAACGTGCTGGCCCTCAATTTCTGCCTCGGCCTCGGCGGCCAGATTTCCCTGGCCCAGGCGGCCTTTGCCGGCCTTGGCGCCTACGGTTCGGTGCTGTTGCACACGGTCTTTCCCCACGGGTCGCTGTACATCGTACCGGGCGTGGTGGTGGGAGTCGGTTTCGCGGCCGGGCTTATCAGCCGGCCCATGGAACGCCTGGGCGAGGGCTTCCTGGCCATGGCCACGCTGTGCGTCTCGCTGGTTTTCGTGAACCTGGTCCTGACTCTGGAGGGCCTTACGGGCGGGTCGGCCGGATTCATGGTGGACCGGCGGCTCTGGCTGCCAGGGCTTGGCGAGCTCGCCGGCGACCGGACGACGTTTTTCCTGCTGCTCGGGCTGTTGATCCTGGGGGCGCTGCTGTTTTTGGCCGTGCGGGACAGCCGGCTCGGCCGGGCCCTGGCCGCCTGTCGGGACGACCGGTTCGCGGCGTCGAGCCTGGGCATCGACCGGCCGGCGGTGCGCGGCCTGTCCTTCGGGCTTGGCGGCGCGCTTTCCGCGGCCGCCGGTGTGGTCTACGGGCATTACGCCGGCTTTATCAGCCCGGAGCAGTTCAATCTGGAACTCTCACTCAAGGCCTTGCTTTTCCTGGTCATCGGCGGTCCGGGCCGCCTGGTCCGCCCGATCGTGGCCGCGCTCGTCCTGGAAACGGCCATGAGCGAGCTGACGTTCCTGGGTGAAGCGCGCACCCTGGTCAACGGGCTGCTGCTCGGGCTGGCGCTGCTGGCCGGATTTTGGCGGCGACGCTAAGCGTCTTCCTGACGCCGCGCCCAGGCCAGACCAGCGCGGGAGGCTGCCCCAGACTTGCTTCCCCCCAAACCTTGCAAAAATGATTTACAACGCCCCCGGTTACGGTAAAAATCCTTCGCCGTCTTGATTGCGACCAATCCGCCCGGAGGCTTCCCATGGCCAAGTCACTCATAGCCCTTTTTTGTTGCCTTTTTCTGCCCCTGGCCAACGCCTGGGCCCAGGAAAAGCCGGAACCCATCCTCATCGGCGGTCTGTTCGCCCAGTCCGGCCCGGCGGCCGTGGTCGGCACCCCGAGCAAGCTCGTGGCCGAAATGACCGTCAAACAGATCAACGAAGCCGGCGGCGTGCTCGGCCGGCCCATCAAACTCATCAGCCTCGACACCGAATCCTCCCCGGACGTGGCCCTGCGCCAGGCCCGGCAACTCGTCGAGGGCGACCATGTCCTGGCCATCATCGGCCCCACCTCCACCGGTGAGGGCCTGGCCGTTAAAAAATACACCGAAGAACAGCACGTCCCGGTCATCATGACCGTGGGCGGCGACGCCGTCATCGCCGGCGGCAAGTTCGGCCCCGCCACCTGGACCTTCAAGGCCCCCCAGCGCACGGCCGTGGCCGTACGCAAGATCTACGACTACCTCAAGGGCAAACGCATCAACAAGATCGCGGTGTTAAGCTCCAAGGACGCCTTCGGCCAGGACGGTTTGACCGAGCTCAAAAACAACGCCAACGCCTTCGGCATTGACATCGTGGCCGAGGAAACCTTCGATCCCAAGGGCACCGACTTCTCGGCCCAGGCTTTCAAGCTCCAGGCCGCCGGTCCCCAGGCCGCCGTGGTCTGGACCATCGGACCGGCCGGCGGCATCGCGGCCAAGAACTTCGCCGCCCTGCCCGGCAACCGTCCCCTCCTCATCCAGTGCCACGGCCAGCCCGGACCGAGCTATCTGGAGCTGGCCGGCGAGGCCGCCGGTGGCACGGTCATGCCAGGCACCAAGCTCATGGCCCCGGAATCCCTGCCCGAAGACGATCCGCAAAAGCGCGTCATCGAAGCCTTCATCAAGGCCTATAAGGAGAACGGCATCCAGGAGAAATTCCCGCTCAACACACACTCCGGCTATGCTTTCGACGCCCTGACCTTGCTGCGTGCGGGCCTGGAAAAGGCGGGCAAGGCCGATCCGGCCGCCCTGCGCGACGCCCTGGAAAAGCTGCGCGGCGTGGTCGGCGTCTCCGGCGTCTACAACCTGTCGCCCGAAGACCATAACGGCTTGGGCGCGGATTCCCTCGTCATGCTCATCGTGGATTCCGGCCGCTTCAAGCTGGCCCCCTAAATTCCCCATGGCCAGAGCTGCTCACCCCGCGTCCTGGCTCCGGTCACGGCTTCCGGCCGAGGCGAGGACACGGGAACGCTTAAAAATAATGCCTCGGGCGGCATATTGTTGTTGTGTTTGTATCCCGTCCGTGTACAATGAGACATTGTCTTCAACGCAGTAGCGTACTGTGCACTGCGTGGATTGTTTGTGGAAATCTTCCCGCCCAACACCAAACCAGACCCCGCCAAAGACCGGAGCTAGAGCAACATGTCGAAGAAACTTTATGTTGGCAACCTGTCCTTCTCTTCCACGGAAGACGATGTCCGCGACCATTTCGCCCCCTACGGTGAGGTGATCAGCGTCAACCTCATCACGGATCGGGAAACCGGTCGTCTGCGCGGCTTCGGCTTCGTCGAGATGGACGACGAGGGCGCCAACGCCGCCATCCAGGCCTTGGACGGCAAGGAACTGGGTGGCCGGACCCTGAAGGTCAACGAAGCCCAGGAAAAGCCCCGTTCCGGTGGCGGCGGTGGTCGTCGCGGTGGCGGCAGCCGCTGGTAGTCCGCTCCCGACTTCCGCCCGACTGTCGCACGACGCTTCGGGCTAAGCCGGATTTCGCTTTTATGATCAGGCCGGAACCTTACGGTTCCGGCCTTTTTTCTTCCGCCCCGGCGTCTTCCTGCATCCCGTCCTGGAGCAGGCCTCAACTATTTTTTGAAAATTAGAATCATTACCAAAAAAATATTGCCGCCCCCCTTCCCCGGACGCCTGTTTATGGTACACGGGGTACGCACGGCGCACGTTGCACCGCACCGGGCGAAACAAGAAGGATATGCGTATGGAAAATCGACGATTGTGGCTTATTGATGCCGGCTATATGTATAGGGGACAAATGATTTACGGACGAGACTATAGTATTGACTATATAAAATTAAGAAATAAACTGGAAGAAACCGAACCCCTTTGGCGCGCCTACTATCTCAATTCCGTTCCCTCCCCCACACCGGATGCCCAGACCGCTTTCTACAACTGGATGCGGAGCGCTCCGCCCCTGGGACCGAAAATCATCACCAAGCTCTACGAACTGCGCACGAGCGAAATTACCGAACTTTACTGCGAACAGTGCCGCCGCAAGGTGTCGGTCTCCTGCCCCAATGACCGGAGCCATCGCCTCAGCCGGGAACAGCAAAAAGGCGTGGATGTGGGCCTTGCCACCCTGGCGCTCACCCATATCGACAACTACGATACGTTGATCCTGTCCTCCGGCGACAGCGATCTGCTCGACGCCATCGAGTACATCACGGAAAAAAACAAGCGCTTCGAGCTGCTGGTGTTCAAAAACGGCGTGTCCACCGACCTGCAATGCCGCGCCGACCGCATCTACTGGATCGACGAATTCGCCCAGGATGTGGCCCGGGAATTTTAAGTTTCGGGACGCACCGGGCAGCGAACCGGGAATCATGGTTCAGGGCGAATTTTTCGCCCTGAACCGTTCTCCGAGTTTACCCTTTATCCTTCTGCTTTTCCAGTTTTTCTACAAAAAAAACCACTGCCATGCTGTGGCCAGAGCCACCGAAGTCAGGCGAAAAATATGCCCTCAATTTCGCACTCTGGCGAAAAACACTTCCTCAAGCGCTCGTTTGTCCGAGTGCTTTTCTCTTAATTAGATGAAATAAAAGAGTTTTATCGAACTGGACCCAAAAATGCTTTTCTAAGGGCGAGGTTTTTCCCATGCCCCGATGCCGCGCCCACTCTCCCCGCTTCTGCCTGGCCTGCCACGGCGACCGTCTCGCCTCGCTGCTGGAAACCGCCACCATGCTCCGCCTCTATCGCCTGGCCGACCAGACCGTGGTCACCGAAGGCGCCTGGCCCATGCCCGACGGCGGCCTGCCGGACCTGGCCGGGCTGCTCGCCCGGGCCGGCGTGGCCGTGCTCATCTGCGGTGGCGCCACCTGTTGCTGTCTCGCCCACTTCCAGCGGGCCGGGGTGGCTGTCGCCCCCTGGATCGCCGGAGATATCGACACCGTGCTCGCGGCCGTGCTCGAAAACCGCCTGGAAACCCTGCTCGCCCCGGGCGCCCGGCCGTGCCGGCTGCCCGGACCGGGCCGGGGAATCAGCCATACTACCCGATTGGAGAAGACATCATCATGAACCAAGACGGATTGCGTGACCTCAACGAAGAAATCGGCAAGAAACCCAAAAAATCCACAGGCCTCGACAAGGTCAAGGCCGTGGTGGTCGTGCTCTCGGGCAAGGGCGGCGTGGGCAAATCCACGGTCTCGGCCAACCTGGCCGCCGGTCTGGCCATGGAGGGCCTACGCGTCGGTCTGCTCGACGTCGATGTCCACGGCCCGAGCATCCCCCGCCTGCTCAAGCTCGCCGGAAGTCGGCCCGGCATGGCTGACGGCAAGATGCAGCCCGTGGAATGGCATTGGAACCTCGGCGTCATGTCCATCGGCTTCCTGCTGCCGGGCAAGGACGATGCCGTGATCTGGCGCGGCCCGGCCAAGGCCGGCGTCATCCAGCAGCTGGCCGAGGAAGTGGCCTGGGGCGAGCGCGACGTCCTCGTGGTCGACTGCCCTCCGGGCACCGGTGACGAACCCCTGTCCGTGCTCCAGATTTTCGGCCCCAAGGCCCTGGCCGTCATCGTCACCTCGCCCCAGGACGTGGCCGTGGACGACGTGCGCCGCTCCATCAACTTCTGCCACCAGCTGAGCAACCCCGTGCTCGGCATCATCGAGAACCTGAGCGGCTTTGTCTGCCCGAACTGCGGCACCGTGCACCAGATTTTCTCCACCGGCGGTGGTGAGCGCCTGGCCGAAGAAGTCGGCGTGCCCTTCCTCGGCCGCATTCCCATCGACCCGGAAGTGGCCCGCTCGGGCGACGACGGCGATGTCTACCTGGCCGTGGCCGGCAAAAGCCCGGCCGCCACAGCGTTCAAGTCCGTCATCGCGACCGTGAGCGCCGCGGTCGGCGGCAAGCCCGCTGCGGCCGACGCCAAGGAATAAGCCATGAGCACGCAACCGGACCAGGAAGCCCTGGACATGGTGCTGGGGGTTTTCGAGGAAGAGCAAAAGGCCGATCTCCTCGCCCGTTTCGGCGAGGTCGGCTACCGCCACTGGCACGAAGCGCCCAACCGCGTGCGCCTGGAAAAGCCCACCGTGGTCGGCTCGGTCAAGGGCTCCTGTGGCGACACCATCTCCATTGCCCTGGCCATTGAGGGTGAAACCATCGTGGCCACGGACTTCGACACCGACGGTTGCGCCTCAAGCCAGATCGCCGCATCGGTTGCGGCCACCCTGGCCAAGGGCAAGAGCCTGGACGAGGCCGTGGACATCGACGATGCCACCATCCTGGCCACCATCGGCACCTTCCCGCACGACGACACCCACTGCGCCTATTTGGCCGCGGCCGCCGTGCGCGAAGCCGTGCACCGCTGGATGATCGGCAGCGGCATGTTGAAACTGGGGTGAACATGGGGCGAAAGACGCCTCCGGCGGCCAGGAGGGGAGTCACTCCCCCTCCTTTGCCACCCCGACCGGAAGCCACGGTGACCAGATCGGAGAACGGTCCAACCCGTAACGGGAGTCCAGAGGGCGCAGCCCTTTGGCCGCCGGAGGCTCTCCCCCCAACCATACCTACAATGGAGCAGCCATGAACGACATCATCGCCGTTAGCAGCGAAGGCCCGACCCTCGATTCGCCCGTGGACCCGCGCTTCGGCCGGGCGGCCGGCTTCGTCATCGTCGAGCCCTCAGGAACCACCCGCTACCTGGATAACGGCGCCTCCCAGGCCATGGCCCACGGCGCCGGCATCGAAACCGCCCGGCGCATCGCCGAGGCCGGCGCCACCGTGCTCCTCACCGGCGTGGTCGGCCCCAAGGCCGCCTCGGCCCTGGCCACGGCCAAGCTGACCGTGTCCGAGGGCTACGAAGGCCTCACCGTGGGCCAGGCCGTAGAGCGCTACCGGGCCGGCAAGCAGGAGGGCTAGTCCATGCTTGTGGCCATCGCCAGCGGCAAGGGCGGCACGGGCAAGACCACGGTGTCGGCATCCCTGGCCTCGGTCTGGTCCGAGGTCTGGAACCGGCCCGTGGCCGCCGTGGACCTGGACGTGGAGGAACCGAACCTGCACCTGTTCCTGCGCCCGTGCATCACCCGGGCCCGCACCGCCAATCTGGAGATCCCGGAGATCGACACCGCCGTGTGCACGCGCTGCGGCGCCTGCCGGGAACTGTGCCAGTTCGGGGCCGTCACCATCCTCGGCGACACGCCCATGGTCTTTGCTGACATGTGCCATGCCTGCGGCGGCTGTCGGGCCGTGTGCCCGGTGGGGGCCGTCAGTGCCGGCCAGCGCGAGATCGGCCGGGTGGAGGAAGGCACCTTTGGCGACAACGTCTTCCTGCGCGGCCTGCTGCGCGTAGGCGAGGCCATGAGCCCGCCGCTGATCCGCGACGTCATGACCCGGCTGGCCGCGATGCTGGCCGAACAGCCGGAGCTGGCCCGGGCCGACGCCATCCTGGATGCGCCTCCGGGCACGAGCTGTCCGGCCGGCGCGGCCGTGGCCCAGGCCGACTGCATCGTGCTCGTCACCGAGCCCACGCCCTTTGGCGTCCACGATTTCCGCCTGGCCGTGGAAGCCTTCACGACCCTCGGCAAGCCCATGGCCGTGGTGGTCAACCGGGCCGGGACCGGTGACGACACCCTGTACGCCGCCTGCCGCGACCTCGGACTGTCCATCCTGGCCGAATTCCCGGACGACCGGGCCGTGGCCGAAACCTACGCCCGGGGCGGGCTGCTGGCCGATGTCGGCCCGCAGTGGCGTCAGGCCTGCCTCGATCTGGCGAAGGCCGTGGGCAAGCTCGGCGGGGAGGGGCGTCATGCGTGAGATCATCGTTTTGAGCGGCAAGGGTGGGGCCGGCAAGACCTCCCTGACCGCGGCCTTTGCCGCCCTGGCCCAAAAGACCGTGGTCTGCGACCTGGACGTGGACGCGCCCGACCTCCACATCCTGCTCGAACCCAAGGACACGGTCCGGGAGGATTTCTTTTCGGGCCACGAAGCCCAGATCGATCCGAACCTGTGCGACAACTGCGGCCTGTGCCGGGAGCTGTGCCGGTTCGACGCCATCGCCGAGTACTCGGACGCCTCGGTGGTTGATCCCCGACGCTGCGAGGGCTGCAAGCTCTGCGTGACCATGTGCCCACGCCAGGCCATTGCCTTCATCCCCCGGCGTTGCGGCTTCTGGGCCGAGGCCGGGACCCGTTTCGGGCCCATGGTCCATGCCCGGCTCGATCCGGGTGGCGAGAACTCCGGTCGGCTCGTGGCCCTGCTCAAGCAGAAGGCCCGGGCCCTGGCCGAACGCGAGGGCTGCGACACCATCCTGTGCGACGGCGCGCCCGGCATCGCTTGCCCGGTCATCAGCTCCCTGTCCGGCGCGCATCTGGCCGTGCTCGTCACCGAACCCACGCCCTCGGGCAGCCATGACCTCAAACGCGTAGCCTCCCTGTGCGACCACTTCCGGGTGCCGGCGGCGGTCATCGTCAACAAGGCCGACCTCAATCCCGAGGAAACCGCCCACATCGAAGCCTATTGCCAGGAACACGGCTACACGTTGCTGGGCCGGCTGCCCCATGACCGGTCCGTGACCGCGGCCATGGTGGCCAAACAAACCCTTCCCGAACACGGCGGCCCCCTGGCGGACGACATCGCCCGCCTGTGGCAGGCCATCGCCTCCCTGGCCCACGCGGCCGGGAAATAAAAAGGAGTTCCCTCATGGAAACCATGCGTATCGCTGTTCCCTCGACCCTGCCCGGCGGCATGGACAGCGCCATCGGCGCCCACTTCGGCCACTGCGACTGCTACACCGTGGTGGATGTGACCGACGGCGCCATCTCCCAGGTCGGCACCCTGGAAAACGTGCCCCATGTCCAGGGCGGCTGCATGGCCCCGGTCAACCACCTGTCCTCCCACGGCGTCAACGTGCTCGTGGCCGGCGGCATGGGCATGCGCCCGCTCATGGGCTTCCAGCAGGTCGGCATCACCGTCTACCACGGCGGCGAGGCCCAGAATGTCGGCGACGTCGTCAAAGACCTGCTCGCCGGTAAATTGATGCCCTTCTCCCTCAACCAGACCTGCGGCGGCGGGTTGGGCTAGAAGAATGATGGATGGGGGCGGTGGAAGCCTCGGGAGGGGCGTCGCCCCTCCCGCACCCACCTTACCGGGGGCATGATGCCCCCGGACCCCTCGCACCAATTGGTGAGGCCCCATCGCAGGGGTCCGGGGGGATCATCCCCCCGGCGGGGCCCGGGGCAGCGCCCCGGTTCCTCGACTCCACAAGGAGCAAACTTATGCCTATCTACGACATCGATTGCCCGGCCTGCGGCTATGGCGGCGAAGTCATCGTGACCCGGGCGTCCGACGCCCCGGCCTGCCCGAAGTGCGGCGCGCCGGCCGTCAAGCGCATGGCCGCCACGAGCAGTCTGACCGGCAAAGCCGGCAGCCATCTGCCCGGCCCCTCGGACCACGGCTGTTGCGGCTCGCACCCCGGCCATGCCGGTTGCGCCGGTCCGGGCTCGTGCTGCGGCAAGGCCTAAGGAGAAAACACGTATGCGGATTTTGATCGTCACCGCCCGGCCCGAAACCTTGACGGCCTTTGCCGCCACCCTGGGAGAAAAAGGCCTGGAAACAGCTTTCGCGCCAACGGCCCAGGCCGCCCTGGAGAGCGCCCGGACCTCGCCGCCCACCCTGTGCGTGGTGGACGAGCAATTGCCCGATGCCGGCCCGTTCGCGCTGGTGGCCAAGCTCATGAGCCAAAACGCCCTCATCCACACGGCCGTGGTGAGTGGGCTTTCGGCGGAGGAGTTCCATGAAGCCGGGGAAGGTCTGGGCATTCTGACCGCCCTGCCCCAAAATCCCGGGCCCGAGGCGGCCGCGTCCCTGGCCGCGACTCTTAAGGCCGTGGCGGGGTAAGGAGACTGGCGTGCCCCGATTCACGCTTACCATCCTGACGGACAACCGGTCGGCCGACCCGGAACTGGGGTTCGAACACGGCTGGTCGGTGCTGGTCGATCTGGGCGCACAGGGCCGCTGGCTGTGGGATACGGGGCAGACCGGCTTGTTTCTGGAAAACGCCCGGGCCTTGGGGCTCGATCCCGCACGGTGTGACGGGCTGGCCCTCAGCCACGGCCACCACGACCATGCCGGTGGCCTGCCCGCCCTGCTCGAAGCCGGCTTCACCGGGCCCATCATCGGGCATCCCGAGCTGCTCTCCCGGCGCTACAGCCGGCGCGACGGCCTCACCTACCGCTCCATCGGCATGGGTGACGGCCGGATTTCCCTGCCCCTGCCCGGGTTTTCACCCGAAACCGACATCAGGGAACTGGTCCCCGGCCTGACCTTTGTCACCGGCATAACCCGCCGGCCGGGCGCGTTCGCGGCCACCACCGACCTCTTCCGCGACACGGCCGGCCAGGAAACCGACACCGTGCCGGACGACGCCTGCCTGGTCCTCGACGGCGAAAAGGGAACCGTGGTGCTGCTCGGTTGCTGTCACAGCGGCCTGGGCAATACCCTGGCCCATCTGCGTGCGCGTCTGGGGATCACGACGATCGAGGCGGTCATCGGCGGCCTGCACCTGGGCAAGGCCCCGGACTGGGCCCTGGACGAGACCCTCGCCAGCCTGGCCGAGTACGGCGTGGCCCGGCTCTCTCCTGGCCATTGCACGGGCGAGGCCGGTTTCGACCGCCTGCAACAGGACTTCCCGGGCCGGACGACCATCACCGGCGCGGGCATGCGTCTGCCCTTCTAACGCAAGCGGGTCGGACGTCTTTTCCCTCCCGGGATTCCAAAGGGTGCAGCCCTTTGGCCGCCGGAGGCTTCCCCCCCCCCGCCTACCCAGCGCAACGCCGGGGTGTGAGCGGCGTGGCAAAGGCCGTGATGTGGGGCCGGGTGGTGAAGGCCGTACCGGCCAGGGGGAGCCGGGCCAGGGGCTTTTTCGGTTGGGTCCGGGCCGTCACCGTGTCCGGGGAAAATTCGAGCACCAGGGCCACGGGTTCGAGTTCACTGTCGCCGCACAGGCTTTCCCGGCTGCCCGGGGTGACGACCTGGCGCGTGCCGTCCGGCAGTCTGGCGCTCACGGCCGTGCGCACGGTGGCCACCCGGACCACCTCGCCGGCCGGGGAAAAGACCAGGGAATTGTCGTCGCCGCTCACCCCGACCGCATCCGGGTCAAAGGCCCAGACCGGTCCGACCGGCGTCGGCACTTCGAGCGGCCGGGCCGGTTCGAAGGACCGCAGCGCCCCGTCCTCGTAAAAGCTCAACCCCATGCGCGCCGGCGCGTTGCCAAACGGCGCCCTGACCGTCACTTCCTCTTCGGGCCACAGCGTGAGGCTGCGAAGCCCTCCCAAAGGATCGAAGGCCACGGCCACGATCCGGGCCGTCACCGGCCCAAGCGGCGTGGTCACGGTCAGCGGCTCGGCCATCCGGGCCTCGTCGGCCTCGGTCCAATACCCGGACAGCTTGCCGTTGAGCGGAAACACCCGGGCCACGGTGCCGTTTTCATGGAACGTGACCAGCTCGGCCGGCACCTCCCCGGCCGGGGTGGCGATCACGGTCCGCGTCTCCAGGGGCAACGAGCGCACTTGGCCGTTTTTATAAAAGGTCAGCGGCGGCAAGGTCATGCGCCGGGTGTCGTCGATGGTGTGCTGGGGAGTGAGCCGGCCCAGGGACGTGACCAGATGCACCGGCCCGGCCACATAGGCCGCCCGCACCTGGCCATCAGGATGCAGGTCCACCGGGCCGTCCACCGGAAGTTGTCCGTAGCGTGAGGAAATGGTGTCCATACCCGGCTCAAGCAAGCATCAGGCCAAAGGGGGCAGGCGGTGTGGGGGGAAAACGCCTCCGGCGGCCAAAGGGCTGGGCCCTTTGGAATCCCTTTTCGTTGTAAGATGTTAAGCGATGCTACCCGTGACGCGTCTCAAGCCTACCCGAAGTCGAGAAACATCACGAAGACGTGCTTGCCCACAAAATTGTCGGCCGCAAACGACAGATTCGTGTCCCCAGACCACGGCCGCTCCAAACGCCGTCACCCAGTCTCCACGCAGCCGTCGCCGTGCCTTCACCGGCCCCTGGCAAGGCAGTACCGCTCGGCCCCTCGGGGAGGCCCCGTCCGGGCCGGCCATCGGAACCCCTGTCTTCAGGAGGACTGCTCATATGGGACAGCTTGATGTGCTCGCCGCCAAGGATGCCTTGAACACCATGCTCGAAACCCTCATCGGCCAGTCCAGGGATGCCCTGGCCGTGCTGGCCCAGGACGCCATTGCCTGCGCCGACGCCACGGATCGGGCCACGGTGGAATCGGACCGCCATCTGGTGCTGATCATGCGCGAACGCGACCGCCTGCTCATGAGCGAGATCAAGGCCGCCCTGGCCCGGGTGGACGAGGGCGAATACGGCGTGTGCGAGGAATGCGGCGAGGAAATCGGCCTGGCCCGGCTGCGCGCCCAGCCCACGGCCACTTTGTGCGTGCACTGCAAAGCCAGGCTCGAAGCGGCCAGCCGGGCAGCCCTTTTCCTGCGCCAGCCCGAAGGCGCCTTTCTGGAGGAATAACCGGTCAGCGCCTGCGGCCGCGCCGCCTTACCGGCCGGACGCCTTGGCCACCGTCGCCTGAAAGGCGTCCAGAAACATCGCGATCTGGCGGTCCAACCAGGCCCGGGCATCCAACCGGGCCTGGCCGCCCATGGCCGCCGCCTGCGCGGGATCGGCCAGCACGGAACGCACGGCCGCGGCCAAGGCAGCCGGGTCACGCTCCGGGCACAGCAAGGCGTTTTTCCCGTGGGTCACGTATTCCACCGTGGCCACGTTCTCGGTGACGACCAGGGGCCGCCCCAGGGACATGGCCTCGAACATGGAATTCTGGCCAGCGGCCACCACCGCGTCCCGAAGCGGCACTACGCAGCAGGCCGCCCCGCCGATGCGCCGGATCAGTTCCGCCCGGGAAACATACTCCCGCACCAGGCTGACGTTTTCCGGCAACGGGCCGGTCGGCACGTAGTTCTGGGACAAAATCACGACCGGCGCAGCGATTGCCGGGGCCGCTGCCACCAATGTGTCGAAATCGCGGTCGCTGTTGCCGTAGGCGAACACGTACCCCCCGACCGGTGGGAGCGGAACCTCGAACAGATCGCGCGCCGGGGCGTCGGGCAGAAAGGCGAACCGCTCGCGCGGGCAGTGGAAGCGCTCCGCATAGGCCGCCTCCTCACTGCGCGAGGTGGTGAGGGCTAGATCGACCCCGGCCATGGCCGCGCCGAGCAGGCGGAGCTTCACCACATACCAGGCCTGCCCGGCCCGGGTGGGATTGATGTGGAAATCTCGGCCGATATGGGGCGGTAGCCGGCGAAACGGTCGCAGGAAACGCTTGACCAACCCCATGGTGGCCGTACAGGGCAGATCCCAGGACACAATGGCATCCTGGTTGCGGCAATTGCACAACGCCTGCAACGGCAAGTAGAACCGGGACAGGCGCAAAGAAAGCTTGGCCAAGGCACGCGGGCCGTCCCCAAACCATGGGCACAGCAGCCTGACCTCCACCCCGGCCTCGCGCAGGCCGTTCAAAAAATACCATTCCCCCTTTTCCTGCCAGCAGAGCAGCAGCACCATGCGGCGGCCAGCCGCCGTCCGTCGCGTCATCGCGGTCTCCCTTGGGCCAGTTCGGCCAGCATGGTCTCGAACGCGGACACCATGATCCGAATATGGCAGCGTGCCGCCGCCACGCGGCGCCCTTCGGCGCCAAACAAAGCCCGGGTTCCAGGGTCGGCAAGGAGCGCCACCAGCCGCGCGGCCAGCAATTCCGGGCGTCCCGGCGGCACGAGAAAACCGGTGCGGCCTTCGAGCACGATTTCGTCCATGGAGCCGACCGCCGTGGACACCACCGGCAGTCCGGCAAACATCGCCTCAATGGCGGCCACGGACAGGGTTTCCTGGAGCGGAGCCGAGGACAGGGCAAAGACGTCGGCCGCGGCCAAAACATCGCCGATATCCCGGCGCACGCCGAGAAACCGGCAGCCCTCGCCCAGACCGAGCCGGTCGGCCAAGGCCGCAAGCGCCTCGCGCCTCGGCCCGTCCCCGGCAAGAAGCAGCACGGCTTCAGGTACCTGGCGCCGCACCGCGGCAAACGCCTCCAGCATGACCTCGTGGGCCTTGTCCGGCCGCAGCGCCGCCACCTGGACCACCACCGGCGCGTCAGGCGCCAGACCGAGCCGTTCCCGGGCCTCGTCCGGGGGCAAGGTCGAGGCCGAACGGGCCGGGTCCACGCCGTTGCGGATGACCGTGATGCGCCCGGGCGGCACACCCTCGATTTGGGTGACATAGCGTCCGTGGCCCTCGGCCGCCGCCACCACCCGGTCCACCCGGGACAGGGCACACCGCCGCACCGCCATGGTCAGGGCATGGGCCCGGTAAAGCCGGCTGGTCTCGTTTTCCCAGTTGACGAAGGCCGCCCCGGCCGCCGTGGCCGCCGGCAGACCGTACAGGAGCGCGTCCAAGTGGTTGATGCCGAGTACGACCTGGACGGCCTGGAGGCGCAGCCAGCGCCAGATCCGCCAGATACAGAACGGATCGATCCGCCCGGCCCGAAGCCCGGTGACCATGGGCACGCCCAGGGCGCCGATCTCCCGGCCCAGGGGCCCGGGATCGGCCTGGAGCAGGCCCAACCGCAGATCGAACGCCTGGCGGTCCATGCGCGCCAGCAGGTCATAGAGCAGTTGTTCGGCACCGCCCGTAACCAGGGTGGAGGCCAGCACCGCCACGCGCACCGGCTCAGCCATGAGATTTCCTCCGGGCGACCAGGTCCGCGAACAGCCCGGTCAGGGTATCGAGGTGCCGGGACAGGCTGAAGTGCTCCTCGGTGAAGCGCTTGCCGGCCTCGCCCATGCGGGCCAAACGGTCCCGGTCGGCCAGTAGGGCGCCGAGCTTGGCCGCCAGATCAACCGCATCCCCGGACCGGAACAGCTCTCCGGTCACGCCGGGCCGCAGCAGTTCCGGAATGCCGCCGATGGCCGCCCCGAGGACCGGTGTGCCAGCCAAGGCGCTTTCGAGCACGGCCAGGGGGGCGTTGTCATAGTTGCGGCTGGGCACCACGGTCAGCCGGGCCCCGGCCACCAGCCGCGACAGGTCTTCCCCACCCTGAAAGCCCAGGAATCGGATCTTGTGGCGTAGCCCAGGGGGGATCAGCGCCCTGAGCTCCTCGCCATAGCCATTGAAGGCATTGCCCACGAGCAACAAGTCCTCGGCCGGGTTCAAGGCGCAATAGGCTTTGATCAGAGTATCCAAGCCCTTTTCCCGGGAGATACGCCCGAAATATAAGATATAGTCGCCCTTGGGCACCGGTTCGACCGGAGCCAGGGGCAGGGCCGGCTGGGGGATGTGGTGGAGGCGTTCGGCCGGGAAACCGCCTTCGAGGAGCCGGTCATACATGAAAGCGCACGGCGCGATGATGGCATCGGCGTTCTCATACAGCCGCAGCCAGCGGTGCAGGTACATGGAAGCCACGCGCAGGGTCGAGGCGGCCAGCGACCCCTTGACACAGCGGTGGACGATGCCGTGCCAAAATCCGCCCCGGGCGCACTCGGTGCAGGGTGTATCCCCGCGCAGGAAGGCGTAATTGGCGCACAACGGACTGTAATCCCCGAACCGGACCACGGTGGGAATGCCCCGGGCCCGAAACGCCCGCAGGATGCTCGGGGACATGTAGTTATAGACGTTGAGCACGTAGCCGATATCCGCCCCGCCGACGGCATCCAGGAGCCGCCCCAGGACCCGGTTGGCCTCAAAGGAATAAAGCATGCGCTCCACATGGCGCACCAGGGACAGGGGCGTGGGTCGGATGGTGCGGTAATGGGTCTGCCGGGGGTCACCGGGCGCGGGGAGAAAATAGCGGTCAAAAGGCGAGGGCCAGTTGCGGGCGTAGGCCACGCTGAAGGGCACGGCCTCGTGACCGCGACGCGGCAGTTCTTCCAGGCAGGCGGACAAGTAGTGCTCGGTGCCGCCGTTGAGGAAAAAATACTTGTTACACAGCACGATCCTCACGACCGCCCTCCTCCGGCCGTGTACCAGCGCTCGGCCCAGGCCTGCACGTTGCAGAGCAGCCACAGGCGTACGGGATCGCCGCCCTGACCGTCAAAAAAGTCCCGGGCTACGGCCACGGTCAAATCCGGGTCCAGGATACCTGCGGCCTTGACCCGCTCCCGGGCGAGGGTCCGGGCCACATACGGCCGCCAGGGGCCGCGCAACCAGCGGTAGAGCGGAATATCGAAACCGCGCTTGGGGCCGGAAGCGGCGTCCGGGCCGAGGTAACGCACCAGCAGCCGGCGCAGGACGCGCTTTTGCTTCCCGTCGCCGCACAGAAAGGAAAGGGGCAGGGAGCAGGCCAGTTCGGCCACCTTGTGGTCGAGCAAGGGATCGCGGCTTTCGAGAGAGGCGTGCATGGAGGCCCGGTCCACCTTGAGCAGGATGTCCTCGGGCAGCCAGGTGGCAAAATCGTCACGCATGAGCCGGTCGGTGAGCTCCGCGGCCGTGGCCCCGGGTGGCACGGCCGGACCGGGCGGCGGCGGGGGGACGCTCAGGCCAAGCAAGGCTTGCACCTCGTCCGGGGCAAAGCCCTTGCACACGTACAGCGCAGCCACGTCCTCGGGACCGCCCGCGCCGACCAGACCGGCCAGCTTGCGCAACCGGGAAACGACATGGGGTTTGCGCCCAGGCCAGGCCCGTGCCAACAGCGGTCCGGCACACCGGGCCGACTGACCAAGTCCCTGCGCCAGCAGTCGCCGCAGCCTAAACGGCAGGCGCCGTACCCGCTCCCAGAGGGCCGGATAGCGGACATAGCCGGTATAGCCGCAAAACTGCTCGTCGCCGCCGTCGGCCGACAGGGCGACCTTGACCCGGGAAACGGCCAGGCGCGAAAGAATGGCTGTGGGAATGCCCGAGGGATCGCCAAAGGGCTCGTCGTAGATCTCCGTGAAGCGGTCAAGCTCCCGGGCGGCATCGGCCTGGTCGATCAACCGGGTGAAATGGGGCAGGCCGAGCCTTGTGGCCACGGCGGCGGCCGGCGCGGTCTCGTCAAAGGCCGCTTCCCGAAATCCGATGGTAAAGGCGTCCAGGGCCACGCCGCAACGGTCCTTGATGACCGCCGCCACCAGGGCGGAATCCACTCCGCCGGACAGGAAATGCCCAACCGGCACGTCGGCCACGAGCCGCAGCCGAAAGGCCTCGGCCACCGCCTCCCCGACCGCGTCCACGGCCTGGTCAAAGGAGCCGACAAAGGAACCCCGGCGCACGGCATCGAGACTCCAATAGCGCCGCACGGTGCAACCGCCGTCCGCACCCAGGCGCAGAAACGTCCCGGCCGGAAGCTTGCGCACCCCGGCGAACACCGTACCCGGACCGGCGAAGTAGCCGGCCATGAGATGGCCGGCCAGGCTTGCCGTATCGATGGCCGGGCGCAAGGCCGGATGGGCGAGCAGGGCCCGGACTTCCGAGCCGAACAGGAGCCGGTGGCCGTCCAGGGCATAATAGAGCGGTTTGACGCCCACCCGGTCGCGGCACAGGGTAAGCTCACGTTTGCGCGCGTCCCACAAAGCCAGGGCGAACATGCCCCGAAACCGGGCCAACGCCGCTTCCAGGCCGAACACGGCCACGGCATTGACCGCCACCTCGGTGTCGGAACTCCCCCGGAAGGGCACGCCCTCCCGTTCGAGCTCGGCCCGGATTGCGGCGTGGTTGTAGATCTCGCCGTTGAACACGATGGTGAGGTTGCCATCGGCGCTTCCCATGGGCTGGTGGCCCAGGGGAGAGAGGTCGATGATGGACAGGCGCCGGTGGCCAAGGCCGATGGGGCCGTCCACGAACAATCCGGCGTCGTCCGGCCCGCGATGGCGCAAGGTGTCGCGCATGGCCGTCAGCACGGTCGCGTCCACCGGCTGGGCGTTGAAGGCGTATTCGCCGCAAATACCGCACATACCAGACGGTGCCGCCTACTTTTCCGGCTCGGCCGCGTACAGGCCGAGGCCATTGAAGCCCACGTAGACCGCACCCGGTTGGACCGGATTCGCAGCCAGGGCATTGATGCCGATCCGGGGCTGGGCCGAGGCGGCCGGGGCAAAGGTTTTCCCGCCGTCGCGGCTGACGAACAGCCCGTCAGCGGCCTGATTGTTGTAGGCCGTGGTGCCGACAGCGGCCAGGCCGGAACCGGCCGGCCCAAAGGCAACGCACGCCGCCGGCACCTGGTCGGGACGCGCCCCGGGCAGCGGATGGGTCGTCCAGGTCGCCCCACCGTCCCGGGTTTCGAGCACGGTTTTCCGGGCGGCGGCAGCCAGGAAATGCTTCGGATCACCCGGATCGACTGCCAGGGCGAACACAAAGCCCCGGGTGGCGGGCAGGGACTCCCAGGTCGTTCCGCCATCGCGGGTCCGCCAGATGCCGCCTTCCAGGGTGGCGGCATAGAGCGTCTCGGGATTGCCCGGGACCAGCAGCAACGCGCCGGAACCGGCAAAATAGGGCGTGTCCAGGCCGGTGGCGACATTGCGGGCCGGCGCGTCCTGGCCGTCGGCCGGGGCCTGGGTCGTGTCCAGGGCGTAAATGCCGTAGCCGCTTATGGCCACGAAGACCTGGTCGGGCTGGGCCTGGCTGACGGCCAGAGCGCAGGGCAGGCCGCTGGCATGGGCCACGGTCAAGGTCTTGCGCTGGTCGTGGAAGCGGAAGCGGCGCCAGGTCGCGCCGCCGTCATCGCTGCGGTAGAGGTAAAAAAAGGCCGTATCCGCGGTATGGCCCGGTTTCCAGGGCGTCATGAGCAGATAGACCGTATCGGGCCGGCCCGGGGCCAGGGCCACGGCCCGGGCATCCCCCTCCTCCACCCCGGCCATGGACCGGCGCCAGGTCGCGCCGCCGTCGGCGGAGACCATGAGCCCGTTGTCGGACGCGGCCAGAAAGAGCCGTTTGGGATCGTCGGGGTGGACCACCACGGCGTTGACCACGGTATTTTGCAGTCCCCCCCGGCATTCCTGCCAGCTGCCCCCGCCGTCCCGGCTGCGCCAGAGACGCCACCAGTCGGTGAGCAGGCCCAGCCGGCCGTCCGGCGAAAAGGTGATACGTTCCGTCGCGTCCTGCCCCCGTCCCCAGTCCGGCGACTGCTTATCGGGCTCGAACCGGGTCACAAGCTGCCATTGCAGGCCGGCATCCAGACTGACCAGGAGCCGATGCGGCCAGGATTTGGGGTGGGTGGCCAAAAAAAGGCTCCCTGGCCGGGACGGGTCGGTGCCGAAATTCTTATACGCGGTGCGGCCAAGCCCCGGCACCAGGGCCGGATTGGGCCCCCGGAACTGCCAGAAATCGCCGGCCAGGGCGTACACGCCCTGATCCTTCACCAGGCAATACAGGCGGCCGCCCTGATACGCCATGTCGGTGACGTCCGCCCGGGTGGGGAGTCCCCGGTCCCAGGGCTCGAAATCGCCTCCGGAAAGGCGCGCAACGCCCTGGTCCGTGGCCGCATAAAGCTGCTCTCCGGCCAGGGCCAGGCTGTTGACCTTGGTGCCGGAAAGCCCGAGCGGCAGGCTCACCCAGTTGCCCTCGGTCGGTTCCAGGCGGAACACCCCTTCGGTGTCCGTGGCCACGTAGAAGATGCCGTCCGGACCGGCCAGGAGGAGATGGCTGCCCGGCTCGCGGTTCTGGTAACGGACATCGCTGACCCGGCGCTGGGTGTCGCCCTGGTCCCGGCTGACGTAAAGGCCGTCGTCGGTGAGGATAAGCAGGCCCGCGCCCGCGGTCGGCAGGATGTCGGCCACGGCAAAGCCGGTCAGGTCCCGGCCCAGAGGGGTGAAGGTCGTCGCGCCATCGCGGCTGCGGAAAAAACCGGCTACATCCGAGCCCACGTAGACCGTCTCCGGGCTGGCCGGGTCCACCACGGCGGCGGTGAAGCGGCCGCCTCCGCTGTAACCGGCCTGACGCCAGTGCCAGGAGCCGTCCGGACCGGCGGCGCCAGCGGCTGCAGCGCACACGCCAAGCCCCCACAATCCGAACAACAACGCCGCAACGCGCGGATGTCGCACCAAAAGCCTCCTTCCCGCGACGAAAAGTGCGGATCAGGGCACGGGTCGAGGGGCCTGCACCGTGGTCCGTTGGCCCACAAACGTCGCGTTATACTGGACATAATCATGGCCGCGCGGATCGAGCCCGGTCATGGTCACCCGGCCCTTCAGCCGCTCCTTGCTCACGTCCAGATGCAGGGTGCCGGTAAGGGCGAGAATTTTGGTCGGCTCCGCCGTTGCATCGATATGTTTTGTCCGCTCGGCCTCGCTTTGGGTCGGCGAGCCCTGGCGGGAGTAGAGCACTGGGCTCATATAGAAAAAATGATTGCCCGAAATGGGCCGGTTGCGCAGTTTGACCTGGCAAGTGATGGTGGTGCCCTGGGTTTCGAGCCGCCCCTCATCCGAATCAAAGTTGAAGCAATTTCGGGTATTGGCGGTGGGGAAGCCCACCACGAAGACCTTGTAGAGGTTCTGGCTGCCCGGCGGCGTGAACGAGATGGTGAGCAAGGCCCGCACGCCCCGGAACGATTCGGAGCCCACGGTGCCGGACATGGTCAGGATGTATTGCGGCGGGCTGTCGTCCGGGGCCAGAAAGGCCTCCTCACCGGTCGTCTGGGCCAAGCTCCAGCGCCCCCCGCCCACAACGACGAGCAGGACCACAACCGCCCAGCAAGCGATCCCCACGCGCGCCCATGCGCTCACCGTCCACTCCCGGACAGCACGATGAACACGGTCTTGAGACATATCTTCAAGTCCTCAATCAGGTTCCAATTGTCAATGTATTCCATGTCCAGGCGCATCCATTCCTCAAAGGACAAATCATTGCGGTCCTTCTGGCACTGCCAGTAGCAGGTCAGCCCGGGGCGCACACTGAACCGACGGCGCAACCAGTCCTCGGAAAACCCGGAGTAGTCCCGTATGGCCATGGGCCGGGGACCAACAATGCTCATGTCGCCGAGCAGGACGTTGATGAGTTGGGGCAGTTCGTCGATGTTGTACCGGCGGATGATACGACCGATACCGGTCACCCGGGGATCTTTCTTGATCTTGAAGACCGGCCCGGTCATCTCGTTTTGGTCTTCCAGGTCGGCCTGCATCTTTTCGGCCCCCACCACCATGGATCGGAACTTGTACATATTGAAGTGGTGTTTGCGGTAGCCGACCCGCACCTGGGAAAAAAAGACCGGCCCACCGTCACGCAATTTGATGCACAGCGCCGCCACGAGCATCAACGGCAGGCACGCCAGCAGCAGTGTCAGGGCAAAGGCAATGTCAAAGGCGCGTTTGACCGTGAGGCGCCAGTCGTCCAGGGGCAGGGCGTCGTAGAGGATACCGAAGAATTTGCCCATGATGGCCGGACTGACATAGCCGTCTCGGCTCTCGAAGATGTCGGCCATGAATTGCAAGGCAATACCTTGGTTGCGGGCCCGGTCGATGATGGAAATGATCTGGTCGTAATAGGAGCGGATCGGCAAGAATACAATGCCGCGGTCAATGGGATTTTCCCGCAGCACACGATCAAAGTCCCGCAATCTGGCAATGATGGGGATGTCGTTGCCGCCATAATTTTCATCATCCATAAAACCGATAATATTATATCCAAGCAACTTATTTTCATTAACAAAATAGTAGAAATCACAGGCCCTTTGATTTGAGCCAAGAATAAGCATGTTGATATATTTATCGTAATACGAGATGTATAACTTGATAAAATAGTTTGAGAGCAATCGAAAAGAAATGATAAGAACAAGCGCTGCGAGACAATAATACAGATAGAACAGGTACGGGAAACCCTCCACCATAAATATAAGCTGACAAATATAAATTGCAGAACAATCAATCGCCAAGAGGAGTGAAGACTCCGCCAGTTGGTTTTTTAAATTCGGCAAATAATAAATATTGCTATAGATACAACAGACAGCAAAATAAACGAGATGAATACATACTATGGCTGGAATTGCCGTCAAACAGACATAGATCAAGCGCTCATTGGCACAAAAAAAATCACTCGTTGAATGCACAAATGGGGTGGTTGCGGTAAAAAAAAGGCTCCCAAAAAATGCAGTCAAGCAAGAGATAACGTCTATAAGACGTAAATGTATCTGATAAAGTCTAATTCTGGATTCAATCATGTGGCCACACGTTCCAGGTCCTACAACACTGTGTTTCCCAAAGAACGAAAAAAGGCACTTCGTAAAGAAATAAGTTTCACTCCGCCGCGAGCAGTCCCACTGCTGCCAGTACGCAGCGTGCGTACGACAACTTTGTGTCAGCCTTGGTGCATACAAAATTTTACCCCGGTCGAAAACAGAAAAGCCGGACCGGGCCGCAAACGCAACGGGCCGAGAAGGCGTTGTCCCGCAAGACCTTTGGTCAACGCGCCTTGCGGCCGCCGGACCTGCGCCCGAACATCCGTCCCAACCCCGCAATATTCCAAATGGGCTGGAATTCTTCCGACACCCGGGCCGTGCCGAGCATGAGCGCCGGCGCGAAAACGACCAGAAAGAGCATCCCCTCCAAGCCCAGACGCACCAGGCTCGGTACGGGGAGCGCGCCCAGTCGCCCGCGCAGCAACAGACAAGGGACCACGGCCGCCAGCGTGGCCAGGGCCGGCGGCACCAAGCCGATCCCCAGTCGGATCGGCTTGGTCAATCCCAAAGGACCGCGCAGTTGGAGCAGAAAGGCCGCGGCGAGCAGGGCGGCCGTGACGCTGGAGGACAGGGCAATGGCTTTCGCCCCACCCATGAGGCGCAAAAACAGCCAGTTGAGACCGAAGTTGAGTCCCACGGACACGATACCCATGACGAACAGGGCATGGGCCCGGCGCAGAGCACAAAAAAAGGCGCCGTTGATGCAGGCATAGGAAAAGAAGAAGAGCCCCCCGGTGTAGCAGCGCAGGGCCAGGGCCGTATGGCGCGCGGCCTCGGCGTCAAAAGCCCCGCGCCGCAACAACACGACCACGATATCGTCGGCAAACAGCATGACCAGGGCGATGACCGGAAAGGCGATGAGCCCCAGGCTGGCCAGACTCTGGGCGAAAATCCGGCGGATGCCGGAGGTGTCGCCGTCGCTGACCTGCTCGCTCACAAAGGGCAAGATGGCCTTGGACAAGGCCAGGACGATCAATTGCAGGGGCAGGTCGTTGATGCGGTAGGCATAGCGCAGGGTGGACAGGCCGCCGGCGGAGAGCTGGGTGGCCATGGACTGGTCCACCAGGAGGTTCGAATTGGCGATGAGCACGCTGCCGGCCAGGGGCATGGCCAGGCCGAAAAAATCGGCGAGCCCCCGCTTTTCGAACCGGAACGGCCGCCACAACGGCAGCTTGCGCCCCACCGCCACCACCAGCCACAGGGTCTTGCAGGCCGTGCCAACCAGGGTCCCCTGGACCAGAAGTTGGATATCTCCGGGCTGCCCCCAGACGAGGAAGGCCATCAAGGCGATGTTGATGGGCAACTGGGCAGCCGTGACCGCGGCAAAAGCTTTCCAGGCCCGCAACAAGGCTGCCAGGGCGGCGGCCGTGCCCTCCAGGGCCACCAGCCACAAGAGCTGGCGGAGCATGGGCACGCCCAAGGCGTTTTGGGCCGCGCTGAACCCGTAGCCGATCAGCGGAAACACGATCCCGGCCACGGCCAAGCCGAGCCCGGCCAGGGCCACACTGCCGCCAAGGCAGGTCAGGCACACGGTCAGGCTGCGATTGCGCAGCTCGTCCGGGGACAAGTTGCGCCGCCAATCCACATACAGCGGTACAAAGGCCGCGATCACGGCCCCGTCCAGGAGCAGCCCGAGCAGGCCCGGCAGCGCATAGGCCAGGTTGAAAACATCGAGGTCCGCGCTCACGCCGTACCGGGCCGCGATGAGCATTTCCTTGCCCAGGGCCAGCACCTTGTCGACCAGGGTCAGGCCCAAAATGACCAGGGCGGCCTGCCCGATGGCCGTCCGGACATCGGGCGCAGGCGGGTTGGCGGTCGACGGCAAACGCTCCGGCATGTGGCCTCCCCGTAAGGGGGTATCAGGGAAGCGCGAAGCCGGTCAACGCGCGGATACCGGGCCTCGGGCAAACGTACGGGACCGCGCCCGGTCCGGTTTCCACACCGCATCCTCCCCGGAGGGAAACGGACGCTACAACGGTGTTTCACAAAGTCACACGCGAACGAATATCTCAAACCCAATCACCGTGGGCGAGGGCATACGAATTTTTTTCCCGTGCATCCGCAGCAGGATAGACACCCCTCAAAACGGCCTACAATTTGCAATTACAGATGTGTCAAGGTCTCTTGCCGCATCCAACCTCAATCGCAAAGGCGGGCACGACGATGCACTCCCAGACAACAGACGGTTTTCACCCTCGGACCTGGGGCCGCTATGCCCGCATGGCCATCCTGAGTCTCGTGACCGTTCTGGTGTTGCCTTCCTGCCAGAGCCGGCCCTCGAAAACCGAGCTCGACGCAATCGTTGCCTCGCCAGGCGATGTGGAAACGCTGCACAAGGTCGAACAGGAACGGGCCATTACGCCGGAATCGGTGGCCGGCAAATCCGGCTACCAGATTCTCGACGGCGTGGCCGTGCGGGATCTGCCCGAATACCGCATGGGCACCGGCGATATCCTGGAAATCGTCTACCACATCAACTACGAAAAAAATCCCGAGACCTATCGCTTCGAGGTCCAGGACAAGGTCAACATCTTTTTTCCGTTCCAGCCCCAGTTCAGCTCCACGGTCATGGTCCGCACCGACGGCCGCATCAGCCTGCCCATGGTAGGCGAGGTCATGGTGGAATCCCTCACCCCGGCCGAACTGACCGCCGAACTCAAAAAACGGTACTCCCGATACATCATCAATCCCACGATCACGGTTTCGTTGCAGGAATTCAACGTCAAGATCGAGGAACTCAAAAAGGCCATCACCACCGCCCCGCGCGGCCAGAGCAAAATCGCGCCCGTCACCCCTGACGGCCGCATCTCCCTGCCCATCATCGGCAACATCCAGGCGGCCGGCCTGACCCTGCGCCAGCTCGAAAAGATGATCAACGAACGCTACAGCTCCTATGTCCGCAACTTGCAGACGACCCTGATCGTCAGCGAAATTCATCATATGAAGTTCTTCATCCTGGGCGAGGTGGACAAGCCCGGCGAGTACGAAATGGCCGGCCGGCCCACCCTGCTCGACGCCATTGCCAAGGCTGGGGGCCAGAAAACCAGTGCCGCCCTGTCCGACGTCATCGTCATCCGCAGCGAAGGGCTCGAAAAGCCCATGGTCTTCAAGGTGGACCTGGAAAAGTGCCTGACCAGCGGCGTGCTGTATCCCGGGCTCACGGTCCAGCCGGCCGACATCCTCTTTGTGCCCAAGACCCGGTTGGACAACGTCAACGATCTGATCGCCAAGATCTTCACCAAGGGTCTCTACGGAGTGGTGCCCTTCTCCAGTACCTTCTCCATGAACTACGATCTCTCGAACAAGTACATCGTCAAGTAATCCGCGAGACTCCGGAACCAACCATGCATATCGAACCGGGAGACAGCACCATGGCAACGCAGCATCGGGGGACGATCGTTTCCGAAAACTTTCTGCGAGAATTCACCTTCCTCCTCTTTTATCGGCAAAAGACCATTGTCGTGACAACGCTGGTCGTCTTCACGCTCAGCGTCCTGGCGGCCATCTTCCTGCCGCCTACCTATGTATCATCCTCCAAATACGCGATCTCCCTGACCCAACAGCTCGATCCGCTCAAAAAGGATCTCGTCTACGACACGAAGAACCAGCTTTTGCGCGTGCTGCAAAGCCAAAAGGAAATCGTTCTGTCCGCCACCGTCTTGCAACAGACCGCTCGCAAGCTCTTTCCCAATGCCTCCGAAGCGGAAATCCCGACCCTGGCCGACGACCTCAAAAAACGGATCACCGTCACCCCGCCCAAGGGCGAGGACTTTGAAGGTTCCAACGTCTTTTATCTCAACGCCTCGGGCAAGACGCCCCAAGCCGCTTTCTCACTGGCCCAGATTCTGTCCGCCAACTACCTCGACGCCTACGCCTCCATGTCCCAATCCCGGTCCGGCTATTCCTACAGTTTCTACAATACCCAGGTCGACAAGCTCAACCAGGAGATGCAGACCAAAAGCCGCAAGTTGCGGGAATTCGAGGTCAAGCATGCGTCAAACCTGGTCGACATCCTGAGTCTCGAAGTCGGGGCCGGCAAGACCAACGTGGAAATCGGCCCCAAGGCGCTGCTCACCGAATCCCTGCGCAACCGGCAGCGGTTGACCGAACAATACGAGGCCCAAAGCAAGATCATCGAGATCCTGGAGGCCGAAGCGGCCAAGAACACCATCCCCGTGGTCATGGCCGACATGGAAGGCACCGGCAAGGCCTTGACCGCCTATCGCAACAAGGTCACCCAGATCCAGTTGCAGATCAGCGAAATGAAGACCCAGTTCACGAGCGGTTACGAGCCGTTGCAGCAACTGCAAAAAGAATTGCAGCTGGCCACGGCACTGTTGCGCAACGAGTTCAACTCCATCCTCAAGGCCAAGAAAATCGAACTCGACAGCCTGACCGCCCAGATCAACGCCATCGATGCCGTGATCGGCCAGCTGGAGAAAACCCTCACCGCCACCGCCCAGGAACGCTCCACCTATGACGCCCTGAAACAGGATTATGTCCTGGCCCGGGATGCCTACGCCGATGCCCGCTCCAAGATGGAGCAAGCCCGCCTGGCCGCTTCCATTAACCAGGAAAAGCAGGACATCGCCCCGGTGGACGCGCCCGAACTCCCGCTTAAGCCCTCCAAGCCCAATCGCCCCCTGCTGGCGGTGCTGGGCCTTTTTGCCGGCCTGTTCCTCGGTTTGGCCCTGGCCCTGACCGTGGACTACTTCGACCACACCCTCAAAACCCCCGAGGCTGTGGAACAGTATCTCCGGCTGCCCTGTCTGGGTTCCGTGGGCCGGATTTCCTGAACGCAGCAACCGTGTCACGCGAAACAGGGCGGCGCCCATGATCATCGAATACATCCTGCTCGGGATCGCGGGCCTGTCCCTGGCCCTGGTCATCGCCCTGATCGCGGCCCGGGGCGCCCGCGCCAGCACCGGCGCCGGACCGTCGCTGCTGGCGCGGGTGTTCACCTTGTGGCTTATCAGCACGGTGTTTTTCGGCAGCCGGTTCGCCTCGGTCCGGTTCGCGGGTCTGTTCGACCTGACCGTGGAACGGGCCGTGTTCATACTCCTGCTCGGTCTGATGGTGGCCCGGCTCTACCAGCGGCGGGTCGCACACGGAATGGACCATACCGCGGAACTACCGCTGCTCGCGTTTTTGGGCCTGTGCCTGATCTCCATGTCCATCCACGGGTTCCAGGCGCCCCGCCCCACCATGAGCAGGCCCTGGTACGTGTTTCTGGAAGGCTACCTGCTGCCGTGCATCACCTTTTACTGCGTCAAATATTTTCTCACCGACGAAGCCGACCTCCGGTGCGTCGTGCGGGGACTGTTCTGGATCGGCGCCTTTCTCGTCGTCACCTCCATCATGGAAGGCGTGGGCCTGCGCCAATATGTCCTGCCCTCCTACATCAACGACAAGACCTTCCTGATCCATCTCGGCCGGGCGCGCGGTCCCTTTCTCAACGCGGCCTTCAACGGCGTGGCCCTGTGCATCGGCCTGATCGCCGGGCTCATGCTGCTGCCCTTGGTCCGCTTTCCCTTTTCCGTGCTCCATTATGGCGTACTGGTCCTGTTCGCGCCGGCCGTCTTTTTCACCGAAACCCGGTCGGTCTACCTGCAATTCGTGCTCATCGTGGTGGGCGTGGGCGTGGCCATGCGCACGCCCTTCCCCAAATGGAAGGTGTACGCCATCCCCTGTTTCCTGATCATCTTGGCCATTTTACTCAATATAGGCCGGCTGGCCTCGACCGAACGGTCCGCAGGCGGCTTGGCCCAGATGGAGGAGGTCTCCATCCGATTCGAACTGGCCCGCAAATCCCTTGAACTCGCCGGCCAGTATCCCTTTTTCGGCGTCGGCCTGGCCCAATTCCGCAACGTCGGCCTGGCCCCCCTCGAAGCCATCGAATACCAGCACAACCACCTGCTCGGCATCGCCTCGGAACTCGGTCTGACCGGGCTGGCCACCTACCTGGCCTTTCTCGTCATCATCCTGCGCCGGCTGTTTCGGCTGCTGCGCAGCATGCCCGAAAGGCCATTTCTCAACGACAATTTCCTGTTCCTGACCGGCTTGGCCCTGCTGTGCAACCTCGTCTCCAATTCCTTTGTCGAACCCTCCCTGCACGCCTTTGCCAACGCCAACTTTTTCCTTTTCGCCGGCATCGTGGATAGGCTCTCCAACCGCAACCAGGGACTGGTCCCGGGTAGTGGCGCCGCGCCCCAGCCCGAAACAACGGCCGAACCGGCCTAAGACTCGGAACGCAAAACGCCTTGCCGCCGCCCGCCGCTTCGCCCTTGCCCGGGCAGCGGTCTTTCTGTCATGGAAAACCGAGGCCTTGCCCGCGCCGAACGCTACGACAGATCGCAGGGAGAACCCAAAGGCCCTCCCAAAGCTCACGGAGACCCCATGCTCGACTACTTCCGGCGCTTCGCCAGCAAACTGGCCCAGAAAGCGAAACATCCCCAGGCGTTTCGCCACATCAGCTACGCCGCCATCGTCGGCTATACCGTGGGCCAGGCCTGGGCCGAACTGACCCGGACCTCGCCGACCCGGCTCCTGGCCAGCCGCCATGCCGTCGCGGACGGGCTCACGGTCCTCGACACGCCCTACGGGCCGCTCTACGCGCCCCCGGACCTGTCCGACGACGAACTGGGCTACATTTTTCGGGAATCCTTCGACGATCGCCACTGGCACCACTACTGCGCCCACGGCACGGTCATCGCCCCGGGCGACGTGGTGGTGGACTGTGGCGCCTCCATGGGCTGCTGGTTGCTGCCCTTTCGCAAGACCATCGGGGCGGTTCATTTTTTCGAACCGCAGCAGGCCTTTTGCCGTTGCCTCGAAAAGACCTACCAGACAGAGCTCGATCGCGGCAAAGCCCACATCCACAACCACGCCACCGGTGATGTCAACGCGGTGGGGAAGTTCGTTTTTGCCAAGGAGGGCGATATCTGCGGCAAGATCGACTTTTCCGAGCCGGGCGACGTGTCGGTGCGCACCATCGATACCGTGCTGGACGGCCAGCGGGTCGATTTCATCAAGGCCGACATCGAGGGCGCCGAGGCCAACATGCTGCGAGGCGCCGCGGAGACCATCCGCCGCTGGCACCCCAAAATCGCCATCACCGTCTACCACGACGAAAACGATTGGGAAGCGCTCCTCGGGTTCGTCAAAAGCCTGGTCCCGGCCTACCGACACAAGCTCGTGGGCATTGCCGCCTGGGGCAAACCCATCATGCTGCATCTGTGGTGCGACTGATCAGAACATCCGTTTGATCAGACCGAACAGGTCGAACATCAGGGCGATGTGCAAGACCACCAAAAAGGCCAACACGCCGGCCAAATAGGCCCGCATGATCCCGGTACCGGAACCAGGTTCCTCCGACGGCTCGGGCTGGATGGATTCAAAGCGCATGGCGCTCTCCTTGCTGGACCTGTTGCTGGTGTCGTTCCGGAGTGGGGGCTTACGCGGGCGCCTCGTGGTCGCAGCCCAGGCCCAGATAAGCCCGGGCCAGACTGGCAGCGGCCTTATCCCAGCCGAATCCCGTGAGTGCCCGGTCCCGGCAGGCCGTGCCTCGAGCCGCCAAGAGCGCCTCCGCCTCGGCTGCCGCCGCTTCGAGACCGGCCGCCAAGGCCTCGCGGTCGCCCACCGGGAAATAGCGGCCTGTTTCGGCCAAGACCTCCCGGTGGGGCGCAATGTCCGAAGCCAGACACGGCAGCCCCGCCGCCATGCCCTCCAGCAAGGACAAGGGCAGCCCCTCCAGGCCCGAGGCCGTGACATAGAGCCGGGCATTGGCAAAAAGCGCGGCCAATTCGTCCCCGAACCGGTAGTCGGCCAAGACCACCCGGCCGGAAGTCCCGGCCGCGGCGCGTAAGCTTGCCGCATAGTCCTCGCACCCGGCCGTGCCACCGGCAATGACGAGCTTGAGATCGCAACGAGCGGCCAAGGTGGCGGCAATCAGGTCCTCGATGCGTTTTTCCGGCACCAGCCGCCCCACGAACAGGGCATAACCCCGGGGCATGAGCCCAAGTTCCGCGAGATTGCCCAAGGGCCGCTGCGGCTGGGGGGTCACGCCGTTGGGAATGTAGCAGCTCTCGACCCCGTAGCGCTCCCGGTAGGAATCGACCAAGGCCTGGGAGACCATGATCCGCGTGTCGGCAAACCGGGCCGAGCACCATTCCCCGAGCCGGATGATCCGGGAAGCCTGGCCCGACCATTTGCCGCGCTGCCAATCCAGGCCGCCGCAGGTGAAAAACAGGCGCGCCCGGGGCGTCACCAGGCGCAACAACGGCAAGAACAGGGCCGGCCCCTGGGAATAGACGTGCACGATGTCGCAGGCCTGGCCGACCACGTGCAGGCAGGCCAGCAAGGTATGAAAAAAGGCTTCCGTGTGCTTGCCGGCAAGGGCCGGCAACCGGACAAGCCGCAGGCCGCGATAGGTGGTCAGCCCCCGGGGCACGTAGGAGGCCCGGCAATAGATCGTAATCGGAAAACCGGCTGCGGCCAGCCGGGTGTAAAGCTCCTCGCACTGGCGCTCCACCCCGCCCCAGGTGGCCGGCACCCCGCGCAACCCGAGCACGGCCACGCGCGGATAGCGGCCATCCGGTGGCACGGGCATGGGCCAGGCCGGCTCAGCGGCCAGGGGCGTTCCAGAGGGTAAGGTAGGCATCGGTCATTCCCGAAATATCGTATTTTTCCCTGGCCTCGGCCCGGGCGGCCGCGCCCAAAGCGGCAGCCAGAGCGGGCTCGGCCACCAGGCGGGCAATGGCCCCGGCCAGGACGTCCGGCGCATCGGGCGGACACAGCAAGGCCGTTTCCCCGTCGCGCAAAATGTCGCGGTTACCGGGCACGTCCGAGGCCACGATGGGTTTGCCCGCGGCCATGGCCTCAAGCAGGGCCAGGGACGTGCCTTCGTACAACGAGGGCAGCACGAACACGTCGCTTGCGGCGATGACAGCGGCCACATCGTCGCGCTGGCCGAGAAACAGCATGCGCCCGGTCAGGCCGGCGGCATCGCGGGCCGCCTCCAGGGCCGGACGCAGTTCCCCGTCCCCGGCCACGACCAGGACCGGGTCCAGACCGCGTGCCAAAAGTTCGGTCAGCACCGGGAGGAACACGGCCTGGTTTTTCTGGGCGGCCAAACGCCCCACCGTGCACAGCACCGGCCGCCCGGGGGGGATGGCGGAGGCGACTGCGGACGCCTGATCGGCTGCGGCCGTGTCGATGCCGTTGATGATGACATGCAGCTTGTCCCGGCGCACCCCAAAAACGTCGCGCAAAATGGCGGCGGTCTCCTCGGACACGGCCACCACGGCCGAAGCCCGGTTGAAAAGCAGCCGGGTCAGCCAGATCCGCAAGTTGGTTCGCGGGTCAAAGGCCCGGCGCTCGGGCAAGGGACGCTGGGAATGGACCGTCACCACCACCTTGCCCACGCCGCACAACCGGCCGGCCAGGATGCCCAGGAATTCGGCGTCGGACAGATGGGCGTGCACGACCCCGATGCCTTCCCGGCGGATGCAGGCCCGCAAATCCTTGAGACAGCCCAGAACATAGCCGAGGAACCGCCCGGGCTCGGTGATGCTCGGCCTCGGCCGGTTGAGCGAAAAAAACGGCACGCCCGAGCCTTGCAGCCGCGGCCCGAGGCTAGCTTCCGGGTGCAGGGCGCACACCAGGCAAGGGATGCCCCGGCGGTGAAGCTCCAGGGCCAAGGAGACCACCATCTGCTGGGCGCCGCCGCAATCGAGATCGTCAATGAGCAGCAAGACGCGCGACGGTGCCTCATGCGACGCGATCCGAGGCCCGACCGGTTGGGCGCTCATTTGAGCAGGTCGTAGATTTTCTTGGGAATGGGGTATTCCCGCTGGTTGAGAACGACCCCGGTCACCTCGATCTTGTTGGCTTTGAAGGATTCGAGGGTCTGTTCGCAAATCTCACGGCGCGAGGTGGCATAACGGCTGACCAAAATGGTGTTGCGGGCATACTGGGCGAACGTGATCTCAATCGGCTTTACAAGCACGGACTGGCAGTCGTAAATGACCAACTGGAACTGCTCGCGCAACGATTCGACCAGCTTCTTGATCTTGTCCGTGGGCGGGATGCTGTTCCCCGGCCGGCCCGGGACTTTCCTGCCGCTTGGCATCACAGACAGCCCCGGAATTCTGGTCGGATGGATACAGTCCTCAAGGCTTGCCCCTTCATAGTAATAGGCGAGCAGCCCTGGCAGGTCGGTCTTGCCGACCGGATGCGAATTGTCGGGATGGGCGTCGCAATCCGTATCGACGTAGATCGTCTTGAGTCCGTTGCTCATGGCCACGAACGCGGCCAGATGAAAGGAAACAAAGGTATTGCCCACGTTTTCCGAGCAACCGTAAAAGGCGATATCGGACTTTTCCTCGACCCCTTGCAAGAGCAGCCGTCCCCACAGGAAGTTGAGCGATCCCCGCATGCGTTGGAGCAGGGGGTAACTCTGCCAGGACACGGGCTGGTCGGCGGCGTCGAAATCGGCGTTGGCCGCGGCGGCAACCTCCGACTGGCGCGGCAAGATGAGGTCGGGATAGAGGATCTTCGAATGTTTTTTAAGAAGCTCCAAGACCTTGTCGGCACCTTTGTCGGCGGCATTCACCATCATGGCGTTTCCTTGCGCAGGGCGGTCTTTCCATCAGCGGATCGATGGAGCGAAGAAAGGATTACAGTTATTCGATGAGAAGAAAGCAAGGATGGTGCCAATGCCCGCGCCCGCAGCGCAAAATACAACAGCCTCATATCATGTGCTTTTCAACATGCCACCGCCATCACCCACCGGACCGGCCGCGGCCACGGCAAGGAGGCGTGTTCCATTTTGTTAATGAGTGGTCCGGCCAACCGTCCGAAAAACCGCTGCCGGCCGTCTGCCCCGAGGCGGACGACCGGCAGAAAAACCCGCCCAGACCGTGGGCCTAGGCCAGGGTCACGGGCCGGAAATCGGCCGTGCGCTCCACCGGGACCAGACCGGCGGCCTCGATGGCCCGGCGCAACGCGCCCAGGGTCAGGCCCTTGGGGCTGTCCGCGCCGGCGGCGTGGCCGATACGTTCCTCGATGATGGTGCCGTCGAAATCGTCAGCCCCGGCCCACAGGGCCATCTGGGCCGCCTTGATGCCGAGCATGGCCCAATAGGCCTTGAGATGGGGAATGTTGTCGAGGAACAGCCGTGACAAGGCCATCAAGCGCAGCACCGTGAGGCCGTCCGGTCCCGGCGCGCCCAGGTAGTTATTGGCCGGCTGGTAGGCCAGGGGAATAAAGCAGGTAAACCCGCCGGTCATGTCCTGCAAATCGCGCAGGGCCGAGAGATGGGCCACCCGGTCGGCCCAGGTCTCGATGTGGCCGAAAAGCATGGTGGCGTTGGTGGGCAGGCCCAGATGGTGGGCGGTGGCGTGGACCTGAAGCCAGCGGTCGCCCGAAATCTTCTCCGGGCACAGGCGCTGGCGCAGGTTCGGCGAAAACACCTCGGCCCCGCCGCCGGGCAGCATGAGCAGGCCGGCCTCCTTGAGGGCGGCCAGGATCTCAAGCTCGGACACGCCCTGGACATCGGCCAGATGGGCCACTTCCACGGCGGTGAAGGCCTTGATGCCGGCGCCGGGCCGCTCCCGGGCAATGGCCCGCAGCATGTCGAGATAATAGTCCAGGGGCAGTTCGGGGTTGAGCCCGCCGACCACGTGGATTTCCCGGATCACGGCGTCGCGGTGGGCGGCCAGCTCGGCCACGATGTCCGCGACGCTCGCCGTGTGGGACCCGGGTTCGCCCTTGACCTTGCTGAAGGCGCAAAACCGGCAGGCGTTGACGCAGACATTGGTGAAATTGATGTGGATATTGCGGACGTAGTAGGCGTTTTTGCCGTGGCGGACCAACCGGGCGGCCAGGGCGGCCTCGCACAGGTCGTGCAAGGGCGCGGCCACGGCTAAAATCAGGGCCTCGTCCGGGGTGAGCCGGGTACCGGCTCGGGCCTTATCCAGGATGGCGGCCGTCTGGCCGTCCGGGGTGGGTGTCGTTGCGTTCATCTCGTTGGCGCGGTAAGGGTCAAAGTGGTGTGTCTGTCTACCCCTTTTTGCGGCCGCCCGCCAGGGTGTCGCGGTCAAGGAATACGGCCATGTTCCGAAGAGCGTTTTTCCGTTGCCTGCCAGTCCTTTGCACGGTCCTGGTCCTGGCCTTGCCGGGCCGGGCCCTCGCCGACGAGTCCACCCAGGCGCTTGTCCGCTTTTTTCAGGGCCAGACCCGATCCTTGCCGTCGGCCGGCATCGACTTCGAGATCACGGCCGGCTTCGCCCTCATCCAGACCGGCACCCCGGACAGCAGCGGCCGTTACGCCATGGTCGCAAGCACCATTACTCAAGTGACCAGCGACATCTACCGCCTGGACCTCTCCCTGGAAAAGCCCCAGCCCCGGGCCGTCCCCAGCTTTGACCAGCCCTATTTCTTCACGCTCAAGCGAAACTATTATTTTTGGTACCAAAACGGCGAAAAAATCCTGTTCAAGGTCGGCAACAAACGGGTCACCCTGACCACCGGGCGCAAGGACGTGTTGCGGGTGGACATCCACTCCCCGGACACCTACTCCATCGACCGGGAAACCATGTTGCGCAATCTGTCCTTTACCGACGGCCCGGACACGATCGTATTCCAGATCCGCTTCAAGTAGCAAAAGCCCGCCCATTGCGGCACAAAGGCCACCCCGCAACGGTCTGTTCCAACCGGCCGCATCCCGGATTGGGCCATGCATCCACCGGGCCTGCAACGGTCCGGATTCGGTCCGAGTCAACGCTGTTCCACAAAGTTGATGCATAACGCTCCTGGCCACTATGCAAGGGCCGCCAAAGACTGTAGTGATCTCTCCATGCCGCAGGACAAATTGTCGTACCCTCCTGCCCTGGCCGGCCTTGTCGCCATTCTCGCCGTCACGCTCCTGGCCTCGGCCGCCTGGGCCGCCGCCCTGAAACAGGCGGTGCTCATTCCGCAATGGGAACCCCAGGCCCAGTTCGCCGGCTATTACGTGGCCCTGGCCAAGGGGTTTTACACGGCGGCCGGCGTGGACATGCGCATCCTGCGTGGCGGTCCCCAGTCCCCGCCCTCGAAGCTGCTGCGCGAGGGCCGGGCCCAGTTCGGCACGTTTTTCCTCACCTCGGCCATCCGCCAACGGGCCGCGGGCCTGCCTCTGGTCAATCTGGCCCAGCTCGTGCCCACGTCGAGCCAGCTGCTCATCGCCCGCAAATCCAGCGGCATCACCAAGCCGGCCGACCTCGCCGGCAAGCGGGTGAGCCTGTGGGGACCGGAATTCCGCCTGCTCCCCGAGGCCTTTTTCCACCGCCACGGCATTACCGTCACAGAGCTTCCCCAGGGCTACACCGTGGACCTGTTCCTGCGCGGCGGCGTGGATGCCTGCTCGGCCATGGGCTACAACGAATACCATACCCTGCTGAACGCCGGCCTGGACCCCGGGGAACTCACCGTCTTCAACCTGGCCGAAGGCGGCCTGGATCTGCCCGAGGACGGCCTGTACTGCCTGGAGGCGACCTGGCAACAGGACCCGGACCTGTGCCGGGCCGTGGTGCGGGCCAGCCTGGCCGGCTGGCGCTACGCCTTCGAACATCCGGACGAGGCCCTGGACATCGTCATGAGCCATGTCTCGGCCGCCAATCTGCCCACCAACCGCATGCACCAGAAATGGATGTTCGACCACATCCGCCAGGTCATGACCGCTCCCGGAGCCGCGCCCGGACCCTTGGGCGAGGACCGGTACGCCGCCGCCGTGGCCGTCATGCGCGCGGCTGGTCTGATCGAGACCGCGCCCTCCTACGAGGCCTTCCATGCCGACTGCCGCTAAAGCGCCCAACCTGCCCGCGGCCGAGTCCGAGGCCCCGGTCCGGGAAGTGGGCCGTCTGTCCCGGGCCCGGGGACTGGGCTTTAAGCTGGCCCTTTTCATCCTGACCAGCACCACCTGTATTTTCGCCCTGGCCTTCACCTATTACTACCAGTCCTCCAAGGACCTGCTGCTTAAAAATGTCCGCGAAAACGCCCGCAACCTCATCCGGGGGGCGGCGGCCCGCATCGAGGCCCATCTGACCGCCGTGGAACAGCTCCCCCGCTACGTGGCCGAGGGCCTGGCCCAGGAAACCCCGCGCCGGCCCATCCTCGAACGCCGCCTGCGCGACATGCTGGCCGCGAGCCCCGACATCTTCGGCACGGCCGCCGCCTATGCGCCCTGGGCCTTTGCGCCGGGACTCGAACGTTTCGCCCCCTACTACTGCCGCAAGGGCGACACCCTTGAATTCGTGCCCCTGGGCGAGGAGACCGACTACACGATTTTGGACTGGTATCTGGTGCCGGCCGTGCTCGGCCGCACGGTCTGGAGCGAACCGTATTTCGACGAATCCGGCGGCTCCATCGTCATGACGACCTGTAGCGTGCCGTTTTTCCGGGGCGAAGGCCCGGAACGACGCCTGCTCGGCGTGGTCACGGCCGATGTGTCCCTGGACTGGCTGCGCCGCCAGGTGAGCCGCATCGCCATGTACCATTCGGGCTATGCCTTTCTGGTCAGCGCCAACGGCGTGTTCGTCTCCCACCCGGACAACCGGGCCATCATGCGCGAGAGCATCTTCAGTCTGGCCGAGGCCGCCGGGAGCCAGGAACTGCGTGCCGTGGGCCAGGCCATGATCCGGGGCGGGGAAGGCTTTGCCCGGTTGCCCGATTTCGTGCTTGGCAAACCGGCCTGGCTGGCGTACACGCCCATGCCGTCCACGGGCTGGTCCATGGGCGTCATCGTGCCGGAAGACGAGCTGTTCGCCGACCTGCGCAGCCTCGGCAAGGAAGTGGCCATACTCGGCGGAGCCGGCTTCTGCCTGCTTTTGGCTGTCATCGCCGGCATCGCCGCCTCCATCACAAGGCCCCTCGGGAAACTCGCCGTCACGGCCGCGGAAATCGCCCGGGGCAACCTCGACGTCCAGGCCCCGGCCACCGCCGCCCAGGACGAGGTCGGGGTGCTGGCCCGGTCCTTTGACCAGATGCGTCTGGCCCTCAAGGACTACATCGCCAACCTGACCGCCACCACCAAGGCCAAGGAACGGCTGGAATCGGAACTCAAGATCGCCCGCAACATCCAGATGAGTTTTCTGCCCAAGCGGTTCCCGCCCTTCCCGGAGATCGACGCTTTCGAGCTGCACGCCGCCCTGGAACCGGCCTGGGAAGTGGGCGGTGACCTGTACGACTTTTTCCTGACCGGCGACGGCCGGCTGCTGTTTCTGGTCGGGGACGTTTCGGGCAAAGGTGTACCGGCGGCGCTTTTCATGGCCGTGACCAAGACGCTGATCAAGGGCATTGCCGAACAGGAATCCGACCCGGCCCAGATCCTGACCAAGGTCAACCGCGAACTGTGCGTGGACAACGAGTCCTTGCTGTTCGTCACCCTGTTTCTGGCCATCCTGGACACGGGCACCGGTCGTCTGACCTACTCCAACGCCGGCCACAATCCGCCGGCGCGCATCGGTCCGGACGGGGCGGTGTCCTGGCTGTCCCTGCCGCGCGGGGTGTTTCTCGGTATCATGGAGGAGGCGGTCTACCGCACGGCCGAAACCCGGCTGGCCCCGGGTGAGACCCTGGTCGCCTACACCGACGGGGTCACCGAAGCCATGGACCCGGACCAGAAGCTCTTCAGTTCCGAACGGCTCCTCGACCTGCTGGCCGTCCAGGCCGGCCACGATCCCGAGACTCTGGACACCGCCGTATTGGCCGCGGTTCGGGCCTTTGCCGGCAACGCCCCCCAGGCCGACGATATCACGGTCTTGTCCCTGCGTTATCGCGGCCGACACGACAGCTGATTGCTATTACAAAGATGGCCGAGATGTGACGCAGTTATAAGTCACTACTGTTACCGTGTTAGGTCTGCATCTTCTTTCCAATTTCAGTTGCGTTTCAGTGGCAACCCCTGTATAAAGTTTGGAAGACGTCACCAGGAGAAACCGATGGAAGATTATTTGAAAGCAGCCTTGGAAATCGTGAAGGCCCAGGCCTCGGTCCGGACCATGACCGATGAAGAAATCACGTCCATGCTCAAAAACGTGGCCGCAGGAATCCAAGCAGCCGCCGATGCAGAGACTGTTCCGGCCGAAGCTTCGGTCCCGGCCATCGAGCCGTCCAAGGCTGTCAAGGAAAACAGTGTGGTGTGCCTTGAATGCGGCAAATCGTTCAAGGTCCTCACCAAAAAGCATCTTGCCGCCCATGGCCTTACTCCCGAAGAGTACCGGGCCAAATACGGCTATAAAAAAGGCGCGCCCCTGGCCGCAAAATCCCTGCAACGGGAACGGCGTAAGAAAATGAAGGACATGCGACTGTGGGAACGGCGCCGTAAGGCCCCGGCCGAGTAGACCGTGCCAGCCCGATGGGCTGTCCGACGCAGTCCCGCGTCCGGCACACGGCCGGACCTGCCACCGTACGTCCCGAGGGGCTCTGACGACCTTCGGGACGTACGTGTGCACCAGGCGGCACGGTCCCTCCGGAGAAAAGCATGCCCTGCCTCGACCGCGCCCTGACCGAAGTTCGTGCCAGCCTGACCTGGACAATCGAAGAAGTCGCCTCCGACGCCGAAGCGCCCGAAGGCTGGTCCAATCCGGAAACCCGGACCCATGTGCTGCTTGCCCCCCGACATCCGGGGAGCCGGCTCGCGCTGTTGCGCCAACTCGTCCACGCCGCCCTGTGCGAGCACATGCCCCGCCTCTATGCCTCGAGTACGGTCTGGGGCGTGTCCCTGGGCGGACAAGTCGTGACCCGCAAGCACTACCTGCGCGCCACCCGGGAGTGGTACGCCGCGGCCCGGCTGGCGGAGCTGTGCCCCGACGAGGTCGATGCCGCCCTGGCCAACGCCTCTGCCGCCGCCCGGGAGCGGCTGGCCACGATCCGGCCCTTTGTCCTCGACCGCCTCAACCTCGGCCCGGACGAACGCGGCCGCCTGGCCGACGGGCTCCTGCTGGCCCAGGTCAGACGCCGGCTCGATCCGGCCGCGGACACGGCCGACTCCGTCACCGGGGCCGTAGCCGCCGCCTATGGGCAAGTCGATCCCGAGGCGCCGGACATGCCGGGATTTCTCACCGTGGTCAACGGGCTGTGCGCGGCCACGGGCCGCCGTCCCTTCACCCCGGTGCCCCGCAAGGGCTACTGGATGGTACGGGAAAGTGACTCTGCGCCCTAGGTTCCAGTCGGTACGATGACCTTGAGCGGTTCGGTGACCGCGTCGTAACGGGCGAGTTTGAAAATGTGCTCCAAGGCCACACTGGACAGCTCAGAGCCCTTGGGCAGGACTTTGACCTGCTGCCCGGCCCGGGTCACGTACATGTCCTCGGCCAAAATCATCCGCTCCCGCAGCCCCCGCAGTCCCACCTGGGTGATGACGTATTTGCGCTCGTCACCGAGCACCTCACCCAGCATGGCCACCACATCCGGGTCATACATCCCGGCCGCCTGCTTGATGGCGTTGTAGGCCTCGGGCTTGGATTGCCCGGCGCTGGTCAGGCGATCGAATTCCAGCACCACCCGCAGGATGCGCGCCCCGAGCGGAATGTCCTTGCCCCGCACGGCATCGGCCGGGAAGCCGCTGCCATCGAAATTCTTCTCCTGGTAGGCGATGATCCGGGCCACCCCACCCATGCGCGGGATGTGGGCCACGAGCTTGGAGGCCACCTCGGTATGCTGGTGGTAGACGGCCGCGTCCTCGGCACTCAGGACCCGACCGCGCTCCACCTTGGTGATGATGGCGTCGGGCAGCATGATAAAGCCCATCAGGCACAGCATGGCCGCGGCATCGGTCTGCCAGGGGCTCGGGTCTCCGCCCAGACGCGACATGCGGCGCACGTAGGGCGCGATGCGCGACACCCGGCCGTACACCTCAGGCCGCAGCAGGGACAGCACGTCCGACAGCATCTTGAGACTGCCGCGAAGCGTTCCTTCGAGCAGTTCCCGCTCGGCCATCACCAACTGATGCTGTTCCACAGCCGCAGTGAGCGCCGCCTTCAGGGACTCGGTCTCGCACGGCTTGGTCAGGAAGCGGAAGATATTCCCCTCATTGACCGCACCGATGGCGGCCGTGAGGTCGGCAAACCCGGTCAGCATGACCCGCACCGTGTCCGGCCGCATCTCGCGCACCCGCGACAACACCGTGATGCCGTCCATGCCCGGCATGCGCAGATCCGACACCACCACGGCAAAGGCCGGACTGTCCTTGACCTTGGCCAACCCGGCCTCGGGTCCGAGGGCCGTTTCGACCTCGAACGCACTGTGGAGATTGCGCCGGAAACCGGCCAAAATCCGCTCGTCGTCGTCGATGAAGAGTACCCGCTTATTCAACGTCCTCTCCTTGCAGCAGATTCCGGCAAACCTCGCGCCAGACCGGCAGCCGACTGGCCAGACTCCGGGCCACCAAGGCCTCCATCCGCAACGGATGGGGCGCATAATGCTCGTTTATGACCACGATTTCGTGTTCCAGGGCATTGGCGGCATGGGTCAAGGTGACGGCCAGGGCCTCGGCCGCGCCGACCCGATCCGGTTCGTGATGCCGGGCCACGGCCAACACCACGGTCTCCTCAAAGCCCCACAAGCCGAGCAGATATCCACCGATCTCGGCATGGGACACGCCGAGCACCGCCAGTTCCGCCTCCCGGCTGGTCACGTTTTCGGCCTCGGTCAGGGCGAGCACCCGCTTGTAGTCCTCGGGGAAAAGCTCGGCCAACACGAGTTTGCCCATGTCGTGCACGAGCCCGGCCATGAAGCAGACATCCTTGTCGGTCTTGTCGGCCCCCTCCACACCGGCCAAGGCCTGGGCGCACCGGGCCGTGCCCAGGCTGTGCCGCCAGAGGCTGTCCAGGGAAAAATCCGGAAAGCGCTTCGCATCGAACCGGGAAAAAAGGGCCTGGGACAACACCAGCAGCCGCAAGGTCTCGACCCCGAGCAACGTCACGGCCTGTTCGGTGGAGGACACCCGCATGGGCAGGCCGAAAAACGACGAATTGACGAGTTTCAAAATGCCCGTGGCCAGGCCGATGTCCCGGGCGATGATGGCGCCCATGGTCTTGACCGAGACATTGGGAGACCGCAGGGCATCGGTGAGTTCGGTAAAGACCGACGGCAGCACCGGCAAGGTATCGATGCGGGCGATGGCCGGACGCAGGCGCTCGTCCCGGAACAGATCGCCCAGGCGCAACACCCGGCCGATGGTGGACTTGAGTTCCTCCGGCGGGCAGGGCTTGGACAGGAACTGGTGGGCGGGGCGGATCGAGCGCAACACGAAATCCCGGTCCGAGTGCCCGGACAGAATCAACCGGGCCGTACCCGGCCAGCGCTGACGCACCGTTTCCAGAAACTGCGGGCCGTCCATACCCGGCATGCGCGCGTCCGAAACCACCACATCCACGGGCAGTTCCTCAAGCACGGCCAGGGCTTCGGGGCCGCTCCCGGCGAAATGCATCTCCCAGACCTCGCGCTTGTCCCAGAGCATGCGGCGCAGGCCGCTCAACAATTGGGGTTCGTCATCGACAAACAGAATGCGTTGCCGCATGGCGGGACTCCTCCCAGACCGGGGTCCGTGCAAGGGCGCTCCCGGCCACGGACGCCGTGTTTCCCAAGTGTGATCATGGTAGCCTATCCCGGAAAAAAGGAAAGAACCCGGCGTTGCCCTTTTCTTGCCAGCCGCCGGCTCGACGCGTATCCGGTGTGTAGGCCAAAAGGCGCGTTCGCGTAAAGGAGAGCCCATGCCTGCAACGTCCGCGACACGGACCCACTTCGATGTCATCATCGTGGGGGGCGGTCCGGCCGGCCTGTTTGCCGCCCACCACCTGCGCACCCACTCGGATCTGAACGTCCTATTGCTGGAAAAAGGCCAGGAAGCCGGCAAGCGTCGCTGTCCCATACAGGGCCGGGGCGCCTGCCTGCGTTGCAAACCCTGCAACATCCTGTCGGGCATGGGCGGAGCGGGACTTTTTTCCGACGGCAAACTCAATTTCATCCCCAAGCTCGGCAAGACCGACCTGACCCAGTTCATGCCTCTGTCCCGGGCCCTGGCCCTGATCGACGAGACCGAAGCCATCTTCACCGCCCACGGCATGGATGGCCCGGTCTATCCCACGGACCTCGACCAGGCCCGCACCATCCGCAAGGAGGCCCGCAAGCTCGGCATCGAACTGTTGCTCATCAGGCAAAAGCACCTGGGCAGCGACCGGCTGCCCGACCATATCGCGGCCATGTGCGAGGGGCTGCGGCGCGCGGGCGTGGTCATCCGCACCGGCGAGGAGGTGCGCGACGTGACCGTGGAGGCCGGCCGGGTCACGGGCGTCGTGACGGACCGCGACCGCTACCGGGCGCCGGCCGTGATCCTGGCCCCGGGGCGGGTCGGCGCGGAATGGATGGGCACCCTTGCCCGGCGCCACGGCCTGTCCTACAGCCAGCGCGGCATCGAGGTCGGGGTGCGGGTGGAGGTCCACAACGACATCCTCCAGGACCTGACCGACGTCATCTACGACCCGACCTTTTTCGTGCGCACCCGCAAATACGACGACCAGACCCGGACCTTTTGCACCAACCAAGGCGGCTACGTGGCCCTGGAAAACTACCAGGACTTCGTGTGCGTCAACGGGCACGCCTACCTGGAGGCCAAGTCCGACAGCGCCAACTTCGCCTTTCTGTCCAAGGTGGTGTTGACCGACCCGGTCTCGGATAACCAGACCTACGGCGAGGCCATCGGCCGTCTGGCCACCATGATCGGCGGCGGCCAGCCCATCCTCCAGCGCTTCGGGGATCTCAAGCGCGGCCGCAGAAGCACCTGGAGCCGCATCCGGCGCGGCTCGGTCGAACCGACACTCACCTCGGTCACCTGCGGCGACATCGCCATGGCCCTGCCCGAGCGCATCGTGGCCAACATCGCCGACGGCCTGGAGCAGTTAAACGCCGTGGTGCCCGGGGTGGCCAACGACGAAACCCTGCTCTACGCCCCGGAAATCAAATTTTTCGCCACCCAGATCGACACCTCGCCCGACCTGGAAACAGGCGTGGCCGGCATGTACGTGGCCGGGGACGGCCCGGGCGTGGCCGGCAACATCGTCTCGGCCGCGGCCACAGGCCTCATTCCGGCCAAGGCCATCCTGGCCAAACGGACCAGCGGGAACTGACACGTGGCCCATCGCCGCCGCAAGCGGCATCGCTTTTAAAAATCCGGGTGCGGGCGAGCACCCGACAACCAAGGAGGCCTGCCGCATGCGCCCATTCCAACGCCTGATCATCCTTTTTCTGCTGCTGCTTTTGCCCCAGTCCGGCCTGGCCGGGGACGCCCTCTTCCTCAACCCGAACCAGGTCGATCTGTCCCGGCTCCTGGCCCCGCCGCCAGCCATCGGTTCCCCTGTCCAACTGCGGGAAATGGCCGAGCTGCTCGCCCTGCAACAAACCCGGACCCCCACCCAGGTGGCCTTTGCCCAGGCCGATGCCGAGCGTTCGGTGTTCCGGTTCGCCGACGTGATCGGAGAAAAATTCACTCCGGAAAACTGCCCGGTGACCGCCGATTTCTTTAAAAAGGTCGCCCATAGCGCCTCGGCCGTGGTCGATCCGGCCAAGGACCACTGGAACCGCACCCGGCCCTACGTGACCAATCCCGCCCTGGACCCGTGCGTGCGCAAGCCCCACGGACCGTCCTATCCCAGCGGCCACGCGACCTTCGGCACGGTCACGGCCATCGTCCTGGCCAATATGTTTCCGGAAAAAGCGGCGGCCATCTTTACCCGGGCCGCCGAGTACCGGCTCAATCGCGAAATCGGCGGCGTGCACTACCCGAGCGACGTGGAAGCCGGCTACCTCGCCGGCACGGTGATCGCGGCCTTCGAGCTCGACAACCCGGCCTTCCAGCTCGAATTCGCCCAGGCCAAAACCGAAGCGCGCCGCGTCCTCGGCCTGCCGTAAGCCGTGGAGGGGAGCCGGGGGGAAGCCTCCGGCGGCCAAAGGGCGCAGCCCGTTGGAAACCCTTCCTTGCATTTTGCCCATTGCCCCCATGCCGCCAGAGCCGGGCACACCGTCAGGCAATGGGGTAACGGTCGCAGAAGGAACAGGCGGGAACGCCATTGCGTCATGAAAAAGGCGGCCACGGGCACAAACCCATGGCCGCCGCATCATTTCCTCGACAGAGGCCGCATCTCAGTGGAGGCGTCCGTAGCGCTGCCGGTCATCCTCGCCGGCCGCGAGCCGGACCCAGACCGCCGTGCCCCAGCCCCACAGGGCGTTGGTGAGCAGCACCACGAGCGGCGTCCAGGCGCCGAGCCCAAGGCCGGCGAGCCCCGCCCCGTCCTGATCGGGATAGAGAATGAAAAGCTGGACCAGGGTGGGCCCCAGGCTCAACAGCAAGCCGCGCCAAAAAATCGAGGCGCCGCCCACATCCGGAACGAACACCAAGCCCCAGACCCCGCTCCACAACAGGCGCGGAAAGATCCAGGCCGCATCCCATTCAGGGGCGATGGTCACGCCAAGGGCGGCGGTCCAGCCGTACCGACCGGCCATCCAGGCCCCGACACTGGCCAGCAAGCCCCCGAAGACTCCCCCCGTGAAACAGGCGCTGACGCGCCCCAGAAGCCCCTGCATAATTCCTCCTCCCCCAAAAAACGGCGACCGCCCCGGCTGGCTACGGTCTGGCCACGATGACCATGGAGCGCACGCGATTGAGCAGGATGTGGGACGGTCCCACGGCCGGCACTTCCTCGCCGGCCCGCAGCGTGGTCACCACCACCCGGCCGATGACCAGCCGGCCGTCCCGACCGGTGCCGTTCGCCGTATGCAGCCCCCACATGTCGTGAAAAACCGCCGGATGGCCTTTCCACTCGCCCACATACACCAGGATATGCCCCTTCATCCACAGCAGGGTGCCAAAGGGCACGCCCTGGGACAGGATGACGGACTCCTTCTGGGCGCCGCCCATGTCGCCCAGGGGAATGGCGCCGCCGGCCGAGGCCTGGCTGCCGGAATTGCGCGGTAGATAAATGCCGAACGGCACGAACAGGTCATGGGTCATGGCCGAGCAGTCACGCCGGCCGTCCAGGCCGCCCCAGCCGTAGGGCTGGCCCATGAACTGGTTGCCCACGGCGGCCACGTTGCGCGGGGTCATGGGCATGGGCATGGGCACGGTCGCACCCGGCTCCGCGCTCGAACGCACGAGCCTGGCCTGGCCCGAAGTGTCGCGCACCGGCACGAGCACGTCCTGGGCGGCCGCGCCGGACATGGGGAACACCGCGCCCACATGGGCCGTGACCCCGGTCCCGGGCAGGGCGACCTGCTCCTTGATCACGGCGGCAAGCCTGGCCGAGGCAAAGGTTCCGATCAGGCTGTCGTCCACGAAGGCCACGTCCGTTGCCGGCAGCCAGCCGAAGGTCAGGGCCGATTCGGCCAGGTACCAGCCACCGTCGCGGCTGACATGGGTGACCAGCACGGGCGTGGCCGGCGGCAGGGCCGTGTGCTGCAGGTAATCGAAGGGATAGCCCTCGCCGGGCAGGCTCGGATCGGAAAAACGCGGCCGGGTGGTCGGCATGCCGCGCAGACTCGTGTTTTTCACGGTCACGGCCCGGCGCACGCTGTTGGGATACGCCCGCAAATTGGCTTCGGCATGGAGCGAGCCCGCGAATTCCGGGCCGTTGCGCTGGCCTCCGGTGCCAAAGCCCGGCGACTTCTCGAAGCGCACGAAAATTTCTTCCACCTGACGGCGGGTATAGGCGGGCCGGGTCTGGGACCAGGGCGCCATCCAGGTGCGCCGGAAGTCCTCCATGCGCACCCCGAGTTGTTCCTTGGGAATGAGTGGCCGATTGGCCGTGTCCCCACGCACGTAGGCGTTCAAGTCCTGGGGCATGACCCGCAGGTCCTCGATCTCCCCAGGGCCTCGGTGCGAGACCGGTGGCGGCGTGATGACCGGCGGGGTCGGCTTGGCACAACCGGCGGCAAAACAAAGAATACAGACCAGCAGCAAACGGCGGGAGACCGAAAGGAAATCACGCATGGAACACGCTCCAGCGGGTAGCTTGACCACCGGGCGGTTGGCGACTACCCCGATGGGTGGGAGGGTAGACGTTGGCGGGTTCGAATTCAAGTCCCGGCAGGGACATCGACGCAAAGGCCGGCGCCTCGCCGCGGAAACGTTCCCTGGTCGGACCGGAAACGGCCCAGGCCATTGCCGCGTTCCTGCCCCATCCCTTGCCCGTATCGGTCCGCGTCAGCGACCGGTCCAAGGGCGTCTCCCTGCGGTTTCTGCCCGAACGCGGTCTCGAGGTGGTCACGCCGCCCGGGGTGCCTTCCGATTATCTCGTCGCGGCCGTGGGCCAGCGCCGGGAATGGCTGGCCCGGGTGTGCGAACGGCTGGCCGCCGAGGGGGGGCTGCCGACCGGCGTTGCCCCGCAACGGCCCGAACGGCTGGTCCTCACGGCCTTTGCCCGGCAGTGGCGGGTGGACTACCTGCCTCGGGAGCGCGAGGGTTGCCAACTCACCGTGCGCGGTCCCGAGTCGGTGGTGGTCTCCGGGGCGGTGTGGGACGTGGCGGCCGTGACCGGCGTGCTGGCGAGCTTTTGCCGGGACCGGGGCGGGGCGCTGTTGCGTCAGGCCCTGGCAACGGTCAGTCAGGAGGCCGGACTTCCCTACGACGGGGTGACCATTCGCGCCCAGCGCACGCGCTGGGGCAGTTGCACGGCCAAGGGGCATATCAGCCTCAACTACACCCTGGCCTTCCTGCCCTGGGAGCTCGCCCGGCTGGTACTGCTCCACGAGCTGTGCCACACCAGGGAACTCAACCATTCCGCCCGTTTTTGGAATCTGCTCGAACGCTACGTGCCCGGCTGCCGCATCGTGGACGCCCGGCTCGGCGCGGCCCGGCATTACCTGCCCCTGTGGCTGCGCCAGGACTTCACGGCTGCTCCACGGTGACTTCTTCGAGATTTTCCCCGCTCAAATAAAACACCGTGATCGGCGCATCGGCCTCGCGCAGGATGACAAGGCGGTACAAGGGCCCGTCATCCAGCAGGGGGGCGAGGGTCTCGCACACCGTCGCGCCTTCCTCGGGGGAACACGCCTCGCACCAGACTTCGAAGCGCAAAGCGTCCGGTCCGGGCAGCACTTCCAGGTGGGCCACGGCCAGCCCGGTCAGAGCCTCTTCCAGCAGGCCGCCGATCTCGGTTTCGATCTCGCCCACACGTTCGAAAGCATAGTCGTCGGGATAGCGGATCTCGCCAAGTAGCCGGCATGGGGTATCGGGCATGGCCAAAACCCTCCTTTTTTGCGTCGCAGGCGTGGCTATCATGCCGAAAGGAGGGCCGCAACGCACCGCCGGGCTTGTGCCCGACCGGGCTGGGATATAGAGAGCAGGCATGACAAAACGCAAACGTGGAAAATCAAATAAGGGCCTCGGCAACGGCCCTGATGCCGGCGTGGTCCTGCGCCTCTTTCGCGAGGGGGGCAAGCCCCTGTCCGAAAAGGATCTCCAACGCGAAATAGGCCTGCCCAACGCCCTCAAGCAGGACCTGCACGAGGTGCTCAAGGCCCTGGAGGCCGAGGGCAAGCTCATCCGGGTGCAAAAAGGCTGGGGCCTGGTCGAAAGCATGCGGCTTATCACGGGCGTGCTCGAAATAAGCCGTTCGGGCGTGGGCTACGTGCTGCCCGACGACAAACGCCGCAAAGATATCTTCATCCATCCCAAGGACATCGGTGACGCCTGGCACGGCGACCGGGTCGTGGCCGCCATCACCCGCGAGCGCAAGGAGAAAAATCACGAAGGCCGGGTGGCCCGCATCATCGAACGCGGCGTCAAGACCCTGCCCTGCCGGGTGGTCAAGCGCATGGCCCAGGACCTCTTTCTGTGCCGCCCCACCGACACCCGCCACGGCATGAGCTTCATGGTGGACTATCTGCCCCCGGACGCCCAGTCCCCCGAGCCCCGGGTGGACGATATCCTGAACGTGGCCGTGGGCGAAAAGCTCGAATACAAGCTCTATTCCGGCAAGGGCCTGGACCTGCTCGGCGCCCAGGGCGACGTGGCCGTCCAGGAACGGCTGGTCAAGCTCAACCACGGCATCCCCGGCCCGTTCCCGGACAAGGCCCTGCGCCAGGCCGAAACCTTGCCCGAGGCGCCCGGCGAAGCCGACTTCGCGGGTCGCAAGGACCTGCGGGACATGGAGTTCGTGACCATCGACGGCGCCAAGGCCCGGGACTTCGACGACGCCATCTGCGTCAAAAAGCGCGGCCGGGGTTACACCCTCTGGGTCGCCATCGCCGACGTGTCCCACTACGTGCCCGAGGGCAGCGCCCTGGACAAGGAAGCCCTGGAGCGCGGCAATTCCTATTATTTTCCCCAGTCCGTGGAACCCATGCTGCCCGAACGGCTCTCCAACGGGCTGTGCAGCCTGAACCCCGCGGTGCCGCGCCTGGCCATGGTGGCGGAAATCGATTTCTCGGCCAAGGGCATCCCCGGCCGCACGGACTTCTATCCGGCCGTCATCGAGAGCAAGGCCCGCCTCACCTACGCCCAGGTCAACCGGGGCCTGCTTTTGGGTGACGAAGCCGAACGCCAGTCCATGGCCAAGGTCCTGCCCATGCTGACCACGGCCGAAACCCTGGCCCGGGCCATCAATGCCGTGCGCGCCGAGCGGGGCAGCCTCGACTTCGACCTGCCCGAACCGGAGATTCTCTTCAATTTCCAGGGCGAGGCCCAGGACATCCGGCCCAAGGTGCGCCACTTCGGCCATCAGATCGTGGAAGAGTTCATGATCGCGGCCAACGAGGCCGTGGCCCGGTTTCTGACCGAAAAGGGCGCCCCGGTGCTCTACCGCGTCCACCCCGAGCCCGATCCGACCAAGCTCGAAGCGCTGTTCGCCCTGCTCGGCCGCACGGACCTGGCCACCAAGCTCCCGGCCAAGCCCGGCGCCGGCGACCTTGCCGGCGTACTGCGCGACGTCTCCGGCTCGGACCTCGATTTCCTGGTCAGCCGGCTGGCCCTGCGCACCATGATGCAGGCCTCCTACTCGCCCAAAAACGACGGCCACTTCGGCCTGGCCTCCACCTGCTACTGCCACTTCACCTCGCCCATCCGCCGCTACGCCGACCTGGTGGTGCACCGCTCCCTCAAGCGGGCCATCACCGGCCAGGCCTTTCCGGAGAAAGGCTCCGCCCGGCTGCAAAAAGTGGCCGAGTACATCAGCCGCCGGGAGCGGGTGGCCATGGAGGCCGAGCGCGAAATCCTCAAGCGCGTGACGGTGCTTTTCCTCTCCGACAAGGTGGGCCGGCAATTCACCGGGGTCATCGGCTCCCTGGCCGATTTCGGCTTCTGGGTGGAACTCAAGGAGGTCATGGCCGAGGGCATGGTGCGTCTGTCGTCGCTGTCCGACGACTACTACACCTTCCTCCCCGAGCGCCACGAACTCCTCGGCGAACGCACGGGACGACGTTTCCGGCTCGGCCAGAGCGTCTGCGTGGAATTGACCGGCGTGGACATGGGCCGGCTGTCCGTGGACCTCGGCCTGGTGGAGGGCGGCGAAGCCTCCCAGGCCGCCCCCCGGGCCAAACGCAAACCCGCCCGGCGGCGCAAGCGGTCGTGAGGTTAGGCCAGAACAGACACAGCCACTTGGAGTTTTTGGAGGTGGTATGACGCGAACAGGCCCGCCAGAATGGCAGACGGCCCTGATCGGGACGGCGATCCTTTTACTGACCCTGGCCTTGCCCGGCACGGCCCGGGCCGCCGAGGCGACCCTGCGCATTCCCGGCACCGGGGACAGCCAGGATCTGCTGCGCGCCGTGGCCGAGGCCCTCATGGCCCAGGAACCGGGCCTGACCGTGGAGGTGCCCGACTCCGTGGGCTCGACCGGCGGCATCAAGGACGTTCTGGCCGGCAAGGCCGACCTGGCCCGCTCCGTCCGCCCCCTGCGGGACGCGGAAAAGGAGCAGGGCCTCGTGGAATGGGTCTTTGCCGAAACGCCGGTCGTCTTCGCGGTCCACCCGTCGGTGACGGGTGTGACCGGCCTGACCGGCGCCCAAGCCCTGGGTGTGTACGCCGGCAAGATCACGGACTGGGCGGCCCTGGGTGGCCCGGCCGGCCCCATTTCCCGGGTCACCCGGGAAATGCCGGAAAGCTCCCGGGAGGTGCTCAACGACGTCATCCCCGGATTCGCGGTCCTCGGCACCGAAGGTCAGGCCGTGGCCTACTCCACGCCCGAGGCCGTGGAGATGGTGCGCCGCCATCCCGGCACCATCGGCTATTTTTCCCTGACCGCCATGACCGGGACCGATCTCGTCCCCCTGGTCCTTGACGGCGTGCCACCCACGCCCGAAGGCTTGGCCACGTCTCCCAAGGCGCCGCGTTTCCGGCTGTCCCTGGTCTACCATCCGCCCCTGTCCCCGGCCGGGGCCCGGTTGGTGGCCTTTCTGACCAGCCCCCAGGGCAAGGCCCTGCTCGGGCGCTTCGGCTGCCGCCCCCTGGCCGGGCCGCCCACCCCTCCCTGATGTTACGCTCGCTCCACGCGCAGGTCCTGGCCGGACAACTCATCCTGGCTGTCCTGCTCACCTTGGTCCTGGGGATCAGCTTCTATCAGGTGGCGGCCAAAATCCTTGAACGCAAGGAATGGGAGCAGGTGCATCTGCTCTCCCAGGGCTTGGCCCGGGAGACGCACCAGGCCATTGTACGCTGCGAAGCCCAGCTCGACCGCATGGGCTCGGGCCAGGAACTGGAGCGTTTCGCCGACAGCCACAACTTCCACATTCTCCAAGCCCTTTTTGACAAGTCGAAGGATTTCTTCACCTCCATCGCCTACATCACCCCCCAGGGCGTCCAGGAATACGCGGCCCTGGGGCCGGGCTACTCCGACCGGGACACGGACCTCGGCACGGACCCCCTCGTGGCCGATTGCCTCAACGCCCCCAACCGGATCGTCTCGGCCGTACGACTTTCCCGGAAAAACGGCCCCCAACTCGTCCTGGCCCTGTCCAAGCGTTCGCCCTTCGGCACGAACATGGGCGCCCTGCTGGCCGCCATTCCGCTGTCCCGGCTGGCCCAAAGCGCCCTGGACCTGCATATGGAGCACGGCGGTTACGCCGTGTTGGCCGATGCCGCGGGCCGGCTGTTGACCATGACCGATGCCGACGGACAGCCCCCGCAACTGTCCGCCGGCTCGCACCTGGCCGAAGCCCTGGCCGAAGGCCGAAACGGCGTGGTGCGGGAAACCTTTTTCCATCAGGACAGCCTCATCGGCCTGTCCGGCATCGGCCGCCACGGCCTGGCCACGCTGGTGGTGCAGCCGCGCCGGACGGCCATCGGCTCGGAACTGGATGGGCTGCGATCCCTGACCGTGGGGATCGCCCTGCTGGCTTCCGCCCTGGCCGGTCTGGCCGCCCTGTGGCTCAGCAACGGCCTGACCCGCCCCATCCGGCAGTTGGCCGCGGCCGCCCAGACCGTCTCGGCCGGTGACCTGGCTGTCCAGGCACCGGTGACCGGCCCCCGGGAAACCCGGGAGTTGGCCCGCTCGTTCAACACCATGACCACCGCCCTGGCCCGATCCCGGGAACGCATGGAGCGGGATCGTGACAACCTGGAACACATCCTGGCGGCCATGAACGAAGCCCTGGTTGTGGTCAACCGCCAAGGTCGGGTGGTCATGCTCAACCGGGCCGGCCAGGACCTGCTGGGGTACTCCCAGGAGGAAATCGCGACGCGGCCCGTGGAAGAGCTCCTGGTACCCGACGACCCCCTGGCCGACTTCATGGTCTCCGAGGACACCTGGCGTCTGCTCGACCACAGCGGCTTGACCGGCCTGGAAAAGACCCTCGTGAGCAAGTCGGGCCGGGAAACGCCCGTGCTCGTCTCCCTGGCCCTGCTCCGCGGACAGACCGGAACCCTCGAAGGCGTGGTCTGCCTGGCCATGGACATCACCGAACGCAAGCGGGCCGAGGCCCTGACCCGGGCCCGCCGGGCCGCCGAAGCCGCCAGCCGGGCCAAGACCGAATTTCTGGCCGTGCTGAGCCACGAAATGCGCACCCCACTCAATATCGTGCTCGGCATCCTCGAACACCTGCTCGAATCCTCCACTGCCCTGTCCACCCGGCAAGCCCTTGAGCTGGCCCTGCGTTCGGGCCGTTCCCTGCTCGACGTCATCGTGGCCATGCTGGACTATGCCGGGCTCGAAGCCGGCCGGGTGCTGCTGCGCCGCCAGGCTTTCGACCCCAGGCATCTGGCGGCCGCGGTGGCCGAACGCCATCTCACGGCCGCCAAGGACAAGGGGCTGCACCTCAACCTCACGGTGGCCCCCGAAGTGCCTTCCCGGCTGATCGGCGATCCCGACCGGCTCGGCCAGGCCCTGTCCAATCTCCTGGCCAATGCCGTGCGCTTCACGGCCCTGGGCGAAATCCAACTGGCCCTGCTCAACATCACGCCAGGGAATGACACCACCCGGTGCCGGCTGCTGGCCATTATCTCGGACACGGGCATGGGCATCACCGACGCCAAGCTGGAATACGTGTTCGAGCCCTTCACCCAAGAGGACGCCACTTCCACCCGCCGCTTCGGCGGCCTGGGCCTCGGGCTGGCCATCACCCGGCGCCTGGTGCTGCTCATGGGCGGCAGTCTGTGCCTGGACAGCCAGGCCGGGGAAGGCACGGACGCCTATCTCGGCCTGACTCTGGAACAGGAAGCCGTGCGGGAATCCGAGGCGTTCGATATTTAGGGAAGGGGCGGCCAAGGCCGCTGTCGGGGACGACCAGGAGGGAGGATGCACCCCCCTCCCGGTCAAGCGGAACGCCCGGTGAGCCCGGGCGCTTTCGGACTATTTGTTGCCGGAACTGAGGAACAGCTCCTTGGCCGTGCCGGGCTCGAACTGATACCGAGCCGCCTTTTCCCAAAAGTACTTGCCTTCTTCGAACTTGAGCACCCAGAAGTCGAAATCCCAGTCCTCCCGGCGATCGCCCTGGTCATTCAAGGCCAGCCAGCCGGTCACGCCGTACATGCGCTCGCACACCTGGGGCAGCAGCTGCTTGAACCGGGCGAAGTCCGTGGCGCTCCCCGCGGATTGGGCCGTGAAAAACAGCGCCCAGGCCGCGTCATAGGCCACCAGGCTCTGGGTGTCGGGGAAAAGGTCGGTCTTGTCCTGGATGCGCTTTTCCGTGAGGGAATAGACATTGGCCCCGCCCTCGCCGTAGCGCGGACTGGCCAGCCGGACCTTCATGGCAAAGGCGGCGCTTTCCTGGTCCTTGGCAATGGGATCGTACATGGCCGTGGCGTCGCAGCCGTACCAGGGCACGGCGGCCAGTTCCGGCCGCTTGGCCGCGGCCTTCAAAATGGGCACCACCTCGTCACCGCCGGCGAAGTAGATGGCCACCCGGCCGTTTTTGGAACCGGAACGCGAGGCCTGGACCAACTGGCGGCTCAAGTCGTCGAGAATGGGGGTAAAATCCCGCCGGTCCGCGGCATAGCGCGCACCGGGCATGGCTTCGCCGCCGAGCTGCTTGAACCGGGCCTTGACGTGCACGACCAAGTCGTCACCGTAGCGGTCGGCCCGCCACAGCGGCACGATGGTGGCCACGCCTTCCTGGCGGATCAGGCTGGTGACGGCCTCGGCCTGGTAGGTGTCCGACGGAGACAGGCGAAAGAGGTTGTCACCCTTCTTGGACAGGAAGGGGCCGGAACTGCCCTGGCTCACGAGCAGAAGATTGTTTTTGTCGGCGTAGTCCAGGCAGGCCTCGGCCTCGGCGTCGGAAAAGGGACCGATAAAGACTTTGATGCCGCGGCCCGCCAAGGCTTTGAGCTTTTCCACGGCCTGGGTCGGATCGCCGCCGGTATTTTCCACACTGATGCTCATCTGGCCCGAGGCGCCGCTCGCGGCCAGGTAGGCATTAATATCGGCCTGGGCCAGTTCCAGGGCCACCTTGGAGGTTTTGCCCCGATCGGCCAGGGGGCCGGTCAGGGGGAGCAGGGCCCCAAAGGCGAGTCCGCCTTTCTGGGCGGCGGCCAGATCGGCCAGGGCCAGCACCACCAGCACCACCAGGGCCGCCAGCCGGCCCGTCCTGCCCAAACGCCCCCACGGGCGCACATGTCGCGAATGCATGGATCGCTCCTTGTCCCCGTCCGTCGGGGCCGGGGAATGCGCGTCAAACGCGGCTGGTAGCATAGCCGCAAAAATACCAAAAGGAAACCGGCCGGCCGGGAAGGCCCGAATCCGCCCCCTTTCCAAAGCCCGGCCCATGGCGTAGGAGGATCAATCGACCCTTGGCGAGCCGTGCCTCGCCGCACCCGTTTCGTCCATAGGGTACCGGCCATGCAAAACGGCAGCGTTGCCTCTGTGAAGTTTTCCAATACGAACCACCAGACCGACGATTTGGCCAGCATGACCATTTTGCTGGTGGAGGACGACGCCATCAATCAACTTGTGGTCAAACGCCTGCTCGAACGGCGCGGCCATGCCGTGACCGTGGCGGACAATGGGCTCGACGCCCTGGACCTGCTCAGGCACGCCGCCTTTGACTGCGTCCTCATGGACGTGGAGATGCCGGGACTGGGCGGGGTGGAAACCCTGGCCCGGCTGCGCGACGCCACGATCTATGGCCCGGCCGCGGCCACGCCGGTGGTGGCCCTGACCGCCCATACCACCCCGGGCTTCCGGGAAGGCCTGCTGCGACGGGGATTTAACGATTTCGTCCCCAAACCCCTCGACATGGCGGAACTCGAAGCGGCCCTGACCCGGGTCGCCGTCGGGACCGCGACCGGAGCCTAGGCCCATGCGCCTGCTCATCGTGGAAGACGACCTGGAAGCCGCTGCCTACATGTCCAAGGGGCTCAAGGAATCCGGGTATGTGGTGGACCATGTGGCCGACGGCCGGGAAGCCTTGTACCGGGTGGCGGCCGAACCCTACGACGCCGTGGTGGTGGACCGGATGCTGCCGGGCGTGGACGGGCTCACCATCGTGCGCACCATGCGCTCGGCCGGCAACACCACCCCGGTCCTGATCCTGTCGGCCCTGGGCGACGTGGACGACCGGGTCAAGGGTCTCAAGGCCGGCGGCGACGACTATCTGGTCAAGCCCTACGCCTTTGCCGAGCTGCTGGCCCGGCTGGAGGCCTTGCTGCGCCGGGGCCGGGCCGACGCCCCGGACACCATGCTCAAGCTCGCGGATCTGGAAATGGATCTGGTCGCCCGAAGTGTCCGCCGGGCCGGCAAGCCCATCGAGCTCAAGCCCAAGGAATTCGCCCTGCTCGAATACCTCATGCGCCATGCCGGCCATGTGGTCACGCGCACCATGCTGCTCGAAAACGTCTGGGACTATTCCTTCGATCCCCAGACCAACGTCATCGACGTCCACATCAGCCGCTTGCGCCAGAAGATCGACAAGGGCCACGACAAGGCCCTGCTTACGACCATCCGGGGCGCCGGGTACAGCCTGCGTGATCCCAACTAAGCTCTTGCGCTCCTCCACCCTGCGCCTGTCCATGATCCACATGGTCGCCTTCGGCCTGTCCGTGCTGGTGCTGCTGTGGTTCATCTACTCGTCCACGGCCGGATTCATGGAACGCCAGACCGACGAGACCATCAATGCCGAGATCCAGGGCCTGTCCGAGCAGTACAGCCAGCTCGGCCTGACCGGCCTCATCCGGGTCATCAAGACCCGGGTGGCCCGGGACAAGGCCGGCCAGAGCGTCTACCTGCTCACGGACTGGAAGTTCAACCCCCTGGCCGGCAACCTGAGCGAATGGCCCAAGTTCCGGGATACGGGCTCGGGCTGGTCCGACGCCACCTTGGAGGACACGGAGAATTTCGAACCGAGGCGCGTGCGCATGCGCTATTTCCTGCTGCCGGGCAATTTCCATCTGGTGGTCGGCCGGGACGTGTCGGAACGGGTCAAGGTGGAGCGGCTCATCATTGACGCCCTTATCTGGGGGCTCGCCTTCACGGTGGTGCTCGGCGGCGTGGGCGGAGTCCTGACCAGCCGTTGGATGCTCAAGCGCATCGACGTGATCAACCGGGCCAGCCGGGAAATCATGAACGGCGACCTGACCCAGCGCATCCCCCAGCGTGGCACCAGCGACGAATTCGACCGCCTGGCCGAAAACTTAAACGCCATGCTCGACCAGATCGTCCGGCTCATGGACGGGGTCAAGCAGGTGTCCAACAACATCGCCCACGACCTGCGCGGGCCGCTGAACCGCATCCGGTCGGGCCTGGAGATGTCGCTGTTGCGCGCCCACACGCCCGAGGATTACCGGGCCGCCCTGGAACACACCATCGGCGCCATCGACAACCTGCTCCAGACCTTCAACGCCATCCTGACCATTGCCCAGGCCGAATCCGGGGCCAGGCGGCAGGATTTCCAGGATCTGGACGTGAGCGCCCTGGCCGAGGACGTGGCCGAACTTTACGAACCCCTCGCCGAAGAAAAGGGCTTGACCCTGGCGGTCGTGCCCGCCCCGGGCCTGACCGTGCCCGGCAACCGCCATCTTTTGTCCCAGGCCCTGGCCAACCTGCTCGACAACGCCGTGAAGTACACCCCGCCCGGCGGCACGGTGACCCTGTCCCTGGCCGCCACGCCGACCGGCGCGGAAGTGGCCGTGGCCGACACCGGACCGGGCGTGCCCGCCGACCGGCGGGACTGGGTGCTCGAACGCTTCACCCGCCTGGAGACCAGCCGCAACACGCCGGGCAGCGGCCTGGGGCTGTCCCTGGTCGCGGCCGTGGCCGGTCTGCACCAGGCAAGCCTGCGCCTGGAGGACAACGCTCCGGGCCTGCGGGTGGTGCTGACCTTCCCCACCGGCCGGGCCTGAGGCCGCCGTCATCGCGGCTTTGTCGCAGTCCGGTCACAATATGAACGAACGTTCATAATCCGGCCATACCCGTTTCATGCGGTCGTTCTATCAAGTAACCGTCGTTGGTGGCCAAGGCCCCACCGACTGGTCTTCCACAAAATCGAACCCTCGACCTGGCACGGTCAGCCCCGGATGGCCCCTCCCGTCCGACCAAGTTCCAGGTCACTCTCCTCTCCCTCCTTGCTCGAAGCCCCCGCTCCCCGGCGGGGGCTTCCTTTTGGCGGAGGCAGGGAAACCCGAGCGCCCCCCCGCCCATCCCTAACCAGAATTCATGTTGCGGCCATACCGCCTTCATGGTGCGGGTCTATCTCTCCAAGCAACGGGACACGGCTTCCCCCTCCAGCCGGCCCGTCAGGCCCCTCGCCTGAAATATGACCCACGGGCGGTTCCCCTCCCGCCCCGCAAAACGAACGCTTCTCCCCCTCGAACGAAGCCCCCGCTCCCCGGCGGGGGCTTTCTTTTTCGGGGGTGCCCGAGGCAGCCAAACCCCGGCCCGAAACCCTACAGGGAATTCATGTGGCGGCCATGCCCCCTTCATGGTCCATGCCTACTTTACTCTCGACGGCGAATCGGTCTGTCCCCCCGGGCCGAAACGCCGCACCCTCGACCTTGCCGGTGAGGATGCGCACCACATCCTCGCCGTTCCAAGGCCCCTCTCCTCCCTCCTCAACAGGCTCCCGCTTCCCCGGCGGGAGCCGCTGTTTTGTGGGCCTGGCAACACGGTCCGCACCAAAACAAAGGCCCGGAAGCGCACCCACGCTTCCGGGCCTTCAAAAAACCATGCAATGCCTCGCGGCACGTTCCTCCGGCCCCGGGACTCCGAAAGGTAGAGTCTCTCGGCCGTCGGAGGCGCTTTCTATCCCGGCCTTCCTACCGCGCCTTGCCCGCTTTTTCAGCCGCATAGACGGCATCGAGCACGGCCTTGGCGCCCTTGGCCAGCAACGCATCGGCCAAGGCGCGGCCCAACTCGACCGCTTCGCGACGCGAGCCGGCGACGCTGTCGCGAAAGACCTGGCCGTCTTCTGGATCGGCCACCAGGCCCTCCAGGCCGAGGTCGTCGCCGTTCACCACGGCATGAGCCGCGATGGGCACCTGGCAACCGCCTTCCAGCCGGCCCAGGAAGGCGCGTTCCGCGGCCACGGCATCCCGGCTGTCGGGATGGTCGAAAAAGGCCACGAGCTTTTCGGTGCGCTTGTCGCCGGCCCGGTACTCCAGGCCCAGGGCGCCCTGGGCCGCGGCAGGCAGGAAATCCGGCGGGCCGAGGCGGATCATTTTGGGCGCGGAAAGCCCGAGCCGGTTGCAGCCGGCCGCCGCCACCACGATGGCATCGAACTGGCCGGCAAGAAGCTTGCTCACCCGGGTGTCCAGGTTGCCGCGCAAGTCCACGATGGAGAGATCCGGGCGCAGGCCGAGCAATTGGGCCTTGCGGCGCAGGCTGCTCGTGCCGACCGTGGCCCCGGCGGGCAAGGCGGCTAGGCTGTCGTAGGTGACGGACAGAAGCAAATCCGTCGGCTCCTCGCGCTTGGGGATGACCCCGAGCACCAGGCCGGCCGGCTGTTCGGCCGGCACATCCTTCATGGAGTGCACGGCCAGGTCGGCCCGGCCGTCGAGCAGCGCTTCCTCGATCTCCTTGACGAAAAGCCCCTTGCCCCCGACCTTGGCCAAGGGCACGTCCAGGATCTTGTCACCCTTGGTCTTGATGGGGAGCAGGTCCACGGTGAGGTCGGGATGGGCTTCGCGCAACCGATCGGCCACGTGATGGGCCTGCCAGAGGGCGAGCTTGCTGCCCCGGGTGGCGATAACGAGTTTTTCAGGCATGGGACTGTCCGCTTTTCCTCACGGCCGCGGTCGCGGGATGTCCGCTCCACCGCAACGCCGCTGTTTTTTCCCGGGTTTCCAAGGGGCCGCGCCCTTTGGTCGCCGAAGGCATCCCAGCAACCCAGCCTCTTTTTAATGGCAGGTCGCGCAACTGCCGCCCGAACAGCCGGCGCAGCCGCCGCCCGAAGACGACGACGTGGCCGTGCGGGCACCGGTCTGGCCGGCGCCGGTGCGGGTGCGGCAGGTGGACATGAGCTTGCGCGTCTTGGTCGAGGCGCATTTGGGGCACGGCGGACAGGTGGTGGCGCTGGCGGAGACGATCTCCTCGAACTGGGCGCCGCAGTCGTCGCAACTGTATTCATAGATGGGCATGACAAATCACTCCTTCGCGCCGTTGGCGCCGGGACGGGACGATCGGCGGGCGGCTGGCGCCTCCGTCCCTACCGTTCCTCGAGATACGGCCGCAGCTCCATGACCGCCTCGAAGAGGTAATGGTCGGTGAGCTTGCACAGCAGGTGGCCCACGGTGATGTGGACCTCCTGGATGAGGGCGGTACGGTCGTGGGGCACGAGCAGGGCGTAGTCGCACAGCGGCACGATGGCGCCGTTGCGTCCGGCCAGGCCCACGGTGAGGCAGCCTTTTTCCCGGGCCGAACGCAACGCGGCCAGGACATCGGGGCTGTTGCCGGAGGTGGAGATGCCGACACACACATCCCCCGGCGCGGCCAGGGCCTGGACCTGTTTGGCGAACACCAGCTCGAATCCGTAGTCGTTGCCTATGGCGGTAAGCACGGAAGTGTCGGTGGTCAAGGCCAGAGCCGGAAGAGGCGGGCGTTCCAGTTCGAACCGGTTGACGAATTCGGCGGCCAGATGCTGGGCATCGGCAGCCGAACCGCCGTTGCCGCAAAAAAGAATCTTGCCGCCCCTGGCCAGGGACACGGCCAGGGCCCGGGCCACCTGGTCGACCAGGGCGGCGTTGTCCGCGAAAAACCGCGTCCGCAGGGCCGCACCTTCCTCGGCATAGTCGATAATCAAGCGCTCCGCGCTTTCGGACATGGTTCCCTCCACACCGCACGCCGCCTCCAAAGGCGGCGCGGTCGGTTCTCTTTAGCCAAAGGCCGGGGCCCTGACAACGCGAAAGGCTCCTGTTTGAATTCCGTTGGAAAAAGGCTAGGGTGCCCCAGACCGCTTCTCCCCTGGGCAGTGAAGACCATGCAACCAGAGTTTCTCGACCGGGTATCCGACGAACATTGCGTCAGCCTCATCGGCATGGCCGGCGCCGGCAAGTCGACGCTCGCCACCTTGCTGGCCCGCCGGCTGGGCTGGGCCTGCCTGGACACGGACCGGCTCATCGAGGCCACCCGAGGCCGGAGTCTGGCCACATTGCTCCAGGAGCTCGGGCCGGACGGTTTTTTACATCTGGAGGAGGACGTCGTCTCCGACCTGTCGGTCAAACGGTGCGTGGTGGCCACGGGCGGCTCGGTGGTCTACTGCCCCAAGGCCATGGCCCGGCTCAAGCAGAGCGGGCCGGTGGTGTATCTCGCCATCGACCTGCCCACGTTCCTGACCCGGGTGGGCGATGTGCGCAAGCGGGCCTTCGTCATCCCGCCGGGCCAAAGTCTGGCCCAGGTCCATGCCGCGCGCCAACCGCTCTACGAGGCGGCGGCGGACCTGACCGTGGTCAGCTGCGGGGTCACGCCCGAGACCTGCGTCGAAAACATTTTGCGAGGCATCAACCGGTGATTCCTTCCTTTCCCGCTTCCCGTATCCGCGCCGTGCTGCGCAAGCTGACCGGCCTGTACGCGGACATGGACGCGGCCTATGTGGCGGCCGCCCAGGCGGCCGGCCTGTCGTGCGCCGGCTGTGCCGAAAATTGCTGCACGAGCTATTTCCAGCACCACACCCACGTGGAATGGCTCTCTCTGCTCGAAGGGCTGCGCACCCTGCCCGAGGCGCGCCGGGCCGACTACCTGGTCCGGGCCCGGGCCTATTGCGACGAGACGGCCGCGTGTCTGGCCCGGGGCGAAATCCCGCGTCTCATGTGCCCGGTCAACGACGACGGGCTGTGCGGCCTGTACGACCACCGGCTCATGATCTGCCGGCTCCACGGCGTACCCAACGTGCTGCTCGGACCGGGCGGCATCCGGGAATTTCCCGGTTGCGGGCCCTGCCAGCGCCTGGCCGCGGCCCATCCGGGCAACTTTCCGGCCATGGACCGCACGCCGCTGTTGCGCCGCCTGGCCGGACTGGAAATGGAACTGTGGGGCAGCCGGCCGGGCCGGCCGCCCAAGGTGGACCTGACCTTGGCCGCCATGCTCGTGGCCGGGGAAACCGCAAGCTGATCGCGGCGAGGAACGGTTATGCGCGCACGGCCATTGGACTTGGCGGGCGTCCTGCTGCCAATGCTTTTTGTCGCGGCCTTGAGTCTGGCCGGAGCCGGCTGCACCCGGATTTCCGTGGCCCATCTCGAAGCCAAGCCCTGGCGGGCCGGATTGGCCGAGACGGTGACCACGAAGTACTGGCGCTTCGCCTATACCGCCTACCTCAGCGGCGAAGCCTACGGCCTGCGCGGCATGGCCACCCCGGTTCCGGCCGTGCTGCCGTCCTGGGCCGACAGGCTGGATGAACTGACCATCACGGTCTTCCTGCGGGATGCCTCGGGCAATGTGATTGCCCAGGCGGACAAGACCTACCGCGGTATGCCCCTGCGCCCGGATGCGGCCATGCCCTTTTCCTTCGAGCTGCATCCCGGCCCGGTCGCGGCAGCCGGCGATCTGTCCGTCTCCTTTGGCTATAAGGCGCTGTACGGGTCTTCCAAGGCCCGGGCGGCCCTGCCGGCCGCGGGGCCACCGCCGGCCGGCACTGTGTTTTTCGCGAGCGAGGGCGCGATCACGCGGCGCTGATCGGCTCGGCCGATCCGTCCTTGTCTCCAAACGCCACGCGTATGGCCCATGATGTCGCACCGCATGCGTAAATTTGTTCTTGTCGGCCTGCTGCTCGCGGCCCAGGTGCTGCTCGCCTGCTGGATCGTGGATGTTCTGTTCCGCCGCTACGAGCGGGATCATCTCTTGTCCTACGTCTCCATGCAGGCCGGCACCTATGATCCGGCCGCCCTGCTCTTCAACGACCACGGCGAGCGCATCACCCGGAAAAAAGCCCCGGGGGAATTCCGGATTCTCGCCTTCGGCGACTCCTACACCTATGCCATCACCGACCCGAACCTGAGTTTCTGCGCGGTCCTGGAACGGGAGCTTTCCAAGCGCCTGGGCCGCCCGGTGCGCGTGGTCAACCTGGGCTATCCCGGCGTGTCCTTCCCGGAATACATCAACAACATTTTTTTCTGGACCCAGGCCCTGGAATACGACGCCATCCTCAGCAACATCTTCATCGGCAACGACTTCGAGGACGTGCGCCACATCCCCTACGACCCCAAGGCCATCGAGGCCGGGCTCCGGTCCCTGTGCACGCGTGGCCTGCCCTACGGCCCCAACACCCTGGTGCCCTATCTCTACGCCTTCCGCTTCCTGGACTACCTCAAGGCCGATATCCTCAACGAGATGCTGCGGTCACCGGTGCTCAGCCGCGTGTTCCACATTTCCGACCCGACCGGCGAGTTCCCCAATCCCCCGGGCTACCGCACCATGCTCCAACTCAGCCAGGAACGCATCGACATCAAGCACCGGGTCAATTTGCAGCCCTACAACAGCGCGCTGCTCTACAAGCAGGACAACGCCCTGCCCTGGTACCGACTCCATCTGGCGATCCTGTCCCGCTTCGCGGCCAAGGGCGTGCCGGTGCTTGTCACCCTGAGCCCGCCCCCCTGCGTGATCTCCCAAAACATCGCCGCCCGGACGCGCCAGGCCATGCACCTCGCGCCCGGCGACATCGACCTGTCCCTGCCCCGGCGGCTCACCCTGGAACTGGCCAAACAGGTGGGGCTGCCCGTCTGCGACGTGCTCGATCTGACCCCCTGCCTGTCCGAGCGCACCCCGACCGGAGAACCCACCTACGTCCCGGATACGCACTGGAGCATCGCCGGCAACGCCTGGGTCGGCAACCTGCTGGCCGAGGAACTGGCCCGGCGCTGGTTCGGCCAAAGCGTGCCCGTGGCCTGTCCCCAGCCCACGCCAGCCTTCGAAACCATCCCGGCCAGCCAGTTCGGCCCCGGCGACACCCCCGAACGCCTGGTCAACCAGGTCGTGGGCGGCTGCCAAGCCCTCCCGCCCGGCAAATAGGGGACGGGGAGGGAGGTCGTAAGAAAGCCTCCGGCGGCCAAAGGGCTGCGCCCTCTGGACTCCCACTTCGGCTAGCACGGCGTTTATCCAGCCATTTTTTAATAAAATTTCTTCCCGCCAAGGGGTCCGGGGGGATTATCCCCCCGGCCGCCGGAGGCATTCTTCACCGCCGGAGGCGTTCCCCCCCAGCGTCTGCCGAACCCGGCCCGAGGGATCGGCCAGGGTTAGGCGGCGGGCGAAGCGGGTGGCCTGGCCCTGACGTTCGGCCGTGGCCGCGGCCAGAGCCAGTTCGTCCAGTCCGGCCTGGCGTCGGAAGGCCCGCAAATCGGTCAGGCCCAGTTCGAGTCCCAGCGTCCAGTCATCGGGATGATGCAAGGTCAGGGTGGAGAGAAAGCCCAGGCGTTCCACCTGCCGTCCGGGCAAACGCCGCAGCAGGCGCTCCAGGGAGCGCACCGCCTCCAGGTCGTCGGGTCGGTCACACAGCACGGCCATCAGGCACTGTGCGGCATCGACCGGCACATGGCAGGCCGGTTCGAAGGGCAGTCCCGGCGAGGCGGCCCGGCTGGCGGCCTCGAACTCCCGGACGAAAAAGAGCAAGGCGTCGCGCAGCCCGGTCAGACGTGGGGCATGGGACCGGCCCTGGCCCCGGCACCAGGCCACATAGGCCCGCCCGGCCGTGGCCGCGTCGCCCAGACGCCAGGCGCCCAGGCAGCAGGCGGCCGCGCAGGCGAGATCGCCGGACAGTCCCGGCTCGACCAGACAGACGGAAGCCAGGGTGCGCACGGTCTCCAACTGTCCGGCCTCGGCGGCCATGGCCACCCGGACGGCCATGATCCCGGGAAGGGCCGGAGCGGCCTCCAGACGTTGCCAGAGGACATCCGGGGCCAGGGGCAGCTGACCGGCCCGGACCAGGGCATGGTCGACCAAGGCGGAGGTAGCCGCGGCGGCCGCTCCCCGGACACCAGGCCCGCCGGCCTCCTGGGCCAAGGCCAGCAGCTGGCCGGCCCGATGTTCGGGCAAGTGCCGGTCGGCCACGGCCGACCAGGCGGCCCGACCCAGGGCTTCAGCCTGCTCCGGATGCCGGGTCGCCCAGGCAAGCTTGGCGTCGAGTTCGAGGACGTCGTCGTAAAAAAGTGCCTCCACCCCGGGCACAAACAGCGTCTCCACGCCCTCGGGCGTCCGTTCGGTCACGACGCAGCAACCGCTGGACGCGGCCTCGAACAGCCGCTGATTGACCTCGCCGGCAATGGTCTCGTTGGGCGCGATGCGGGCCGCATCGTAAAAGGCGGCCAGGGCCGGCCCGAACACGTTGTCGCGAAAAACGAGGCCGCTTTGCGCCAGATGGTCCACGAACCAGCGCCGGCGCGGGCGTTCGCTGGTGACGCGGCCCGCAAAGGCCAGGGCCGTGGCGCGCGCGGCATGGGGCACGAAGGGCCGGGAAGCGCCAGGCCAGGTGACCCAGGCCACGTGGCGAGCCCCGGCCGCTCGAAAGGCGGAAACCAGATGGGGCTGGGTGACGGCCACGGCGGAAAAAAGCCGGGCATAGTGGCGCTGCCAGAAAAAATTGAGATGGGGATCGCGAGCCCAGAAAATGGTCGGACAGGGTGCCGCGTCAAGGCCGGTCAGAACGAGGCGTTTCCCGAGGTGTTCCTGCTGGATGACGCAGTCCGGCGGCCGGTCGAGACCGGCCAGGAGCGTGGCCAGGGCGGTCTCGCCAGCGGGCGGGTCGAGCCGTGTCACCGTCACCCCCAGACGCTCGAACGCCGGGCCCAGGTCGGAGTGAATGAGGCAAACGGAGCGTATCCGGGCAGTCATGATGCAATAACGGTGTCGCGCAACCGGCTGGGCAGGCGCGGCGGACGGATGCCGGCAAGGACCGCCCTACCGATCGCGCGACGCGGCCCGGAAAAAAGGACTAGGTTTCGACCACGGCATTGTCGCAGTCGCCGAAGGGGCTGAAGGCGAACCGGTCCGCTTCCGGATCGCTGATCCAGATCTCGCCGTCGATCAGATAACGAAACTGGTATTCGCGGCCGGTTTCCAGGTCCACGGTGGTACTGAAGGAACCGTCTTTCTGCCGACGCAAGGGCGTGGAGGCGGTTTCCCAGTTGTTGAACTCCCCGACTACGGAAACCTTTCCGGCGTCCTTGGCCTGGTCTTTGGACAGGCTGAAGGTCACCTTGCAGCGGGGCTTGCTCTTCAAAAACTTTTTCTTGAGCGACATAAGACCTCTCCTCCCAGGTCAGGCAACGGCACCCGTTCGGGCTTGTTCTGGTGTCGTGGCACATGATTGGAGTCTAGGTCCAGCGTTACCCGCACTTGACGACCTTGTAAATCGTTTTTGAATTCTCCTGGTCTACTCCGTGACGTCCACCAGGCCGTCCTGGCGCAACCGGTCCACCATGGCGCGCAAATCAATGGGTTTGGTGAAATAGCAGCTGGCCTGGCCGTGAAAAAAGGACTCGCTGACGTTTTTCACGTCATCGAAGCAGGTCATCATGACCGCCTTGGCCTCGCACCCCGGGGAGACATGGTGGGAGCGCTCCTGTTCGCGCATGGCGGCCAGGGCGGTCTGGCCGTCCATGATCGGCATCTGAATGTCCATGAAGACAAGATTGTAGGGGTCCGACGTATCCAGGGCTTGGGTGAAACGGTCCAGCCCGTCACGCCCGTTTTCCGCGCAGTCGCAACGGCCGAACCGGGCCAGGGTAGCCGACATGGCAACGCGCGAAATGGGATCGTCATCCACAATAAGTATGTTCATGGTTCCTTCCCTGACATGTGGTCAGAAAGTAAAATGGCATCGAAAAGAGTATTGCCAAAAACGACTACCCGATGCAACACCCCCCTCCCCGGCGAGCTCGCGCGAGACCCGCCGCAAGGCTGGATTTTTTCCGCGCGAGCCACTACCATGCATAACCGCCCGGCCATGCGCGCCCGACGGAAAGACCCAAACCGGAGTACAGGAATTCCCCATGCGTTCGCTTTTGTTTGCCCCGTGTGTCATTCTCGTGACCCTGTTTTACAGCAGCCTGTGCTGGCTGTTCGCCCGGGTGGGAAAAGACGGCCGTCTGTCCCACCGGCTGGAGTGCCTGTGGGGCAAGTCCGTCTTGCGGCTGGCCGGCGTGCGGGTGGACGCGGATCTGTCCGCCCTGACGCCAGGCGAAGCCTACGTGTTCATGGCCAACCACCAGAGCCACATGGATATTCCGATCCTGTTCGCCACCCTGGCCGCGCACAATTTCCGGTTCCTGGCCAAGGACAGCCTGTTTACCATTCCGCTGTTCGGCCCGGCCATGCGCCGGGTGGGGCACGTGGCCATCGACCGCAGCAACCGGCGCAAGGCCATGGCCTCGATCAAGGAAGCTTCCGAGCTCGTGTCGCGGGGCATCGGCCTGCTCATCTTTCCCGAGGGCACCCGGTCCATGGATTATTCCCGGCTCCAGGAATTCAAGACCGGCGGCATGATCGTGGCCCTCAAATGCCGCGCCCGGGTCGCCCCCCTCATCCTTACCGGCAGCGGCCGGATTCTGCCCAAACATGCCCGTAGCCCCAGGCCCGGTGTCGTGCACGTGCGCGCCCTTCCGCCCTTCGACCCGGCCGAACGCTATACCCTTTCCGAACGCGAGGCGTTCAAAAACGACCTTCGGGCCCTGATGGACAGGGCCTACCAGGAGACACGACAATGAATTCCCAACCGGCCGTGACCCTTTACCCTTTGGGCGGGCTCGGCGAAATCGGCCTCAACTGCCTGGCCATGGTGTCGGGAGACTCCATGATCGTGGTGGACTGCGGCCTGATGTTTCCCGATGACTCCTTGTTCGGCATCGACGTGGTCATCCCGCGCTTCGATTTCATTTTGGCCAACAAGGACAAACTCAAAGGCATCATCCTGACCCACGGCCACGAGGACCACATCGGCGCCCTGCCCTGGCTCATGCGGTCCTGCGACGCGCCGCTTTACGGCTCGAAATTCACCCTGGCCCTGGCCGCCAAGAAACTGGAGGAGCACAGCCTCAAGGAATTCACCCAGTTCGTACCGGTAGGCGGCGGCGAGCGCCTGACGCTCGGGGATTTCACCATCACCTTTTTCCCGGTGTGCCATTCCATCGTCCACGGCTATGGCCTGGGTATCGAGACCCCGGCCGGCCGCATCGTCCACACCGGCGACTTCAAGATCGACCGCACGCCCCTCGACGGCCATGCCACGGACTTGCCCGCCATCCGGGCCTTTTCCGAAAAGGGCGTGATGCTTTTGCTGTCCGACTCCACCAATGCCGAGCGCGAAGGCTTCGCCCTGACCGAGCGCGAGATCAAATCCAGCCTGTCCGAAATTTTCCGCAAGGCGACCGGCCGCATCGTGGTGACGCTTTTTTCCAGCCACATCCAGCGCATGCAGGAGATTTACGATCTCGCCCACGACACCGGGCGCAAGGTGGCGGTTTCGGGCAAGAGCCTTTTTTCCAACATCGAGATCGCCCGGGAGCTGGGGCATCTGCGCGTGCCCGAGGGCACGGGCGCGAGCCTCGACGATCTGCCGAGCCTGGCCGACAGCCAGGTGGTGCTCCTGGTCACCGGCTCCCAGGGCGAACCGCTTTCCGCCCTGAGCCGCCTGGCCTATGGCGAACACCGCCAGATCAAGGTGCACAAGGGCGATACCGTCATCCTGTCCTCGCGCTTCATCCCGGGCAATGTCCGGGCTATTACCCGGCTCATCAACCGCCTCTACAAGCTCGGGGCCGAGGTCCTCTACGAGCAGGTCCAGGCCATCCACGCCTCGGGCCACGCCCACGGCGAGGAGCTGCGGGTCATGCTCACCACCGTGGCGCCCAAGTTTTTCATCCCGGTGCACGGCGAATACCGCCATCTGGTCAAGCACGCCCGGCTGGCCATAAGCAGCGGCGTGGCTCCGGAGCGGGCCCTGGTCATCGAGGACGGCCAGCCCGTGACCTTTTTCGCCGACGGCGGCATCCGGCTCGAAGAAGCCATCCCGGTGGAGCACATCTACGTGGACGGCAAGGGCGTGGGCGACGTGGGCGTGACCGTGCTCAAGGAACGCCAGCTTCTGGCCGGCGAGGGCCTCGTCATCGTGGTGCTGGTGGTGGACGAGAAATCCGGCGAACTCAGCTTCGGCCCGAACATCCTGTCCAAGGGCTTCGTGTTCGAGCAGCACTACAGCCACGTGCTGGAGGACGCCAAGTGCATCGTGCTCGACATCTTCGAAAACGTGCCCCCGGGCCAGTCCGACCTGCTCAAGGAGCGCATCCGCTCGGCCTTGCGCCGGTTTTTCCGCAAGATTCTGGAACGCGACCCGGTGGTGGTGCCGCTGGTCATCACCCTGTAAGGAGACCCGCGTCATGAAAGTGCTGCGCGTGCGCCACGCCGGCCAGACGTTCTACGCCCAGTTGCGGCTCGGGGAACACGCCGTGGTCTGTCTCGACCCGACCCTGGCCCTGCCCGAGCCCGTGCCGCTGGCCGCCGTGGCCCTGCAGCCGCTCCTGGCCCCGTCCAAGGTAGTCTGCGTCCAGGCCAACTACCGCGGCCAGGAAGACGGAACCGGCCGCGACCGGTCGGACGTGCCCCGGCTCATGCTCCGCCCGTCCTCGGCCGTGATCGGCAGCGGCCAGGACATTGTCCTGCCCCCCGAGACCTCCCGGGTGCTGCCGGGCTGTTGCTTGGCCCTGGTCCTGGGCCGGACCTGCCGGCAAGTCGCACCCGGCGACGTGCCCCGCTACCTTTTCGGCTACACCTGCGCCAACGGGCTTACGGCCGCCGATCTGCTGGAACGCGACGGCGGCCCGGGCCGGGCCACGGGCTACGATACCTTTGCCCCCATGGGCCCCTGGATCGAGACCAACGTGGCCGATTGCGGGAACCTGCCCCTGCGCACCCTGCGCAACGGCCGCGCCATCCAGGAGGGTTCCACGGCCGCACTGCGCTTTTCCCCGTTCGAGGTGGTGAGCTTTGCCTCCTCGGTCATGACCCTGCTGCCGGGCGATGTCGTTATGACGGGCACCCCGGACGCGGAAGAGCCCCTGGCCGCCGGCGATGCGGTCCGGGTGGAAATCGACGAGGTGGGCGTCCTGATCAACGCCGTGCGCGCCGAGGCCGCCCCCGCCGCCCAGGCCGTGATCCAGTAACCGCCCCCGGCGCCGCCCCGAAACGCTGCCTGGTTCTTCCCCCGGGAGGCCCCGAGGCAACGCCCTTGACCACCTGCGGCGTTCCCTCCCCTGCCCTGCGCAACGTCTCCGGCGCCGCTGGCCCGGCCGTATCCGATCGACCATGGGTTGCGTCGCATTCGGAAATAGGCTAGAAGCCCTCGTTTCCCACCGTCACACGCCCCGCCCAGGACTTGGGTGCCGGATGGTCCGGCGACTTCCCGGCGGAGCGGAGGAAAAACCCAAGGAGTTTTTATGGCTTACGTGACCATGAAGCAGCTTTTGGAGACCGGTGTCCACTTCGGCCACCAGACCCGCCGTTGGAACCCCAAAATGCGCCCCTTCATCTTCGGGGCCAGAAACGGCATCCATATCATCGACCTCCAGCAGACCGTGAAGCTCTACCAGAGAGCCCACGACTTCGTGGCCGAAATCGTGGCTGCTGGCGGCAAGGTCATCTTCGTCGGCACCAAGCGCCAGGCGCAGGAGTCCGTGAAGAAGGAAGCCGAACGCGCCGGTCAGTTCTCCGTCACCAACCGTTGGATGGGCGGCATGCTCACCAACTTCCAGACCATCAAGAAAAGCATCGACCGCCTGAAGACCCTGGAGCGCATGTTCGAGGACGGCTCCATCAAGCGCTTTCCCAAAAAGGAAATCGTCATGATGGGCCGCGAGGTGGGCAAACTCAATGCCACCCTCGGCGGCATCAAGGACATGGATCGCCTGCCCCAGGCCGCCTTCATCATCGACCCCAAGCGCGAGGAAATCGCGGTCCAGGAATGCCGCAAGCTCGGCATCCCGGTGGTGGCGGTCGTGGATACCAACTGCGATCCCGACGTCATTGACCACGTCATTCCCGGCAACGACGATGCCATCCGGGCCATCAAGCTCTTCGCCACCAGCATCGCCGAAGCCTGCCTGGAAGGCGCCGCCGCCACCAAGGACGAGCCCGAACAGACCCCGGACAAGGACGAAAAGCCCGAACCCGTGGCCGAGCCTGTGGCCGACGCCGTCGAAACCGCTTCCGAAACCACCGACGAGTAGGAGGGATTCCCCATGTCGGCCATTTCCGCCGCTACCGTAAAAGCCCTGCGCGACAAGACCGGCGCGGGCATGATGGATTGCAAGAAAGCGCTCGGCGAGTGCAACGGCGACGAGGAAAAAGCTGTCGCCTGGCTGCGCGAAAAGGGCCTGGCCAAGGCCCAGAAGCGCGCCGGCCGCGCCACCTCCGAGGGCGTCATCGGCCACTACATCCACTCCAACGGCAAGATCGGCGTGCTTGTGGAAATCAAGTGCGAAACCGACTTCGTCGCCCGGTCCGAACGCTTCCAGGAGTTCGCCAAAAACGTGGCCATGCAGATTGCCGCCACCAATCCCGTGTGCACCGCCCCCGAGGACGTGCCCGCCGAGATGCTGGCCAAGGAAAAAGAGATCTTCAAGCACCAGGCCATGGAAGAGGGCAAGCCCGAAGCCATCGCCGAGAAGATCGTCGAAGGCCGCGCGAAAAAGTTCTACAAGGAGATCTGCCTGCTGGAGCAGCCGTTCATCAAGGACGACAAGCTCTCCATCAAGGATCTCGTCAACGAACTGATCGGTGTGCTCGGCGAGAACATCCAGATCGGGCGCTTTACCCGGCTGGCCCTGGGCGAGGACGCCTAGCCGGCCGCGCATTGACAGCCAAACGGGCCGCAAGGCCCGTTTTTTTTGGAAAAAGCTCGGGGAGGGAACATCACCCTCCCCGTCCCGCGCCGGCCCCGCCCCCTCCTCCCCGGGACGGTATGCCGGCCGCGCGCGCGGGACACAGCAACCCGTCGCGCCCCGTTCCCGTGAGCGGTTCGGACGGCCGGTTTCCGCCACGTCACAATGAGGTGCCCCATGTCGAATTTGCGATTTTCCCAGGTTTTGCTTAAGATCAGCGGCGAGGCCTTGGCCGGGGGGCGACCCTTCGGGATCGACAACCAGACCATCACCGACTTCAGCCGGGAGATTGTCGACGCGGCCGCAATCGGAGCCAGGATTTCCCTGGTCATCGGCGGCGGCAATATTTTTCGCGGCGTTTCAGACCAGGCCGCCGGCATGGACCGGGCCTCGGCCGACTACATGGGCATGCTGGCCACGGTCTTAAATGCCCTGGCCGTGCAGGAGGCCCTGGAAAAACAGGGCCTGTCCACCCGGGTTATGTCGGCCATCACCATGCGTGAGGTCTGCGAGCCCTATATCCGGCGCCGGGCCCTGCGCCATTTGGAAAAAGGCCGGGTGGTCATCTGCGCCGCCGGAACCGGCAATCCGTATTTCACCACGGACACCGCCGCAGCGCTTCGGGCCATGGAACTCAAGACCGAGGCCAT